>SDBT01003770.1_pt1 | contig 26077 bp, 28 predicted proteins | sample 2277101 | NCBI WGS metagenome assembly SDBT01 (sample SAMN10404973, study PRJNA504765) | marine sediment metagenome | isolation source: marine sediment core GS10_PC15, 103 cmbsf | place: Arctic Ocean: Southern Knipovich Ridge | collected 2010 | reverse complement strand
AGAAGCGCCTGAAATATTTCATATCTCTTTTGTCACTTTTATTTCATCCCCGTTGCTTACTTTTCTCAATTCCGTTGCATCTTCCTGGATGTGGCCAAATACATTAACGGGACTGTAGGCTTTGGGGATTTCACTGGTACTTACCGGAGGGAATTGTCTTTTGTTCTCCATAATCCTCTTCAATTGGTACGTATTCACCGGGGTTGACTTCTTGGTTTAACATCATTACTTCACCCCAATGTAACAAATTTTCCCCTAACTGCCCGCAGATCCTGACTGAATACTTTCCTTCCTCATCCCAGTGGATGGTAACACCCAGGGGCTTGCCTGTGGAATCCACACCGTTGAACGCCGTTTCTATCAATCGCCGCTTTTGCTTGTACTTCATCTTTGCAATGCGGTGGGGATTTTCCAATGCACTGCTGAATACCTGCTGGGCCATCTTTCCAAATCGGTTCACCTGTTTGGGATCTGGGGGAGGTTTCAATTTCTTTTCGATCTGTTCCAGCCGAAATTCGCATGATTCAATTCCCTGCTCAATTTCGCGCAATTGTTTCTTGGCTTTCTCTTTAGTGATTATGCCTTCACCGATGGCACTGATGATGTTCTGTTCCCGCTGGTTGTATTTGCGTTCTGCCTCACCAACTTCAACCTTTTGTTCTAGTAAGCGGTCTTGCTCCTCAGATTTCAGGTGGTATTTCTCTACAGCCTCTTGAAAACTCTCAGGATCTCCGAAAGTACGAATCAGATGCGCCAGTACGGCGTTGTCCAGTTCTTCCTTGCGGATGCCCTTAGTATGTTTGCAATTCGGCTTGTCTTCGGTCTTATGGTTGTAGTACAGGTACTTGCCCACCGGGTTACCGAACAAGCGATTGCCGCAGTGCGCACAGCGTATGAATTTAGTCAATGCATAGAAGTTCTTTTGTTCACCATGGAAGGTCTTGTTCAATTCCCGTTGGCGGTGTACGGCCTCTATGGTTTCCGGGTCTAGTAATACACCAACATCCGTTTCAACCACGGCATGGATGTTCAAGCGGTCATTGTTGAAACTCTGTATCCAGATTGGTCCACTATTATCATACAGGGTGCGGTACAACTGCTTATGGTGCATGCCTAGTGTACGGGCAATCTTGGGGATGCTTTCACCCTTAATGTATCGCTGTGCAATTCGATTAATGAGGGCTTTCTTTTCCCTATCCACCGTCCACTTCCCTGTCAGGATCTTTTTCCCGGTCTTTGGATCAACTTCTTCAAATTCAGTCCACGTTCTACCCCAAGGCCAACTGTGCTTGCCCCCGGAGGTGGGCGCACCTATTCGCCGGGCTTTATGGATACGTGCATTGATACTTTTCAGGGCTTGGTTCATGGCTTGGTACTGAGCCATCTGCACCTGGGAACCCAGCATATACACGTGGTCAGGATTGGTTAGGCTTAATTCCATCGCCGCCAGAAAGAACCGGATACCATTGGCGTGCAGGATTCTCAATGCCTCATCGCTCTTGTGCGTGTCCCTGCCCCAGCGGCTGACATCACATACAATAACTGCATCGAATTTATCCCGTGCTGAGTCCTCAAGCAATTGGTCCAGCAATCGCCTTTCTTCATCGACTGTTGCATGTTCCTGTCCTTTATATTTCCAGCAGTCTTTAGGGATGACTCCATTTAGTGATTTTACGTAGGATCTAATTTGAGTTTCCTGTAGTAGGAGGCTTTCGGCCTTCTCTTCAGCTTGTTTCTCTGTGGAAACACGAATGATTGGAGCGAATTTAATCTGTGTGCTCATGATTTATTTGGTTTTGTTTGATGTAGGTTTTCGGGTCAATTTTTTTGGAAAATTTTTCAAGGTGTCAACCGTGCCTGACCCTGTTTCGTATGCGCGGATGGGGGGCACCCCCTCTGTGTCAAGTATCATGTTAGCCAGCTTCCCGTTCTGTTCCGGTAACACGTCTGCGTACAACGCCGTCATATTGATAGAGGCGTGACCCAACTGCTTTTGTACGTACCGGATGTTGCCTGTATGGTGTAGCAGGAGTGTTGCGTAAGTGTGGCGGGCTGAATGGATGGATAGATCCGTGCGAAGTCCAGCACTGATAACAGCTGCTTTGAAGGCGCGGTTGAGCCCGGTGGTTGTATAATGCTTACCCTTAGATCCAACGAACAGGGGCTGGAATTCAACCGTGTCTGTCCATATGAAGTCCCAGAGGTGGTTGGCTAGATCCCGGTCAATGTATACATCCCGGCTTTTACCTAGCTTGCTGCTTTGTACACGGATGTAGGGTTGTTCTATTTCGCATTTGGTATCCCGGATCTTCAGTGCGGCTATTTCTGATACACGGAGGCCGCTATGCATTACCAGATGGACTAACATCCAGCGCATAGGCCACGTTTTACGGCCTTGCTTTTCATCCTGTCGAGCCATTCTCCGAGTATTCTCCATAATGGCTTCGCGTTCATGGGTATCGAAGAATTTGTGACGGTCTATCTTGTAATCCCTTGTGAGCTTTATTTTTCGTTTCATTGTGCTGGTGTTTTTCGAGTCGAAATTTTTAGCGCGTTTTTAGAGGGGTCAACCTGCTGCACTTCCTTTCTCGATGCGCGGATTGGGGTGCCCCCCTCTCCACATACAAGCTTTCAATTACAAAGTAAAGATATGGATTATTTTTAAGATAATATAAATAATCTTAAATATAGTAGCTACAATTTTAAGATAACATCATGCATAGCCACTTCGGAGTGGATTTCACCCCTTTCAGGGAAGTCATATTTAACGTCTTCGCAGCTTGATTGGCTGATTGTTGCGCTTAGATGATGGGATCTGGGTGGGAGGCACTGGTTTCACCTTTAGGAGGTTTTCACTTACAGGCTCATCTAGGATCTCTGTGGCTTCCGGTTGCTTCTCTGCGTGTTTACGTGTTAGGGCTGTCGGTTTCCTTGTCACAGGGTATTCGAATGCCTCCTGCTGTGGGAGAACAACCATGTGTTTATCCTTGGTCTGCATCTTGACGAACAGTTTCTTTAACACGCCCTGTTCGGTTTCATTCAATACGTTGAAATTCTCTTTTGATATGGCATCTCTCTTATCTGTTTGGACTTCGCCACTCTCATGGCGTTGGATTTCCAATTCAGCCAGCTTGGCTTGATGCAGGCTGTACGAGATCTTAGCAAGGAGTTCAATAGTGTTCTTTTGGTTGTCCAGAGCCTTGAGTGCAATGTTATCCTTTTTCAATTTGTAGTTCCTGTGGTAAATATCTTCGGCACGTTGGATGATCAGGTCGATGCGTCCAAGCAGGTTCATATTCTCTTCCAATGCCCGCTTTTCCCATACCTGCGCCAATTGCCGTGATATGTGGTTCATCGTATGATTCGACAAAGCGTTATAATTTACGTCAAAATTTCTCGCTATGGTCGCTGTACTGGTGCCTTTTACCACTTCCCGGTCAATCTCTAATCTTCTGGGATGATTACATATCTTGCATGTCATTGTCATAATTCAGTCCTCCTGTTAAGACCCAAGTGAACCCCCACACAGGCCACTCCACAGCGGCACGTAGTGCCGAGCATGGAACGCCATGCATGTAGATTGGGAGCACTCCTGTACAGAGGTTCTTTTGGGTCTGTTAATATTAATTTCAATCATACAATATCTCTCCTTCATCATTGTAATAGTTTCCATTCTCTTCATCCAGGAACCAACGCTCACCACCGTCTATTTTCGATTTGGATTTGCCTTTGTTCTCTGGGTGGAATAGTTTCATTGCTCCCGGATCATTTGTCCAGCGGCCTTCATGTAACCAAGTGTATGGGTAGGGTATCAGGCCTTTTTCGTTTCTCCACATTTCGGATTTCTTTTGTTCCAACACCCCTTTCTTGACGTCAATCCACTTGGGGCGTTCTTCGCCCGGATTGGAACATAGTTCATTCCATTTCTTTTGAGCTTGATTTTTATTTATCCGTCTTGGGTACATATTCCAGAACCTTTCAAATTGGGAAGGTACAATCCAACCATTTGATAATTCAAAAATTTCCTCCACCTCCAAATTTTCCTTTTTTGTAGTAGTTTCTTTTTTATTTATTTCTTTCTTATTTAATGGTCGGGTTTCCGGACCAATAGATTGGTCGGGTTTCCCAACCTTTAATTCGTCGGGTTTCCCGACCAATGTACGTTCTTCAAGGGTTACGGCATTAATTCGGTAATATTCCTTGGGAGGCCATCCAATCATCCGGGTATCAATAACATTATCCTTAACCAATAAGTTTTTGCATTCCCTGAGTTTCCACAGAGTCAATCCAGTTGCATTCATTTGTTGCTTATTGGTCTGCCAGAACCACACGCCATCCTTCAGTTTATTCATTTTAATGAACATACGCCATTTCTCAATTAAGTTACATAGGAACATCGCCACATCTGGACCATAGTGTTGTAATATAGCTTTATCAACTCGCAGGAAACTTCCATCAGCATTGGTTCCATTTTTCGGTTTCTGTTTCTCTAGTCGTTTCATGTTGACCTCCTTTTATAAATCTCTCATATGACCCCTTTTAGCTAAAGATCCGGGCAAGGTTGGGAGGTCAAAAACCAACCCTGTCAGCTGTACACGCCTGAGCCCGGATCTATTTCATACTCCTTATTTTACAATTTTTTCTCTAATCGACTTTTTGCTATATATCTCCCTGAACCCCCGGGGACCATCAACAAGTATCAACTGCCTCCCATCTTCACTCCGGTACACATCCGGGAGCAGATCCACTCTCCATGCTTCCATTCCCTCCCGGTCTCTGAGATAATTTTCCACCCATAGCGTCCTGTCCCTGGCTGTGTCCCCCGGTATCGGTATTATTTTTATTTTGGGTTCTTTAGAGGTCATAACTCATTGTCTCGTCTACACTTTAGTAAAAAGATCCCGGCTGCTCGTTTTTGCCCGGCGTGCCGGGATCTCTTCCAGAATTAATCAAACCAAAAAGGAAGTAAAACACATTTATTTTTTCGCTTGACCATTCAAGTGGTTCTTGATTCCCTTGGGCCATTCTGGCATTAGAGGCTTTCCATCCAGTTTCAAGCTGAACAACGCTTTCCAGCCCGGGTTTTCAACCATCAGCTCTGCCTCCCTTTCTTGCCACGCCGCTTTTACTTCATCGCTCTGATACCTGATGTGGGCACCCTTGGTGATCTTATCTCTTTCCCTGTTCAAGCGGTTACGCGCCATGCTCCAAGCCTTCACGACCTGCTCCCGGTAATCCGCTACAAGCATCCCGTGATACGGCGAGCGGGTGTCATCTATGACCAAAAGTCCCTTCGCCGTCTGTCCACAGTGTTGTCCATCCAGAACATTCACCACCCCGTCCCGAAGAGATCCCCGGCCAGCTGGGCCGTACTTCAACATCATAAGATTCTCTTGCGCCTTGATGGGTTCCCGGGCTTTTTCTAGCCACTTTTCGATCTCTTGAACCTCTTCACGGAGCACGTCCATCATGGCTTCTAGTTTAACACGCTCTGTATGTAATTCAATTGTTTCCTCTGGAACATTGTGCCCACTATTGATACGCTGTTGTTTATAGACTTCAAACTTTTCAGCGTTATTTTTCAATGCTTGCTCACATTCCGGAATACGGGCAATTACTGTGTTATCCCCCTTCAAATATTCCCCACCATCGCCTCCGTACCATTCCAGTAAAAGAGATTTCAAGACGTAGACATCATTCAGCGCCATCATGCCATAACGCAAGTCTCTTGCCCTTACATTCTTATTCAAGATAACACTGTGAACCCGGAGCCTGTCGAAAAGGTCATCATACGCGGGTTCCATGCCTATCGGTAAATACTTACGCTTGCTTCCCATGATCATTGCCCTCCTTTCACGTCTGGTGGCAATAAGGGCGAGATTTTATCTGGCGCGGGTTTTCTCTCTTCCGATTTCTCACTTACACCCGGCGGCAATAGTGGTTTCACATCTTCGTAGACGTGAATCACGCTGTTCGTTACGATCAATTTTTGCTTTTCCATAGCTGCTAATTTTGGTAGTTATTATGAATCATGCGATCCTTCAATAATCTCATATGTGTTTTCAATATTTCCTCTTTTTCATGGTCGGCCTTTAAGTGATTAAACATCCGGTTTTGAATTTTTATCATTGTGTAAAACCGATCCTCATAAGTCTTCAATTGATCCACCTGTTCGATCAACCGTTCATACTGTTCCATAACCTCCTGCTCAGGGGTTACATCCGTTTGTTTCCGCTTTGGTCGGATGAACTTTAATAATTTCATATCTCTCCTTGTTTTTTCATCCTCCTGAAATATCTGCCTGCGGTATTTAGAAATTCCTCTCTTTCATTCTTTTCCACCAACCCGTTTATCTTTTGGACCAGCAACCGGAAAAGCATCTCGCACTCAATCCATTCCGACAGTATCGCATTGTCAAGAATAGGCTCCGCATCCAACCAGTTAATTCGATCGTTGAGTGCCTGTTGGATATTGATTTTAGTGGATACTTTTCCGACGGTGTGACCCTGTTCCAGTCGGGAGAGAGCCGCAGAGGACATACCGGTGGCCTCCGAAAGTTCTCGAAGTGTTAGCCCGCTGGCTTTACGAGATTTTTTAAGTGATCTCATTGGTTTTCATATACTTGTAGCGCTGTGGTAAAGTTAAATTAGCCTATGCTGAAAAAAAATATAAAAAACCTGAGCTTTAAAAAGTTAACATTTAAAAAACATGTCTCGATTAGAATCGAAATTTTTAAATATGTCATCTGCCATACTTTACGACATGAGCAAAAAATTGGACTTCAATGAGAAATCCTTATCTATACTGATTCTAAATTTGTTTTTGGATAAAAAAGAATGTGCGTGAACATTTTAAAAGAAGAACCTGATATACATAGAGGAATTTTTAATGTACAGGAGATCATTTATTCGGGAATTGGCTCATTGGATGGTTTTTTCGAGATATGCCAAATCAACTTGAGAGAAGAAAAAGATAATGCTGGCTATTTAATCTATTCTTAGTAAGTGTACATTATACAAAACATTGAAGCCCGAACGTTCATTAAACGAGTTAATATCTTTTGCCATAGAGTGAAACAGTGAGTAATAGAATATCGTATTAAAAATTTAGATCAATTACGGAATATTTTTATAAGGATCAGTCAATATTTCTTTCAACAATTACTAAAAGATACATTAGTAACTTAAATGTTTTATCTCATTCGTAAATCATGAAGAATCTCTTTTTACTATCAATTGGATTACTAATGATAACTAGCTGTAGTTTATTTGAAGAACCAGCTCCTGAAGGACCTTCTGACAAGGAGAGTATACCGACTGGCAGGGAGAACTATTTACCGGGGACACATGTTAGTAATACTAATTTTCAATACAGGATAAAGAAAATTGATTGGATATCTGTCTGGCAAGATGATACTATTACCGTTGAGTACAATTATCATAATGACCTTTTAATTAAAGTTGAAGCAGCTATAGATAGTGTGACACACCTATGCACATACTCTAATGACACTGTCTATTGTGGGCCATCTTTCTCAGTCTTTAATGATGGAAAGCTTTTCTCAAAGTCAGATATAGCATCACATAATCTGGTTGTTGACTACTACTCCTGGGATGGTTTTAAACTTGTGAAAATTGAAAGAGTTGATAGAGTATATACTTTGAATTACAATCCTGATGGCTATTTGGTGGGAATAAATGGTAGTGGTATTGATTATTCAATTGATTATTCATATGAATATTTTGACAACAGAGCGCTCAAGAGGATCATTTTCAATGAATACTATGGTGAATATGAACAATATAAAGAATATGTCTATTCATATAATGATATTGGACTTGTACATCAAATATATATTATGGGGGATAATAATAGACTTTGGAGAGTTTACTCATTTGGATATGATGATCTTGAAAGACTTGAAAGCCTTAAAATTAAATTAGGACAAAATATTTTTGAATATCGATATCATTATGAATCTGGTAAAGGAAATGCTCTTTACTTATACCATCCAAGATACCAAAGTCTCTCGTCATTTGACTATTATATTGGTTCAATTATTTATAACATTCCAGCTATGTTATAAATAAATCTAGATCCACAATACATTCAACCTACAGGGAATTAAAACTACTAATCCCAAAATCGTCAATAAAGCAATAATAGATCTCTTGCTACGACTTATCTATCGTTTACTGAAATCCCCTTTACAACAATATATGCTAAATAGAACATTGACAATCAGACCCATATGACAGATTTATAAATAGATAGGACTATATTGCATGTTATGAATTTAGTCCATTATCTCAAGTAGTTATCGATTTTTACCGGAACCAACACTCCTTTCACCACCTATCTGCTTCGATCTGGGAGTGTCCTGTATTCGGGGACAGCCGTGTGGAAAAAACTCGGGAAATTGGTTGGGATTTTTGTACTTTTATTTTATATCCCTAAATCAATAATTATGAAAATCCCTCAGAAAGTCCTTGACCGATTCTCGGCTAACCTTTCAAAATTTAAGCGTGTTCTTAAAAAGGCCCAGGAAAGAGATGTAAATGAATCAGATACCGTTACAATAATAACTGATATTTTATCTGATATATTTGGATACGATAAATTTGATGAGGTAACTTCAGAATATGCCATTAAAAGTACTTTTTGCGATTTAGCTATCAAGATTAACAATAAGGTCAGATTCTTGATTGAAGTCAAAGCGATAGGTATTGACCTAAAAGAGAATCATCTTAACCAAGCGTTAGGATACGGAGCAAAGGAGGGTATCGATTGGATAATCTTAACCAATGGTATAGAATGGGAAATCTATAAGGTGAGTTTTAAAAATCACTTAGATGCCGAACTGCTATGTAAGTTGAATATTCTTGATATTAATTTGAAGATCGAAGAGGATAAAAACAGCCTGTTTATTTTGTGTAAAGAGGGGCTATCAAAAGAAGCAATTTCAGAGTTTCATGAAAAGCAAATTGCGGTTAATAAATATATGGTTTCCGCGATATTGAATAGCGATAGCATTGTAAACTCGATAAGACTTCAACTAAGAAAAGTTTCCCCAAATGTTAAAGTCTCAAATGAAGAGGTTTTGAAAATCATTAATGAAGAGATAATTAAAAGAGATGTTCTGAGTAATGAACATTTTAATAAGGCTAAATCGAAATTAAAGAGGACATTAAAATCGAAATCATGAAGACTCTTAAAATAATTTCAGCTTACCCAAGTCGCATTCTCATTTCACACGCTTCATATACACTGATCAGTTGTATGCAATTCCGCTCATCGCTGAGAATTCAATAATCAAGTACATCAAATAAGATATATAATATGCAAAGTTGTTTTGATAAATACTAATTGATGAGATGTCTTGGTAGAAATAAAATTATTGGTTCAAGGTGTGATAGAGTGACTAAATTTCTTGTCTGCAAGAAGCATATTCCTCAACTACTGATCTTAATCTTAATAACAATACCAGGAGTGGTAGCAGCATATTTAGCAATATTCGGTGCTTTTAACAATGCATCTGTTAAATATGATCCTCTTTTAATCCATCAATCTGCAGCGATTAAATCAAATTACAAAGGACCAATACTCTATAAATATAAATCAGGTATTGGGGAAAGGATAACTTCGGTTGGGTATATGGCTTATCTCGAAATAATAAATACAAGTGATATTAACACGAGAATTAATTCTTACGCAATGGAGTTTAAAATAGCTGATGCTTGGATAATGATTCCACATTTATCAATTTCAGATCCATTAAATGTATTTTGGGCTAACAATTCAAATATTAAAGATTGCTCAAGACTTGATTTTAGAGATAAACTTCTAGAAGACAAATTAAGAAATATTGAATTAAGTCCTAATCAATCAATTCATGGTTGGGTGTTTTTTGAGTGGCCTAAAACACTAAGAGAAGCAGTACCGCATGAAGAAGGTATTAGATATACTTTTGAAAATAATCGAGAAGATATTGTAATACAAGAGATTTCAACAGAAAAAACTACGAATCTAGCTGCTAGCTTAGATGGTGGTTACTGGGACTTTTATGATAATAACAGAGTTGACCTTAGTAAATATAAATACTTGCCAGTCATTGATCTTTTGGAGTACTACGAAAATAAAAAATGACTGCATAAAGTTTGATATGCATAATATCGGTAAAAGCAGATGTTTAAAAATCCATCTTCCCCCCATCACTCTACTGCGATCTGGGGATGTCCTGTGAGTAGGTACAGCATAATTCTCTAACCCTTTTTTGAAAAGTTTATCCAGTTTTATCATCCTGGTTTCGGTGAATAAATTACGATAGAATGTCAGCCAACACTAGATGTTGAGTGCTTTTTGTTAACAAAATTTTTCACTATTAACAATCTGTGACAGAGAGCCTAAAACCCACTGTTTTAGGTAAACTCAATATTAACTGAATAAAAGGTCTTAAAATTCCAATTCAAGACAGCCTCTTGTATGTGATTAATTGCGAGTTTGTTACAAGGTCGGGTTGATAATTATTCTTATTTGTTGAAAAATACGAACTAACTCAACTTGTACCACGAAGGTTCATTGATTAAATTGCACAATTGCAGAAGGGGCAAGGTTTTCCCTGCCCCTGGTTCTTTGAAGTAGTGGACGAAGCGTCAAATTATTCACTTAACTCGGAATGGTTCATTAACCATTTTTGACAGTTGGAAGAATTGGATGGTCTCATTAACTTACCCAATTGCATTCCCGCCACAACTTCTAATTTTTGAGAGGGAGCATGCACGTGCTCCCTCTCTTATTTCAAATATAATTACAAATATGAACGAACAGATACGTTTGAGCAAATTTATTTGCTGACACCTGTTGAAAAGTTAAAATGCCTATAAACACTGAGAGTTGAGATCAATATGTCAAAGAACGATGAACAGTAATTAGCCCTGTTCAGGCTGTTCAGCTTTCTTCAAAAAAGCTTCTACGCTTCTTTATTTCATTTTCGGTTAAGTTCTCGTTGACGGATTTTCGGTAGCTACCACGTTTGATTGCGGCAATAAGTTTTTTACTTACGCCTCCACTTTTTCTTGATTTTCCGCCCATTTTTACCTCCTTTTTTTCGATTAATTCATCATATTGTCCGGTAATTTTTACCGATCGATAAATTTTACCGATAATTAAATCACAGGTAACTAATCAGCCTTGTTTCTAAAACCCGAAATCTGAGGGGCTTATTAACTGATTATCAACAAAAATATAATAAAGAAGACAGCTTCTTGCGCTGTGAATCATAAAAACAGAGTTTTATTAACGGTTGTTGAGAATTGAATGGTAACAAACCTACAAAATGTTTGGAAAATAGGATGTTGGAGAAGAATTTTGACAAAAAAGATTTTTGTCAAAATTACCCACATACGAGGAATTAATCATTGTTGTAAGCCAACTGCAACAACGGGTAACAGAATTAGAAGGATTACCTTCGGTTCTGCAACAACTTAGAAAGAAAAATGAACTGCTTGAAAAGAAAAGCGAACTACTTGAAAGGAACACTGAACAACTGAAAAGAAACGTGGAGCAGTGGGAAAAGAAAGCCGGACTGCTCCAACGAGAAAATGACATTTTGAAAAATAAGCTGGCCAAATACGAAAACCCTAAGAATAGCAACAATAGTTCTATTCCTCCGTCTAAGGATGAGAACCGGCCTTTCAAGAGCAAGAGTCTCAGAAAGAAGACGGGGCGAAAGCCTGGAGGACAAAAAGGCCATGAAGGAACGACCTTAGAAATGGTATCTGATCCTAATGAGATCCTCAATCACACCCCGGAATATTGCGAATGCTGTGGAAAAGATCTTTCGGACAAAACCGGCAAATTGGTTGAAAGGAAGCAGGTTGTCGACCTACCGCCTATTACCCCTATTGTCACTGAGCACAGGGTTTATGAGAAAGAGTGCGATTGTGGACATGTTACCATGTCTTCCTCTCCTGGTGGTCTGCAGGCCCCGGTAAGTTATGGCCCCATGATAGAAAGCCTGACAGGATACTTTCATTCTCGTCAGTACATACCGTTTTTGAGAATGCAGGAGTTATTCCGTGATATATTTTCCGTACCCATCAGTGAAGGTGGCATCCATTGTTTACTTAACCGTCTTTCAACCAAAGCGCTTCCCCTTTACCACAGAATCAGAGATATGATAAAAACCAGCCCGGTGGTGGGAACAGATGAAACCGGTGCCAGACTTAATGGTAAAAAGATTTGGGTATGGACCTGGCAGAATGAACGATTGACCTGGCTGCGGGGCACGGATAACAGGGGATACAAAACGATTGAAGATAACTTCCCTGAAGGATTTAAGGAATCTGTGTTTGTGCATGATTGCTGGAAGAGCCATTTTCAACCAGACGTTCACACTCACCAGCTTTGTACAGCCCACCTACTCAGGGAGCTGAACTATCTGGAGGAAAGGTACAACCATCGATGGCCTGCCAGATTTAGAAAATTTATCCTTGATGGCATCAAGCTGAAGGAAAAATTAGCCCCTGGTGATTATTGTCAGCCCATTGATGAAAGAACGGCATTGGAGTGCAGGCTGAAAAAACTGCTGGCATATGAGATCGATGAAAAGCTCAAGGAACTTGTTTCATTCCGCAAAAGAATGCTCAAATACCAAGACTACATCATTACTTTCCTATACCATCCCAAAGTCCCACCGGATAATAATGGCAGCGAGCGGGCAATACGGAATGTGAAAGTGAAACAGAAAATCTCAGGACAGTTCAAATCATGGAAAGGAGTAGAAAACTTCATGGTCCTTAGGAGTATTACCGATACTACCTTGAAGAACGATCAGAATGTTTTGAGAGCTTTGAATCTTATCGCTAAATTAGGATGACTGATTAGTTACAATTAAATATATCATATGAAATTTCTCTTTAAATTTGTTACAAACCTGAACCACATGATTAGATCGGTCATTTTTATCATGATCCTGCTGCTTAACCTGGCAGGTCATGCAAGCGCCCAGATAAAAACGCGTCCTCCAGCTGTAGCAGGATCTTTCTATTCAGCTGATCCTGATATCCTGAGGAAAGACCTGGAATTCCTTTTCAGCCGCGCCTTACCGGGTTCAAGCCCGGGACAGGTACTGGCCATAATTGCTCCCCATGCAGGCTATCCTTTCTCGGGAGAAGTCGCTGCAAGCAGTTACAGACAGGTGGATGCCACCAGGTCATATAAGAATGTATTTGTGATCGGCTCCAGCCACAGGTATGCTTACGAGGGGGCAGCCATATACCAATCGGGTGATTTTGAGACACCCCTGGGGGTGGTTTCGGTAAATCATGACCTGGCCCTGGAGCTCGCCAAACAAGAACCGGCTTTTATCAAACATGACAAGGCACACCGGGATGAACACAGCCTGGAGGTTCAGCTTCCTTTCTTACAATATTACCTGGAAAAGGATTTTAAACTGGTGCCCATCCTTCTTGGAACCCAATCACCACGCACCTGCCAGAAGATCGCCAGGGCGCTGGAACCATATCTTAATGAAGATAACCTGTTTGTTATCAGTGCAGATTTTTCCCACTATCCCGATTACAGGAGCGCCACTGAGGTGGACATCAGAACGGCAAAAGCCATCTGCTCGAACTCCACCGTGGAATTTCTCTCGACAATTGATGAGAATGAGGAGAAAAATATTCCTAACTTAGCTACATCAGCCTGTGCATGGCCTGCCATTCTGACCCTGTTGTATATGACGGAGCAGAAGACGGACGATATCAGCTACAAGCTGGTACAATACCAGAATTCGGGAGATTCAAGGCACGGGGATAAAAGCAGGGTAGTGGGATACTGTTCCATTGCCGTCTCAAATGAAGGAAGTAAAACCGAAGCCCGATTCATGTTAAGTACAGAAGACAAAAAGGATCTGCTCGAAATCGCCAGGATAACCCTTGATAATTATATCGGGAAAGGATTGATCCAGCCCGTAAATAATGACAATTATTCTTCAGTTCTCGAAACTAATACAGGCGCTTTTGTCACGCTTCAAAAAAATGGTAATCTGAGAGGTTGCATTGGACGCTTCCAGCCGGATCAACCATTGTACCAGGTGGTTCGTGACATGACCATCTCCGCATCTACCAAAGACTACCGGTTTAAACCCGTTACTCCTGCAGAGCTGGAGGAAATTGAACTGGAGATCTCAGTACTTACCCCCCTGGTCAGGATCCAGGATGCATCAGAGATCCTGTTGGGACTCCATGGGATCTATATCAAAAAAGGACCTAATTCCGGCACATTTCTGCCACAGGTGGCTACACAGACTGGATGGACCGTGGAAGAATTCCTGGGCCATTGTGCCAGGGACAAGGCCCAGATCGGATGGAACGGATGGAAAGATGCTGAAATCTATACCTACGAGGCGCTCATCTTTTCCGAACATGAATTCAGTAAAGAATAAGCAGTCCACTGCCCTATGCCATATGCCCTGATCCCCATAGGAATCGCGATCATAATACTCTATGCCCTCACCTTTCTTCTTTACAGGGCAGGAATTATCCTGAAAAAATCACACAGGCAGATATGGAATACAGGACTTTTATTCGCTTTTTTCATCACTGCTGTTCTGGGACTCCTGCTGGCCGTACAGGTAAACTTTAAACTGGAGATCCCATGGATTAAGGAGCTCCTTGTATGGCATGTGGATTTCGGAATCGGCATGAGCATGATTGCCATTTTTCACTTTTCCTGGCATTGGAGTTACTACCGGGATCTGCTTAAGGCTGGAATTGAAAAGTCCCACCCGGCACTTGAGGAGGATGGAATGGACATTCAGGAAGCCCCGTCCCGATTTACAATCAGGGATAATGTCCCTTTGCTCGTACTTGGACTCACTGCCCTTATTTCCCAGGTGATATTCCTCAGGGAATTCCTCTCGGTTTTTCACGGGAATGAACTCGTGATCGGGATCATTTTTGCCTGCTGGATGCTGTTGACCGGTACAGGTGCATTAATCGGCCGTAGCAGCCGGCCAGCCGAAACAAAAAAAAATATACATGCAACCGGATTTTTTCTCCTGGGATTATTACCTCTGTTAACAGTATTTGCTATCAGATTCCTCAGGAATATCGTGTTTCCGGCCGGCAGCATGGCTGGAATAGCCGGTATCCTGATATTTTCTGCATCCGTATTACTGTTCTTCTGCCTTTTGTCCGGCTTCCTTTTTACACGGCTGACCGTGGATTTATCCCTGAGATACAAAGCCAACCTGCTGGGGAGATCATACGCCGTCGAATCGATCGGGAGTATTGCAGGTGGACTTCTCTTTAGTTTCCTGCTTGTTTATCTCCTGGGCACTTTTCAGATCCTGTTCCTCGTGCTGATCATCAACCTGTCAGTAGCTGTTGTAATGTATAAGGCAGGACGAAGACCGATTTTATTCGCTGGATTGATAAGCACCATATTTTTTATACTGGTTTTTATCCTGGATCTGGATCTTCGCTCAAGATCCCTGCTATTCCCAAATCAGGTTACCATTGAGACACGTGATACGCCATATGGCAACCTGGTCGTAACCGAAACAGGTGATCAGATCACTATATATGAAAATGGAACACCGGTTTCCGTCTCGGCTGATGTAAGCGCTGTTGAAGAGAATGTCCATTATGCTATGGTCCAGCATAATCATCCGGATACCGTGCTTGTTCTGTCAGGCGATCTGGCCGGGATCACATCAGAAATAGCGAAATATCCTGTCAGGCATGCCGATTATGTGGAGATCAATCCATGGATCACCCGGATTCGTTCCAAACACCTGGGGCACCCGGAATACCCATGGCTGAATATCATGCATACGGATGGCAGAAAATTTCTCAGGAAGACTGACCATGCTTATGATGTGATCATGGTTAACCTTCCGGTACCGGGAACGGCCCAGGTCAACAGGTATTATACGACCGAGTTTTTCCAGGAGGTAAAATTGCGCCTGCATCCGGGAGGTATTATTTCTATTTCCCTGCCGGGAACAGAGAATTATGTTAGCACTGAAGCCGAAAGGCTGTATTCCCTGATATATAACACCCTTGGAAAGACTTTCAGGAATATCCTGGTTGTACCCGGACAAAAAACATACTTTCTTGCATCTGATGCTGAACTTGATATTGATATCCCTGGTTTAATTGAACATAAAGGCATCGAAACCATTTATGTCAATACCTATTATCTCGATCTTGTCAGCATGCAGGAAAGAAGCCAGCAGATTGAAGATATCATTCAGGATGGGGATCTCATCAACCATGATTTCCGGCCCAGGGCTTATTTTCTGCAACTGGACTTCTGGCTGAGTCATTTCAATACAAATTTCTGGATGCCTATGATTATACTGATCATCCTGATCGCGCTGGCAGGATTACGCAGTGGCCCCCTTGAAACCGGTATCTTTACTGCAGGATTCACAGGAACGGCTGCTGAACTGATCATGCTGATCGGTATTCAGGTGGTCTTTGGATACATTTACCTGTATCTGGCCATTATAGTGACAGTGTTCATGTCCGGTCTGGCAGCTGGCGCATTACTTACATACAGGGTCTTAGGTGAGATCACATATGTGAAGTTCCGGCTGACCCAGATCCTACTTGCGGCGATTATCGGGCTCATGGCCATAACCTTTATAGTGATCGAAAGAACCCAGCTTCCGGAGATACTGCTGCATGCCATTTTTATCAGCCTGACATTCCTGGTGGCCTTTGTATCCGGACTCTTATTTGCATCAGCAGCCCTGCTCCGCCGTACCGGTATTGCCAGCACTACTTCCAGGCTTTACAGTACAGATCTTGCAGGATCAGCAGCCGGTGCATTGCTCACCGCCATCCTCCTGATCCCTTTGCTCGGACTCACAGGAAGTCTGGTTCTTATAATCCTCCTCAACCTGCTTGCTTTATTGTATTCAGTTATTCGAAAAAATGCAATATAGATTGATTTCAATCTCTTTTTTCCGTTATTTTGAGAGTAATGGATAAGAGGCAATTTATTAAATCAGGACTCATGGGCATGGGTTGCCTGATGTGCATGCGGACAGAACGGCTTTTTGCTGCAAATGATGTACCTCCCAAACACAGCCGGGAAGCCCTGTTCTACACCGAAACTCCCAAAGGACTAAGGTGCATGATCTGTCCAAATGAATGTACCTTGAAACGAGGGGAATTAAGTGATTGCAGGAACCGGATCAACAAAGACGGCAAGCTGTATACCATTGCCTATGGAAATCCATGTGCCATTCATGTCGATCCCATTGAAAAAAAGCCATTGTATCATTTCCTGCCAACCAGCAGGTCCTTTTCCATAGCTACGGCAGGATGCAACCTGGCCTGTCTGAACTGCCAGAACTGGAGCATCTCTCAAAGCAGTCCCACTGAAACCAGGAATTATGACCTGATGCCCGAAGCGGTGGTGGACCAGGCTATAAAAAACAATTGCCAGACCATTGCATATACCTATTCAGAACCCATTACATATTTTGAATACACCTGTGATTCTTCCCGGCTGGCCCATGAGCAAGGGATCAGGAATATTCTTGTTTCCGCGGGCTATATTAATCCGGAACCCCAACAGCACCTTATCAAAAATATAGATGGTGCGAACATAGACCTGAAATCTTTCGATGACAGCCTCTACCTTAAGCTAAATGCCGGAAAGCTGCAATCGGTACTGGATTCTTTAAAAATGTTCAGGGAGTCCGGGGTCTGGCTGGAAATCACCAACCTGGTTATACCCTCATGGACAGACGATATGGATATGATTGCCAGGATGTGCGATTGGCTGTATGACAACGGCTTCGAGGATGTCCCGCTTCACTTCAGCCGTTTCCATCCCATGTATAAGCTGACCCAGTTGCCGCCGACACCGGTTTCCACCCTTGTTAAAGCAAGGGAAACAGCAATGAACGCGGGACTGAATTACGTTTACATAGGCAATGTACCCGGCAATGATGCATCCAATACCTATTGTCCCGGATGCAAAGAAATCATCATCGAACGGCGTGGCTACCAGATCCTGCAAAAAAATCTATCAGCGGGTAAATGCAGTAATTGTGGTGAAAGTATTCCAGGGGTTTGGGAATAGCGAATCCTGGGCGTTGGTAACCCGATAGGCGTTCAACCGGATGCCTGCCAGCAACACCTTTTCGGTGAGAATATCAATGATTCCGCTTTCAGTTCCTTCATGGCTTTATCGACCTCTTTTTTATCTAATCCGGCTAGTTCGGCAATTTCTCCGCTTCTCAGTGGTTTGTCGGCATCCTTCATTACTCTGAGGACAGTTTCTTTTTGATTCATCTGATATGGTATTTGATAATTGTTTATTTATCCCCCAGTAATTCCCTGGAGATCTCCTCCCATTCTTCTTCAAGCTTTGATTCAGGCATTCGCCGTCCGGCCTTGCTGTACCAGTAGGCTGCATTCGGACGGTCTCCTTCCTTGCGATGAAGATAAGCATGGACCCATGATCCATCCCTGGTAAAGACATTCTGGGCGATCCTGTGAGCATTGTCCCAGTCACCGACAGCATCCAGCAGCAATGCCTGCAGGAGCACTTCGATATCATCAGGAATGGTTCCCTCATCTCTCAATACAATGAATTCATCATACTTCATAAAAAAGGTTTTATTCAAATTTACAAAGATTTGTCACGCAAGTAAAGGGCAGATTCTTTTATCTTTGTGCCTATATGAAGGCGGCAGTGATATATGAATATGGCGGACCGGAAGTTTTCCGTTACGAAGAGATCCCTCAACCTGAAATCAAAGAGGATGAAGTATTGGTTGAGGTTCATGCAGCTAGTGTAAATCCAGTGGATTGGAAACAGAGGAAGGGGAACCATAAATTTTTCCTGAAAGCCAGGTTTCCCATCGTACCGGGTTATGATATTTCAGGCAGGATAATTAAATGCGGGTCTAATGTAACAAAATTCAAGGACGGGGATCAGGTATTTTGTAGACTGACAAAACGCTTTGGAGGAGCTTTTGCAGAATATGCAACAGCCAGGGAATCAGCCCTCTCCCTGAAACCTGAAAACATGGATCATATCCATGCGGCTGCCATCCCCTTGGCAGGACAGACAGCATTACAAGCCTTAAGGGATAAAGGAAGTATTAAACCTGGACAAAAAATAATGATCATAGGTGCAGCAGGCGGCGTAGGACATTATGCACTGCAATTGGCAAGGCATTTTGGTGCAGAAACAACTGCTGTATGCAGTTCAAGGCATGAGAAGCTGCTGGTACTGCTCAGGCCCGATCATCATATTGATTATCACAAAGAGGATTACCTGGACGGAAATAAATTATACGATATCATTTTTGATGCAGCTGGAGTTAAAACATTCCTCAGCTGTAAAAAAACACTGGCACCGGGAGGCATCTACATCACTGTCCTGCCCCGTCTAAAACTATTGGTTCATAAAATAATAGCCTTGTTCACAAAGGGCAAGAAAGTCAGGTCTTTGTTGCAAAAGTCTCAGGGATCGGATCTGGAGGTCTTAAAAAAACTGGCAGAAGAAGAAAAACTCGTAAGTGTGATCGATTCAATCCATCCTCTTGATAAAGTATCAGAGGCGCACAGAAGAGCAGAATCCTACAGCACAGAAGGGAAAATAATCATAAAGGTCAAATAGCCGGATTAGTATCCCATCATTCTGCGGATCTTCAGCAATGCAATCTGCTCATATTCCTTATCAAGGTCCCTCTCCATGTTCCCATTATAGTTCTGCATCTGCTGCTGATCCACTTCACCCAAAGCAATGGCCCGTTTCCAGTTCTCCAGATCAGATATTTTCTCTTCACATTGTTGTATTTGCTGGTCAATGCTCATCTCCTTGTTTTTTTCGGTTTTTTTATTCGGTCTGATTCTCATGGTTCGTACATGTAAGACGATTCATTTCAAATTCTGTTACAAATAACGAAAGCAATTTTAATTAAGAATTTAAACCAGGTTAATTATTCTTAAAATAAGTTAAAGAATGGCTATGACAGAAGGGGAGTTCGGCGAAAGCCGGTTTTTGTCCGGTAAGAGATCGATGTTATCCGGTGAAAGCCCGTGAGAAATTATTAATTGTTAAGTAGCGATCCTCAGATTATCAGCATTCGGAATTTTAGCGGATGCAAGGGCATCATTAAGTTTTCCCCGGCGATATCCTTCAGGATCAATATGTATTTGTTTATAACCAATGGAAGTCAAGTATTCCTCCACCACCTTCCTGGTTTTGCTTTCCAGCAACTGAGGGATTTGTAATGGATCAACTTCTATATTGACGGTTTCTCCCTGGTGGCGGGCACGTATGTTGCGAAATCCCAGATCAGCCAGGAAATTTTCTGCTTTATCCACCATCCTGAGCTTCTCCCTGCTGATAGACTCACCATAAGGAAATCTTGACGAAAGACAGGCCAACGCATCTTTGTCCCACGTGGGCAATCCAAATTCCCTGGACAGTTCACGGATCTCCTTTTTGGTAAGGCCTGCCTCCTGCAGGGGACTCCTTACATTACGCTCCTTGAGTGCTTTCATCCCTGGCCTGTGATCCCCCAGATCATCCTGGTTTGAACCATCTACGAAATTCCGAAATCGCTGATCCTCTGCCATCTTAGCAATGCTGTCAAACAACTCGCTTTTACAGAAGTAACAACGGTTAACAGGATTATTGACGAAGTTATCATCCTCCAGTTCATTGGTATCAATGATCCGGAGTGAAGCCCCAAATGATTCCGCAACTTCAATGGCCCGGTCGTATTCCCGCGAAGGAAAAGTAGGAGATACCGCCAGGACACCCATGGCCTTATCCTTTAAAACATCAGTTGCCACCTTCAATAAAAAAGTACTGTCAACACCACCAGAGTAAGCGACTGTAACCTCTCCCATCTCTCTTAAAAGGGACTTCAAATGTGTTAGCTTCTCCCCTGTTTTCATAGTCAGGAATTATTAAATTTATATATTTAAGAATATAAAGATCTTAAAATCATTCAATAATACAAAATAATACAAAATTTGTATAGGGAATTATGCAACTCACGTGTGATATTATTGACTTTATTAATAAACCCACTATCCTATGATCCCGCGGATGCTATATATGATAATTTTACTTGTGATGCCAGCTATTGTGCTGGGAGGGGAACCAGGGAGGTTTAGGTATGTGTTCAAGCCGGATATTCCTGATACGATCAAAGGCATCGAGATACAATTCGAGGTAAAGCAGGTAAAGGTGTTATACCAGGGAAAAAAAGTCAATATCTATTGTTTATGTGCAGATATAACAAACCAGAATGGCAGGCCTGGGCGAATCCTGGTCAGGTATCAATGCCAGGGAAAAGAGAAGGCAAAGGAAGTCGAGATCGGAGGAAGACAGCAAAGAATTATCCTTGTTGATAAATGCGTGATGCCAGAGGAAAGTCTCACAGATATTAAAAAGTTTTATAGTCTGGTAATGCTTGAATACATACAGTAGTCCATGCTAGCTAGCTTTTGCCCTTTTCTTCCTGATCTGCTCTTCAATGATGTTTTTCATCTCTTCTAGTTCTGTAAGGTCCAGGTTGGCTTTCTCTGTAAAGAAGGATACAAACCGATGTGGTGAATTGCTAAAATAATTTTTTATCAGGGTTTTGAAATGTTCCTTGAAGTACCTGTCCCGGCTCACCAATGGATAATACTCATGGGTTTTTCCATATGTCCGGTATGATATAAATCCCTTTTTAACAAGTACCCTGATTACTGTTGAAACAGTGGTATATGCAGGTTTAGGTTCATGATACTGCTCGATAATCTGCTTGAGGAATCCGGACCTGATCCTCCAAAGATATCTCATCACCTGCTCCTCAGCTCTTGTTAACTCTTTCACTAAAAAACCCGAATTAATTTTAATTGATCATGTAGTATACGGTAAAATTCCATTTTCGTTAAGCAAACATTAACATTTTTTAACGATTATTTTTTGCAACTACGAAGTATTTCGTATATATTTGCTACGAAACATTTCGTAATTACATACAATGCTTATGAAGCCTGTTTTGAAACCAACTGATGCTGAACTTGAAATACTTCAGGTGATCTGGCTTCATGGACCAGTATCAGTCCGTTTTGTCAATGATGAATTAAACCGTAATAAGATGGTTGGATACACGACCACTCTAAAAATTATGCAGATCATGACGGAAAAAGGCTTGCTTAAGCGATCTGAAGAAGGCAGGAAACACATATATAATGTAGTATTAAAGGAAAAAGAAACAAAAAATCTTCTACTCGATAAATTTGTGAAGACTGCTTTTGGTGGATCTGCCATGGATCTGGTCATGCAGGCACTGGGTAATCATCAGACAACCCCCGATGAGTTGGAGGAATTGAAGGCATTGATAGAAAAAATCGAAAAAGACAATCAATGAGAACCCTGGCAACATTCATTCCTGAAAATGTTATTAATGCATTGGGCTGGACCATCTTCCACTCTCTATGGCAGGGATTGATCATTGGATTAATAGTGTTTTATATTTTTAAATATCGCCGGAATATTTCATCACAGACAAGATATCTCCTGGGTGTTTTTGCATTGGCTGCCATTTTTGCTTCATCCCTGTTTACATTTTTTATTGCATACCACCCCGTCTCTTCCCAGGCTGAATTTGTAACATTTTCATCTGCAAGTGTTTCACACCAGGCGGGCATTTCTGAAACTGCGGATGAATTGTTTATTCTGAATCATATTTCATCAGGATGGCAACAAAGTCTGATCCGGACTTTTGATTTTGTAAGCATTATCTGGTTTATAGGTGTATTATTGCTTACGTTGAGGTTGGCGGGTGGAATGCTGGTCATCAATGGCATGAGTCGACAGGGAATATCGCCTCTGCCGGCAGCATGGAAACAGAGAATAAAACTGCTTGCTCTTAAAATGGGACTCCACCGTTCCATTACCTACCTGCAATCACAAAAGGTCAGGGTACCTACAGTTATCGGTATATTGAGGCCGGTGGTTCTGATTCCTGCCATGATCATTAGTGGATTACCCGCAGATCAGCTTGAAACCATCATAGTCCATGAACTGGCCCATATAAGGCGGCACGATTTTCTGATCAATATTATGCAATCCATCATGGAAGCACTTTTCTTCTATCATCCTGTTGTCTGGATTATCTCGGAGAATATCCGGCAGGAACGGGAGAAATGCTGTGATGACTATACAGTAAGGGTTTGCGGACAGGTATCGCTGTATGCGCGGGCACTGGCCTGCCTGAGCGAGTTGCAGATCACCACTGCTATCCCTTCCTTAGCCATCACCGGAAACAAAAAGAGTATAGTACATAGAGTAGAACGAATAATAAACAACAAAAAGATGAAGACTAATACAACAGAAAGAATTATGGCGGGACTGGTCCTGGTGACCTCTGTCCTGGTAATCATCCTTAGTACGGGTGCCACCTTCAAGCCATCCGGATTTGCACAGGTGGAATCGCAGATTGAACTGCCCAATATGGATAAAAAAGCAGCTGTTCCAGTGACTGATCCGGAGCCTGTCGCAGAACCTGCTTCAATCGCTGAATCTGCTGCTATTGCTGAACCTGCTGCTGCCAGTGAACCGACTGTACTCAGTCCCATTTCATCACTGCCCGAACCAGCTGCAGTTGCGAAAATTTCACTCCCCTCACCTGTATCAGCACCAGCCAGTATAACCCTGCCAGGCCCTGCCGTTCCTGCAGATACTTCATCCAGGCATGAAAGGGATAAAATGGATATAAAAGAAAACACAGTGACCCGTGAATTCCACAATAAAGAGGGTGAAGACCATGAAATGAAATTCGTGGTCAAACAAGGGAAAGTAAAGTACCTTTATGTTGATGGCCGAAGGATCCCGGACAATGAATTTTCCCAATACCAGAAAGAAATTGATGTAACCATTGAAGATCTCCAGGATATGGAGCGTGACCTGAAATATGCGAAGGAGGAACTTAAGCATGTGGATTTCGATAAGATCAGGGAGGAGATACAGATCGAAATGGAACATTTTAAGGAGCATGACATGAAAAACTTGCAGGATGAGATGCAGAAGCTCCAGGAGGAGCAATTCAAGATTCATCTGGATGAGAAGGCACTGCAGGCTGAGATCGAGCATGCAATGAAGGATATGGAACGTGGGCTGGCTGAGGTAAAAGAAGGCATGGCGATGTTGGAAAAAGAGGATATGCAGAAAATGATGGATGAGGCATTAAAGTCTGTGCAGGAAATTGATTATAAAGAGATGCAAAGGGAAATTGAGGAAGCCATGAAAGAGATAAAAGAGATTGACTTTGCAGAAATTGAAAGGGAAATGCAGGCCGCCATGCAAAACATGGAACAAGAAAAGTTCAACCTGGATAAGGAGAAAAAGAACATAGACGAAATGATAGGTGAGCTGGAGAAACTGGAACTTGATAAGAAATAAGCACCAGGCTATCATGATGGGGTGAATAGATAATCATCATGTGGTTCAGGGTTCCAGCCATTGCTGGATCTCATCTCCAACCAATCCCTGATAGACAATCACCCTGTACTTCAGACGAAGCGGTTTTCCAGGTGGGATCATTACAGGTAAGCGCCCGGGATACATGACATTCTGCATACTTTTTTCTGTCCGGATGATCCAGGGCTGGGGATGACCGGGATTATCTGGATGGGATATCATGATCACGCCTTCGTCCGACAACTCTTCATCCCAGTTACCGATGATGTTCATCCAGGGACCGGCATCCAATGCTGTACGCTGGGCTTCCACGCTGCCCGATGCATTTTTAAATGACAGGCCATCACCCGGGTCAAGCCTGATGGAAAAACCTCCATAACCCTTATCATCTTCCGAACCCCCAATGAACAGGCTGTCTTCAAGGGCAGTGATTTGGATTGAGAAGTCCAGTACGCGGAAATTATACTCAGCCGGATGTACCTTAAAGGAGATATCTTCGCGGGCAAATGCTTTTTTTTCTCCCTGTTTATCAAGCCACAGGGGTGATTTCCATAAAACGGTAGCAGCAATGACACAGGAATCTCTATGCTTTTGCACATTTGTCCATGTAATATCCCATTCAAAATCATCATTTATCCAGGCATCGCCAATTCTTTTTGTCCCAATATAGATCTGATGCCAGGCCCAGTATACCCCTCTCTGATGCAGATGGTCAGTATGGGTATCCAGAGGAAAATCCTGTGTCAGGATCTGTTCATTTACACCATACAGGGGATGGATGTAATTGCAGCGTTCAGATTTACCCTGGTAGGATTTAGGGGCTTTCTGATAAAAGAAGACTTTCCTGCCATCTTCAGCCAGAAGAATACCGTTCTCATCTTCAGTGATTTCCCATCTTTGTGTGCAGGAGATGGTGATTGCGTAAAGGCCTCGTAATGAGGTCAAGCGGATTAAGTACATCTTTTTCATCCAATCATTGAATTACATGGTTTTTTTAGTTTGCCCTGACCGGCCAGACTTGTCCTGGATAATAACGGATATTGCAGTGAACAAGCCCAGGACCAGCAGCAAGGCAAGATCCATCCTCAGGAATCCGATAGTTGAAGGAATTATCTCGAGCAGGGAAGATATGAAAACTACAATGGCCACAGCAGTCAGTACCACTATCCATTTCGAAGGTGGCCGTTCCCTGAGTATGGCCGCCAGGATCATAGGAGCAGCCAGTGCAGTACCTGCAAAACTTACCCTGGCGAGCATGACAAGCCTGTCACTGGCAATGAGCGAAAAAACCAGGGCGGCCAGTGCAAAAAAGATAATACCAATCCGGGTCCTTGTCAGTGTTTTGTCCTTGATGGCAATGAGGGAACGCAACTCCGATCCCATCGCAAATATCTGTGAATCACTGGTGGACAAAGCTGCAGCAATCAGTCCTATGATGGCTGCGGCGGCTATGAATCCCGGCTGGTCAAACAATAATACACCTGCCAGAAAATCTGCGGTATTACTATCAGGATACCTGACAGCACCATAAAAACAGATGAAAGCTCTTGGCAGGATGATTAGCAGGGCAAAACAACCTACTGCAATTGCCAAACGGTTTCTGCACCACCGCACC
>SDBT01003769.1_pt1 | contig 26083 bp, 20 predicted proteins | sample 2277101 | NCBI WGS metagenome assembly SDBT01 (sample SAMN10404973, study PRJNA504765) | marine sediment metagenome | isolation source: marine sediment core GS10_PC15, 103 cmbsf | place: Arctic Ocean: Southern Knipovich Ridge | collected 2010 | reverse complement strand
TTTATGGTCCAATTGAATATTTTGTCAAAAGAAAAATTAGGGGTTTTTGAAGTTAACAGATGGTTAAGAACAAATACCCTAAGAAAGAAAGAAGATCCTAAAGATGATAAAGCCTTACAAATAATATTTGATGTAAACACTCTTCGGGAGGTTGATTACGATATATCACCAAAGGTTATTGAAGAATTTTTTAACCTAGCTTATAAGGATTTTAAATCTTCATTAGAATCAGTTTTAGAAAGTTAAGATGGATATAGATAAAACTCTTATAGCAAGAGGACAGTATATTAGACCTCTGCAGACAGAAGTTATGGCTTATGACCTGATACCCTTTTTTCTTAAAAAATCAGATGTAGGTATTGGCAATGTTGAAGAGCCGTATATTAATATAGAATTTGGAAGTACTGTAGGCTATTTATCTTCCGGTAAAGTCATAGAGGAGCAAAAACTAGTACAAGAAGAAACTGTTGGTTGTTTTACAGCATTTACAGCTATTGAAACAGGTTTAACAATTGAAACAGGTTTAACAACCATTGTAGATGTAAAATCAAATGTTGCTATTGAAGATACTACTTCATCTACTCAAAATTCGATAGATTTTGATCAGCTTGAATATCTTAACTTATCAGATATAAACTTAAATTCTACTATTGATGAACTAATTAATAATTTAAAACAGCCGCAAGGACAACCCTATTTATTATCGCTATCAGGAAGAATTTGTGGACCAAAAGATTTGTCAAAAAATAAAAGAAAATATTTAGTTAATAATGTTAGAAAAAAAACGAAAAAATAACCTAAAGAAAAAAATCGTTTTTATTGATACTTCTGCAATTGCTGCAATTACAAATAAGAATGATGAAAAGCACGTATTGGCGGATAAGGTTTATAAAAAACTCCTGAAATTTAAGTTTAATTTTATCTTAACTAATTTTGTTATAGCTGAAACTCACGCACTTTTATTGAGTATAAATTTTCAAATAGCAACAGATTGGTTATTTAACTCCGCCTATAAAGACTTTAATGTATATAGACCAGAAGAACATATTGAAATAGAGGCGGTAAATGAAATAAAAAAATATCAAGATAAAGATTTCAGTTTAACAGATATGCTTAGTTTTTTAACAATGGACAAGGCAGGAGTTCAGTATTATTTTGCCTACGATAAACATTTTAAACAAATTGGAAGATTTTTGGATGTTTCTGTTTTTTTGAAAAGTAACTAATAATTTTATATATAGACTTAGTTAATCTATATTTTCTTCTTTTGTTAAATCATAAAGTTTATAGATTATCTCATCAATTTATTTTCAGACTCTCAATTATTTTTCTATATTTTAGTCAAAAATTAATCGCAGTGTATCTTATATTTGAGAATTTAGTTTTAAACCTTCTTGCTTTTTATATGATTTATAATTAATGAGTCTGCAATATTGGCTTTAGCACTTAAAAATTTTGCAATGGTTTTTTTTGTTATCATATGTAATTCTAAGTTTTTAAACTTAAATATGTATTTAAATTGATTTGTTTTCGGGTCTTCTTCTTTTTTTGTATGATGCCATACACCTTTTCTTTCAAATGATTTTTTTCCTTGAATCTCAATCCATATATCAGCGTCTAAAACAGGCTCTCCATATTTATCTCTATCATTCCAATCTAATCTTAATTGAATGAAATAATTTTTGTATTTGATTAAATTTCTAAAATGACAAGGGCTACCAATTCTTTCAAAGAGAGAAACTTTTTCATTAGTATTAATATCAACCAATTCAACCGATTTTATTTCTGTTCCGGGATCAAGTTTCATATTGGCTTTTTACTTTTATTATTAACACCTTCCACGATTCTGATTTCTTCCGGCGTGAGGTTGTAGAGTTTGTAAACTAACTCATCAATTTGTTTTTCGTATTCTTTGACTTTGTTTTGTTTTTTGGAATTTGTTAAATAATCATCTGATTTGGTAAGTGAAAGTATTTTATTTACCCAATTCATAACGCCTTGCCGTTGTTTCATTGATGCAATTTTTAACGGTAACCTATGTATTGACGGAAAGCTTATATAGGTAGAGTTGTGTGTTTTTGAGTGAACAAAGTTTATAAAGGCAGAGTTAAATATTCCTAAGATATACTTAAGGTTGAGGGGACTTTCTTTCTTTAGGAAAATTAAACCTGTATTTCTATCAGAGTAAAGTTCGTTATCTGAATATGTTGCAACAATTCTTCTTTTAAGTGAAATATTTCTTATCAATTGGAAGATAATTCTTGGTTTCTGAAAAATCCACTTTTTCCTAGGAGCATAAAGCCAGTCACCGTATTTGATAAAAGAGAGATGAGGTTTAATATAATATTTTCCAACAAACCTACTACCATCAAGAAAGTCTTTCCACTCTGAGCCAAATTTTTTACTAGATATGTATTTATTTTCTTTCCCTTGATCTTTCGTCAAGTATGGAATAAGTCCTTGTTTAGTAATTAAATGATCAGCAAATGAATCTGTTTTTTTCTTAATTTTATTTATCAAATTCATTTCAATATCTGCTGTACCATAAGAGATTAAAGCTTTATCATTTTGTAACCACTTATTTTGAGAATATATTACTTTATTTTGTAAATACTGCGACAGATTCTTTAGATCAGCCTTGAGGGGCATATCAACTACAACAACATGATTGTTAATTGAGCCGTTCATTTTCTGAAGTACAAAACTTACGCTATCTACGGTTGCGTCAAACGATTTTTGAGGAAACGAAACAATAGACTTGAAACAATGTTTTTCTAGCAAATGCCTCCTAAGAGGAAAGGCTTGTTCAATAAACATCCAGGTGTTCGACACTACATAGGTAACTATTCCTTTATTTTTAGCCAGTCTGAATCCTAGCTCAATGAAAATTCTATAGCTTTCGTATTTACCCCTAGTTGAGTAAGGATACTTACTTTTTAAGTAAAGTTTTTCCTCTCTATCAAATTGAGCTCCATAGGGTGGGTTTGCGATGACCACATCAAATCCTTCTTTTTTTCCAAAAACCTCATTAAAATTTAAGTGCCATTCGAAGTGATCGGCTGGGCCAACATCTTTTAATTTATCCTGTTCCTCAAATTTTTTAGAAAGTTTTTTTTCTTCATCTCCAAAAGAATTTTGAGAAGTTTTATCTTCGAAAAATTTCTGCTGACCCCTAAATCCTAGAATTTTTTGCCAAAGATTTTCTTTTTCTATTTTCCTGTCATAATTTATAATCGCTTGTGTTAATAAATTAATCTCTTCCCGCCTTTTGTTTTTTCTAGAAGTAGCAAACAGGTTAAAGTATTCTTTTTTGGTCTCATTTAATTGATCAATCAATTTATTTCTTTTTTCATCAGAAGTTTTTTGCAATAAAGTAGGTGAGAGTAGTTCAATTAAACTATTTCCCTGCATAATTTTATAATCTAAGTTTGGCAAGGGTTTAATAAGTTTAATGTCTTCCTCATCTACTATTAAGGAAAGCCATAAACGAAGCTTGGCGATTTCTACCGCCCCTAAATCAATATCCACACCATATAAGGAATTTTGAATGGCGCGGCGTTTAAAATAATATGGCGTGCGGTTTTTATCACTCTTTATATAAGTGCTTAAAACATTGCGGGCTTTTACAACTTCATTCATCATACCGATCAAAAAAGCTCCTGAACCAACGGCAGGATCACAAACTTTAATACTGGCTAGTTTTTCATCAATTAATTTGGCATTTTTGCGGATACTTTCAGGTAGTTTATATTTATAGCTTTTTGTGCCAGAATTTTTGGCGGCGTCATGCTCTATGCTAAGCTCGCCTTTGTGAATAAGGTTTTGAGTGTCTTTTTTGGGCAAAGAAGTTTCTGTAACTAAATAATTTATTAAACTTTCCTGGCACATATAATGAACAATTTCTCTGGGAGTATAATAAGTGCCTTTGGATTTTCTATCTTTAACTTCCAAAAGATTTTCAAAAACTTTTCCTAGCATTTCCGGGTCAACGGCGACCTCTTTTTCCAATGGTTCATCTTCTTTGACAGTAAAATTGTAGCGATCAAAAATATCTAAAATGCCGTTACCAAGATCGCCTTCTTTTGTTCTATTTTTGTTGGAAAATAATTTATTTGATAAAAGAATATCAGTATGCACCCAATCATAATTATTGATCGGGTCAAACAAGCCTCCGTTAAGAAAAGGAATTTTGCAATTAAAACGACTGTAAAAGTTATTTGTCCGTTCTATTGCTAAAGCTTCGTAAAAAAGCGGTTCTAAAATATCATTGAAGAAATTTTTATAGTTTGCATTTTTCTTTTGATAAAGCCGCCGTAAAAAGCTTTTAGGACCTGTGCCCCAATTATCATCGCGCTTAACACCAAACCAGCCCTTTTTTTGTAAAAAATAAAGAAAGACAATTTGACCTAAAAGCTTTTTTGAAAAATCAACAGTATCAATATTTTTTTCTTGGAAATCTTTTTTAATCTTTTCATCTTTTTTAAGTTCTTCATCTAAGACTTTTTTAACCTCTAAAAATAGCTGGCGGTATTTTTCGAAAAACTCTTTAGTAACTACTTCAACGCTAAAAGCAGTTTCAAAATCTGTTAAAGTCGGTAGCTTAGTATCATTTTGCAAAATTGGCAAAAGTTGTTTTTGGGCTGTATGCGAATTTTCATTAATACCAACTAAAAAAGAAGATCGTTTTGCTGAGGTCAATTTTTCTTTAATGCTGGTTTTGCCTTTTTCAGTTTTCTTAAGACTATATTCCATTTTCACTAACGAAAGACGCCATTCATCTTTTTTAGGAGCAACAAAAGCAATAAGGCCTGCATCTTTTCCATTTCTATCTTTTAAGTGGCTGGCAATAAAATTTCTTTGAGCGCTTCTGGCTCGATCTAAAGTAGAAGTTTTTTTCAGATATACAATAAGGATATCTATTTTTGTTCCGCTTTGGTCGGTGTAAGTACCAATTCGTTCGTAAGTCTTTATATGATGCTTATAAGCCTCTTTGATATAGCCACGAAAGTGGATTGCTTTTGAATAGTCAAATTTTTTAAATAAATTGCTGGCTAATTTAATGAAGTTATTTTTGTCAAAAGAAGATTCAAGTGTTTGTTTAACTAAATTTATGGCTGAGACTTTGTCCATTTCATTTATTGATTAAATATTCTGATAAAATTACTTCTCTTGGTCCTTGAGTTTGAGCGGCGCTTTCTGCCATAGTTTCAAGAAAAAATTCAGAAGCAATACTGGTTTTAAGAATACCAAGAATTCTTAAAGGTTTTATTTCATTTTTTAATTTTTTAGCTAAGGTTTTAGTCGTTTGCTTTGGCAAGCCGCCTTCTTCTAAAAGTTTAATAGTTTCTTGAATATAAACCTCATCATCTTCAGTAAAGCCCTTAAAATATTTAATATTTTTTGTTTTTAAGATTTTCAAAACAAAAGCGTCGTTGGCGCGCCCTCTTTTTTTAATTGGTTTATACATTTCTTCTACCGCAACCTGCTCAAAAGCTTTTTTATTTTTATCTAATAATTTATAAAAATCTCCGCCTAATTTCTGTCGTTTCTCCTTTGGGATAGTATGAAGAACCCTTACGGCTGAGAAAAAGTCCAATTCTTCAGAATCAGCTTTATTGGATAAATAAAACTTTTGCAGTTTGCCTTTGCGGAAGTAAGTTAAAACAGAATTGTTTATTTTTTCATGCTCTTTTGCTGTTCTGGCTTTTTTAGGTAAACGTTTGATTTTTTCAAAAAGATCAGGATTTTTATCTCTAACTTTTCTGATTGTTTTAAGATATTCTAATTCTGATTCAAATTCTTCATCTTCACCGGTAATTGTTTTTTTAGAAATTAATCTAGTGAATAGATCGTGAGATTTTATTTCTTCTCCTTCAGTAAGCAGTTTAGCGTCATTGCCAAGCATTTCAATAAAAGCATGAATTTTTACTTCGGCTGCTTCTTTTAATTTAATTATATTATTGGACTGAATTGTGGGAAAAAAGTTATAGGTATAGATTTTATCAAACTTAGTATCAATACGGTTGATACGGCCAACCCTTTGCATTAAACGCGTTGGGTTCCATGGAATATCATAATTAATAACAATGTTAGCTTGGTGAAGATTAACACCTTCGGATAAAACTTCTGTGGAGATTAAAATGCGGTAATCGTCTTTTGGAAATCTAGCATTAGCGTCAAAATTTTCAATTACTTTTTCCCTAGTATCAGCTTTCGAGCCGCCAGAAAAAACAATGACTTTATCATCTAATTTAGCTAAATTCTTTCCTAAATACTCTGCTGTTTCTTTTGATTCGCTAAACAAAATAATTTTATTTTGTTTTAACTTGCCTTTGGTTGAAAGAATTTTAATTAGTTTTTCTAGTTTGGGATCATTGTTAATGCCAGCCCAAAGATTATATATTTCTTTTAAAATCTCTAAATCTTTATTAAGGTGTTTAATAAAATTCTTTTCAAAGTCTTTGGCTAAATATTTTTTTGCTTTGTCTTCGTCAATAAGCCGTTGAATTGCTTTATCATCATCGTTTTCTAAAAACTCAAAAATTTTATTAATATATTTCTTGCTAACATAAACAAATCCCTTTTCATATTCTTCAATGAAACTAACATAAGATTTGATAAAACGGTTAAGAGTATTTCTAAAAGCATGGAAACTGCTTTCTAAACGCTTAACCAAAAGTATCTTCATAAATTTGCCCATGTTTTTTTGAGCTAATTCTTCTGGTTGAGAAACATCTTTTTTAAGATAAAGCTTTGGCGTATAACGGGAATATCTAAATGAAGGGTTAATAATTAACTTTATTGTTTGATTAAAGACATCATCCAGTTGTTTATCAAACTCATAAAATATAGGTTGTGGATCGGCTACGGTTGGAAACTTAAGTTTTTGCTTTTCAAAATCTTTACTAAAATATTTAGTGATTTCATTTCTAGTTCTTCTTACCATTAAATGATTTAAGATTTTTTCTCGGATTTTCTGAGCATTTTCTTTGACTGTTTTAATATATTCAACATTGTCTTTTTGACGATCTAGGCCCTTTAGTCTTGCCATAAGGCTGTTAAAAAATCTTTCTAAATCAGGATAACCGGGAATAGTGCTTTTCTTGCTTTTTTGAAAGAGTTTAATTTGGGCTAAAATATCTCTTGGTGTGTTGTTTAAGGGGGTAGCAGAAACAAGGATAACTCTTTTTCCTCGGCAGATTCGAGCTAATTTCTCATAGGTAATAGTAGATTCTGTCCTAAAACGATGAGCTTCATCAATAAAGACATTTTTATATTTATCAGTTCCTCGTCTAATAAGCTTATCTAAACTTCCTAAAGACTGAAAATCAGCTGGAAGTCTGAAGTCAGAAAAAACATCAGGCCAGGAACCCGGATTTTCCTGCTTCAAAAGCATTGGTGGCGCAATAACAAGATTGCGGCCGTCTAATTGCTGAGCCAGCATAGCAGAAATATAAGTTTTTCCCAAGCCAACAACATCAGAAATAAAAACACCGCCGTATTTTTCAAGTTTTGATTTAGCATCTTTGACTGCTTCTTTTTGATATTCTAAGTCTAAAAAAGGTTCTGGTAAATACTTTTTATAAATATCTTCCTGATCCAGATTAATTTTTTCCTTAAAATACTCATAGAGGAATTTCAAATAAAGTTCATAAGGAGTAATTGTATTGTTTAACCAAGTTTTTTGATTAATGGTTTCTATATATTTTTCAGAAACATCAACCGAATCTTTCCAAAACTGATTGAATTTTTGCAAGGCGAAACGATAATCTGAAGGATTTTTAAGCTCAACATTAAATTCGAGATTGTCTACTAACCCTGCTTTAGAAAAGTTGCTGGAACCGGTGATTACCCTGCCAATATCTCTATCTCCTTTTATAAAGGTCATGATATATAACTTGGCGTGAATTTTTGAAGTTGGAAAAGCTTTAATCTCAAGCTTTTTAGATCTTAGCCATTGAAGAAATTTTTGTACCCCTTCTTCTACATCTTTTCTATCTTCTGATTTTTCCATTTCTTTAGTTACAAAGTCGGAAAATCTTTCTTTAATTTTAAAGTGAGAAAAATCGAAAGTTTGTTGTTGTGCCTTTATTAACTCAAAAGCTTCTCTGTCCGTCTTTATCCCAATAAGAATTCTAATTTTTTTTGTTTTCTCAAGTTGTTTGTAAAGTTTATAAAAACCACTAGTGTAAAAGTAACCAACTAAACAATCAAAAAATTGAGTATCTTTAATTAAAACCTTAAATCTTCCGAGAAGATTGGCTTCTTTTTCGTTAGTAATAAAAGTTAAATCTGTATTCATGTTTGATTGTATTCAAAACTTTGTTATATTTTACTCCAATAGCCATTTTTCCTCAATTTCTGCTAAAATGAAATTAATGAAAATCCAACTTAGTAAAAAGCTTTTGGGTTGGGTGCTGGATTTACAGTTTCTAAAAATTGTTATGGGAGAAAATATAAATAAGCCCCTCTTCGCTAGAGCTACGAAGGGGCAAGGAGGTAAAAAATGTCTAAAATATTTTTAATTCTTTTAGCTGGGGCCATTGGTGGAGCATTAAGAGGAATTTTGGGAATTGCCAAAAGTGCTGTTTTGAAAAAGGATGTCAAGATTAATTGGACTTGGTTCTTTGTTTCTGTGATTATTGCCTCTATTTTAGGAATGATTACAGCTAGTTTTTTCCTTGATGATGCTAGATTGGCCTTGATTGGAGGCTATGCCGGCTCAGATTTGCTGGAAGGCCTGATGAAAATTATTCTCAAAGATAAATTTGGACCAAAAGAAAAACAGGAAAAAAAGAGTGGGTTTGGGGAATTGCTGAAAAAGTAAGCAGATGAGGCCAAATAGCCATTGATTTATGGGGGAAAATAAGGTATGATAAGGGGTAGTTTAAAGATCTTCTACTGTTAAAGAAATGATTGAGGCAAATGAACAATAAAAATTTCAAGGTGGGCGATAAAGTTATCAATTTTGGTTCTGCTTACCGGATTTTCAAAATTAAGGGTAAAAAAGATAAAATTCTTTTTTTCAAGCCCTTTTTCAAAAATAACAGCAATCGAGGGTTGGTTTACTCGATTCCGGAGGCCAATCTGAGGCAAACTAATATCCGCCGGCCTTTTTCGCAAAGAAAACTTCTTGACTTACTCAAGAAAGTGTCCAAAAGAAGAAAAGTCAAAATGGCGAGAAATACGGCCAAACTAAAAGAGGTTTTAAACCAGAATGAGCCGGTGAAAACTCTGGGCGTACTAAAGCAATTAGCTGATGAACAAAAGAAGAATCCGGATGGTTTTACTATCAGCAAACATAATTTGTTTAAATTAGCTTTAAAGAAAATCCAGGAAGAAGCGGCTTTGTCCTTTGGTACTTCTTTATCCAAGGCAGAAGAAAGAATAAAAAAGTTTTTGTGAGCTTGTTTTTAACCGCTTTTTTTAATAGAATAAAATACTATGCAAGGATTTTTATTTGTTGTTCACATTATTATTTGCCTGCTTTTGACGGTTTTGATTGTACTTCAGTCTGAAGGTTCAGGGCTCAGCTCGGCCATTACCGGCGGCGGCGGTTCTTATCATTCCAAAAGAGGCATGGAAAAGATACTTTTTGGCCTAACGATTAGCCTGTCCGCTTTATTCCTGATTACTTCCTTGCTTAATTTTTTGTTACAATAAAATGGTGTTTAAAAGATTTCGTTTAGTTTCCTGGGTTACTAAGGCATTTTTAAATCGTCACGGCCGCTTGATTATAGTCGGTTTTTTGGTGGGAATTGTGGCTTTTTTCGGTGTTTTTAAGCTGCTGCCCTATCTGCCCCAGCCCAAGAAAACTGAAAAAATTGCCTGGGTAGGCCGTTATGATGTAAATAACCTGCCGGTTGAGGTTTTAAATTATTTAAGCATTGGTTTAACTACGGTAACTAATGACGGTCGGGTTGCTCCGGGCCTGGCTTCAAACTGGCAGATTAGCGATGAAGGCAAAACCTATACTTTTACTTTGGATGATGATCTTTTTTGGGCGGACCATACCACTCTTAAAGTGGAAGATATTAATCTTCACATTGCCGATGTGCTAGAAGAGGTGGTCGACGAAAAAACCCTGAGACTGAAACTAAAAGAACCTTTTTCTCCTTTTTTGACCATTGTTAGTCAGCCGATTTTTAAAGAAGATTTGTTGGGTGTGGGACCATATAAGCTCAGGCGGATCAAAAAACAAGGCAACTTGGTGGAAAAAGTTTTTCTTTCCGGGCCGGATCAGAACATAGTTTTTGTTTTTTACCCCACCCAGCAGGCTGCCTGGATTGGTTATCAACTGGGAGAAGTAGATATTTTGCCTTATTTGGTGACTGATTTTTTGCAGGAACAATGGCAGTCTCATGTGCAGGTAGAAGAAAAAATTGACAAGCAGAAGTATTTGGGCCTGTTTTTTAATACTGAATATAGTCTTCTCAACGATAAAAATATTCGTCAAGGTTTAGCTTATGCCATTGCAGACAAGTCTGGGGAAGGATTGCGGGCCACGGGTTCGATTAGTCCCCTTTCCTGGGCTTATAATCCGGAGGTAAAACTATATGAGTTTGATGCGCAAAAAGCTTTGGAAATTTTAAAAGATACGGTCAAGGATGAAAAACTTAAAATTTCCACTAGTCAAAGTTTTTTAACCCAAGCAGAGAAAATTAAAAGTTCTTGGGAGGAAGTTTTAGGCCTGAAGGTAGAAATAGAAGTGATTAATTTTTTGTCCCCTGACTATCAGGTTTTTTTAGGTTTACAGCAGATTCCGGCTGATCCGGATCAATATTTGTTTTGGCATTCTACCCGGGCTGAAAATATTACTCATTTGAAAAGCCCCAAAATTGATAAATTGTTGGAGGATGGCCGCAAAATTGCCGACTTGGAAACCAGAAAAGAAAAATACTGGGATTTCCAAAAAACTTTAAGTGAAGAATGTCCGGTGGTTTTTCTCAGCCACCCTACCACCTTTACTTATAGCCGTCAGCCCCTGACTTGGCCCCTGAGTTCATTTTTTCAAAAGCCAGCTAATTAGTTTTTTAAGCAGATTAAAAAACAAAGTTCCTAAGATGAGGCTGATAAACCAGGAAGTTTGAAAAGACTGGATCTGGACTGCTCCCCAGGTAAAACCAGAAAAATAAAAAGGCACAAAAACTATTTGCGGTATCAGATAGTGGACTAGCAGAAAAGCCGCCAAGGCCCTCAGCCAGCGGGTTAAACCTAAAGTCAAAAGATGAATGGGCAAAAAAGCCAGGTCAAAAAACGGTTTGATTAATTTGAGAATCAAAGTTAAAAGCAGGCTAGCCAGCAAAAAATGTTGAGGTTGGAAAGACAAACTAATCCCCGGAAAAAACCAGGCTAAAACAGCTAAAACCACGCTGTTGATGACCCAAGTGCGCAAAATGGTTCTCACAATTGACTCCTTTTAAGTCTAATTTTTTTACTTATTCTTAAGAATATCACAAAAAAACCAAAAGCCAAAGCCGTCCCCAAACCTAAAGGTGAAATCCAGGCTAACAGCGGGGAGATAATGTTAATAGTAACTTGTTTTTGCTCGCCGGCAAATTGAAAATCGAATGGGGTCGGGCCGTGAGTAAAGAGGCTGGCTTTGCCCAAATCAATTTCTTGTTCATAAGAACCAAAAGGCGGGATCAGGCCGTAGTAATCGTCCACTAAAGCCACATTGCCGCTGTTTTCTACCTGGATTACGGCTTTAATATTAAGACCGGCTAGAGCATTAAGAGGCGCTTGGATATTGAGGCTAAACTTTTCTTGTTCTAGGGCTGGTTGGCTGAAAACTACGTCTAGTTTACCTGTGGGCATCGGGTATTGGCTATCTTGGCCATGGATGACCAAAACCAGGTGACTGAGATCAAAGTGATGGAAAAAATCCAGGCCTGATGTTTTTTCCCAAGTAGGATCAACCGGGAGCCAAAGTTTTTTTTCCTGGTCAAAATATTCAGGCCAGCTGTGGAGCACATCTTGATCCAGACTGGAGGGCCGCAGCCGGGGATTTTGGGTATAAGCATAACCATTGATTTCCCGGGCAGGGATGCCAGCGGCCCTGGCTAAAGTGACAAAAAGATCGGTAAATTCCATGCAAACCGCTTGGTCAGGTTCAGCTAAAGCTAAGATTGCGCCCATTCTCTTTGGATTTTGCTCGACCTTGTCATAATTATAGTCCAGAGTTTGGACGACATAATCATAAATCTTGGCTGGAGTTTGCCGTTGCTGGACCAGGCTTTTGATTTGTTCATGGTCAACCGGCCAATATTCTTGGGTTTTCAGCAAAGTAGCTAAATCTTTGACTAAAGCCAGCTTAATCGGTTGGGGTTCAAGATATAAGGTAGCTGAGCCAGTGGCCAAGACTTCCAACTTTTCGTGGCTGTCCAGCGCATACTCGGCCAGCCAATTGCCGTCAGCATCGACCCTGACGTTTTCCGGTTCGGGCTCAAGCGTATTTAAAACTATTTTTTGCCAGGCGGTTTCCGGCGGCAAAGCGATTTCAAAAAGTCCCGGGGAAGAATGAGGGTTGTTTAGGTTATAGTGGAGATTAAAATCCATAAACTGTTTTTCGCCAAAAGCGGCAAAAACACTTTGATCAATTAATTGATTTTGCTCAAAAGAGTAAATATTAAAATCAACCAGTTTTTGGATTTGACGGGGTTCGGGGTTAATAAAAATAGGTTCTTCAAAGCTGACCGGGATTTTAAGGATGATTTGATAACCAGCTAAAGACTGGCTGTCAGCTAATTTGGGAATGCCTATTTGCAAAACTTTACCATTTAAAAAAGCAAAATCAGCGGTCAGAAAACTGAGACCAAATTCAAACTGTTCACCTTTACCGACTACTTTTTGGTTGAAGGCTAGATTAACAGTGGTGCTGTTCTCTTTGCTTTCCAGCTGAGGAGCAATACTTCCCTGTTTATCCCAGGCAGTGACTCCAGATACCTGGGTGGCGCCCAAATTAATCTGGTATTCGGTGGCATAAACATTGGCCAGTTTATTTTCCAAGCTGATGTTTTGCTGGACAAAAACACTAGCATCTTTATTAATGGTATAAGTAATGTGATAAGAAGTCTTGAATTCATCATCAGCTAGCGCAAAAGTAATCAGTTCTGATCCAAATGGTAAGACACACTGTAATAACCAGTAAAAACAAAAAACAATTAGAAAAGAGAAAATAAAAAAGATTTTTGCAAAAACCTTCATTAAAGTTAATTTTAGAAGTTTTCAAAGGCGCTGTCCAGAATATAATTTATTTAATATACGAACCGGTAAAATAAAGTAGATTATTTTAATTTTAGTTATTGAGCATAAATCAGTGTTTAGTATCGGTATTTAGTGTCTTTTGTTAACTCCAACCCCCCTAGCTAGTGTTTTTGATATAGAAAGATCTAGTTGACAAATGTTTTAATTTGTTCTTTACTGAAACTAAACACAAACTTTTAACAAATTAAAAAAGAAGAAAGGGAAAAGCATGCCCGTAGTACTTTATGAACGTCAGAGGCAAATTTTAGATTTTTTATCTCAATATATTCAAAGGAATAATTTTGCTCCTTCGCTTAGAAACATTGCTGATGCGATGGGTCTTAGTTCTTTAGCCACGGTTCACGAACACTTAAATCAATTGGCCAAAAAAGGCGTTATCCGCGTTGGCGGCCGGGGCAAACATCGGGTTTTGGAGATTGTGGATAAAACCATGGCGGAAACGAGCAAGGGCGTCAAACTGCCCATCGTAGGTTTTTTCAGCCAGGGAGCGGCCATTGAACCTTACTCCACTCCCCATGCTTTTTTGGCGGTAGCCCCTTCTATGGTTTCTGGAATTAAAAGAGGCTTTGCCCTTCATGTTAAAGATGATACCTTAGCAGACGATGGGATTTTTGCAGATGACTTTATAGTGGCAGAAGAAACTAGCAAAGTAGCTGATACTCATGTGATTATTGCTATTTTGGAAAATAATGTGGCGGTGTTAAAACGTTTTTTCCAGGAATCCACTCGGGCAAAACTGGAATCTTTGCATCAATCTCAAGCGCCTTTATACACCACTAAAATGAAAGTCCAAGGTAAAGTGATTTCTTTGATCAGGAAGTTTTAGTTTTTTGCCGATGTTTTTGGTGTTTTTTGAGCTTGTGCTGAAGATACCAGACAACGGCGGCGGTGCCTAAAATAACGATTGCAAGATCAAATTTTTTAAAATAAGCTCCTAAGGTATGCCAATTGTCCCCCATTTTAAGACCCAGGAAAGCCAATCCCACTGTGGAAATAAAAGAGCCAACCAAAGTATAAAAAGCAAATTTTTTAAAATTCATTTGGGCAATTCCGGCCGGGAGAGAAATAAAGGTTCTAATTACAGGCAAGAGGCGGGAAAAAAATATAATGGCTTCATCGTAGCGATCAAACCATTTTTGAGCTCGGTCAAGATCTGATTCAGATATAAGCACAAATTTGCCATATTTTTTGATCAGCTGGCGGACTAAAGGCTCACCGCCATAATAACCAAAAGCATAAGCAATGCTGGCTCCGATCAGACAACCAAGAGTACCGCTAAGAGTCGCCAACCAAAAATCAAAAATCCCCTGAGAAACTAGAAACCCAGTAAAAGGAATGGTTACTTCCGAGGGAAGAGGAATACCAGCAGACTGAATAACCATAGCCAGGAAAATGCCGCCGTAACCCAGTTTGGTGATAATGGTAATAACAAAATCAGCTAAAGGTTTTAAAATAAAATCAAGCATGGGGTTAAATAAATTCTTTTACTAATTCACCAATGTCAATATTTTCAATGCTTTGCTGGACCAGAGGTTTGTCCTTCAGTTGAGGTAAAGAAGCAGAGTAAGCAGGCCTTTTTTCCTGGTAAAAAATACCCAGGGGTAGTTTGTTTGGTTCTTCCAGGGCAAGTTTAATGGCTTGAGGTAAAGGATAGCCATCTTTATCCAGCTCATAGACCCTTTCTTGATACCAAGCATCTGGTTGATTTTTTTTGTTCCAGGTAATACAAGGAGTCAGAATATCTACAAAAGAAAAACCAGGGTTTTTAATGGCCTTGGTCAAAATATCAGTTAAATGAGGTAAGTTAAGGCTAAAACCGCGGGCTACAAAAGAAGCGTGGTTAGTGATGGCCGCGACCAAAGGGTTAAATTGAGTTTCAATGGCGCCAAAAGGAGTAGATTTAGTTTTTCTCCCCTGTTGGGTGGTGGGCGAGGTTTGACCGGTAGTCAGGCTGTAAAGTTGATTGTTAACGACGGTAAAAGTGACATTATAATTGGCTCTACAAGTAGCAATAAAATGATTTAGGCCTTCGCCATAAGCGCCGCCGTCACCAGCTACAGAGATAATGGGTATTTGGTGATGAGCTAAAGAGGCGCCGCAAGCAGCCGGTAAACTGCGGCCGTGCAAGCCGTTAAAACCATAGCTGTTCATAAAGCTGGCCATATTAGAAGAACAGCCAATGTCATAAAATATACAAACATCATCCGGGCCGAGGCCAAGATTGGTCAAAGTTTGCTTTAAGGCGGTAAAATAGCCAAAAACGCCGCAACCAGAGCACCAGGTAGGAGAAACGCGGGTGTTAAATTTATCTGTATTCATAAAAAACCTTAATCACTAATTATTTAATTTCTCAATTACTTCATGTGGATAAAAAGGCCGGCCGTTATATTTTAAAAACTTTTCTACTTTTTTACCAGTATATTCTTGAATTAAACTAGCTAACTGGCCTTGGCTGTTGGCTTCTAAACAAAGCACTTTTTGGCAAGACTGAATAAACTGATCTACTTGCTTTTGAGGAAACGGCCAAAGCCAATTAAGGTGTAAAAACTTAACTTGAGGCAGGTTTTTAAGAGCCTCTTGAATGACTCCTTTATTTGATCCCCAGGAAATCAAACCGATTTTAGCTTTAGGATTGCCTAAAACCAGCTGTGGCAGGATTTCTTTTTTTAAAGACTCAAATTTGCGCTGTCTTTTATCCATCATTTGGATTCTTTCTTGACCGCTTTCAGTCGCCAGGCCGTCGGGACTGTGTTCATAGCTGTTGCTTAGGTGATGGCCGTTTTTTTCGCCCAGGAAACAACGGGGAGAAATGCCGGAGTCAGTATCTTGATATCTTAAAAAGCCCTTTTTAGGCGGAGTCAAAGAATATCTTTGGTTTTGGTGTTTGCTTTGAAAAACTCGAGGTGAATAATAGCTTTCAGAAATGTTTTTATCCAGTAAAATAATTGCTGGTAATTGATATTTTTCTGCCAAATCAAAAGCAGTTTTAGTCAGTTCAAAACATTCTTGAGCATCGCCAGGAGCTAAAACCAAACGGGGAAATTCATCTTGAGCCGCGTGGATGATAAATTTGAGGTCGCCTTGACCGCTCCAGGTAGGCATACCCGAGGCTGGACCAGGCCGCATAGAATTGACGATAACTACTGGTACTTCCATGACTCCGGACATGCCCAAACCTTCGGTCATCAGGCAAAAGCCGCCGCCGGAAGTAGCGGTCATGGCGCGAACACCAGCAAAAGAAGCAGCCACAGTCTGGTTAATGGCGGTAATTTCATCCTCTGGTTGTTTAACAACAAGTTTAGCTTTACGATCATTAGCTGCCAGAAAATGCAAAATAGAAGTGGCTGGGGTCATGGGGTAAGCGCAATAAAACTTTAAACCCGCAGCTAAAGCACCCAAAGCTGTTGCTTCATTGCCGGTAATCACCATTCTTTTAACTTTTTTAACGGGTAAGGCGAGATTAATTTGCTGCTGTTTAAAGTTTTTTAAAGCGTAATCATAACCATCAGCAATTGATTTTTGATTAGCTTTAACTATTGACTCGCCCTTGGGGCCAAAAACTTCTTTTAAAATTTGCCAAAGGTGATCATTTTTCAAACAGAGTAAGGCCATTATCGCGCCTAAAGCTACGCTATTGGCCATCAGCGGATTACCATTTTCACTGGCGATTTTTTTCAAAGGGATGGCTAGTTTCTGCCCAGTTTTAGTCGCCAATTTATCCATGACTTGTGGATCATAAATAACTAATGAAGTAGGGGTGAGTTCGTTTTGATGTAATTTGGAAGTTTGGTCATCAAAAGCCACTAAAATATCTATTTTTTCCACTTGGCTGTAAACCCGATCTTTACTGGCATAAACTTGATAACTATTGTGACCGCCGCGGATAAGCGAAGGATATTCCTGATAGCTAAAAGCCGAGAAGTTCTGGCGGGTAAAACATTTGGTCAGGATCAGGCCGCTAACCTTTATTCCCTCACCTGCCCGGCCGCCAATTTTAACATTAACTGAATTTTGGGTCATTTTAAAAGTAAAAAATGTTTGTGTAAAACATTATAGATGTTATACTGTCTTTAGTAAACAGTTAAGTAGGATAATGAAGCAAATAACTGATCTTAAATATTTATTTGAACCTCGTGCCGTTGCCGTTGTGGGAGCCTCCGCCAATAAAGAAAAAATCGGCCACAAAATTTTGGCCAATATTTTGAGCTCTGAATATAAAGGTAAAGTTTTTCCGATTAATCCTAGGGGTGGTCGAATTTTGGGTCAAAAGGTTTACCCAAGTCTGCTGGAGGTGCCCCAAGATGTAGATTTGGTTTGTGTGGCTATTCCCGCTCCTTTGGTTTTAAGCGTGGTTAAAGACTGTGCCAGCAAAAAAGTGCAGTTTTTATCCATTATTACCTCTGGCTTTTCCGAGATCGGCCAAAATGAGCTCGAGGAAAAAATCGTCAACTTGACTCGTCAGCATAATATGCGGATTTTGGGTCCCAATGTTTTTGGCATTTATTCAGCCGCAGCCAAACTCAACGCTACTTTTGGGCCAGCAAAAATTAAACCGGGCAATGTGGCCATTTTGACCCAGTCCGGCGCTTTGGGTATTGCCTTAATGGGTCGGACAGAGACAGAAGGCATTGGTCTTTCTTCAATTGTTTCTTTAGGCAATAAAGCTGATCTTAACGAAAGCGACTTTTTGGAATATTTTATTCATGATAAACAAACGCAGGTAGTTTTTATTTATCTTGAAGGATTGAAAGATGGTCCTAGATTTATCCGGATGCTCAAACAAATCACTAAGAAAAAATCAGTGGTGATCCTAAAGGCCGGCAAATCTAAACGGGGTGCTCTAGCCGCGGCTTCGCACACGGCTTCCTTGGCAGGTTCTAATAAGGCTTATAATGGTATTAGCAAACAATGCGGCGTGATTCGGGCGGAAAGCGTTAAAGACGCTATTTCCCGGATTAAATATTTATCCCATTCGCCTTTACCGGCCGGAGAAAATACCGTCATTATCACTAATGGCGGTGGCATGGGGGTATTGGCTACTGATGTCTGCGACCGGCATAAAGTCAAACTGTTCAATGACAAGCCCGCCTTAAAAAAGATTTTTTCCAAAGTCACTCCTCATTTTGGCTCCACTAAAAACCCGGTGGATATTACTGGCCAAGCTGGCGTGGCTGAGTATCAGCAGGCTCTGAATCAAGCCATTAATCATCCCTTAGTGCACAGCATTATTTGTCTTGGTTGTCAAACCGCAGTTTTGGATTTGCCCAAACTGGCTCCGGTTTTGGAAGCAGTCTTTAAAAAAGCTAAAGCAAATTTTAAACCGATTGTTTTTTCCTTTTTGGGCGGGGTTGAAGTTGAGGCTATGATTAAAGATTTGAAGCGGAAAAATATCCCTATTTTTAATGATTCTGATGAGGCAGTTTCTTGTTTGGGCGCTGCTTATTTCAGCTATCGTTTTATTAATGCGCCTCGGGAAAAATTATATTTTAGCCAGTTAGATTTACCCTTAATTAAAGAAATGATAATTAAAGCTAAAGCAGAAAAAAGAAAATTGTTATTACCCCATGAAGCGGTCAATGTGATGCAGGCGGCAGATATTAGTTTACCCCAAGATGTGGTTTGTAGTACCGCTGTTCAAGCGGTCACAGCGGCTGAGAAAATCGGCTACCCAGTAGTTTTAAAAGTAATTTCTCATGATATTTTACATAAAACCGAGACTGGCGGTGTTCTGGTTAATCTGAACAATAGCCAGCAAGTCAAAGCAGGCTTTAGCCAAATTATCAAAAGTTGTCAGACCTATCGACCCGAAGCGAAAATAGAAGGTATAGATGTTTGTGAGCAGGTAAAAGCTGGAGTGGAAACCATGGTTGGCGCCAGGCACGATCCTACTTATGGGCCGGTGGTGGTTTTTGGTCTAGGCGGCACTTTGGTAGAAGTTTTTAAAGATGTTAATTTCCGCTCGGTGCCTTTGGACCTGAGGCAAGCCAAAAGAATGATCCGCAAAACCACTATTTATACTCTTCTTAAGGGTTTTCGAAACAGTCCCAGGGCGGATATTCAAGCTCTGGCTCAGACAATTTTAAAACTCGGCACCATTATTTACCACTGTCCCCAAATTTCTGACATTGAAATTAATCCTTTAAATGTATTGGAAAACGGTAAAGGCGTCAAAGCTTTGGATGTAAGGATTTTACTTAGTTAAAAAGCCGTTTTGGGCGCCCATTTTTTGAATGACGCTACAGGCGTTGCGAGCCCCAAAAAGCAAAGCCTTGGTAATATCATCAGTCTTGAGATACTCTCCCAAAAAACCAGCCCCAAAAGCATCGCCGGCGCCAGTCGTATCCACCACTTTGGGAGATTTGACCATAGGTTGATGATAAATTTTGTCCGGAGTATAGGCAAAGCTACCCTTAACATCATAAGAAACAACCAGTAAAGGCACTTTGAACTTTTGACTGAAATTAGTTTTATGAAAATCAAAATCAGGGGCATTGCCGCCAAAAATATCAGCCAGCTCATGAGCATTAATTTGCACCACATCAGCTAGGGAAAAATAAGGCCGCAAATATTGATAACCCTTAAAGTACTCAGTCCCGTGTAAAGATAAAAATATTTTTAGGCCGTCTTTTTTGGCTTGACGCAAAAAACTGAGCTTGTCTTTTTTCGGACAATGGGCCAGGCTGAAAATGACCAGCCAATTCCTTTTGCGCATTTCCCTTAAAACTTGGCTAGTCAAGGTTAAATTATCAGCATTGGAGCGGTAATTGATAATAGTCCGTTCTCCTGAGGGCGTGAGCAAAATACTGGAAATAGGCGTTTTTTCAGCCTTGGACTTGACCAAATTGGTTCTGACTTTAGCCTGCTTTAGGTTGCTGATAACTTGACGGCCAAAAAGATCATTACCCAGATGGGACCAAAGCAACACATCAAACCCTTGGACGGCCAAAGCAATCGAGGCATTAGCGCCGCCGCCGCCATAATACTGGTAAAATTCTTCAGGCACGTATTTACCGCCAAAAGCCAAAGATAACCTTCCCTTTTTGGTTCTTTGAGCAAAAATCTCACCTTGAAAAATCAAATCAACGACACAGCTACCTGCTACTAAAATTTTGGGTAAGTTATTTTTCATTAGCCTCCTGTTTGATTAAGTTCAGTTTCTATTTTTAAAAGCCGATTATATTTTACCACTCTTTCGCCCCGGGCTGGAGCGCCGAATTTAGTATAGTCAGCGCCCATACCGACAGCAAAGTCAGCAATAAAGTCATCATTAGTCTCCCCGGAACGATGAGAAACAATCACCCGCCAGCCCGCATCTCTGGCGGTTTTAATCACCGTTACAGTTTCGGAAATCGTGCCCACCTGATTGGGTTTGATTAAAATAGCCGTGCAAGCCTTTTTTTCAATCGCTTCCAAAACTCTTTGTTTGTTGGTGGCCAAAAGATCATCGCCGACGATCAGGGTATTTTCAGATAAACGCTTGGTCAGCTCAATCCAACTTTGCCAGTCGTCTTCATAAAAGCCATCTTCCAGGCTGAAAATATTATAATCCTGTTTGAGTTTGACATAATAATCAATCATTTCTTTGGGAGAGAAAGGCTGACTTCTGTCTTTGATAGTATAACGGCCGTTTTTATAAAAATATCTGGAGGCTACATCTATGCCCAAAAAACACTCTTTGCCTATTTGAAAACCAGTATTTTTCATGGCTTCAACAAGAATTTCTAAAGCATCTAAGTTAGTAAAAAGGTTGGGAGCAAAGCCGCCTTCATCCCCGACGCTATGAATGGCGCCGCGGTAAATCAGGACTTTTTTCAAACCCTGGTAAATTTCTTCACCGCAGCGTAGAGATTGAGAATAACTTTTTCGCGCAGAGGGAATAATATAAAACTCCTGAAAATCTAGATTGCCGGCGCCGTGCTTGCCGCCGCAGATAATATTAAAAGTAGGGACAGGCAAGCCGGTATTTTTATCAGCTAATTGATATTTACTCCAAAGATAGTGATAAATAGGCATTTTGTAGGAGGCGGCCGAGGCTTCGCAAACTGCTTGAGAAATAGATAGCAGGGTATTGGCGCCTAGCCGGGATTTGTCTGGCGTACCATCTAAGTTGATCAAAAACTGATCAATTTTTCCCTGATAAGAAGCATCCATACCCATAATTTTGGGTCCAATAAACTGATTAACATTGGCCACCGCTTTTAAAACACCAAAACCATTAAATCTGCCCGGATCATTGTCTCTAAGATCAACGGCTTCGTATTTGCCCAAAGCGCTGCCAGAGGGGATGGAAGCGATCCCGCAACTGCCATCTTCTAAATAAAGCTCAGTTTCAATCGTGGGATTGCCCCGGGAATTGAGGATTTCTCTGGCCTTGACGGATTTTATTTTCATAATGTTAACGCTTTTTTACTTTTCTCAGAACAAATTGCGACCCGGTTTTCGGACCGCAAAACGAAACAGCTCCAATTTATCCATGTACGATTCGGCGTTTGCTAATGTACGAAAACACTCTCGAATTTGTTCTTTCGAGCGCAAAGCGTTTATTTTTTAGAAACTCTTCTTTTTTCCGCTTCATAGATGATTTGTCTGGTAGTTTCAATCATATCTGGGCTGACAGAAACAGATGTAATGCCCCACTTCACTAGTTTGGCAGTCAGATCCGGATAAATAGAGGGGGCTTGGCCGCAGATAGAACTGGTTACCCCATGCTTGTTGCAGGTTTTAATGGCTTTTTCCAAAAACCAAAGCACGGCCTTATTGCGCTCATCAAAAGTTTTAGCTAGCTCCTCATTATCTCTGTCAGCGCCCAAAACCAGCATGGTCAGATCATTGGAGCCAATGGAAATGCCGTCCAAACCCACTTCAATAAAGTCTTCCAGTAATACTACATTGCTGGGAATTTCTACCATCATCCAAAGATCAAAAGAACCCTGGCGGGATAACCCAGCTTTATTAACTATTTTTTTCACCTGCGCATACTCATCGACAGTGCGGACAAAGGGAATCATTAAAAGCAAGTTTTTGAGGTCAAATTTCTCTCTCACCCTTAAAATTGCTTCCAGCTCAAGTTTAAAAACCTGCTGATCGTTAATATAACGAAAGGCGCCCCGGTAGCCAATCATGGGATTGGGCTCTTCTGGTTCAAATTGTTTGCCGCCGATGAGGTTGGCATATTCATTGGTTTTAAAATCAGTGGCTCGGTAGACGACGGGCCGGGGATTAAAAGCCCGGCAAAATCTTTCCATGCCTTCGGCTAATTTGTCCACGAAAATCTTTTTTTTGCCATCGCTAATGAGTTTTTTTGGGTGATATTTAATATATTCTGAGATCATAAATTCTGCCCGCAAGAGTCCCACACCGTCCACATCCCTTTTACCGATGGTCGCGGCTAAGTCCGGTTCTGCCAGGTTAACATAAAGCTTGGTGGCGGTTTTGAGATTGGTTGCGTCGGTAAAATTAATTTCCGCGGCGGAAATTTTAAGCAGTTTTTCCGGTTCTTTTCTGGCTTCAGTTGGAGTCATCTTTTTACCGGCGTCTGTGAGACCGCCCGCAGTGACCTTGCCTTCTTTGGCATCCACGGTAATCATCATGCCGGTTTTTAATATTTGGGTGGCTTTTTTGGTGCCCACGACACAAGGAATACCCAGCTCCCGGGAAACAATAGCCGCATGAGAAGTTTGACCGCCTTCATCAGTAACAATAGCCGCCGCTCTTTTCATGGCCGGGACAAAATCCGGCGTCGTCATTCGGGTAACCAAGATTTCCCCGGCTTTAAGCTTGCTGATTTCTGCGGCAGACTTGAGAATGTGGACAAAACCAGAGGCCATACCCGGACTAGCCGCATCACCAGTTAAAAGCAAAGGTAAACTGATTTTTATTTTTTTGGCTTTTTTCTTTTTCTTACCTTTTTTTACCAGAGTGGTCACGGGCCTGGTTTGTAAAATATAGACTTTGTTTTTTTCAATCCCCCATTCTATATCCTGAGGGAAAAAATAATGTTGATGTAGTCTTTTGCCGAACTTGGCGATTTCCACGATATGACTGTCTGAAATTTTCTGCTTTTTACTCAGGTGTTCAGGCACCTTAATTTCTAAGGTTTTGGCGCCTTGTTTAATTAATTGAAGTTTTTGTTCACTGACTTGCTTAATCAATATTTGAAAATTATTTTTGTCTACTTGATAGTGGTCTGGAGTGACACTGCCTTGGACAATTAACTCACCTAGGCCGTAAATAGCTTCAATAATAATTCTTTCTTTATTGTTAGTTACCGGATCAACAGTAAACATAATGCCGGAAGTTTGCGACTGGATCATTTTTTGCACCACTACGGCAATGCCCACTTTAAAATGATCGAACTTTTTCTCTTCCCGGTAAAAAATAGCCCGAGGGGTAAATAAAGAAGCCCAGCACTCTCTGACTTTATTGACTACATTAGCCTCGCCCTTGATATTGAGAAAAGTTTCTTGCTGGCCGGCAAAAGAAGCATCAGGCAGATCCTCGGCGGTAGCTGAGGAGCGGGCGGCTACCAAGCAAGAACGCAAGGGGCCGCCTAGTTTTTCATAATATTGGATAATTAATTTAGCCAGCTGGTCAGGAATCTTGCCGCGCTTAATTAAAGCTTTGATTCTTGCTGAAGCCTCATTCAGCTGACGGGGATCTTGGATATTGCAAGGCTTTAAAATCCTTTTGATCTGGACAAGAAAATTATTGTATTCTAAGAAATCAAAATAGGCCCCAGCTGTGACAATAAAGCCAGGAGGCATAGGAAAACCAGCCTTGGTAATCTCGCCCAAGTTGGCGCCTTTACCGCCCACCAAACCTACATCGTCTTTATCTACATCTTGGAACCAAACAATCGACTTTTTTTGATCAATCATGGGCAGTTAATTAATTAATTTGCTGGAACCATTATATCAAATGGTTTATCTTTGCCATAGGCCTTGGGACCATAATCAAGACAATAAGCCTTAATATTATTTTTAAAGTATGATGTTTTGCTGGCCTGGATTTTACCAATTAGGTAATAAGTCAAGGCCAAAACTGTGGCAAAGCTGGCAAAAGCAGGTAGTTTGATATCCCAGCGATGCTGAGGATGACCAAAATATTGATTTTTAACCCCTAAGCTGATGACTAATTCTTTTTCCCAGGGAATGACAAATTTGGCGTGGCGGGCATGACCCTGAGAAAAAGCCCTCAAAGAAAGTTGAGGGCCAAAAAGTTCGCTTTTTTTGATGTCTAGCATTGGGCAAATATGCAAATATTCATCTGGTAAAACAAAACTAAAACTTTGGTATTGTCCAAATTTTAAGGGCAATTTTAGGTTTTTAATATACTTTTTAATTTGGGCTGGTTTTTCCCGGGTAGTGGATAAAATCATCCCCATGTAAGTAGAAACATTGTAAGTATAAGGCTCAGCAATGGAGCGGTAAACCAAAACCTGATCAGCTATTTGCGCCGCCGCCGAAGCCTTAACGCAAGTTAACAAGGTGGTTTTCAGACCTGATTTTTGAGCTAATTCGACTTCCCAAACCGAATCTTTTTCCCCGGAGGCAGAAATAACTAGAGCTTGAGTAATCAGTTTCTTTTTAATGGCGGATAAAAATGATTTTATTTGGTTTTTAAACTCGCTTTCGTCAGCAAAAATAGCAGACCGGCCGGAAAAAATAATTTTAGCGGCATTAAAAGCATTACCGCTGCCCACGACAAAAGGCAGTTTAAATTGATCCAGATTTAATCTAGGCGGTTGGTGAGCAATAAAAAAGTCTAAAGCCTGTAAAACATTTTCATCAAGATTGATTAGTTTCATGGTCCTTCCTTAAGTAATAAAAGTTTTTAAAAGTTCTGTTTCTGGGTTGGGAATCAACTCATATTGACCCAAACAGCTGGGAATAAAACAAGCATGACCTTGGCCAAGTTGGATTTGGTTGGTTTTTGCCTTGACTAAAACTGACCCTTTTTGGACAAACAGATGATGATAAGATTGCTCAGTTTGGCTCTGGGGGCCAGCATAGGCTTTTTGGAGCATAATTTTATCCAAAGTATAATGTTTTGATCTGAGTAAATTGGTGATTTTGATCTCAGGTTGGTTCAAAATAACTTTGCCTTGGAAAATGTGATTTTGAGGATTGTTGGTTTTTTCGCAGCGGTCAATGTATTGAAAATATTCCTTGATATTGAGTTTTCTGACTGAACCGTCAGCTTTGATTTTCCCTCGGTCAAAAGCACGCACCGTAGAAATCGGATCCATCACATCTTTGCACAACTCATAGACAATGTTGCCCAAAGGATAATTTTTATCATCCTCCTCCCAGGAATGGTGCAAGCCGCACTCAGATAAATCCACCAATTCGCCTTTTTTTACTTTGACTAGATTGACGTATTGCCAAGGATTATATTTTTTGATTGATTGAGTCGCTTTTTCTAAAGCTTGAGCCAAAGAGGTTTTTTTCGCTTGCACTTGCTGGCCCAAATTAATGGTTTCTTTTTCCAAAGCCAAACAAGCATTTTCCCAGGCTGGCCAATTAATTTGAGGCTTAACGCCCAAGGTGATCAGTCCAGGTTCAAAATAATACCAGCTTTCCGGCTTGGTTTTCCATTTTTCTGACTCATCTTTTTTTCTGACATGAAGTTGGAAAGAATTACCCTTAGCCTGGGTAAACTTGATTAAAATCACCGGCTGTTCACCATCAAGTCCTAAAACTTTTTTGCCCAAAACCGCCTCTGGGTCTTTTCGAATCAAACCTTTTAAGCTAATTAATTTACTTTCATCGCCCTGATAGTGAATTTTGTCTGGCTCCATGGAAAAACCCATTTCACC
>SDBT01003768.1_pt1 | contig 26084 bp, 27 predicted proteins | sample 2277101 | NCBI WGS metagenome assembly SDBT01 (sample SAMN10404973, study PRJNA504765) | marine sediment metagenome | isolation source: marine sediment core GS10_PC15, 103 cmbsf | place: Arctic Ocean: Southern Knipovich Ridge | collected 2010 | reverse complement strand
AAGTGGTAAAAAATATAGAGACATCATCGGCTGAAGTGGGGTCGCCCAAAGTAAGCAAGTTGCCTTCCATAGTTATATCATCTGTTGAGGTCAACTGCTCGGCTGTGAGAGTGCCGGTTGTTAAGGTGACACTGTTATTGGATATTGTCCAGTCGCCGGTTAAATCTCTTGTGCCGTTGGCTAAGAGATACTGGCTGTGGTCGTCATCAGCGAGACCTAAGAGCAGGCCGTGGTCAAGCCTTTGATTAAAAGCTGTTAGGTTAAATGGGCTATATCGTCCTCGAATCGGCACTTTTACCTCGAAATTTATTTATTATTTTCTTGACAAGCTTTATTCAATGTGGTACTTTGTAATTATTTAAGGAGCTTAAAAATGAAAACCAAAATTCTAACTATCATAATTGTATTGCTCGTTGCTTACGCAGTTATGGCCAGCCCGGGGCCAGGTCGCTCGATAATGTCAGCATTGTCAGGCATTCAGGATGCGATTCTGGTCTCAGTTGAACCAGAAGCTGAAAAGGAATGGTATTTTGACCATTTCAAAGTCGGTCAATCACACAATGATTCGCTGTTTGTTGTACCTATAGGGCGCCAGTTTGTTGTCCGGCGGATATATGCAATGCCGGACTGGAAACTATCATTAGACTGGCACTTGGCCGCAGACCGAAGCCTTCTTGTTGATGGTTCAATAAACTTAGTAGGTACTGGCACGGGTGGTCACATATACAACTTCAAGCACGACTTCCCTGACAATTGTCTAACTGTGGATTCCGAAGAGACCCTTAATGCCGTCAACGATGGTACAGGGACATTAACTATGACAATTATTGGCTACTTTAAGAATATGCCATAAACGGAGAGGGCAAAAGCCCTCTCTTTTATTCCATATCTCCGATTTTCATTTCATCGGCAGCTAATAATTTTGCACTTCGTAACAACGTGCTCATCAGTTCAAATTTACCTTCAGTGTTTTTCGTGTCCCACAAGGGTTTCATTTCCTTGAACAGACTGTTTATGTTCGTTGCAACTCTTTCTTGGTATTCTTTGTATTGTTCGTCATTTAATCGCCAATTACCAAATGTCCTGCTCACACCACCCACGCCTAATTTAATATTATTCAGGTCGGCAAGAAGGTCTTTGTCTATGTGTTTCTCTAATAATCTTTCCGATTCACGTTCTTCTCTTGCTATTTTTAAGTGAAAGCGTATGCCTTCGCTTGAGAATTTGGCCTCCCGTTCTAATTCGGTAATGCCTGGATGATTTACTAATATGTCTCTGTCCAACATACTGACTTCAGAAAAGGATAACTGGTCATAATCCTTACCATAAGTTTGTCTTGCAAGGGAATCCCTTGCTAATTCAAGCTCAGCAAATGGTGCAACTTCCCAAGTCTGAACTCCAATACCAGTAAAGGCCAAACCCGAACTAATAGGAAACTGTGCATCTGCGCCCTGAAAGCGCCAAGCATCAATTGTGTCCTGTATGAATAAAGGAACCAAAGACTCAAAGGCAGCTTTGCCTGCAAATTTAGCAGTTGGTTCTACTGCTTCTCCAAGTATGGTTTCCTCGGCTAAAACATCAGATATCCTGCCAGGAACAGGTGCAAGTTTGGTTCTTAAAAATTGAATTATTGTATTGTCGATATTAAGAGAAATTCTATCTTTCTTTTTTATCTTACCCGTTGCGGTCTGTTTTATTTGACCGGAAAGCATTCTGCCCGTAAAAGTTGCTAACGGCTGGAAGCCGCCCCAATAGTTATATCTTGTATTACCGACTTTAATCTTCCCAAAATCAGACGAACGAGGGTCTATTTCAATCTCTGCGCCACCCATTTTTGCCATTGCCATAATTCCCATTCCAGTAGCGTAAAACTCAGCGAGGTCACGGGCGATAACTTTTCTTGCCAATGCAGTTGTTTTAGGATTGATTAAGTCGCCTATAACCTGAACACGTGACACTTGGAATCGGGGAGAAAAGAATATTGCGTTCAACGCCGTTAATGCACCAGGCCGAAGGTTCTCTAACGAACCCCTGCCTGTGGCGTGGTTTACAAATTTAGCAAACTGCTGGTAGGTTTTTGCATTGTTCTCTGGTGTAATACCTCGCCTAATCCACTTCTTTGCCTGAACAGCAAATACTTCTCGCCTTTGTTGGTTTAGGAAAGTGGTAAAAGCTCGTTCGGAAGCAGCAACGCCAGGAATCTTTTCAGCAATCCGAGACATATACACTTCTTCCTTGGAACTAAGTTTTGCAGCAAAACCCGTAGGCGAAGAATGGACACCGAATCTATCAGCCATTTTACCGAATCTGGTCGCCTTTGTGATTCGCTCTATATCATCACTATATTTTAGACTTGCAGCGGCTCGAACAGAACGGCCAAACGCTTTCATAGATGCTACTGGGTGAGAGACCGAAAAAATAACCCCCTGCCTGCCGGCGGCGGATAAATCAAATGAAGCCAATACTGCTCTTGGTAAGTTTATAATCTCAAAAGAAACATCCTGAATAATTGATGATATTGATTGTTTTCCAAACAAAGCTTTAGTTAATGCTTTTCCAAACACCGCTTCCAGATTAGCAATCTCGCTTTTGGTTAATAAATTACCTTTCAATAATTTATCAAGCGACAAGAAGCCCCTGCCTTTGTCAAAACCAACGCCTAACTGTGAAGTATTGATTAAGTTAAATAGGGCATCTATTTCTGGTACAGATAAATTTGCATTTATAGGAGTAAAATCAGGAAGAGGCGATTTGCCTTTTAACGCACCTTTTGTTGCTTTGACTAATCTCTCACCTCGGACGTTTTGCTGAACTTGTGCCAGTTTTTGTGCCTTACGCTGTCGGTCTCGATGTAATAACAAAGCCTTTTTGTCTCGTAATGGTTTGGCCTCTTTAATCAATCTGATTAGTTTTTGTGTTACAGTGGCCGCCTCAGTCGAAGAAGGAACGGTTGTAGATTTAGCCGGAAGTCTTACTAATCGAGAAGCAGCTTTATGAAGTTTTTTTATTGCCTTTATTTCCGCCCTTGTAAACTTTACACCTTTAGCTATAAGTCCTGCTGCATCGGCGGTTTGGGCTGCCTTTGCCATCCTAAGTAGCCCACCCAAAGCAATGGTCTGTTCTGCAATATCTGTTACAGGCGAATACCACCAAGGTGCATCTCTCCCAGCAATTCGGCCAAATGATTCGGCAGCAATCTCGCCACGGCTCTTTACATCGTCAGCAAAGCCAGGCCAAGGAACTAAAGCTTTTAGTGCATCAACGGCAGATTTACTAATATCTTTGATACCAACTTTAGGTAGTTCGGCAATAGCCTCTTCCTCAACTTGAACAATACCAGTCATATCTTTTCTGACCTGCTGACGAAGTTCTTTCTCTTTTTCGATTATCTGTTCACTAAACTTTTCACGAAACCCTACCTGCTGTTCGGCGAAGAGCAACTTACCCGCTTTGGGAAATTCTTTGAGTAATTCTGTTCTCAATTTTTCCCGTTCAGGCTGAAGCCTTTTTAGAACTTCGGAATTTTCTATATCAACAAGTATCTGTCTGCGTATCGGCCCAGCTACAGATTTAGTCAATGGTTCGTACATTGTAGCATTCGTGAGAAACTTAAACGCTCTATCTAAGGGTGAAAATATATAGCCAGCAGCCTTTAGCGCAAACTTCACGGGCTCTCTGACAGCAGTAATTTCAGCCTTGAGTAAATCATTCAACGGGTCAGCAATGCCCTCCCCGCCCTTGGGTGGTTCGCTTGGGTCAAAAACATCTATTAGACTATCTGCATCCTGATACAAAGGGCTGCCATTAAGCGTTTTAGTAAAATCCATCACCTCGCCGATGAGAACTTCTGACTCGGCCTCTTCGGTAGAAATGTTTTTCTGAACAGATAAATCAAAAGTTCTTTCCGCCTTATTAATAGTTTCTATAGAAGATGGGGCTTTTGGCGGAATGATTGCAGCTTCCCGCTTTAATCTGTCGTCTCTTATTTCTTGTAATGTTGGCATTATTTTTTAGCTTCCAAAACCTGCTCACTGCCTAACAACACGCTTGTCGGGGTTCCCGCCATTCTCTCTGACCAAATCAAAGCCCTGTCATCTAAAGACAGATTCTGCCATATCTCTTTGAACGAAATATCCGGTGGCTCTGATAATATTGCACTGTTCGGATTTTGTGCATCGAAAGCCTTTAATAGTTCTCCAACTGGCAAATCAAGTTGTTCCACCAATGTTTCCTGAGCTACAAATATTTGTTTTTGAGACCATTCTGGGTTCTGGGCAATTTGAGACCTTAACTCTTTTCTGAACCGACCAAAGTTCCACCGCTCTGCTTGGTTCTTTTTTATGGCTATATTGAAGAAATTGACACCAGGCAAATCTTTGATTACTTCTGCATTTTGTCTTGCTAATTTCAATGCACCCAAATCGCTCTCAGTTAATTCCACTAAAGTTGGTCGTGTTGCCAGAAGGGCATCGGAAAAGGTTCTGTTCTGCATTGTCTTTGTAGCAACTATATCCCTGGAACGTATTGCTCGCTGGTCATCTTTACTGAGTTTGCTCTTGTTAGTGTTACCATCTTTGTCTGTTGCAATAAATAGTTCTTCAAAAGCGGCAGGAGACATTGCGCCCCTCTCTACCGCTTCGGTTGCTTGGGTGAGTTCGTCATAAACAGATTCATCAGATATACCAGCCGACTTGGCAGAGTTCCATTTACTAAAAAACGTAACCACTTTATCCGTAGCTTTGATACTATCTTCTTCGGAAATATTAGGGTCTGCCTGTATATCGGTAATCATTGAATTTATATCAACATCACCATCAACAATTTTACCGTAATTGCTTTCTAACACAATATCTGAGGCAAGTTCTGAATCAGTTTTTTTCTTTTCGCCGATAGAATTTGCATAATCTCTAATGCTTTCCAAGTCTGTATTTGAAAGCAATGAGAATGGTTCTGCTGGTTTTTTGCCCTCTTTTCTTGCCTTTAATTCAAAACCTACTGCTGTTTTCACTGCATCGGGCTGAGCAACGGCTAAATTCATTTGAAATTGTTTGGCATTTTCTTTAAGAACTTCTTTAACTATTTCTTCATTTTCTTGTAAATCTTTTGCTGCTTGTTTATTAGTTATTACGCCCGTTACATCTTTGGCTTCTATGGTTAGGCGGTTTGCTTCATCTATGTCACCATTAGCAAGAGCTTTGTTTCGGTCACCTATGTAAGCGCCCGCCATAAGGTCTTCTATTTTTCTTATTCTTGCAATCTCAACGCCTGCCTCAAAAGCAGGAGTTAATTGTTCGAGAAGGTTGTCAAATAACTTAGCACCTACGGCGTTCGGGGGTCGGAAATCTGGCAAACTCGATAGAAAAATCCCTAATTCTTCTTTATAAGTAGACGGGTCATTATTGCTTTTAAGTTCTTCACCAAACACCTTTGCCGCTGCATCAATTTGACCTTTTGCTGTGGACGCTTGACTCACCCCTTCAGCCGTTTCTATCTGAGCAATGGCTTCGCCAAGATTACCAATACCCTTACCCAATGCAGCCAATCCTCTCGCTTCTATCCCTTGGCCGAAATCAGCCGTAGTGGATGGGGGAGTTATACCACTGATTAAATCCAATGGAGTTGGAACACCAGCAACCCGTGCTGATGGTGTAATTCGTCTTGTTAGTGTAGGTATTTTAGCCAATACTTCTCCTATGGTTTAGGCCCGAAAAACGTAAAGCCTTTACTTTTAGCAACTCCAACATCGCCAATACCAGTTAATATCGAACCGGTAGCTGCCAAAGTCGCTGCTCTGCTTGCAGCCTTGCCTTTTGCTGTTGCGGCCAATCCTGTTAACCTGGCGGTTTCTGCGCCAACTTGTCCCCGCAATTTGAATATATCACCACGCAGTCTGAATATATCGGCCTCGCCCCTTCGTTGCGCTGCACTGATAATACCTTCTCTTAGAATAGTAAGTTCCTCGGCTTTTAACTCTGCTGCGGTTTCAACCACTACCGCCAAAGGCGTTCCCCTGCCTATTGCTACACCGGAAACAGCAAACGCCGCCCTTTGTCTTGCCAAAAATCTCTTACCTTCTCTGGCTTGTTTTTTAGCTTCGGCAAGTGCAGCTTGTGTCTCAGCCTCAGCCTGACGCTCTGCTAATTGGGCGTTGCGTTCTGCGATGGCCTGCTGGGCTTCGGCCTGTTGAATAGCAAAAGCTCCCTGTACTTCCGCCTGTTGTCTGGCAAAAGCAGCCTGTTCTTTGGCGGCTCGGCCTTTCTGAATTTCAGAAACACCCTGTATCACAGCAAGAGCTATTATAGCCGGTACTACCATAACATTTCCTTCAATCTTTCACTATTGCGTAAAGAATACAATCTGCGCCATCAAAACCGTATTTCCTTGCTATCCCTTCAGGCTTGAAACCTAAATGCCTGAATAGGGTATGGGATTTTTCAAACCCTATCCTGCCCCACGCCTGAACTCTTCGTAATTTATTGTCTTTGATAAGTTTATCTAATCCATCCCTTATAACTTCATAAGCCGCCATTGGGCATTGTTCAATATCATAAGAGAGCATTACCCAGACCTCTCCGACCCCTTCCCACATTAAATCTATCCCGCCGCAGCCGACTATTTTATCATTTACCAAACCAGTAATACATTGACCATTATCTTCTCTGGCCCGAGCTAATTCCTTTACATTATCATTTGCCAGAAATTTCAGGCCAAATTCCTTGACTCCGTATTCTATTATCCAAACCATATCCTCAGCTTTGAATGGTCGTATCACTTAGGGTTCCTTTAGTTTTTCAACTTCGGTTTCGAGCGCATTGGCTCTGTTTTTTAGATTAGATATTTCCGTTTCTAATACCTTTATTTTATCCTGAAGAGGTTTAATATCTACTGGAGCGTCACGATAGATAATTTTCTCAATCATTACTCGCTCCTACCTCCAAAGTTAATGACAACGCTGTTAGTGGCAATGGGTCTGTCTGTCTGATTATAATATCTCCCACCCTTGAATATCCGCCTGGGATTGATATTTCCTTAGAGCCTGTAAACAAAGCCGCCGTTCCCGTTGAGATGCTCTCAAGATTACTTGTATCAGGCCCCACTTCACCACCTATGGTCTCAAATACATTTACTATCGCCTTGTTAATTCTCTTTGTTGTAGCTAATCCAATATCGGCTATATCCAGTTTCATAGGTTTTAAGGTCGAGGTATAACCCAATCCAACTTGATATTTGGCAGCAGTTGTTGCAGCGGTTATATTTCCAGTCCCAGCATTTACTACTTTAGTTGCCTGAACCAAACCATCACCTAAAACTTGTACTGTTTCACCTTTTAGATGCGCTACTGGAACAGTAGTATCGCCACCAGTATCAGTAATGAACGAATCCAGAAACTTCATATCCGCTATAGCAGAAGGCATATCTCTTTGGAAGAATCTTTCCACATATCTTACATCGCCGTTATTTACATCTCTTTTTACAGTGGCCCAAACCTCATCTTCGTTTCTTGTCCCGCCAAATATAATAGCTATAGATTCAAACTCATCACCATCTCTGGTAACTATTCTCGACCAACTAAAGACATTCTGGTCACGTTCATAGGTCATTATAGCTATCTGGCCATCAGTTCTTATACACCATAGGGTCGGGTCGGGCGTTCTTTGATAAGCCATATCAACTATACCATCACCAGTAATGGTATTGGAAAATACTGTTAAATCATCTGCTTTATGAGCGTCATCTTCAAAATTAAAAAGAAACTCTCTTATTTTCTTACCACCTCTTTGAATAAACAAGACTGCTTGATTGACTAAGATTGACGCAATATTTTCTGAGCCGTAAGTGGTTTGAAGTTTAGCTTTCACATTAGTCGGAGTAAGCGCTTCTTCTTCACTTGAAGCACCGAGTAAATGCTCACCGCCGACAGTACCAATCACTAAAGTATTTTTTGAAAGCATCCATCGGGTTCTGTTCTGTTGGCCTGTGCCTATCAGGGTAAATTGAATAGCATCGTCATCATCAGAACCTTCCGTAAAATCTGTAAAGTCTCCAATTACACTTCCCCAGGTAGTTAATGGCTCGGATATATTACCTGCAAAGGTAAGTCTTTCCTCGGCAGAGATAGTAACATCAATAGGCCAGCCCCTCCGGTTGGAAAACGACCCCTCAGAGAACCTGTGAGTTTTATCGGTGGAACCCAATGTAGTAAGTACGGTTGCGGTGGCACTTACAGGACTTGCCACAGCTGTGATTTCGACTACACCGATATGGGAAGTGTCTCTAATTGAGAACTGAGTCGAACATATAGAACCATCGCCACCGGCTTCAGAAACCCTTGCCCTGTAAACCGCTGCCGCAATTTCTTCCGTTCCCGATGTGGTTATATTTTTATTCGCCGCCGATGTGACTGTAACTACTGTTTCAAATGTCGTACCGGAGTCATAACTTCTTTCCAATACAACAGTGGCGGAATTTCCAGCGGTTCCCCACGTTCCATTAGTGGTAAAGTCCCACGAAACACCCTTAGGTACGGCCAATGCGGTGTGGGTATTGTTTAGAGAATTGGTAGTAAGCGCACCGGCTACACTTGGTAAATTAGAAGCGTGGACTAATTTGAACAAAGCACCGGTTAGGGATTTGGACGTAGCGGCAGAACCACTTGGTTCGTGTCCTGCTGTAGTTCCACCCACAAATGGGTTATTGTTTGTTCCCGAAGCAGTTAGAGTAACGCTGCCGGTAATAGCAGAAGCAACTATAGTAAAAGAAGTATCGGTATTTTCATCTCTAAACGGGCCTGTTTGTGAATCCAATTCCCCAAGAGTCCAAAGCGTATCGCCCGTCCTCGAAAGCCTGCGTGGCTCATAAGAAGGATGAGCAATAAATATTACATCTGCTGATTGCTCAAATTTGAGTTCAAACAAATCAGCGGTAAGATACGGAGAAATTATTTCAAATGGCGTAGTAGAGTAAAGACTTGCCACTTCTGTGGGGGTCAGGACATCGTTAAAAACAGATACTTCATCTATCTTATCTTCCCAGAAATTTTCGTTAGCACTATCGCCGGAATTTCTCTGTGAGCCTATTCGTGCTTTTTCTGCGCCGTTCTGCATTGCTTTATAATTTGCATCATTAGTGGCGGTGGAATCAACCGCAACTCCATCAACGTATAAAATTATCCCATCAGCAGCAGTTGTCTCGTCAGCAGGGGCGCTGTAAGTACAAGTAACAAAATGCCAACCAGCAGAAATAGAATCGTCTGATACCACAAACGGTGTAGGTACAGCAGCAGAAAGGGTTTCAGTCCCGTTCCCGTCATTCCATAAAGCTAATATTTGCGCCTGAGTAAGTTCAATATCAAATAATATAACATTGTCAATTTTATCAGGATAAAAGGGAGTTACAACGCCAGCAGTTAAAAGTATTCCGCCTATAACCACATCGGTACTTCCGTTCCTCATCTGGACATAAGAAGAATCATTAACTGCGGTAGAATCTACTTCGACTCCATCAACGTATAAGATTATTCCGTTACCGGCAGTTGCACCACCGGTACTATCGTAGGTTGCAACAACAAAATGCCAACCGGTTAGTACTGAAACATCAGCTATACGTCCAGCAAAGACGTTATTTGTTTCATCTGCAAGGCTAAACCTTAACTCTTCGTCCGGGCCTAAAGAAAATGCCCATTCTCTATCGTCCGTATTTTGCCATTTTGTAAGAATGTATTGAAAACTGTTCGTATTCGTTACAAAAATCCACGCCGCAATGCTAAACGGATTACTCCCAGAATCATCGAAACTGAAATCCGAACTATCATCTATTGTCATTGCCTGGTCGCCGCCGAAATCAAGCGCCCCGTTAATCTGGCCGGTGGCGTTAATATCTTCTGTATTACTATCTTCAGAAACTCCGGCGTGGGGGGAAATCGTACCATCATCCGTACCATCTGTCACCGAGGCGACATTGATAGTAAAATCAGGGTCGCTAAAAGAAGTGCTGACAACTGTAAATTGACCATCATTCCCAGTTGAACCGGCAACGGTGAACTCTGAACTATTGGGGAAAGAAGATGATAAATTTCCATCATCTGATATTATAAACTTATTATTACCTGCGTCAGCGTCGTCTATGGTGAATGCCGGCAAAGAAGATATTACATTCGTATTGGCGGCGTCATCGTTAAGTTTCCACTGGCAAACCACGCTATTGACCAAACTTGTACTGGTATCCGCTAAATGCAGTTGCAACTTTTTGTCGTCAGTTAAACTGAGCCGCCATTCTCTTGTTGTCGAATCATTCCGCCATTTCGATACGATGGTCTGTAATCCGCCCTGCGCTACAAAAATCCACGCCGCAATACTAAAAGCTGAATCATTTGAGTTGTCCGTAAAACTAAAATCATCGTGGTCTGAAATTTCTACTGTGTATTGGCCATCTAAATCAAAACTACCGGAACCAACCTTGCCGGTAGCAGTTAATGTACTTGCATCTACCGTAGCCGTACCATTATGATTCCCCTCATCGTCAATGATAATTGTACCCAAATCTTCGTTTAATAACCAATGGGCTATAATATTATCTAAAGCAGACAAATCTTCCGTACCTACATTATCCAAAACCTGTGCGCCGTCTTTGAAAACCCTAATAACCTGATTTTCAAATAATAGAATATAAGTATCGTCCACGGAATGTTCAAAGGCGACAAGTCTGCCCTTTGCAGAATTACTCTTTTGTGCTGCAATAAATTCCGTGCCTGTTCTGCGCTGTGCGCCGCCGTAAATTAAGGGAATGAAATTTTCAAGAGTTCGACAACCGGCGGTATATTTAGCCTGGTCGATTCTGGCGTCCATCAACTCAGACAACTCACCAGCATTGAAACTTTGTATTACCTTATTTACTTTTGGCATTAGAAATACCTATAAAAAACACTTATATCGCCAGCTTCAGTTCCAGTTGAACCATCAGCGTCTGAAATTTGTATAAACCAATAACGTGAACCGGTATCGTCCAGCCAAACCTCCGCAACAGTATTGCGCCCTGTTGTATTGGTAGATTCGACTTCTTTCGGCCAGTTCTCCCAAGCAACGGTTAAAGTATCAGCCCAGAACCTGTCAGTGGTTGTGGTTTCGTTATTATGCGGATAAACTATTACCTGTTGAGTGCCGAGTATTCCGGCTCCGTTCACTGCCTGTCTTGCCGGACTATTCTCATTGCCCCACGAGAATATATCATAGGTAAAAGTCTTACCGGCAGCGGAACTGCCTGCAAACGAAAACGCTACACCATTCTGAAGCATCTCTGCGACGTGCTTGGTTGCTCTGGGAGAGAATAAGTCTAACTTTTGTAAATCTAACGCCGTATCCGGTTTTTGGGCAAAATTACCCTCTGTGGCTAAGACAAAAACAGCAGGCGCCCCTGCGGCGCCGTTCTCGTCAGCTTCATTTCTGGCCACGAACAATCTATGAGATAGAGTTGTTAGAATCATTATACACCGTATATAGTTACATCTGCGGTCACACCGCTACCGCCTGGGTCAGTAGCAGTAACTGATAGTATAAAACCAGTTCCGGCAAGTTGGTTTTGTCCAAACTCACTGCCATCGGCCGCCTTGACATAGGTAGCGCCATCAACGTCAGTAGTTGTATATAGTTCATTACCTTCTGAATCTTGTATCGCCAATGTCATATTAGCAGCAGCAGCTGAGTATGTAACTACTATACTAGTTATTATACCGCCCACATTTATTACACTTGTATCTTCATTAGTTTCGTTGTCAGCCCAACTCATTTGGTCAACAACACTTTTCCAAACCGGTTTTTCTCTTGTGTTACCCCTGAAATCACTAAGGGTATTTGCTATTACTCCCATAATTTATTCTCCTTATGTAATATTAGATTGCCCCGAAACTTGCACGGGAGCCAGTTTGGGTAGATTGAATGTATTTTTTCCACCAGTATGACCAGCTTCTATCCAACGCTGGTTAAATTCTTCAACATGCTGTCCCCTTGCGTCCAAACCAATATCTCTCAGTAAATGTATGGTTTCCAGTTCCACTAATAACTGTTCGCTCAAAGCCCTGTTCTGGACAAGGTCAAAGGCAAGATGAACTGCAAACCTTCGCCATAGAGCATCTACAAAATGGGGCGGGAAAGTTGAGACGGACAAATCAGCTAAAACCCTGATATACATCATATCCACTTCTGTGTCCGCTTGATTGGTAAGAATCCACTCTCCTTCACGAACCCAATCTGTTAATTCCGCACCGCCTACATTAACGGATGTTACCTGAATAGAAGTTGGTTTTGCAAATCGGTGTCTATATTCAAACGAAGTCCAGGAAACTGTACCGGTAGCATCATCGGCAACAAACGCCTTAACAATAGTAAATGAATCGGCATCTGTTCTGGTTATGGTAAAATCACCGTCATAATTGGTCGTATCGGATATTGTAACCAAATCATTAGTCACTAATCCGTGAGAAGCAGACGTTACCGTGGTAGTTGTAGACGTAGCGGTAGCAAAGGCGGTAATGGAAGTCGAATCGACGTCAATACTCGACGCTCGCCATCGGGCGAACTTCCAACCCAGCTCAGGGCCTTTCTCGAGGGCTTCGGCAACTACTATTTCATAAATAGCGTTAAATACGTTCGCAGGATTCGTACCGTCAGAATCAACGTCTGAAAGTATCGCTTCACCTAAACGAATCATTGCAGCATTAGCAATCGTGGTCTTCGTAGCCAAGATATTCTCCTATTTTATTGGGATATCGTCAGGGTCTGCCGGTCTCTGGACGAGATTTAATCGTTCCAATTCTGCCGACTGCCTGATTATTGCAATCTCTACTGCCTGGCGGTTGGCAAATTTAAGAAACCGCTCATATTGTGCCTGTGATTGTCTCTCGTCATTGGTAGATATAAACCACCACACACCAAGACATATTAAAACCAAAACAATTCCGCAAATCCATTTACGCATACTTTTCTCCTTGAAAAAAGGGGCAGGCGATAAGCCCGCCCCCAATTAAATATTAAACACCGTCAGGTGCAATTGTCTTTGCAGCACCTAACTTGTCGTGAGCTACAGCAATCCAACTTGCACCAGTACCAGTGCAGATAAAATCGTTTATGTCGTCGAGTACAACGGCATATTCGTTAGCACCGCCATCGGCGTCTACGTCATTGATTGTATCGTCGGATGCAGCGGGTGTTCTGATTTCGTGGGCAACGTCGCTTATAATAGTAAGACGTTGACCAATAACACCAGACGGCAAAAGAATCCAATCGTTAGCATTGGCAGTGAAACCAGTCACGTGAACAACTCTTGTGCCAGGGTCAATGGTAGAACCAGAACCACCATCAGAATTGGCAACCTTTGTAATAACGGTTGACTGATAACCTATCCCAGTTGTAAGAATCTCATCAATTTGAACCTTGCCGTCATCAACAAAAAGTGCTTCAACAGTATCGTCTGTGGCTTTGATATAAACTGCATACCCAGCCGTTCCAGCAGAAGCATTGCCCGTGTCAATAATCCTTAAAGATGAACCTCTTGAATCATCGACAGGAACACCAGTATTATTGATAAAGAGCAGGCTCGCATTTACGCTTGCTAATGCACCATCGCTTTTCAAATGAAGCATACCAGTATCAGAAGCACCTACAAAAGCGCCTGTAGTACCGTCAACCAATACGGCAGATGATGTCTGAGCAGCATCGCAGACTACCTCTATACCAGTACCGGCGGGTTCGGAAGTGGTAATCTTCAAGGCCGAAGCGTCACCACGGTGTGTTACTACTATAGTATCTGTATCGCCAGCAACATCCGCACCAGTAATCGAAAGCAATGTACCTGCCGAATCCGCACCTGTAATAGTCAACTCGTTATTCAACTTTAAGGCTGGAGTTGTATTGGTAGTCTCGATTTCCATTGCGTGAGCATCTGTGCGGGCTGTACCTGTATCAATTAGACGTAACAGGAAACCTTCTGCGCCTGAATCCTGCTGTGCTGTGTTCTGTAATGATATTAGACTTGCTCCTGTATTACCAAGTGCTGTGTCTTGTATCAGTGTTATCATACCCACATCATCAGCGCCAATCCAATTGGGGTCAGTACCGGAACTATCAACTTTTATCAAGGTGGTTGTCTGTTGTTCTTTAGCTAATATGTGAATAGCTGAACCTGCTGTTGTTGTCCCGCAGGTAATCTGCAAATTATCGCCAGTACCAGTGTTAGATAAAGTCATCGCATCTGCGTTACCGGAAGCGCCTATGCCATCTACCTGCAAGATAGCAGCACCGGCAGCATCCTGTCCGCTTATGTTGACTATACCATTGGTTTTAAGCGCTGGTTGCGTAGCAGGTACTTCAATCTCAACTGCGTGTGCGTTTGTCTGAGCAGAACCCGTAGAAACAAATCTTGCCAGAAAACCTTCAGCTGCCGATACCGGTTGACCTGTTTGATGAAAAATCATCAGACCGGCAGCACCAGTACTATTATAAGCGACATCTGATTGAATAAGAAGCTGGCCTTTGTTATCGGCCAAGTTCATATTATTAGTTGTTGAATCCAAAATTATCAACGGTACTGTTCCGGCAGCTTTGCCTACCATATTGATACCACCTGTATCGGTGTCAGTAGGGGTAATCTGCAAACAATCACCTGTACCGTCATTTGTAATGGTCATTGCGTCCGCATTACCGGAAAGACCAATAGCAGCTACTTGTAATATAGCGCCGCCAGCAGCAGTTTGACCGTTAAGTTTGACAATACCATTAGTGGCAAAAGCCGGTTGAGTAGCCGGCACTTCAATTTCAACGGCAGTAGCAGTTGCAGTAGCCGTTCCAGTTGAAACGAATCTTGCAAGGAAGCCCTCAGACGAAGCTGCTGGTTGAAACGCTGCGTGAACGGCAAACGCTCCGCCACCAGCATCGGCATTTGCTGTAGAACCAATGTTAATCTCTACCATAGCAACATCATCAGCACCGCCTATCCAGTCACCGGTATCGCCATCAAAGTTTACAAGAGTAACGGTGGAACTGGCCAAGCCAACAACATCCATAGCTGGAGTATCAGTATCATCACAAGTGATTATCACGGCGGCGGAAGTACCTTCGTTATTGACTGTCAAAGCGGTTTTATTATTAGAGCCGTCGTTGTTAGTAATCGCCACAGTATTGTGATTAGCCGACGCCTGACCCGTTATGGTTAGTCCGCCATCCATAAATAAAGCAGGTTGGGTAGCAGGCACTTCAATTTCAACGGCAAAGGCATTTGTTCTTGCCGAACCGGAATGAACAAAACGTGCCAGAAACCCTTCAGCAGATGTAATTGGCGTACCACTGTCAATAATCACTAAACCAGCAGCCCCCGCATCATTGTACGGATTGTCCGCTTGAATAAGAAGTTGCCCTTTATCGTCATTAAGGTTTATGTTATTCGTTGAACCGTCAAGAATAATAAGTGGCGTGGTTCCAGCCGCTTTCGCTATAATATTGATACCGCCACCAGTTGTAGCATCAGGAGAAATCTGAATAGCATCACCGGTGTTGGTATTAACAATAGTCATTGCATCAGTATTGCCGGTTGTGTCGTCTTGTGTTAATATCAACAGAACATTGTTATCGGTTGTGTCATTGTCCAATGTAACCGCCGAACCGTCTACGTCTATAGTATTACCATTACCATAAGCAACATCAAGACTGACCGTACCACTTTCGGCAGCAAACGTTTGAAATGATGTGCCATTGTGATACTTAAATACATTAGAAGTAGTGTCGTAATATATCCTTCCCTCTGTCAATGTAGGGTCGGATGTTCTACCGCCAAAAAACATACTGTCAACAGAACTGTCCCCATCTAACTTGTTTTCAACTTCTTTTGCCCACCTGAACGCTCTGTCTTTGGGAACGTGACCTGTCCAAGCAAATCCATTAAGCCAAGTCCGTGAGACGGCTATACTATCAGTAAAAGCAACATCAGCGGCTTGGCACGGAATTGCAAAAGCGAGCAAGATTAAAAATATCAAAAACTTTTTCATTGTTTTACCTCATAAATTGTTTTTGCGATTTCCAGTAACGGAACCGCCTTGTTATGTTCACATTGAACACTTGGTATACACCAGGATTCAAAACCTGCTTTTGCTGACTTATCTGCAAAGTAAATATCCTCTCCCATAAGTCTCTGACCAGGAGCAAATATATCCTTAAAGTACGGCCATTCCATCTTCTCGAAAACTTCTCTTTTAACCATCACGCAGCCAAAGCCGTAAAGGCCGATAGGGAATGGCTCTTTTGGTAAATCCTTGAATGGAATACCAGTAAATCTTGTTATAGGAGCTTTGTTCATAATTTTATTCATAATACTCCATACAATATGACCCTTCTGGACTATAGGATAAACACCTACAGATATGTCATAGCCAAGCATCTTATCTAACGCATCGTCTTCGGGAATGTTGTCAGAGTCGAGAAACCAGAAATGTGTTACGGTCGGGATATTTTGTAATACCTCGTACACAATTCCATCTCGACCCTGACGAGCAAACTTAGTAGGTTTGTAAAAAACAAAAGCATCCTCACGCATAGCAAGACGTTCCGCCAGACCGGCCAACCTAAAGTCGGCCATATTATCACAGGCTACGGGAATGGAAATACATACGAATTGCGGCTTTGTATTCCTATGCCCCTTGCTATTAACAAGAATAGATTTTGTTTTTATTAACATAGTTCTCAGAACTTAGCATTATGTTATGTTAGACAGTGCTATCTGTGCAGGGAAGTCAGATTGAGAACCGTGGTCAATCCAAATATCCAATTTCCCAGTTGTGTAACCACCACCCGTATTGACTGCGACCACGCCGATAAACTGTTCCTGGTCTACATCAATTGGTAATCTTCCTCGGAATACATCCGAACCAAGAGATGTAGCAGTTGTTAAGTTCTGTGCCGCTATTGTAATAACAGCGGTATCAGAAGCATTAACAGTAGAATCAGAAGAAGCTCTTAACGTAATCGTGGTTGAGGGAGTTCCCTGGGCAGTTGTAAATGCCGTATTAACTTTAATATTTAACCAAAGTTCACCATTGCCCCAATTTATATCATCAATACCAAGATTTATATTGTTCTCCGAAACAATAGTCTCAGTGGTTGTTAATGTGAAATCCTGGGCATCGGCAAGCTCACCAATAATATCATACATCGCCATAATAAGGCTCCTTTCTAAGTAGTAAGAATACTCTCGGTGTTAGTAATTGATTGCTTATCCATTCTACGCACAGGCATATCTTGGAACATTAGTTGGGGTTTGCCAAACGGTGCTTCCTGAGTCCAAAAGACATTCTGTTTATCTTTAGCTAAAATCTGTAACTGAGTAAATACGGTTTCGTTACAGTACATAAAAACAGTACCAGGCGTCTGGAAGTTGTTTCTAATCTGGATGATAAAATCTTCATTCAGAGTAAAGGTCGTGCCGCTCACCGAATCAATATTAGCAAGCCGTTTTACGGTTCTGGTATCTTCAACGGCCAGACCAACTTCCCAACTAAACTCAGTAATGAACGCCCAGATTTGGGCGGTGATACCCGCAGCGGCGGCAGTGTTATCGGCGTTGGTTAGAACAAGACCCTTGTCTTCTTTCTTTATACCGCCACCAGCACTGTTACGTGGGAACACCAGATACGTCTTTCCTGGCCCCCATTGGATAAACCAAATTGAAGTGTTATCCGAACCCGTGGTATTGCCGTTGTTCAAAACATACTGTATATCAGCAGCACCAGTACCAATATTAGCTGCGGTGGAAAGAGTGCCGTATCTGGATTCCAGACCGTTAAACTCTTCCGGCGACGCAGACATACTACCAGCAATAACGGTTCTTGAAAACTCGTGCCCCATCGCCTCGATATAGGCACGTTCCTGTTGCTGTCGAGCTTTGGCAGGATTTGGTTGCAAGTCAAGAACCTGCTGAGGTGCTTGGTATCTGGCCCGCAAGGTTGCGATATTCTCCCTAACCTGCTGAACCAAACCGGCAGTAGGAGACCAGCCCGCACCAACCTTTGTCCACACAGGAACAGGAAGTAACGTCCGTCTCGAAATTACGTGAGATGTAATATCATTTGCCCGCTGCACGTGAGCGTCGGCAATCATATCATTGGTCTCATTCAGAACTTCGGCGACATCAATTATCTCCTGATTGTGTGTCATTTGGGCGATATTAAGTAAATTTTCACGCCCCGTAAGAACATTTGTTGTAGCCATTTTAGATAGTCCTTTTGCTATGATTTCATTAAGCGCAGGAGTTATCTACCGTGTAGGCTCTTACTACTCTTTACGTTGAGTGAACGGTCATTTAAGTTTGACAAACTACTCAGACCTAAAGGTTTAACCCTAAAAGGTTCTCTGAGATTAGAGAACAATCTTTACCCTTGCGGAGACTGTTCTAATATGTATATCCTCGTTTTTCAAAGTACGCTCTTGCCTTTTTGCCCTCGTCCGTCTCACTGTTTTTATACATTTCAGGTGAGTTTGGATGAGAAGGTGTGTAATCTTTCTCTACCGCAGGAGCGGAATCTGATTTAACCAGAGTATCATCAAGAGTTTTACTACCTATCGCCTGAAAACCCTGAATGAATACAAGGTTATCTCCCAGACCACTTTCTTCAATAAGAGCCGAGAACTGTTCGCCTAATTCACCAGGCACAAGTTCTTTCAAAGCTCTGCGGGAGACTTCTATATTTTTATCATATTCCCCACCCCATTGCTCTTTTAGGGCTCGGTCAGTTTCTTCCTGAACACGAACCCTCTCGGCCTCGCTTGATTCGGCCTGTTGTGTTTCTATTGCCAAATATCTTTCCACTAATTTGGTAAACTGACTGCTTGTAAGGCCTTCTTCAAAAGCTGCCGTTTGCATACCGCCTACCAATGCCTCATCGTAAGTCTTTCCATCCGGCAAGTCTGGACGATTGTAGCCATCGGAAGTGTCCGGTCTGCCGAGTTTGGTATAAAATGAACTCTTTTCTTCCGGTGTTGATTCTTCGGTAGGCAGTTTGACTTTACCACCCGTACTCTTTTCTAATTCAACATAACCTTTGGCCAAATCATTGGCAGTACCGAATTTAGCTACGCCACTTCTGTATTCCTCTAAAACCGAGTCCCTCCAGTTTTGAGTGGTTGCCGCCGGATTATCAACTATTTGTTGGTCTGGTTCTGGCATTTTAATTTCTCCTACAATCCTTTAGTTCTTTTTGATTTTGATATAGCATCGACCAAACGGTCGATTCGCCGTGTTATATTTGCCGTGCCTATTGCCAAATTTCCAAGATTCAATTCAAGTTTGTTTATCCTGTCGCTAAGCGATTCTTGATAATCGGCCACAGTTGTGGTTTTAACTTCTTTTTCTTTCTTTGTTCTCTTTGCCATTTTAACTCCTATATGGTAATTTCAAAAGGCCGTCTACATAAGTATCTATGTTCTTGACGTTATAACTTCCAATTTTTGTAAGTATGGTCTTAACAAAATTCTCCACCGCTTGTTCTTCGGGGGTTTTGGTGTAGTCAAAGAATTTCGCCTCCATCAAGAGACTGGCCAATACTCTTTTGCCATCGGGCGTGTTAAAACAAACCCTATAGCAATCTATGTTCTTATCTTTTGCCACGCTTATGCTTTCCTGCTTTTCTTAATTGTTTCCGTGCTGATTTGTTCTTTCTTTTTTCAGATTTTGTATGACCTGGCATTATCGTTTCCTTTTTCTTTTAATAGGTTGACCGCCCGCCCTTGCACCAAAAAACCCACGTTGTTTCTTGGTCAGCTTCTTGCCACGAACAGAACCGTCCCTTAAAATTTTCTTCGCTTTAGCTTTAGTTAGTTTTTTTGCCACTCTTCTTTATCGAACCCAATCGACCTCTTTGTTTTCTGTTTAAGGATATTTCTTTTGATTTCTTTTTAGCCATTACGCTCCCGTTATTGCAGCAAGTGGAGAATTTTCTTCCACGGCCTTACCAAGTCCTGGCGCCACCTTAGCTGCTTCTAATGCTAATTGCTGCTGTTCCAACCGTGCGGCATCTGCGGCTCTTTGTTCTCGTATCTGTCGTCTTACCTCTCTGGAGTTTATCGCCTTCTGAGGGAAAGAACCGGATTCGACTATAATCTCTGAGAGTTCATCTTTATTGATTACATCTAATATCTCCGGCCCTAACACAGCAGCGACCGGCCCTAAAGTATCTAAGGTGTTATTTATCGGCCTTAGTTCAAATAGGCGCCTCTGTGCCTGTGCCAACGGGCCGGTAAGAATAAAGTTGATAGACCCACCCGATTCGGCTATTTCAGGAGGCATAGGAGGCATTCCCTGTGCTTCGGAGAAAGCACCCCTTCGGTCTTCTATATCAGAGACTATATCGAAAATCTTTCTCAACCCTTCGATATAAAGACTATCGACCTGCGCAGTCATTAAACCGGCCTGCTCGGATTTTATCTCAAGTATCTCCGTAGCCGTAGCTTCGCCCTGTCTGCCAACAAAAGCTTTGAAAAACTCTACCCTGTATTTGTCCTCTAATGACTTTTGGAGTCTTTCCTGCTGGTCTATACCTATGGGATATTTAATACCAGTGCCGATGGACGAAATAATTCTTTGTGGGTCTTCGTAGTAATTATAACCGTGAGGTTCAATTCTCACCCTGCCCCTCATTTCAATAGGTACGTTCAAGGGGGAGTCCACTTCCTTTTGAGCGGCTTGAATCATTGTCTTCCCTATTTGATTTAGAGAAAAGACTTCCGTCAAAGCGTCAGCAGCGGGAGAGCGGCCATAAACCTCATCTGAACTCTTTCTAAATCTCCACACGGCGTAAGGGTTTACATCAAAACCTGAGTCACGGACAATCTTACCTACACCACCCTCGTCTCCGCCACGGGTCTCCATATAGATACTTCTGAAAAACTTATTCGATGAAGTAACTTTCCCAAAGACCCTGTCTTCGTTGGGGAATACTGCGTGGATAAATTCGTGCGGCTTCTCAGGTTCGGTATCAACGTCATTTTTTAGGGTAGAGGAAACTTCATTACCAAACATCTGAAAAGCGCCCCTTGCCGTCATCATAAACTTTCGGTGAACCGTATCAACTTCACCAAATTTATTCTCGGCTATAAAGACTTCTCTTGGATGGATAGTAGTGTGAACTGCCAGACCTTCACCAATATCCTCTTCGGTAAACAATGTAGCAGTACCAATAGAACCGGCGTCCCTTAACCACGCAGGCAAAGAGGCATAGAAGTTACTTCTTCTAAAGGCAGAGTACATTTTTCTATCATATTCCTGTAACCATTGCCTTACTGCGTCTATGTTATTCAGAACAGGATTGCTCATCTCAGACTTGAACCAGTTTATAGACTGAGATATCAAAAAGCCCTGCATACCGTCAGCCCAAGTATTTAGAGCGCCCAAAGGTGTGCCGTCGTAAATGTCCCTACCGAATCTCTGCCCCTTATCGTTGTGGGCGTCTTCTATTCTAATATCTTCTCTGCGGGGATTTACGAAACGACCGATATCCTGCCACAATCCTCTTTCATAAAATTCTCTCGTACTCTCAAATGTCCTTTGCCTAATTAGTATTTTCTGACCAACTCCCAAGACCGTTGATGAGACATTACCAAATTCTACAACTGTTGGGACGAATACCATTTATCCACCTAAAATTGACTTCTTTTCTGTATCATCGGCGCCTAAAACATCTTCGGTCAGAATCGTGCCACGACGACCCTTCCTCGCTCTTAGCTTTTTCCTTACATCTTCGGCCCTTTGCTGGGCTTCTATATCTATATCCTGTGGAGTGGGGATGGGGTCAGGTAATGGCGGTGGTTTGGGAAGGGGAGGAATAGGTTTTGTTTTTGGTGCTTTGCCACTGCCACTCATATTATAACTCCTATATAATTAAACCCATCTGTATAATTACCCGCTGTGCAATAATCTTTTCCACACTCATTGCAATGCCAATTGGAAGTTATGATGTTTCTGTCGGGGTTGGTGTTCTCGCCGTGTTCGTTATAAATGGGATAGAAATACATCAAGGTGGTAAAACTCGTGCCGCCCGTTCGCAACGTTGGTTTTTGACAATAAGGACATATTGGTATTCCATTGGTCTCAGAATATTCCAACACCGAGGTATCTTTCATTACTAAAAAGCCCGTATTTGTTGTATTTTCTTTTACACAACCCATAAGAAATATTCCTAAAATAAGTATCATCCTTAATTTCATAACTTTCTCCCTAAAGTTCCCATCGTAGAATATTATATTCAGGTTCTCTTGTACCAACCGTAATAGGTTCAGATTCATAACTATGGAGATTCTGCAAGGCAAGTAAAAGATAGTTCAATGCAGAACGATAATGGTCATCGCCCAACTTTCTGTATCTATACAATCTATCTCCAGCTTCGTTCTCTTCGATAACTTTACAACAGTTGCACATCTGGCGGGCAAATTCTCTGACTTCATCACATTCTCTTGGTATTTCTATTTTTTTATTTCTTACCAGATTATGAGTTCTATCGAAAATCTCAGTTCGGTGAACAGAATAAACCCCGCTCTTTTCGTCCGTCTTCAGGTAATTCTTCTGTCTGTCCTTATATTCAGCACCAAAGACTTTATAGGATTCAGCCTTTTGAAAGTTTCTAAATTCCTCTTCGTAGGGGCGTAAATCAACTACTGCACTTTTTACATTAAACTTTATTGCTATATCGTGGACGGCGGTGAACCCTTTTATTCTTGCCAGATAAATTACTTTACATCTCTTATCGGAGACCTTCTCGGCTATTACAACAGTGTGATAGCTTTTACCAACGTCTACACCCATTGCAGTACCCTTTGCGCCACCCCTCATAACGTCACCGCCACAGCAGGCAAGAACGTCGGAGATTTTCAATCTATCCTCGGCGGAGATATACGGAAGCCCCAAAACACCATTGTAAAACTCAGCAACATTTCCCTCCTGCTGGTCGTGTTCCCACCTGTCCATTACCTTTCTTAATTTAACATTAGGAGTAATAAAGTGAGACACCAACCAGCCAGCCACACGCCTGTCGGGGTATTTAGCAACCCAGTCTCCGTCCTTGGTGAAAATTTCCTTACCACATTTACAGGAAAAATAAGGTTCATCATCCTTGAATCTAATAGAATTAGGGAACTCTAAAACTATACAAGTATACTCGTTACACGATTTGCAGGGTATCATCCAATATCTTTGGTCGGATTCGTTAAAGGATTTACTTATCCCGAAATCAGGAATAGTGGGAGTGCCTAAGTCTACTTCCTTCCCTATTTTGGAATTTTGTAATCTGTCCTTGGTCATCCTGACCATAGAGTCGTCAAATAAATCTCTCTCGTCTCTTATTATATAATCGGCAGGAGTAGAGCGAACGGCAGTGCCGTCCTTCTTTCCCTGAATGTTCTGGGTCGCTTTTGCGCCCAATAAAGACAGGAACGTCTTACCGACCTTCTTAATAGAGACCGAGTTGGTATTCTTTAGATGGGTTCTAATAACAGGATTATCCGCCACTAAAGGCCCGAAACGGGTTTTACTAAAACCTTCCACCGCCTTTTCGGTAGGGAAGTAATATATAACCCCTTGTGGGTACTGGTTATATATTAGTCCGTGAATAGCGTCTAACATAAAGGCAGTAGTGATTCTGGCCTGAGCACCCTTCTGGACGACCTTCTCTTCTGAACCATCCCTCATTATATCCACTAAATATCCACAGTCTTCTATAGCAAAAGATGTCCCGCCAATGAGCTTAATCTGGTTCTGCCACGCCCAGTAACAGGAATCGGCCTGCATCATTTTTTCGTTTAACTTGGGGTCGTCAAGGTCAATTGGCATTTAATGCTTCCTTGCAAGCCTTTTCTAAAAACCGCTGCATACGCCTACTACCCCGCCAGGCCAAGAACCAGGCAGGTTGTAAACCCCAAAACCAGCCTCTAATCCAGAACCCACCCCGATGAGTCCTGCCACAGGTGGTGCAGGTAAATATGTAGCCCATATTAGATATATATGTACCGCCTATCGTTTGGCCGCAAGAACAGTTAATCCATTTCTCTTTTGTTTTCATTAAGAATCCTTTCCTAATCAATTAAACTTCCCGCCAAAGACCACATAAAGAATAGTGAAAAACACGCCCGTTCCACCCGCTGCCATCAATGCAAGAAAGAAGTACCATCGAGGCATAGCGTAATATATCATTTCCATATCAGGAGTCCTTATTCTCTCGTTCCTCAACAAACCGTGCAAGTGCAAACACACGAACAGCCTCTTCGGTGCGATTGTATTCCTTAATAAGTTCCAATGCCTCTATGCCAGGGCTTTTGCCATATTGTTCCATAAGATTCCCTTTCTAAAATAAAGACTTACATCAATTGTTTTATTTTGTATTGTCCCGAAGCATTTGCAAGAAATGCACTTTTTCAGGAATAAATAAAGGACTTACAACACAAAAACTGGTTGCTGCCAATAATAAGAATTAGAATTGCCATAATACTTACCTATCTTAACGTTAACTCTGAAACTCTGTCTGTATCCGGAGAATCCCCAGTAGTCCTCACTTCCGCACCACAATACCCACATCTATCTATAGAGAAATTTGCAAAGCGAGAAGGGCACTTCATTATAACTCTCTTGCCACAAAGCAGTTCAACGCCCTCACCATACATTTTGTAAGCCTTTCTGTGCTTATTCATAAATTGCCTATCTTAACATTGCTCAAAAATGATATACATTTAAGGGTGGGTAGTATCTTTAATCCGCCCCCACAATCCAACCCCCTCCCCCCGCCTCGCCTTTTGGCCTTTTCTGACCCTTGTACCCCTGAACTGACTTAGGCCAGCACGGGGCATCCTGAGACGTTCTACGCTATGTCCTGGAGCTTGATTACGGTAGTCTTACCTGCCAGCTTCTTTAGCTCTGCCACCTCTTGCTCTGTTAGGGGCTTGGCCTCTGATGCTTCAGTGAGTATGCGCTGACTATGCAGGTTACTGATAGCGTCCAGCTCCCTGATAGCACCAGTAAGGGCCTGTATGGCCTGTGTATCGCCCGTCTTGGCCTTTGGGGTAAGCCAGGCGATGTTCTGGTTTAACTGGGCGATGGCTATATCTCTATTATGCTCTATCTTTGCCTTGTTCTCGGCCATATACTTAGAAATAGCCTGTTTTATGTTATGCTTTGTCATATTCTTTGCGCCATGACAACGCCATCCGGTCTTACAATCTGGATATGCTGTCTTATATGCCTTGCTGGCGTTCATGCCATTGGAACAATACTCATCAACAAATAGTCTTTGTTTGCCTGTTAGCATTTTACCTTAGCTTAATTATGTCATTCCTTAGTTATATAGTGTTAAAGATATTCTTTGATTTTATCAAGTTTTCTATTGACATTGTCGATATAGATGTTAGAATGTACTTGTAATGTTAAACTATTATTGGAGTTAAACTATGAACCTATTAGAAGCCAGAACATTTTGCCAAGAACTAATCAACCTATACGACTTACAGAACATTACCTTGCGATTAAGAGACAACCACAATGGCAAGGCAAATTACACTAACCGGACATTAACAATACCATATTGGCTGTTCAATTTCTCAAAAGATTACAGCAATAGTAATAATCCATTGGAATATCAGTATTACTATATACTTCACGAAATATGCCATTTTATCGTTAATGACAAATATGGATTCCATGGACATCAGGGATTATTCAGAGAAACGGAGCATAAAATGCTTAGCGAGTTTGGCCTTATTCCTATTTATGCAAGGGCTTATGTTAAGCAATTAAAGACCGAGAACGGCGAAACAGTTTATATGCGCCGCCGTTAGTTATATTACTATTGTATTGACAATCTATTGAAAGGGTTTATTATGGAAACTATCACAAAAGAACACCAAGCTAAAATCAACAAGTATTTAGAAGGTATCTACAATCTATCACCAACAGCAAAAGAACCATATTTTAGTTGGTCTCCCTGTGAATGTTGCGGTTCACCACTTGGCGGCGATAGATACGACTTTCTCGGTCGCATTTTTGAAGGCAATGACCTCAAAGAAGTAATCGAA
>SDBT01003767.1_pt1 | contig 26086 bp, 18 predicted proteins | sample 2277101 | NCBI WGS metagenome assembly SDBT01 (sample SAMN10404973, study PRJNA504765) | marine sediment metagenome | isolation source: marine sediment core GS10_PC15, 103 cmbsf | place: Arctic Ocean: Southern Knipovich Ridge | collected 2010 | reverse complement strand
GTTGAGGGTCCAATGGATCTTCTCATCTTCCTTCTCGAACTTATGAAGTCGCTTCCCTACTCTGTGACAAGACGCTTTGAGGAGGAGGCATCGCGCAGCTTGCTCATGTTCTCTCCAACCCACGCTTTTCTCTTTAAGCCTGGCCTTCGCCCTTTTATGGAGGGTTGGGTTGACAAGGGTTTCACCTATACTTGGGCTCGCGACAGTGTGCTGCTTCCAGGTCAAGAGGCTTATAGAGGGATTCTCTTAGATCGCGACCATCAGAGGGAGCTTGGATCGCTGCTGCTGGGCGCTGACTTCCATACGAATGGCGAGAGGCTCAACCTTCCTGAGTTCCGCACTCTACTTGTTGAATGTGCCCCCAAAAGGAGAGATGAGATCGACAGCTTTCTTTTTAGCGCCTTCCCCCACCCAGAGCCCCTCATCTTCGCCGACACCAACTGGCTAAACTACTCGTTCGCTTTTGCTGTAAATCCTGCAACACTTGAGTTAGATCTCTATAGGTATGATCCAACCACGAAGGTTGGGGTTCCAATGACGATCTGGGATGTCTGGAATGATACGTGGGGCGTCCTCACTCGCCCAGGCGACATCAGCGGCGGCTATCTCCCCGACCTCGCCCTTAAACTCAAGAAAGTCTAGCAGAGAGAGCCTACTTCTTCCTCCTCCTATCATAGAGGTGGAACTTATATACTCTATCGCCGGAAACGCAGATAAGATCTCCGTCTGCTGCGATGGTTAAGGGCACTCTAGATATCACATTATTACTGAAAGAATAAGAAAAGCTTTCGCCCCTTGAATTAGTAGCATACAACCTCTTGCTACTTTCCAAATAGACAAATCCATTATGATCAGCTACCGGGGCTGCTTGGAACATATCTTCGGTTAAAACGGTTACGTTATCGGACACAGATTTTTGCTTCTCTATCATATTGATATCTGACGACCCAAATCGAGATAGCGCCCTCGAACTAAAGAAGATGTGGTTCTTATTATTAATTGCTGGAGTTGGCGTCAAAAAGGTATCCTCTTCCCGAGTCGTATAGATGTGGTGAGTAATTTTCTCGGGATCCTCTTTTAGATCGATATAAAACAGATTTCCATTTAATAAACTTCCGTGAAGAAGCCTCTCTTTATTAACGACTAGAGAAGCAAAAGGATTCGCCCCAAGTGATATAGACCAGAGCAGCTTCTTTTTTCGATGATTAAGGGCATAAACAGTACCTTTGATCGAGCTCACGTAAGAGTTACCATACTTATCAAAAATGGGGGTCGCGCGGATTTCACTATCTGCATTAAATTTCCAGAAAGGGGTCAATGTTTTGTCATGAAAATGGAGATAACCCTTCGTATCCCCGATACAAACGATCCCATCACAGAAGAGAGCTACAGAAGAGCGTGCGATTGTTTGAAGATCGTAACTCGAGAGTATCCCCTTGTTTTTATAATCGATAACCTTGACGACTCCCTCAGAAGTGCAGCAGACAAGATTTCCATCATTGTCGAATGCAGGTGCTGATGGCGGTTGTTTAAATTCACTGATTCGAAGGTGATGGGGAATATTTAGAAAGTTCCACATCTCCGTATTGAGAAAGCTTGATCTCCTCTCCCCCTCAGTTTCTATCTCTATCTCTCGGATGACTAGCATAGAGGCAGAGAGGACGATAATTCTATAACCTGTTGAAACAATAATTTCACCAGCTTCATTGATTATAGCCATGCTAAGGGCACTCTGATGATTCCTTATAAGCGAGTTGGGAGTGTGCGAGAATGTTGAAAACTCTTTTCGGAAGCTACCCTTTGGATTGATGAAGGGGTGAGAAGAGGGTGAGCAGGTGGATGATAATAAGTATAAAACTTTAACTGATATCCTCTTTAGTGGAAGGGTCCAGACGCGACGAGAGAGGTCACAATACTTATGGTGATTTTTTCTAAGCTGGGTTTCATAAACTTCACCGGTGACTACATTAAGGAGGGCTTTACATACTTCCTTAATGCGTGCCATCTCTTTTAGCTCCAGCATTTGAAGGGTTTCTATCCAGAGCTCTAATGGGAGTATATTCACTCCCAAATGGTGACAAATTGCCTTTGACATAACACTTCCTTGTAGATTTTTACGAAGAATATACCATAAACTGGCTTTTAGAACAAGTGAAATTAAAACTTGTCGGTGCGCTCTAGAAATATCCTGTAGTTTTTCACGAAGATTCTACCAGAGGGGCACAGTTATGATCTAACAGATAGGATGGTGCTTCTCTCTACTCGTAGGCGCTTGATGGGTTTCGCCGCCTTCGAGGAGGGCGCACGCCTTCTCAATGTCCTCGAAGAGAATATCAGCCATATCGCGGCTGAAGTGTTCACGCACAACGATGCGGAGGAGGGAGACCTCTTCGGCGTTGGGTGGCATGGTGTAGGCGGCGACAACCCAGCCGCGCTCTCTTAGCTTGCTCGACAGATCGTATACGGAGTAGTTTTTTATGGAGTCTTTAAGGGAGAGCGCGACGATGGGTAGCATCTGCGCCTCGTTGATCATCTCGAATCTTCCCGAGCTCTTGAGCTTTTCTGAAAGATGCTGCGCATTAGCTACGCAGTTATTCATGATGTTGGTGTAGCCTTCCCGACCGAGCCTTAGGAAGTTGTAATATTGCGCAAGCACGAAGGCTCCGTTGCATGAGAAGTTGAGGGTATAGGTGGGCATCCATCCCCCAAGATAGTTTACTTTGAAGACGAGCTCCTCGGGAAAGTCTTTCTCATCGCGCCAGAGGATCCAACCTATACCAGGATAGACTAGACCATATTTGTGGCCCGAAACATTGATCGACTTTACCTGCTCTAAACGAAAGTCCCAGACAAACTCTGGAGAGGTAAAAGGGGCGACAAAACCTCCACTCGCCGCATCGACATGCAGGGGAATATCCAACCCTCTCTCTGTTTTAATGCGAATCAGAAGGTCGTTGATCTCTTGAATCGGATCTGCTTGCCCTGAATAGGTGGTTCCTAAAATGGCGCCTACAGCAATGGTATTTTCATCGATGCGGCTCTCTACTTCTTCCGTTTTGATCGTATAGCACCCTTTTTCAAGAGGGATCACCCGCATTTCTACATCGAAATAGCGGGCAAATTTTTCCCAACATACATGCACTTCTGCTCCAAAGATGATATTGGGAGATGCCCCCTTTTTTGCGCGGCGTTTCCACGTCCACTTGTGGGCTAAGAGCCCTAGCATTATAGCTTCGGAAGAGCCGATCGTTGCTGCGCCAATGGAGGTGCACTCTTCTGGAGCGTTAAAGAGGCGGGAGAGCATGTTAACGCAGCGGTTATGGATCACTTCAGTTTGAGGATACTCGTCATGGTCGATAAAGTTTTTATGGAGGTTTTCTGAGATCAGTTGTGTTGCCTCAGGCTCCATCCACGTGGTGACAAAACTCGCTAGATTGAGTGAGGGATTCGCATCCATATTAAGTTCGTCATGGATAAGTTGATAGGCTGCGTTAGCAGGCATGCTTCTTTCTGGCAGCTCATATTTTGGAATCGACTCTTTGAAGTAACGCGAGCTGTAAGTCGAAGTGTGACCTTTCTCTGAATCTTTAAGCTGCTTAAGATTCTTTTTTCTTGTTAGCATTTTCGACTTTCCAGGATGGTTTTCTAAAGTGAAAGATTAAGATCGGTGCTCCTAAAAAGAGGATGATCCCGACAATGAGAAAGGAGACGTAGAATAGTGGGCTTCCGATGGTGAGTTGCGCCGGTGGGAAGAAGCCGACAGCGATGGCGAAGAGGGCGCCTACAATCCCGATGGAGGAGATGAGCCACATTCCGATTTTCCCTCCGGGAATTTTGTATGCCCGCTCGACATCGGGAGCGCTATAGCGCAACCGCAGTGCGGTAGCAAAGAGCATGATATACATAATAAGATAGAGGATAGCCGTTAGCGCAGTTAGTAGGAAAAAGGCGCTGCTAACATTGGGCATCAGCAGAAAGACAAACGTTACAGCTGTAACGAGAACTCCTTGGATGAGAAGAATGTTAATGGGAACGTTGTTTTTGTTTTTTTTCTGTAAAAAAGGGGGGAGAGCGCCCTCTTTAGCAGTAGCAAAGAGCCCTTTACTAGGACCAACAACCCACGCTGCAACGCTACCAATGGCTCCGAAAGCGATGAGTAACCCTAAGATCGGCAGGAGCCACTCCATATTAAAGAGGATAAGCAGATGTTGAAAGGCTTGCATTAGCCCTGCTGTTAAACTGATATCTTGAGCAGGAATGACGGCAGCGATCGCAAGCGATCCTAAAGTGAAGACGATGAGGACGAGGAGTGCTGACAGGAAGATAGCTCTCGGATAGTCGCGGCTTGGATTTTTTACCTCTAAGGCATGGACGGCGGTGACTTCCATTCCCGAGAAGAGCAGGACCACCCCAGCTAAAAGAGAGAGGTTGTCGAATTTTGTAAAGTCGGGAAGAAAAGGTGCTGAATCGCTCATGAATGCGAGCGGATTGCCTTTGATAAACCAAAAAAATCCGAGGAAAATAATAAAGACTCCTGGCACAATAGAGCCGCAAATTACCCCTACAGAGCTTAGCCACCCTGAGGCGACCAGCCCTCGAAGGTTAATAAGCGTAGATCCCCAGTATATGATCAGAATGACGGCTACAATGAACCATTTGGAGCCTGCAAGGGAGGGATCAAGGAAGAGATAGGAGAGCGCTCCTGCAGCAAAGGCTAAGATGGTGGAGTACCAGATTACATTTTGACTCCACTGTAGCCAGATCGCTGTAAACCCCGCATGCTTACCGAAGGCCTCTTTCACCCAGCTGTAGACGCCTCCTCCTGTTGGCCACCCTGTTGCTAGCTCGGCAGAGATAAGAGAGGTAGGAATTATAAAGACCAGCGTTATAAGAGATAGGTAGAAGAGAAGGGAGAGCCCCTCTTTTGCCATAAGCGGAAGGCCGCGGAGGCTTAAAATGATCGCAACATTCATCATCGCAAGCATGAAAACGCTAAGCGTTGTATTCTTTGCTTTCATGAATCCAGGGGTATTCTTACCCTGCATTTACTTCAACTCTTTGTTTTTTATTCGCGCTAGATTATCGTCATTGCCATGAGATTTTGGATTGCTGCCTTTCTTTTTTGTTCCTCCCCCCTTCTTGCCCTCTATAATGGGAATCCCTCTCTTCCTGATATGCCTGAGTTAGGACTTTGGATCTCCAATGATGATTGGTGGGGCTTTAAAGTTGGATATGAGTGGGATGACACCTTTGAAAAGCGTGTCAAAGTGGTCGATCGAGTGTCGAGTAGGAACGATCGCTATGATGGCTTTCATGCGATGAAAAATATCGGGACTCTCACCTTCAATGTGATCGATCGCTTCGAGTTCTATACGTTTTTAGGAGCGATGAAGATCGATCTCTCCCAGCGCCCCGTTCGTGGAACGCGCCTTGAATATCAGACCAAGAGGCAGATGGCCTGGGGTTTGGGGGGGAGAATTATCCTTGTCTACTGGGAGAAGGTGGTTATGGGGGTGAATGCTCTCTACACAGGCTCCCACCTCACTATCGATCGGATCTTAGATAACGGCATTCCTAGAAGATCCTCTGGTGCCCGGCTCAAATATTACGAGTGGCAGGTCGGAATCAGCTTCTCCAGAGAGATCGGCCCTCTCATCCCTTACTTGGGGATTGCTTACGCCTCGATGCGCTCCAATCTCTACAATGTGCCTCTCGACGCCTCCTTCCCTTTTCAGATAGCCGATGAGGATCTCAAAAACCGTGAGCCCTTCATCCTCATCTTAGGAACAGGTCTTACCAAGGGACAATTTGTCTCCTTCAACTTAGAATCTAGGCTAGTAGGGGAGAAGGCTCTGACCCTCTCTGGACATATTAGATTTTAAGTGAAAGAGGTGGACTTTTTTCTTCAATTTCACGTATAGTAAACCAATCAAAAATTTTAAGTGAGGAGATCTTATGTCAGTAGACAATGTTGAAGGAGCAGAGTCAACTCTTATTGAGAGTTACGATTCTGATCAATGGTCTGACTCTGAGCAGACTAAGGAGAGTCAAGGACGGGCGAATCATCGTGCCCATTTCTACGGTAGTTCCATAGAGAGGTGCAGTGATATCCGTGCTGTCTCTGAACAACAACAGCTCTCAACCCATCGTCCCTCATTGGGTGGCAGGATTTTCAACCTCAAAAGCAAAAAAGATTATAACACCACACTTTTACTTGCCTTATTTTTACCTGGTACAGGAGCCCATCGATTTTATGTTGGCAAACCCCTTACTGGCTTGCTCATGTTCTTAACGGTCGGCGGCGGATTTGGGCTTTGGATGTTATATGATCTCTATCAGATTGCCACGGGTTCGTTTAGAGATGGCGAGGGGCGGCTCATCAAACCTTAGTCGAGAGCTTTAACAAGCTTGCTTTTCCTCTCAAATTTTTCTACTATCCAGAGATATGAAAAAATGGCTCTTTTTACTGGGTATTTCTAATTCAGTTTTTGCACTCTATATGGGTAATCCAGCTCTCCCAGGTATGGTTGATGAGGGCTTTCTCTTCTGCAAAGAGAATTGGTTTGCTGTGAAGGTGGGCTATCAGCGGGATTGGGTCTTCGACCGTGATATGAAGGCTGTTTCGAAGGTCACTGGGCGTATGGATGAGTTTGAGCTCATCTCAGATCGAGGGGTCCTCACCTTTAATCTCTTCAACCGGGTTGAGCTCTATGGCTCTGCTGGGGCAGCTCGGATCTTTGCAAGCCATCGGCCGATGAAAACCATTCGCGATGAGTATGAATCAAGCGATCAGTTTATGTGGGGGATTGGCGGCCGTGGACTCTTTGCGACGTGGGGAAAGGGCTCCTTTGGCATCGATTTGGCCTATGAACGCACCTACCCTACCATCAAATGGATGACGATAAATGGAGTGCCTGTCACTCCAAGACGAGGATCAAAGATCACCTACCATGAGTGGCAGGTAGGAGTTGGTGCGGCCTATCAGATCGCCATATTTTTTCCCTATATCGCTGTGAAGTATTCGAATGCTAGCGCCCGGTTCAAACATCTGCCTGTGGGTTTTTTCAAAGCAGGTCGTCATTTTAATGCTAAAAATCGCCGAAAGTTCGGCATGGCCCTTGGAACGACCCTCTCAACAGGCTCCCGTTTTTCCGCGAGTGTCGAGGCGCGCGTTATTGATGAGAACTCTCTAACCTTGGCGGCGGAGATAAAATTCTGATGGGTAAATTTGTAATCTCTCTTCTTCTCTTAATTCTCACTGCTGGGTGTCACTCTCTCAAGGTCTCTATGAGCAAGCCCGAACCGCTCCCTTGGATTGAACCGCCTGAATCTCCGGTCAAGGTCGCCATTGTCTTGGGTGGAGGTGGAACAAAGGGGCTGGCTCATTTAGGGGTGCTCTATGAGCTGGAGCAAGTGGGAATCTACCCAGATCTAATCATTGGATGTAGCTCTGGAGGGATTATTGGAGCTCTCTATGCCGATGATCCTCATGTAAAGCGGCTTCATCCCCTTCTCGTCGAACTAAAAAAATCAGATTTTATCGATTTCTCCTTTTTTGCCTCAAAATATGGACTGGTCAAAGGAGCTTCTCTTCGGAAATTTTTAAAGAAGGAGCTAAGTGCAACGACCTTCAAGGAGCTGAAGATTCCCCTAGTCGTCGTTGCAACGGATCTGAAGACGGGAGCACTAGTTGAATTAGGTGGCGGGGAGTTGATCCCAGCGCTCGAGGCTACTTCTGCAGTCCCCGGATACTTCCGTCCTGTGAAATATCTAGGCCGCTACTTAGTCGATGGGGGGGTAGCCAATCCTATTCCTGTCGAAGTAGCAAAAAAATTCCATCCTCAAATAATCATTGCTGTAGATGTGGGGGAGGACTTGAGTTCTGAAGATCCCCTTCACTTCTTCGGTATCGCTAGACGGGGGGTGAGTATCTCCCATCGGAGGCTCTCTGAGTATGTGACGCGGAGCGCAGATGTGGTGATCCGCATGCGCTTTCACGACCTCGGTATGTTTTCTGATGCCCATAACCAGGAGATCTACGATCACGGGCGTCGTAAAGCTAGAGAGCTCATGCCTAAAATCGAAAGAATCATCGACCAGCGCCTCTCATCGCCAGAAAATGAGGGCTTTCCTTCATGGATGATGATCGAGTGATTGCTTGAAATCCCCTTCTTTAGTAAAATGTCACTCTTTTCTAATAGAATTGATGAGACATGAACCGATATCGTATTTTTTTTCTTATTCTATCAACGTTTGCTCTGAGCACTCTATCGGCGATCGATGATGGATCTCCTGGCTTAGAGCAGCGGGATATCGAAGCGCTCCGCGACTGGATCAACACCAAACGTCAGGTGACGGTGAAAGAGCGTGGCGGCAACCTTTCGATCAGTGGAGAGGTGCGTGCAGAGCTCCAATCGACCAGTGAGACGAAGAAGGGTGTCAAACAGCGCGGAAATGGGGGGGCGGTGCCGGGTGCAGCGACGCGTGCTTGGGATGTTGAAGTCAATCTCATGTTGGATTATCGCACCGATCGTACCTGGGCTACATTCAAACTAGAATTTGATAATAACGCTGGAATTGAGAGCGGGACCTTCAATCGCATCTCCCTCGAGCGCGCCTTCTTTGGTGGACGCGTTGTCAACGCCGACACCTACTCAATAGATGTAGAGATTGGGCGCCGTTACCTCGTCTATACCTTCGATTCAAGGGTACAATTTGGATCGTTTATGGATGGTATCATGTTTAAATATGATCAAGCGTTTGAGAGGGCAGGAGACTTCTACTTCCACGGCGGCCCCTTCCTTGTCAATGAGGAGATCGATCAATACGCCTATGTTGGGGAGTTTGGTCTTCTAAATATCGGTCGCACTGGCTTCTACTCAAAACTATCTGTCATCGATTGGGATACGAAGCATACAGCTAACAAGGAGCGAAACAGAGCCATTCGTTTTGTAAATATTCAGATGATTTGGGGTTACAAGTTCGTCCCAAAGAAGCTTGATAAGATCGTGACACTCTACGCAGCGGCTCTGGCTAATGCTGCCGCCAAAGGGACTAAGATATCTCGCGGCACAAAGGCGCGCTGGGCGTGGTATGCGGGCTTCTCGATTGGCGAACTGCGCAAGCAGTGGGACTGGTCGCTCGACATCAACTACCAGTGGGTGCAAGCGCAGGCGGTCCCCGATTTTGATGGCCTTGGAATCGGCCGCGGCAACGCTGCCAAGTTTGGCCTCTACTCTCGCGCTCCCTTGGGCAACGGAGGCCCAATTACCCGGAAACAGGCGGTAGGTACCGGCAACTATAAGGGTATCTCCATCGAGCTTCTCTACATCCTAACGAGTAACATCACGGTCTACCAAGCGTGGCGTCAATCGGTCAATCAAACATCTAGGATCGGCCCTCAATTCTCTTTCAAGCAGTATGAGTTTGAGATCATCTACGGGTTCTAGCCTGTCATCATCTCCAGAAAAATCTTTTGCATCTCTTTTCCGATAGCATCTCCGATATATCCTAGCAGCTCTCTTGGCGCCTTGAAAAACAGAGTGCATAGCTTTTCGAGAGACCTGATGAGAAATAGAGGCTTCAAGCCTAAGACTTCTTGGTGAATTCAAAGCGGATCTTTGCGCGCTTAAAGAGTTTGCGCTCGATCTGGTTTTTGCGCGAAGTTTTATGAATCTTGACGATGATTAGGTCAAACTTTGTTACTTTTTTCAGCTCCCGAATGAGCTTGCTTGAAGACTTCTCTTCTAGAAACTTTGGGTAGGGGAAGAGTAGGCATGGAATCTCGGCTCTCCCGCCACTAATGGTTTTAATAAAAGACTTCAGCGCGGCCTCCTTCAGATCTTCTACGTAGATGAAGCTTACCGATGAAAAGAGGCGCAGAAAAGAGTCGAAAAAGCGCTTTTTAGTGCGCGGAATGTAGAAATGGATCTTAGGATTAAAGGCTGAAAGCAGTGTGATGTGCACCCCTTTGATCTTCTCCCAGACCAGTACAAATGGGCGCGACTGGTCGAACGGAGAGTGGCGGAGTTCAATTCTGTAAAACGGCTTGACAAAGAGTCGAGCCAAGTAGTTGAAGAAGTATCCCGAGAGTCTAGAGGTGATAACAAGCACCATCAGAAAAATCATGATTGAAGTGATCATAAATCCTTTGGCGGCAGTGTACTCTAACGTCTCACTAAAGAGGTATAAGAGAAGGGGTGCGATGAGGACACCACAAAAACTTAGAAAGTTGGCAGCCGCCACGATCTGTCCACGCTTCCTCTCTGGCGCATTGGTTTGAATGAAGGAGTCGAAGGGGACGATATAGAAACCGCCGAGCAGTCCCAAGAGGAAAAAGGCGCAGTAGATAAAGATATTGTACTGGTAAAAGAGACCGAGTGAGAAGATCACTCCTGAGAGGGCGAGCCCTGCGAAACATGCCATCCCTAGCTCGGCTCTTTGGTGGCTGATCCTTCCTGCGATAAGCGCTCCGCAAGCGATCCCTACAGCTGTAAGCAGAAAGAGATAGCCCCCTGCAACTTCGGTCAGCCCCATCGACTGGACGGCAAAGGGAATGACGTTGAGTTGGAAGTATGCTCCGATAAAGAGGAATGAGGCTGATCCAAAAATGGCGAGGAGAAGATTAGGTGTGCGCGCAGCATATTTCAAATTTTTATAGATCTCATAGATGAAAAATGGATTGATGCGCTTCTTCGACCGTTTTGGTTCTGTCCTTGGAATGAGAACTGCTGCAGCAAAACCGACAATCGCAATCAACGTTCCTACTCCTGCAGTGAGGGGAAAGTTTTTGTTTGTAACTTGCGTTAAAAAGGAGGCGAGAAAGGTTCCGATAATGATTCCAAAATAGGTAAATGATGTAATTAGACCATTTGCTTTTGGAATATGTTCTCTCTTCACAAGTTCTGGGATGATGCTATATTTTGGTGGTCCAAAGATCGCACTCTGCATTGAGAGTAAGAAGAGAAGGGAGTAACTCGCCAGATCGCTTTTAAAGAGAAAGGCGACGATTGCCAGGAGCATGATGATCAGTTCGGTAAACTTCAGAAAGACGATCATTCTCTGTTTGCTATAGCGGTCGGCTATCACCCCTGCAGCAGAGGAGAAGAGAAGAAAGGGCATGACATAGACGATTCCTACCCATGTTAAGATAACCGGCGATGCTGCGATTCCTTTAAGATCGATAAACAAAAAGACGATTAAATACTTGAAGAAGTTGTCATTCACTACTCCTAGAAACTGTGAGATATTTAGGAATTGAATGGCGTGTTTTTCAAAAAAGGTAACCTTCTTAAAGAAGCCAAAACGATGGAGCACCTTCTCTATCGTATAGAAAAATCCCTTTTTTTCATTCTTCTTCTTCTTAAATAAAAACATTCTTCATACAATACCCTAAAAACGATGAAAAAGCCAGACATTCATGTCAGTAATAGTATAGATAGTTTGATTACGCTCCTGCGTGATCATCTCTTTTTTACCTCTTCAAAACCTTTCACTAAAAAAATTGTTTTCCTTCCACAACTTAATTTAAAAAACACGTTGATGACACGCTTTGTAGCAGATAAGAAGCTGAGTGTTGTCGCAGGAGTTGAATTTCAAGAGCTAGGTAGTGGTGTGCAATCCCTCTTTCATTCCGCAACGGGTAGAACTCTTCTTATTCCTCCACAAGAGCTCCTCTCTCTCCACCTTGAATCGCTCATCGATGATGAGAACCCCTCCTTTGCAGACGCCTTGTCCTCTGAATTTTTGAAGTTTGGAAAATTTGGCGGCGAGCCCTTAAGCGGATGGCAGAAGGAGCTCTGGGACGGAGCGTTTAAAGAGTGGAACACTCCCTACCAGCTTCTCGAAGAGCCCCTAAAAAAAATAGAGGGCGATAGTGAGATCCATCTCTTTAACTTTCCCTTTCTGCCGAGACTCTACCATCTCTTCTTTGCAAGACTCGCCGCCTTTCTTCCCGTCCACTACTACCAGTTCTCTCCATGCCGCGAGTTTTGGAGCGACGGCGTAACTGACCGTGAAAAAGTGCGGCTGATAAAGAGAGACCCCCAGGTTGAGCCCTATCTTGAGAAGGGCCATCCGCTTCTTGCAAACTTCGGGAAGCTGGGCAGGGAGAACTTCCGCATCTTTGAGGAGGAAGAGTTTCAATTTGATGAACACTATATCACTCCCAAAGGTGAGAGCGCACTCTCCACCATCCAATCGGATATTCTGAACTTCCAAGAGAGCAGCTTTAACCAAGATGGCTCCATTCGTCTCTTCTCCGCCCCCTCAAAATTGCGCGAGGTGGAGATCCTCTTTCACACCCTCCTCGAAATGGATATACTCCCCTCAGATGTGCAGGTTTTTGCTCCCAATATTTCCGAGTACGCTCCCTTTATTAACTACGTCTTTGGAGAGGAAGAGTCCCCCTTTGATTTCACCATTCGCGACCTTCCTAAAAATCCTCTACTCGAAAGTTTTTTTGCTCTCCTCAATCTAGAGCGCTTCGAGCCCTCAGCCCTCTTTCAACTTCTATCGCGCCCTCACTTTTCCAAACTCTCGACAAAAGAGGTTGATGAGCTGCGCTCTTGGATAGAAAATGGAGGGGTTAAGTGGGGAGTGGATGCAAAACATCGGCAAGATCTTCTGCCTGGCTATTTGGAAGAGGGCGAGAGCGGAACATGGGAGCAGGCTTTCTCCCATCTCTTAGATAACCTGATCTTTCTTCCTAAAAAAGCGAGCTCATGGGACCTTCCCTATCTCAATTTTTCTCAAGCTGAACTTTTGGGAAGAGCTATCGCCCTCATACGTTCTCTGCGCAGAGATATCGATCGTCTGCATGGCGCCTCGCTCCCTCTCTCCGATTGGTCAGTGGAGTTGCACGCCCTCTTCGAGCGCTATTTTACCGTCTCCGATGATGAGATGCAGAGCTATCAATCCTTCCAAGGAAAGCTGAAGATGATGGATAAGTTGGGAGAGATCACTCAAGCAGAGTACTCCTTCTCCTCAATCAAACGCTACCTTGCAACCCTACTAAAAGAGAAGAAGGGCGCGCGGCCATCGAAGCAGCTTGAAGCGATCACCTTTCGCTCGCTAAAACTCGGCTCCATCCTCTCTTCAAAGGTCATTGTACTCATCGGAATGAATGAGGGGAGCTACCCCCGTCCCACCTTCCGCTCCTCCCTCTCTCTCTTAGGAAGCAAGAGCGATTTCTCGCCTCTCCCCTCCGACGAAGATCGCTACCTCTTTCTTGAAGCCCTCATCTCAGCAGGGGAGAGCCTCATCATCTCCTACCAGAACATCAGCGAGGAGGATGGCAAAGAGCAGCCTTCCTCCCTCCTAGTTCAAGAGCTCAATCTAGAGGCGATCTGCCACCCACCCTTCTCTTTTCACCATCACTATTTCGCAAAAGAACAGTCCTATCCAGAGCGCCACTTTACAATGGCAAAAAACTTTTACGCGGCAAAAAAAGAGCTCCCCTTTTTTCCTGAATTTCTGACCCCATCGCCTCTGCCTGCCCCCTCCAACGAGCTGATAGACATCGATGTGACGCACCTTTTGCGTTTTGCAAAGAACCCCATTCGCTACTACTGCAACCAGCGCCTCAACCTCTACCTGCACTATGACGATAAGAGCGATGGAGAGTTTCAACTTAGCCCCCTAATGAAGAGCCAACTCTCCCTCGAATCCTTCCATGAGGCTGACCTGCGCGGTCATCTTCCTCTCGGGCGTTTTAAGGAAGTTTCGCAGCGAACCTTAGAGGAAGAGCTCTCTCCTCAGCCGATGGAGATCGATATCACCCTCGAGAATTTCCACCTTTTTGGGCGGTTAGATCTGGGTTTACCAAAAGTGAAGAAGATTGCTGAGACGATTAAAAATTACCCCCTATTTCTGCTTCAAGCAAACCAAGATGAGCCGCTTCTGCGCTACCTGCGCTACTTCCAGATTGCGCAAATGAGCCCCTCGCCGCTCCATCCTCAGATAGGAGCGCTCCTTCTAAGAGGGGATGTTGAGGTTTTTGCAAATGGGCTAAAAAGGCTCCCCCCCGACCCCTACTTGCAAGCGGCATTCGTCCACGCAGATCCTCGCACCGTCTTCGAAAGGTGGGCTCCCTACCTCCGCGTGCTACTTAAGGAGATCATATGAAGAGCTTCGACGTCCTCGATCCAGAGACCCCCATTCTCGGCCACCACTTCCTCGAAGCCTCAGCAGGAACCGGTAAGACCTTTGCGATTGAGAAGATCACAGCACGCCTCATCGCCGAGGAGAATTTTGCCCTCGATGAGATCCTTATCGTCACCTTTACGCGCGCCGCTACCCGCGACCTCAAAACGCGCATCTACCAGACCCTTCGCGAAAGAGAGTTAGAGATCCTCCTCGATCAAGCCCAGATCTTCACCATCCACGGCTTCTGCCATAGAATGCTCACCGAATACGCCTTCGAGGCTGGAGAGGGATTTGCCCTTCTAAGCGAAGAGGAGTCGGACTACCGCAAAATTCTTAAAGAGCATATCACCGATTTTTTGCGCACCTCGCTCTCCCATTCAGAGTATAGCACCTCACAAATTGCCACCCTCATGCGGAGATTTCGACAAGATAAAGAGGCGCTCGTAAATAAGATCCTCTCACTGACAGAGAAAGAGGGGGAGTATCCCAACTATCTCGGCTTTACTGACTCCTATAGACGCTATCTCGACACCCACTACCTTGCCCCCCTAGACCTTGTCTCCCAATTTAATAAAATCTACGACCGCTTCGGCGGTGTGAAGGAGCCCTGGGCAACCCAGCTGGAGCTTCTAGATAGATCCGATCTCTCACCCGAAGAGTTCGACCTTCTCATCGCCTCTGACAAGAGCGTTCTCTCCCTCTTCACCGAGGAGAACCTTGCCAAAAAATCGACCCTCGATCCCTCGCCGCTTTACAAACTTCGCGAAGCGCTCCTTCCCACACTCCAGCAAGCGAGCTCCCCCCTCTGCACCCTCGTTCGTATTGCGCGCGCCTGCAGCAAAACAACGCGCGCTGCTCTAGAGAGAGAGGCAGTTCTTGCCCCAGACGACATCCTCAAAAAGATGGCTGAAGCTCTCGAGCTCCCCGCCTTCAAAGCAAAAGTTCAGAGCCGCTACCGCGCCGCCATTATCGATGAGTTTCAAGATACCGACTCAACGCAGTGGCATATCTTTAAGAGCCTCTTCGTCGACCACCCGATCTCCTCGCTCTTCCTTGTTGGCGATCCCAAACAGTCGATCTACTCCTTCCGCAATGCCGATATCTATACCTACCTTCAAGCGCAAAAATCCGTTCCCAACAGAGCTCATCTCGATACCAACTACCGCTCCGATCCCGCTCTCGTTCAGGGCCTCAACGCCCTCTTCTCCGAAAAGCCCGACTGGCTCTCCCTCCCCGCTCTTCCCCTCCCCTTTCATCCCGTCAAATATCTCGATAGAGAGAACACCTCCTTCCCCGATAGCAAAGAGGCCGTCCATTTCTTCGTCTATGAGACAGAGAAGAGACGCGAGAAGAGTTGGCCCTCCCCAGAGATCGAAAAGAGCACCTTCTTTCCCTTCATAGCAAGCGAAATTCATGCCCTTACAAAAGAGCAATTTCAATTTTCCGACTTCGCCATACTCGTCAAAGATCGCTACCAAGCTGCCCGCCTAAAAAGCTACCTCGACTCCCAAGCTATCCCCACACTCTCCAAAAGCACCCAGCCACTCAGAGAGACGGCGAGCTACACCCTCATCCGCGCCCTTTTAGAGGCCTACTTCGAGCCCACTGAAATTCCTATCAAACGCTTTCTCGCCCATCCACTTCAACCCTATAGTCAGAACGATCTCCTAAACGAAGAGCTCCTCGCCGAAACAATCAACACCTTTCGCGCCACCCCTGACCTCAACTCCGCCCTCCGCGATCTCTTCAAACCCCGTGATCTCGAAAACTATAGCGACTTCCTCAAACTCACCGAACTCATCCTTGAAAACCCCCAAGATCCCCTCAACTTTCTAGACACCCTCACAGATACCCCCCGCCGCCCCCTCTCCGATAGCCGAGCCGTTACCATCATGACAATTCATATGAGTAAAGGGTTAGAGTTCAATATCGTCTTTGCCCTCGGGCTTATCAACCGCTACACCGGCCGCGATGAGCTCATCCGCCATAAAAAAGAGTGGCTGATCAATGACCCCGATGATCCAGAGTGCCAAGCCGCCATCCAGAATCAAGAGGCAGAGAAGATGCGCCAACTCTACGTCGCCTTCACCCGTGCAAAGAAGCGCCTCTACATCCCACTCCTCATCGATAGCGCCAACCGAGAGATCCCCCCGGGCCAAGCCTCACCCCTCGAACTCCTCAATCCAACCCCCAAGAGTGCTACCTATCTCAAGCCCCACACACTCACGCAGCCAGTTGTAAAGCCACCCATCCTCCACCACCCCAAAAAGATCACCAAGAACTTTCCCCCGCGTCACCTCCACTCCTACTCTTCCCTTGCAAGAAGCACTCCACAGCCACCCGTTACCACCCAAACCGACCTCCCCAAAGGTCCACAGACCGGGCTCCTTCTTCACTCCCTTCTAGAGACCATTCTTCGGCACTCCCTCCCCGACTCAGCCATCCCCGATCTGATAAAAAAACACCTCCCTCTCAACTTTCCCTACCAACCTGTCCAAACACTTATCCATCACGCCCTCAACACACCCCTCTCGCCCCACACCTTTACACTCCGCGACATCTCCCCTCACAACCTCCACCCCGAAATTGAGTTCCTCTACCCCACCCAGTCCAACTATGTCAAAGGGTTCATCGACCTCGTCTTCACCCATAATGATCGCACCTTTATCCTCGATTGGAAAACTAACCTCCTTCCCGACTACTCCCACGCTTCACTCCTCGCCGCCATGGATCACCATGACTACAACCTCCAAGCCCAGCTCTACACCACCGCCCTCTCCCGCTACCTCCCAAGAGATTCCCTCGCCGGCACCTACTACATCTTCCTCCGCGGCCTCCCCACCTCCGGCATCCTCTTCCTCCCCAAATATTGATATTGCCTCCTTAGGCTCGTGCGCTGATAGTAACCTGCAAACGCCAGTAATAGATGGCAGTGGTAATTAGGGCAGTCGCTGGAGACCAGCCACTAACCATCTAACAATAAACCACTTATTAATTAAATAGATTTAATTTTAATACTATGTTATAATATATATTATAATTATTAAAATAGAGGGTGGGATGTCTCAGTTGAAACTAATAGAGAGTAAATCGAGTTTGATAGAAGGTCAAACTGAGATAGTCAATTCTCAAAAACTAAACTTCATAGGAGACCACCGAATACCAAAAAAAGTACTTAGCGCTCTGGGATTTAGGCTTGTTGGCAAGACCCTCGGTGAAGGAAGAGAAGGGAGGGTTGTCGTTGTTAAAGAGACAACGAGTGGGAAATCCTACGCATTAAAGATACTCTTTCCAAAAAAATCCGGGGATGAGGAATCTCAAAATGTTTATGGTTTGCGGGGTGATATATTAGTAGCCCTTTTTCCGGAACATCGTAATCTTATTCAGACTCATGGGGTCATAATGAGCGAGAGGAACAAATGGGAATTTGTCAAAACTTCAGAGTTATCTAAGTATTCATCATGGAAAGTTTCAGGGATTCTCACAGAGTATCTTCCCAAGTTTAAAAATTTCTCTGATATCAAAACAGAACGCCTTACTAACTCAGAGTCAAAGCTCATCCTAAGACAAATTGCATCTGCTATAAATGTGTTGCATAAAAGCAAATTTATACATCGTGACATTAAACATAATAATTTTCTTGTTAATGATAGGCTGGTGATTAAACTCATTGATTTTGGCACATCAAGAAGTTTAGCCAATGGTCGAGCAGATACACTTTGTGGAACTTCTGAATTTATCGCACCTGAAGTCCATATGGGCACCAAATATAGCTATGGAGTTGATGTCTGGTCTTTTGGAGTTCTAATGTTTTGCATGCTTTTTGATAATTATCCGTTCCAAGGGGAGAATGATTTTGAGACAATGAGTAAGGTCGTTAATTATATTCAAAGTGTTAAATCTATAGAAGAATGTGCTAAGGATTCCATCTCTAAAGATAATGAGTTTATAGACGATCATACATGTTGGGACCTCTTAAACAAGATGCTATCCCCTGAAAAAACTAGGATTACGATGCCAGAAGTCCTAACGAGCGATTTTTTTACAAAAAAATCTTCTCAGGTGCGAGGTGGTCTGAAACCGTCAGCTCATCATGTGGTGCAACTGGGGAATGATTCATGATTCAGGCGACTCTCCTGTCAACCTTACTGAAAGAGTATTAGTCCTTCTTCTCTCACTACTTCCTCCAAGCCCAACTCTATAACACCGCCCTCTCCCGCTACCTCTCCGCGGCCTCCCCACCTCCGGCATCCTCTTCCTCCCCAATTAAATCGACAAATAATAGGGGCCTATGCACAATATTTCGAAAAAGGAATAGAAGGTGCGCATGACAAATCCTACTATGAGTATTTCTCACAATTTAAACTCGGGCAGAGAGAGTTCACCCTCCAAATTTACAGATTGTTTAACGCATGATGAAAAGTACGCTTTTTTTAAACGGCTGACAGAAGATTTTGGAGTTAAAGATAGCTTCATTAACGATCTCAAGGCGTTGAGTCAAGACGAGCTTTTTGAAATCGCTAAGTGGGCGGCAAAAGATCTAAATTCCTATCGATTTGGCAACGCAGCCGATGCAGAGCTGAATCAATTCTTTGCAGCATATTGGGAAGTATGTACCGACAAACTGAGTGGCTCCCAGTTTGATGAGATCGAAATCCACTATGCAGTTGCTGTAGGGATTGACAAGTACGATAGAAAAGAAGTTCAGAGAGAGTTTTCGAAACGGCTCAAACTCTTTTTAGGAGACTCGACTCAAATCAAGTTCATCCGAACGGTTGAAGATGCCAGAAGGGTGGCCCTTTCCCTTTTTGGCGGAGCAAAAAGCACCTTTAAATATCCTCAAACTAATCAGTTAGCGGCTCTTTTGCGTGACCAAAATGCAAACATAACAACGATTAAGAAAGTCATGTGTCAATTACGTAAACTCCAAATAGTGCATTTTGCTTCAAAGGGATTTGCAGAACGACTCGCCCTCATACCGATTGATATTCCCGATTCAGCAGGCAGACCTTCTCTTTTAGGCTATAGAATAAAGAATGGATTACCAAGAGAGTCATGTTACTTTCCACTTGTTATAGACCAGAACTCTCTATCCCCTTCCATCAGAGATGTTAAATCGACATTTGTCGCAAACCTTGTGGCTCTTACCATTATCTAAAAAAACTCTCCCGCGACCTCCCCACCTCCGGCATCCTCTTCCTCCCCAATTAAATCTGTTCTATGGGTCTCCTCATGAGAAAAAACATTGCTAGAAGAAATTTGTACTTTAGACAGAGAAAAGGGTCGAATATATTTTGAGAGTATTACAGACTCGGGCGTAAGTCCAAGAAGCTCTTTCGAAAAGTATAGGCTAGATCTCAAATTTTACAATACTAGCAATTCTTTCCATGGTTAAACCAGGTGTTTACTAGCACAGTATCATTACAAATTGCAGCGATTATCTGCTCCTCGAACTCCTCTGACTCGAGATCTTTCAGATCTTGTGAAGTAAAATCTGAGTTATTAGAGGCGATTATCTCTTCGATCACTTTGCCGATATTGTTGTCAACAAAAGCCAGGAAGTAGTTTCCATTCTCTCGAACGCTCGAATACTCACTGTGGTTTCGTAAACTCTCTGGAGTTTTATCTCCTAACTTTCCAAAAAATCTCGATACTAAAGCATCGAGTGTTGAGGAATCTTTGTTGCGAGTTAGCATCGAATAATCTGTATTTGTACCTACACTCCTTATAGGATTTGTAGTTAAACTAGCCATTGTCTTTGCCTCCAAAAATTTTTAAGCTATAAAAATATCCTAAATTATACACAAAGGTTAACCTTTTTGCAAATTTAGGTTTTCTGAGATTCAAAAAAATACGTTCTTCCAAAAGTGTCAACGATTTGAGCATTCACAGGAACTAGAAAATATCCAATAAACTCCATGTTTTTTCTTCCCAAACAGAATCTAGCTTTGATTTCTTCCTGTGTGCCAACAGGAATCCCCACTAACTTCTTCTGCTTTTCCCCCGTGCCTGTCTTATAGCTCTCAATATTAGCTCCATTCCTTTCATACCAGCCATCTTGGAAGAGCCTACAAAAGTGGTAGTCATCGTTTATTTTTGAAAAGGCTGCTATAAAAAAAGTACCAAATGGACACTCATCACGTTTCATTTTTAGTTCTGTCGAGAAATCAATTTTTTTTAATCCGTCTAGTAGTAGTAGTCCGGTCATAACTTTTGGGATCATCTTTTTTTTGTCGATTTCAAAACCAGTAAAAAGCAGCTTCACAAGATCCTCAAAATCTTCATGAGAGTTTGAAAACTTGAGTAAGTTCTTATTGTAGTAAACTTCTACAAAACTCTCGATCAAACCTATAATTTTTGCATTGGTATTACTGTTCATAATACCAATAATGACAGCAGTTTCGCTCTGTTGGTTATCTTTAGTTTTATTGTATTGTTTAAAGGTATCCACCAATACCTCACAGGGTGTGTGACGTAATAGCGGTCTGTAACGTTTTATGGAGCTTCTTAAGAGAAGCTTTAGTTCATCTCTTATTTTCTGAACATGATATCCTCCAGGCACAGGGTCTTTTGCTGTTGTATATGGAGTTCTTCCAACAGCAAAAGCATAACAATTAATAGACTCTCCTCGGGGCCATTTTTTCTCTCTTCTTAGTTTCAGTTTTTTGCATAAATCTGTAGATGGTATTTGGAGAGTGTGAGCAAATACCGATGGATAAATCGAAACATTTTCAGTAATTATTCCAACTTTCCTGTAGATCACTGGGACTTTCTTTTTGCCAAACCTATAGATAATCCCTATAGCATCTGTAGAAGAAGGTGTAATACAATTCATTTTAATTCTTAAATTAATTAATTTCAGTAATATTTTATCACAATAACGAATTAATTCATTTTATATTATGCTTTAATTTATTAAATGGATGAAATCCAGTAGTTTATATTCTGACTCTGATGGAGGACTCTCTCTGGCTTAAAGGCTAGAGTGGTTCAAGTTTGCGCTCTAGCAGTAACCTGCCAACGCCAGTAGTAAATGGCAGTGGTAATCAAGATGACCGAGGCGACAAAGAAGGGAAGGGCGATGTTAATATTTACGAGCAATCCTGATAGTGCCGGGCCGAGAGCAGAGGCGAGTGCAAAACCAGCATTCCAAGCTCCGAATATTTTCCCTTGGTGCTTCCCTGGAACAAGAAGGGCAAATATCCCAAAAAAACAAGACAAGGCGATAGCTTGCATAGGATTTGCAACAGAGAAAATGACCCATACAAAGCTCGAATGGTAAGCAAAGATGTAGCAGAAGATGGCAATTCCTGAAATAAGCAGAGGAAGAGTCGCCGATTTGATAGGGCTAAAACGTTTCAATATCCACAATGTTGCAGCAAGTCCTCCGATGAGCCAGGCAAAGGAGGAAGCAGCATAGGCATACCCCTCCCATCTCTCATCAAAATGAAACTTTTCTATCAGATAGGGAGCTAAATATCCCTGGTACATCATCCAACCGAACATGGTGGTTATCGAAGCCATAAAGGGACGGGTCACATTGGGAATTTTAAAGGGTTTTAGAAGGTTGCCAGCCACCTTATGAAGGTCGAGTTTCTGGCCTCGTTTCGTAGCGCGATCCCTAGGCATAGTGAAGAGGAGAAGGGTGGCGATGATGAAGACGATCCCTAGAAACCAGAATGGAGTAGAGTAACTAAATATGGGCACGAGAGTGGGATCAGATAAAATAGTAGCAATGAAGGGCCCCACTGTCCATGCCAGCCCTCCCACAAGTGCAAAAGCAGCCATGTACTGCCCTCGTTTCTTTTTATGAATGGCTTCCCCAACACTTGCTTGAGAAACAGTCAAGTTTCCCGCAAATACGCCTGCAAGAAGTCGGCTGATGAAAAGAAGAGTGATGCTTCCCATTGCAATCGATAACCCCGAGAGGCAGAACATAATCGCTGTACCAATCGTGGAGACGAGCAATATTTTTCTTCTCCCCAATCGGTCTGACAACTCTCCTAGTGTAGGCGCTGCAAAAAACTGTGCAAAGGGATAAGTGGCGACAAGGAAGCCTATGATTAAGTTACGCGATGATAGAGAGAGATTAGAGGAGATCATGGGGGAGTCATGTGCGAGTATTAATGGAGGAATCACGACAAAGACAAAGACCAGCCCTATCAGATCCAAGGCATAGATCATATAGAGAGTGAATAGCGCTGCGCGACTCAAAGATCTCATATTCTTCCTAGCTACCCTACTATTAACAGCCAAGACTTAATTTTACGAACACTCTCTATCTTCCCCTTGCTTAAAACCTATCCTCCTCTTAAAATTATTGTTTCACATCATCGTCAAGGATGAATAGATGCACCGGTTGTTCTTATTCCTTATCCTTTATCCACTAACCATATTTTCCTTATCCCATGATCCATACGAATTAGCGACACTTGGCGGAGATCCCTCATCACTCATTGGGGGATGCGTCAGCGCCATCTCTGGAGATTACTTCTTCCATAAAGATACACTTGTTGTCCGAGGGCATGAACCCATCAGATTACGAAGCAGTTACATCAGCCATCGTGGAAGAGAGAGTGGTGCAGGGTGGAACTTTTGGCCCAATCATCTAGTCGCAACTCTAGAAATTCATCGAAATTTCATGAGAGTGGCCTACGTACTCGATATGCCAGAAAAGATGGGAATCCATCTTATTTATGGTGATGCTCCTCGTAAACGAAAAAAAGGTAACAGAGAGCACTACTATTTTAGCCTTGTTGGATCTCCTGGGGGACTGACCAATTGTGCACGGGGAGAGATTGGAGCGCGGATGAATCTACGCAATAATGTGGTCTATCGAGATTTTAACGATCCAAAGCAAATTATTGTTGATGGCGCAGATGGTTCAAAGCGTTGTTACCGCTGCAAACGCAGTCTAGAGTTCGATAAACTCACCAGCACAAGTGAGATCATAACAGAGCAAGTTCCTTTCTATCTCACCTGGGAAAAACTGCCTAATGGGAACATGGTCTATTATCTATATGAAAAGATTCATGGAAGAATCCTCCTGAGTTCTATCCGCACCTCAGATTTTCTACGCCAGCACACTTATGCTTATCTCTATTTCAACTATAACTTTCCTGATAAAAAGCATCTATTCAATCTCTCATTAAGAGGGAGCGATGAGCAGAGAGCAAGATATCATTTTGATCCCCATCAAAAAAATAAGGGCGTGCGTTTTTGGCTATTAAAAAAGATAGAGAATAGCGAACGACCAGATGAAACTTATGAGTATTGGAAAGGAAGGAAATCAGGCTACTACTTAGTAGATCGTCGTCTTCCAGAGAATAGGCTCTTCCAAGTTAACTACTATACACTTGGTCAGAACTACCTTCCCATCGGAAGCGTTAAGATCAAAAAGAAGAGTGACGATCGTTTCAAGAGAGTATCAGCACTTTTGGGACCCATTGGGGGCGATACAACACTACATTATGCTCACCAGATCAGATACTACCCAGGAAGATATGGTAAAAGCGCCGGACGGACCGAATCTTATGATGCTGAGGGAAATCTCACCGAGTACCATTACGATAAGAATTTCTTACTGAGATCGGTCTCACACTTTCAAGGAACCCAGAGACTTTTTTCCAAAGAGATTTTTGATTGGCATCCTGGAGATTCCAAAAAACCTAATTGGCTCCGTGAAAAGACTCTGCAGGATGAAAGTGGCTCACCACTCTTTTCTTACCGCTACCATTACGATGAGAAAGGAAATGTTAAACGAGAAGAGTATTGGGGGAATCTAACTGGAAAAAATAAGCAGGAGCTCACAGAGTGCTACTTTGTCGAGCGGGTTTACTGGCCCAATGGTTTAGTCCACTTTGAGAGCTATCCAAGTGGCCAACGAGTTGAAAACATCTATTTAGGAAGCACAGATCTCCTCTCAATTAGATATCTCTACGACGGAGAGAGTATTGTTGAGCGACACTTTTATTTCTATGAAGGGAGCATCCTAATAAAAGAGATCATTGACGACGGAGAGACAAAGAGCGCTGCCAACCTCCAGGGAGTCTCGCAAAGATTAATCAAAATCATTACACCCAGGAGATCCAAATCCTTTTATGGCTTCCCAGAGGTGATAGAAGAAAAATATTTCGATCTAGCAAAAAATTGTTCCGTTCTCCTCAGAAAGCAGATCATTACATATAACAGCAAAGGCTTGGTTACCAAGATTGATCTCTTCGATACAAATGAAGAGTATCGCTACTCCCTAGAGTATCGTTATGACCCGCAAGGGCGCCTTAAGGAGCAAAAAGATCCCCTCGGGCGTCGGAGAAGTATTCAATATGACACCAACAACAATCCCATAATTGATAAAGACCCAAATGAAAGATTTATCATTCAAAACAGTTACGACTACTCCAATCGTCCCCTATCCTCCACAAAAATTGTAGAGTCAGGTGAAGAGCGCAGCGTTCAAAACTCCTACAATTTCTTGCACCAAAAAGTGAGCGAGACCGATGAGCAAGGCAATAGCATCCATTATAAATATAATCCCTTTGGACACCCAGTTCTTACGACCCTTCCACCCACGCCCGATGAAGAGGGAACCTTGCGCAGCTCCACAATCAAAAAAACCTACAACGCCTTAGGCTGCGTGACTCAAGAGACAGATCCAGAAGGTCATACCACAAAATATTTCTATACTAGCCGCGGGAAACCCTACCGCATCATCCACCCCGATGGCGCCGAAGAAAGCTACACATATACTCTAAGTGGCCCAGTCGAGACCCACACCACTCCCGAGGGAACCAGAACAGATTACGTCTATGATTACCGCAGCAGAATCACCAGCAGAACACTCTCCAAGAATGAGGTAATCCTCTCCGTAGAGACATACAAATATAATACCTTCCATCTCCTTGAAAAAACCGCTCCAGATGGCGTTGTCACCACCTACTCCTACGATTATGCCGGACGAAAAATCAAAGAAGAGACTCAAGACCGAGCCATACATTTCAATTACGACTCATTAGGCCGTGTAGAAAAAATTACACAAGGCGAACAGGTCACACTAAAAAAATATGATCTCTTAGATCGTGTTCTAGAAGAAGAAGAGCGCAACGCACAAGGCAATCTCTATGCATACATACTGTACACATATGACGACTATAGTAATAAAATTGCCCTCACAAGAGAGGTCCATTCAGGAGAGGCCATTGAAAAATTCGAATACGATCCATTTAGACGCCTCATCCGCAAAACCGATCCACTAGGTCACGAAACAACCATCGCCTATTCCGACCACTTTCAAAATCAGCATGGGCAGAGCGTTATCCAAAAAACTACAACCGATCCCAAAGGCAAAAAAACCATTGAGACTTTTGATACATTAGGCAATCTCTCACACCTAGAAAAACAAAATGCAGAAGGAACGACCCTCCTTGAAGAACACTTCTACACCAACCTAAACGGCAAAAAAATCAGACAAGTCAGCACACTATATAATCCCGATAAAACCTTCACAACCTCTTGGAAATACGATTCACGAGGCCGTCTCACAGAGCTCAGCGAAGCCGATCAAAAAATTACACTCTACGCCTATAACCTAGATGGTCATCTTAAAAACCTCACCAAGCCCGATGGCATCGTCATCACCTACACCTATGACGGCCTAGGTCGCCAAACCTCCATACACACCTCCGACGGCAACTGCCATTACACCCTGCAATATGACTCCATGGGCTACATCATCCACTCCCATGACCCTATCACAGATCTCACGTCAACCCGGCTTTACAGTCACTTTGGAGAGCTCCTTCAAGAGAGGCTAGCCAATGGCTATCAACTCACCTCAACCTACGACTCACTCGGCCGTAAAACCTCCCTCATCTTTCCAGACCAATCATCAGTCCACTACACCTACGATCCCTACCACCTTACAGCCGTTATCCGCCTAGAT
>SDBT01003766.1_pt1 | contig 26087 bp, 24 predicted proteins | sample 2277101 | NCBI WGS metagenome assembly SDBT01 (sample SAMN10404973, study PRJNA504765) | marine sediment metagenome | isolation source: marine sediment core GS10_PC15, 103 cmbsf | place: Arctic Ocean: Southern Knipovich Ridge | collected 2010 | reverse complement strand
TTCGCCCCATCTTTTTAATAAGTTTTGCATCCATGTCAATTCTCCTTATAAACACCATGCTTATAAAGAGTTATCGGCATAGACAATCTAAATTCTTGAGCCTATGTTGCGCTGTAGTACTAAGGGCCCTGTTTTTTCCCTGGCTGAGCCGAATCATAGTAAGGCCGGCCTCGCTCAAAAAGCTCCAGGTGGTGTTGAATGTGTTCGGTAAGTTGTGGTTGATTCGTGGCCTCGGCCGCGCTTATTGCTTTCTCGGCGGCCTGAATTGCTTCGGCGAATCGGCCGGCCGCAGCGTATGCAACTGCTAAGGTGTCAAGGATGTCGGCCCGATTGTATTCTGTCAGTTTGCAAGCGCGCAGGGCCAGTTGCACAGCTTCGTCAGGATTGCGGATATCGGTATCCGGATGGGTGGCTTTGATCCAGGCTAAATTGTTAATGGCGCCAACCCATTCAGGCTCAAGCTCTAACACTTTATTCCAGCATCTAAAGGCTTCCTTTATTTCTCCCCGTAGAAAATAACTTTCCCCCAACTTATTAAGAACAAAGGGTTGACCTTCTTTGAATTGAATCGAATACTCATAGTGAGTAATAGCTTCGTCAAGTTTGCCCTGCCTGAATAGTATCATTGCCAGATTTCTGTGTGCCCCAGGCTGGTCGGGTTTCAGCCTGAGTGACTCTTTATAACAAGTAATGGCTTCATCATATTTAGCTTGTAACCGAAGCGCTTCACCTAAATTATATAGCACTACTGGACGGTTGGGATTGAGCCGAAGTGCCTGGCGGTAGTGCCCGACCGCCTCGTCCAGCTTGCCCTTTTTGGCAAGCGCTCTACCCAGGTTGTTGTGCGCCCCGATATGATCAGGCTTGATTTTTAATGCCTGATGAAAATGTTCGATTGCTTCATCCAACTTGCCGTCTTTGGCAAGCGCATTACCTAAGTTATTATGTCCCTCGACATAGTCGGGGTTGATCCTCAATGCCTGACGACAGTGTTTGATTGCCTCTTCCAACGCACCCTGCTCTATCAGCAGCACTGCTAAGTTATTGTTTGCCAGCCAGGAGTCTGGATTCTTTTTGAGTGTGTCACGCCATAGGGTTTCCAGGTCTTTGTAGATGTGGCACTGCTGCCAGGTAAGTGTACCGAGTGTCACCAAAGCAAAGGCAGCAATAACTACTGCGACACGTTTTCCCCATTTACCAATCCGATTCGCTATTTGGTAACCGATAGCCGTAAGTAGCGCGATTGGTCCAACACTGGCCACGTATTGATAGTGGTCGGCCACATATGTGTAGCGAAAAGTGTATAATGAGAAAAAGCCAAGCATGGGAAATAACGTGGCAACGAAAAAAACTATTGCAGCAAGTGGCCCACGTCCAAGATTATCCCGCCACTTCCACATAGCCAACACGACAACAAGGCACGCGAACAACCAGCCGTATTGCGACAGGTCTGACGAATCGATTTCCCAAGATGGGTAGCTAAACGCCAGATTGACCGGCCAGACCAGTTTGCCGATGTAAAACCACAAGGCTCGGCCGGCTATCAACACACGCTCAATAGGATTTATCCCTAACTCCAGCATGCCTGTACCAACACGATAACGCTCGTACCATACCGTGAACAGCCCGACCGCCGAGCCAAGTAGTACGTATGGTGTGATCTGCAGCCAACGCTTGATATCAACCCGGATGCTCTTCAGCCAAAGCAGAAGCACTAACGCTGCCGGCAAAGTGCAGGCTGTGGCCTTACTGAAAAGCGCCAGTGCATACAGCAACAGTGAAAGGACGTACATCGGCCAGGCGCGTTGGGAGCGATGCGACCGACCTGCAAATCGCACCCAAACTAAAAGTGACAGGAAAAAGAAGAACACCATTAGCACGTTTTTGCGCTCGGTAATCCACGCCACCGATTCCACATGTACCGGATGCAGCGCAAAAATTACTGCGGCGAGCCATGCACCTGGCAGTGACAAACTACGTAGCACCCACCACAGCAGCAGCGCATTGATTATATGCAGCACGATATTCGTGATATGATAGCCGGTTGGATTCAATCCCCATAGTGCATACTCAAAGCGAAAACTCGTGTAGACCATCGGGAAGTACTGTGAAGGCTGACGTAGTGAAAACCAGATTTGTCGAGGCCCGTTGTCCGAGCGAAGCAATGGGTTTTTCTGAACGTAGCAATCATCGTCCCAGATGAAATCCCCTCGCATGGCCGGCACGTACACAACTACAGACGCTGTAACAATAAAAAGCAGACCAATTGGAACCATCCACGTATATTGTTGATTAGTACCATTCATAAAATCATTTTACTTTTAACATAACTCCCACTCAAGAACCTTTCACCATTTATTACGAAGCAACAATTTAAAAGCGATAAAAGTGGTCCACGCCAGAAACACCCAAATCAAAAGGGACCGTGATTTTTTTGCCGACGAGTAAAAGCGGTGCAGAAACAATACCACCTTGGCGATGGTCAGTGATACCATACCAAACAAAAACTCGCAAAATCTAGTAAGAGCGTCGTCTTTAATTTCCGGCATTTCTCAATCACGAAAATTGCATTTTTATGGGCTACTATTGTCCTGCTCCGTTGATATCTCACGATATGGTTGGCTACACCTAAAAAGTTCCAGATGCCTCTGAATTTCGTCCGCCAATTGCTGTTGATTCGTGGCCTCGGCCAAGCCTAATGCTTTTTGGGCCGTTTCTATCGCTTCGCCGTATCGGCCGGCAGCAGCGTAGGCAACCGCCAAGGTATCGAGAATATCAGGGCGATTATGTTCTGTTAGTTTACACGCACGCAGCGCCAGTTGGACAGCTTCGTCAGGATTGCGGATATCGGTATCCGGATGGGTGGCTTTTATCCAGGCCAAATTGTTGATGGCGCCAACCCACTCAGGCTCAAGCTCTAACACTTTATTCCAGCATCTAAAGGCTTCCTTTATTTCTCCTCGTAGAAAATAATTTTCCCCCAACTTGTTGAGGACGAAGGGCTGGTCTTCTTTGAATTGAATCGAATACTCATAGTGGATAATAGCTTCGTCAAGTTTGCCCTGCCTGAATAGTATCATTGCCAGATTTCTGTGTGCCCCAGGCTGGTCGGGTTTTAGCCTGAGTGACTCTTTATAACAAGTAATCGCTTCATCAAGCTTGTTCTGCAATCGAAGTGCTTTCCCTAAGTTTGTGAGTGTTAGTTCATTGTTGGGGTTGAGCCGAAGTGCCCGGCGGTAGTACCCGACCGCCTCGTCCAACTTGCCCTTTATGGCAAGCGCGCTACCTAAGTTATTGTGCGTTCCGATATGGTCAGGCTCGATCTTTAATGCCTGATGAAAATGTTCGATTGCCTCATCCAACTTGCCGGCTTTAGCAAGCGCACTGCCCAGGTTGCTGTGTGCGTCGGCAAAGTCGGGTCTGAACCTCAATGCCTGACGACAGTGTTTGGTCGCCTCTTCCAACGCACCCTGCTCTATCAGCAGCACTGCTAAGTTATTGTGCGCTTTGGGAGAGCCGGGCTTAATTTGCAATGCCTGACGGTAATGGCTGTTTGCCTCGTCAACGAAACCCTGTGAATAAAGCGCCAGGCCCAAATTGATGTGCATCACGAAATTGTCTTCGGTCACTTCAAGTGCATGTTTACACAGGGTTAAACTGCTTTGCCAATGCCGGACTTGTGTGCGGGTGCAAATCAGCAGCACTGCGAGCGACACACCGGCCAACGTTGCCAGACCAATTTTTCCATAACGCCATTTAGCACCAAGTTCCACAGCACCCCAAGCGACCATGATGAAAATGCCGATTGACGGCAGATAAGTGTACCGGTCGGCCATAGACTGAGCCCCTACCTGTACCAAACCGATAACCGGCACCAGGGTCCCGATAAACCACAGCCACCCAACTAAAAGATAACCCTTTCGGCGAGCCATATAGATTACAAAGGCCGATACAACAGCTAATATTAAGATACACACTATCAACTGCCACGCTGGAAAACCATGGCGGGAATAAGGATACAAAACCGCCAGGCGGGTTGGAAAAATCATCTTGCCGATATATTTAATGTACGAAACCAGCGCGTTGGCTATACGTAAACTAAGAGACAGAATTTCTGTCCCCCATACCGATTTTGCCTTATTTTGAACAATAAAGGTAACGACACTTGACACTACTGCAAGAGCAAACAAGGGAATCTTTTCTGCAATCAGACGCCAAACCGATGAACAGAAGTCAAAGTTAGCGACTGATTCGGCCTGTGGCAGAGCATCTTTTTCATTCTGACGAGGCCTTTGGAGCCGATTCAAAGGCCAGTAGTCTAACAGCAGCAGCACAAATGGCAGGGTTACCAGCATCGGTTTGGCCATCAAGCCCAAACAAAAAGACAGCAGTACAAACAGATACCTGCCGAAACATGGGCGTTCTGTGTATCGCACGTAAGCGAGCATGGTAACCATCCAGAAAAAACCGCTCAAGACATCCTTGCGTTCAGCCACCCAGGCTACAGATTCAACATGTAGAGGGTGCAAGGCAAAGGCGGCTGCTACAAATGCACTCTGCCAAAGAGCGCCGGTCATCCTTTTAAAAATCAGAAACAACAGTAAGGTATTTGCAATATGAAACAGTAAGCTAGTCAAATGATGCATAGAGGGATTCAGTCCAAAGAAATGGCAGTCCAACATATGGCTTAGTGAGGTTAGTGGATGCCAGTTGCCGCTGGGATGTACGGTGGTAAAGGCCAGTTTAACAGATTCGAACGTTATTCCTGCCTTGACACGCCTGTTCTCCGTGATGTATGTGCCATCGTCATAGTTGACGAATTGATTGTGGCGTACCTGTTCAAAAGCCACAAAAGTGGCCAGTGCCAACCCTACACAAATCAAAGCAATATATAGTTTATTGCCTACTCGTATCATAAATAAGCCTACTATGTGTTATATACCACAAAAACAGGACAGCACCAAGAGCACCCCGCAGGAAAAAAGGGGCGAGAATCGGCGGCTAACCTTTGACGCAAATCAGCGGCACCAATTTTGCCACCTTTCTCGCGAGGCCCGCCTTTTCCGTCGCTTCCACTACCGCACTCACATCCTTGTACGCCCCCGGAGCCTCCTCAGCCACCCCGCGCATGTTCTTACTGCGTATCAACACACCGCTTGCCGCCAACTGACCGGCCACCTCCGTACCACGCCAGCGTTTCTTCGCCGCTGTCCGGCTCATATTTCTGCCTGCCCCGTGGCACGCCGACCCGAACGCACGCTTCTCGCTTTCACTCGTGCCGACCAATATGTATGACGATGTGCCCATCGTGCCCCCGATAAGCACCGGCTGGCCGAGGTGACGGTACTCACCCGGCAGGAATCCATGCCCGGGACCAAACGCCCGCGTTGCGCCTTTGCGATGAATGAAGACGCGCCTGCGTTTGCCGTCTATATCGTGCTCTTCTTCCTGACAGGTGTTGTGCGAAACATCATAAAGCAGCTTGATGGTGGCTTTGGGTATTATCCTGTCAAATACCTGCCTGACAAGGTGCGTCAGGACCTGGCGATTGGCCAGCGCGCAATTTATCCCTGATCGCATCGCCCCGAGATAACTTTGGCCGAGCTTTGAGTCCAATGGGGCGCAAGCCAATTCCCTCTCCGGCAACTGGATTCCGAACTGGGCGGCGGACGTGGTCATCTTCTTTAAAAAGTCCGTCCCGATCTGATGCCCAAGCCCGCGTGAGCCGCAGTGAATGCTTATCTTGAGGTCATCGACGCTGATTCCAAAAGCCTCAGCCGTCTCCTTGTCATAAATCTCGACTACCCTCTGCACTTCAAGGTAGTGATTGCCAGAGCCCAACGTGCCCACTTCATCTTCCTGCCGCTTCTTCGCATGGTCGGAGACCTCAACCGGCCTGGCCCCTTCAATTCGACCGCCGTATTCGATAAACCGCAGGTCCTCAGCCGTGCCGTAGCCTTTTTCAACCGCCCACTTTGCACCACCGGCCAGGGCTTCATCCATCGCCTTTTTATTCAGATGAAGTTTGCCCCTGCTTCCCAAACCGGCCGGTACCTTGCGAAATAATCCCTCAGCTATCTCCTGGCGTTTGCCTTCAATATCGCCCGTCTTCAGGCCCGTATGCAGCGTCCTCACACCACAGGCTATGTCGAATCCGACACCGCCCGCCGAGATGACACCGCCCTTGTCCGGGTCGAACGCAGCTACGCCGCCGATAGGAAAACCATACCCCCAGTGAGCATCAGGCATAGCAAAAGAAGCCCGCACAATGCCGGGCAGGGCGGCGACGTTAGTAATCTGCTCATAGACCTTCTCATCCATATCGCGGATGAGCTTCTCCGAGGCGAATATCACGCCATCGACCCGCATCTTGCCGGCCCGCTCAATCCGCCACTCGTATTCAGAAACCCGTTTCAACCTTTTCGTATCCATAGCCAACACCTCAACAATTCCATCTGACCTCTGTCTTCTGATTTCTGACTTCTGTCGTCTGTCTTCTGATTTCTGTCCTTGTGCCTTTGCCCCCTTTCTTTACACATCCACCACACACTGAGCAACCCACTGACCATCATCATTGCAGGCGACTTTTAATTCCGCGTAGGTAGCTCCTTTAACTTCTACGATTGTTTTATGTCTTTCGTGGTCAATTTTTTCTCCCCATGACCTGCCGGTTAGTTTATTACCTGTGATTTCGACCTCAAACCGACAAAGCAGCATACCGCGCGTATCTACTTCGTAGATGATGGCACTTAGCCAATCGATAAATAAAAGCTCCGGGTCCGGTGCCTCACAATTGATTTTAATCTCCTCTTTGGCCTCGACCCTGTCCGGCTGACACATCACCGCCATAAGCCCAAGGGCTGCTTCTTCAAATGCCTCAGCCATCGAGCCACCCACACCCCGCACGCCGATATCAGCCTGATGATGAAAATGCTCCCACATAATCGGCCCTCAAGCAAAAAAGCATCGCGAACGCTTACGCCCTCCAACCGCCCGCGATGCTTAACTCTGCCTCGTCAAAACCGTCCGACCGTACCGTCTACGAACCACGTTTACCCTGAGCGAAGCCGAAGGGAACTATTTAATATCGATAATGCTCGGGCTTAAACGGTCCATCAACGCCGATACCCAAATAATCAGCCTGCTTTTGCGTCAGCTTCGTAAGCTTTGCACCCAGTGCCGTTACATGCAGCCTCGCAACTTCTTCATCGAGTTTCTTCGGCAGCGTGTAAACACCCGGAGCCAGGTCTTCCTTCGCCAACATCATCTGCGCAAGGCACTGATTTGTAAAGCTGTTGCTCATCACAAAGCTCGGATGCCCCGTCGCACAGCCAAGGTTGACCAGCCGGCCCTCGGCAAGCATAATAATCGACCGGCCCGACTTAAGCGTCCACTTATCAACCTGCGGCTTAATATTCTCTTTTGTGCACCCTTCGGTCGTCTCAAGATAGTTCATGTCCACCTCGCTGTCAAAATGGCCGATGTTGCACACAATCGCCTCATCTTTCATCTGCTCCATCTGCTCGCCGCGTATCACATCGCAGCAGCCCGTCGCCGTGATAAAAATATCGCCCACAGATACCGCGTCTTCCATCGTTGTCACTTCATAGCCTTCCATCAGTGCCTGCAGCGCACAAATCGGGTCGATTTCCGTTATCAAGACCCTCGCCCCAAGTGCCTTCATCGCCTGCGCACAACCCTTGCCGACATCGCCGTACCCGCAAACCACCGCCACCTTGCCGGCTATCATAATATCGGTTGCCCGCTTGATGCCGTCACCCAACGACTCGCGACAGCCATACAGATTGTCAAACTTGCTCTTGGTCACAGAGTCGTTGACATTTATCGCCGCGAACGGCAGCTCGCCGACCTCGAACATCTGATAAAGCCGGTGCACGCCAGTCGTCGTCTCCTCGGAAACGCCGCGAATATTGGCGACAACGTTCGTCCATCGCTTGGGATTTTCTTTGAAACTCGCCGCTAACCGATTCATAACGACCTCAAATTCCTTGTTGTCATGTTTGGCCTCAAGCAGCGAAGGATCCTTCTCAACCCTCGCCCCCTGAAAAACAAAAAGCGTAGCATCCCCGCCGTCATCGACTATCGTATCCGGCCCCGACCCATCCGGCCAGGTAAGCGCCTGCTCCGTGCACCACCAGTAATCATCTAACGTTTCACCTTTCCACGCAAAGACCGGACTGTTGCCCGCCCTTGCAATCGCGGCAGCGGCATGGTCCTGCGTCGAGAAGATATTGCACGATGCCCACCGAACGTCCGCCCCGAGAATCTCCAAAGTCTCAATCAGCATCGCAGTTTGAATAGTCATGTGCAAACTGCCCATGACTTTCAAATCCTTCAAAGGCTTGTCCGGCCCGTACTTTTCGCGCACTGCCATCAGCCCCGGCATCTCTTTCTCTGCCAACTTCATCTCCGCACGCCCCCAGTCGGCCAATGAAATATCCGCAACCTTATGCTTAAGGCCCGGCTCAACCTTAATAACATCACTTTCAGCCTGTCCAACAGTTCCCATAACCAACCTTCCAAAACGATAATCTGTACAAAAAACCAGAAGCTTCTGTCCTCTGTCCTCTGCCTTCTGTTGAGCGCAGCGAAATCCCGGCGCGCCGGGGTCTTCTGCCTTCTGCTCTTCACTAATATAGACGACAGTCCACCATTTTGCAATGTTTATTTAACAAAAAAGGGCCGCAAGTCCCGATTCATCGGAACCCGCAACCTTATTCTAAAATCAATACCTATGTATCTAATCCAAGCAGCAAAGCCGCTGCCGGGGCGGATTTATATATTTAAAGTCTCTGCAAATGGCTGTTGTAATCATCAACAGTAATTTCTATCTCGCGCAGAATCTCTCTAATCAAAGGCCGGGCTAACAACTCTTGTCTTATGGTGCGGCACGGTGGTAGTCCTTCCATCGATGTGTCTGTAAAAAGCATGGCTGCCTTTCTGGCGAACTTTCTCAAAGCCCAATCGAAGCAGCAGCTTCTCCATTGTCCTGGCGTTGATGAGCTTCAGCTTGCTCAATCTAATACCTCAAGTTGCTGGATACCAACAAATTCAGGTATTTGCTTTTTGGCTTCGGGGTCCATCTCTCCAAGGCACAACTCGACCACCTCTTTGAGATTTTTTTGAAGTTCATCCAGAGTTTCCGCCTGGGTATGGGCGCCTGGAATCCCCGGAACAATAGCCACATACAGGCCTGTCTCCGGGTCTTTTTCAATATATCCGGTTACTCTGTGCATTCGGTTGTCTCCTAAACTGGAAATTTATAAAAATATTCAGTTTATTCGCAAACGCATTCTACCAGATTTGCCTTAGGATACCAAATTAAAAAGAGCAAGCCACGGAGAACGCCGGGAGCTTATGGTTTGGACAAGTCGACTATTTGAGTTCCCGGGATGGAGTTGGTTATTATGTAGCCGGCAAGATTCGTCCATTTTCCGCATTTATCGAGCACATCGCTGTCGCTGGTGGCTGCTATCATATCGCTTTCAATCAGCTTTCTGTCGGGATTTGGGAGCAATTCTATCTCCCACGGCCAGCCGTTTTCTTCAGCAAGCGAACCTATGATGGTTTTAAGCCGGCCGCTGTTGGAAACAGGGCTGTCGAACAGCCACAGAACGTTTGATACGCCGATATCCTCAAGACATCTGGCGACAATTTCGATGGCCGGGATTGTCTCCGTTACCTTGCGATAGGAACCATGGATACTGGCTAAATCACGATAGCAGCCGTCCCGTGAACGAAATATCGGCGCTCCGGATAGGGCGGCCTCTGCGGTTATCAGCACGTTGTAGCCGTCGATGACGATTGACTCGCCGGCAAGGGTCGAAACGCCAACCTCGTTTGCCAGCCGAATCTGGAGTTGACCATCCGAACACCCGCAGCGCATCACCGCGAGCCTTTGCCTGTCGGTAAGGCTGAACCGGTCGCCCACAAGCTTCAACGTACTTTTCGGCGCATAGCCTTTGCTCAGCAGCAGCGAGTAATCCGCAACCGCCTGCCGCAGGTCGGCAACGTGCCTGGCCGCGAATAGTTCTGCATCTTCGGGATGGGCGCCTCTGTGGGTTCTTTTGTCGGGCATAGTGCCTCAATGTTAATACGCCGCCATACTTCCGGCAAGGACAAAAGCCGCCGAAACGCAATATCGTCATTCCGTTCGGAATGACATCTATAAAGTCTTCTACAGAGCACGATTAAGTGAAGAAAATGCCGCCACAATGACGATTTTACTTCTGGGTCGTCCATATAAAGAGATGTCAATGCAAGATAGCAGCCAAAAGAATGTTGCAGCACGCGCGAGGCAGTATCGCACAATTGCCGCCGCAGCGGTTCTTTACATCGCCCTGGGCGTATATCTTTATCAGCCATATTTCAAATATTTCAACCTCTACCAATATCTTGTTGTGGCCGGCTCCGTCTGCGGCGCATTAGGCTGCTTTGTCTTGAGCAGGCGGTGGATAAACGCCTTCGGCGCTTTACTGTTCGCCGGCGCCCTCTATGGATTCAGTCCCTTTGCACTCGGATTCGCCGCATACCATCCGTCGGCCGCCCTGCCGCTTGCTGTCCTGCCCTGGCTGTTTTGCCCGGCTACCTTCTGGCGGGCGCACCAAAATAAAACTCTCCTGACAACCGTCGCATCTGCCGTCCTTGCCCTGTTACCATTTCTTGTAATATCGCTGTTCTTCCGGCTCTGCGCACAGCCACGCTTCGGGCCACTCTTCCCGCTGCCTCTCGATACAAAACTGCACCTGGCTGACGTACTCGGCCTTGTCGCACCTCTGGCTTTGAAACCTCACGAGTTTACCTTCGGCTTCTACCACGTACCGCTCGTCGTCGGCTTGATGGGCCTCTTTATGTATCTCGCCGTCCACCGCATCAAAATAATGATAATAGTCGCAGCAGGACTCGTCCTTGCCTTCACCGGCCCCGTACTGCAAACGCCGCCCGTTGTCTGGGCCCTGATTCCTATGCTGTATTGCTCGGTCTTAATTGGATTGGGCTCACAGGCCCTGACGCTCACCGGCCGGGCCGACACAAAATGGATTCTCCTCTGCCTTGCTGCCGCCGCCGCTTTAGCACTCGTAACAATATTGCCAGCCTTAAAATCCCCGGGTGCCTTCTTGACCTCGGCTAAAATGTACGTCCTCGCCTGCGTCCTGATGAGCAGCATATTTTTCATAACAAAGGCCGGCTGCCGCTGGCGATGGCTCAGATGGGTCCTGTTATCTGCAGGCCTTGGCATCGATGTCCTGCTGGGCGCAAGATTTATCGTTGACAAGATTTTCTGACCGCGCCCCAGCCTACCTGGCCTGATTGTTGATTCTAATATACAACTGCTTCTGTTCATCTGACTGAATATAATGGTTTGCAATCCGGGCATCGTCCATATCTTCAATATAATATGAACTGATGACCTTGGGCTTATAACGCTCGATTGATTCATAAACATCGTAATGGTAATCGGTCATCTTCTGGTAAGCCGCAAGCGCTCCATACCGGGGGCCCTTCGTCCGAACCGAATACCAGAAAAAGTCAATGTCTTTTCTGAAAAGATTGAACGCCGCATTGCCGTCATAAACACGATCTGCCGGCCCGGTAATGCTCAAGACGTACTCAACCGTTTTCAGTTGGCTGGCATTATCCTTTTTGACTTTGTTGATGATAAAAACAGATGGCACCGCAATCGCAACGAGCACTACGACCGTCAGCCATTTTTGCCTTTTCTCGAACACCGAGCAAATCGCATTAGCTGCAATGACGGCCATAAAAGGTATCGATATCATAAAATACTGATTGTACGGCACACGAGCCAGAAAGTTGGAACACAAAAGGCCTAATGAAACCCACCCGAGACGTATTTCGCTCGTGGTCCTGGTAAACTTTATCAGCCCCAGAATGTAGAACACCGCAAGCAACGTGCTCTCTCGCAGGATAACTCCCAACCCGTTAAATGCCGTGAAGCGGTTCAGCCACCTCATGTTCACCAGCCAGTTAAAGGTAAAGTACTCCCCGAAGCCGCCGCTACAAACCAGATATAGATAGTAAGGACTCACAGTCAAAACGCCCACAGCACCATAAACAAACACGTCCCGCCGGCGAATATGCCCTTTATGGGCATTGGTCACTAACAAAAGCACCATCACTATCCCCGCAAACACGGCCTTTTGCAGCAAAAGAAATGACACGCCAAGGAGCACACCGCTCAATACCAGGTATCTGGGCCGCTTATTGTCAAAGTATGCAAATATACAGGTAAAAGACAAAAGCGCTAACAGGGTTTGCGGCACATCGGGCCTGATTTCAATCGCACAATATGTGAATATTGTTGTACCCGCCAGCAGAATCACACTCAGCAGGGCTCTCGTCCTGTCCTTAAACACCATCATGGACAAGCGGTACGTAACCAGAACCATCAGGGCAAACATTGCAAACGATACCAGCCGCAGCACAATAAGGGTCGTACCGCTTTGCCCCACCGCCCAAATTACACCGGAGACCAAATAATAGTAGAACGGATGATGGTGTTGGAAGAAATCAATGTAAATCCGCTCACCCGCTAAAATCTTCCACCCGGTATGAACAGCCTCGAATTCATCGTGGTCGAACTGCCTTACAATTGATAGCACCAGGACCTGGGCCAACAGCACTGCAAACAAGACCCAGAACAATCTGCTCTTGCCTGAACTGTCGCAATTGGATTCCGCGCTTTGGCTCATAACGTACTCTAAATCTGATTGTGCAGCATTATTCTCTGGCTTACATATGCTGGATAACTTTCGCCGGGCAAATCTAAGACGGTAAGATACACTAATTCCCAGGCCGATACAAATGACAATTCGTGAGGGTTTTGCAGATATGTGGGACCGGCCCGAATGTGAAAGCAAAAAAAGAGCCGCAAGTTTCAGCTTGCGGCCTTGTGATTTTCAAACAAATCCTCTTATTTCTTTCGCTTCCTAAGCAGCGCCAAACCACCCAAACCAAACAAACATATCGTCATCGGCTCGGGGACAGTGGTTGCGCCGAAACCGGTGAACTCGGGGGCACCGTTAAAGAACTTTCCCGCCCCGTACGCAATAATGTGACTGTCGACCTGTGTACTCAAGGTTATAAAATTGCTGGCCGAGAATGGCCCGACTCCAAAAATGTCGAACACAAACTCAACCGTTTCGCCTGGGTCGATCACATTCTCTTCGGTAGCACCCTGGCCATCTCTCAGGGCCACATCATACAATCCAAACCCGTCAACCTGATGCCCGTCCAGTTCAAAGGTGGAACCCTGGGGACCGTCGTCCCAATTCCAAGCTGATATATCCGACCCGATCACAGCGGTTAAGTCGAGGTCGGTTATATTGCTCTCTACGTTGAAGAAGACCTGGGAAATTTTGAACCAGGGGTCGCAGGGGTCTTCGGGCGTAAGATTGTCAACGGTGAGGGTCAACGTCTCTTCTATGTCGTCAACCGTAAAGGTGTACAACGCGTCGAGATACATAGGATCGGGAGGAGTGATTTCACCATTCGACGAGTGGGTGCTGAGCCGAATGCTTCCGGATGTGACCTCCGCTTGCGATGAAGATACAAAGACTACCATGACAGCGCACATCACAAGCGCCATGAAAGATGGTACTGCTATTAAGTTTTTCCTCCTCACATACAACACTCACACTCCTCGTGTTACACTCCTCACATATATCACGCTCCTCGTGATTACATTATTAAACCAGATATAGCACTTTTAGTCAAGCGAAAAATCCGGAAAAAACGAAAAAAACCGGTTCTAACGTCATAAAATCGCAATCCGACAAAAAATGTCCTTGAATACAATACTCCTAATTGCTTGTTCTATAAGAGGATAACCCACCGGTACCCATACAGTTAAAACAAGTAGGGTTATGTCCAGACATGCAAAATTTTTCCATTTTTTTTTATTTTTTTCCAATTTTTTTATTTCTGGACGGCCATTTGTGAGAAGTTCCAATTTTTTTGCGCTTTTTACCAGCGCTCAGATTATACGTTTTCGGTGACCGTTTTGCCTCGAAAAGTCGCTGCTTGAAGCGCTTTTGGAAGTCGATTTGTATTTGACAAACAGACAATCGCAATAACAAAAGCACACCTTGAAAAAGTTAAGAAAAAAATACGATTGAACCTGCAGGCACACTTATGCGACTATAATACTGAAAGACCGACAGGAGAACTGACAGGTGAACAGAAAACAGGCGATCTACTGCGAGCTTTTGGTCCTGCGTTGTCAGCGGGGCCAAACAGATGCTTTCCGGGAACTGGTCCGAACCTGGGAGAAGCGACTCTTCTATTACATTCGCAGGCTCGTCGATGATGAACAAGACGCCTGGCAAATCCTGCAGGACACTTGGGTCAAGGTGCTTAGCGGTATTAAAAAGCTCCGCGAGCCACATAAGCTGCCGAGCTGGCTATACACAATCGCGCGTAACACAGCAATTGGACACTTGAGAAAAGAATACACAAGACAGGCCCTCGCAGAACACAATACGGCACTTTGCGATATTGAAGATACCGCGAACAACATTGCTTTCGATGATGCCCAGCAGGTCCACTTCAGCCTCGCCAAGATCTCACTTCATCACAGAGAAGTCCTGACACTGTTTTTCTTACAGGACCTGTCGATTGAGGAAATCGCCGGCGTGCTGGCAGTTCCCGCCGGCACGGTAAAGTCAAGACTTTACCACGCTAAGCGGGCTCTGAAAGCTGTTCTCGAAAAGGAGGCCCAAAATCATGAATGAATCAAACAAAACATTTCGCGATGAATTGGTGGATATGGAAAAGGCAAATATCTCTTACAAGGAAAAATATGAAAAGGAGATAAAGGAAATGTTTGAACAGAAGCTCACAGGTTTGCAAAAATGGGGAAACATCGTTAGCTTAGGAATGGGCCTGGGATTTTTCGTCCTTTTTGGCACATTGGCGATAATAGTGCCGAAGGAATTCCCCTTATGGGGACGTTTTATCTGGATATTTGGTGCGGTTTTCGGCTTGGTCTTCGCGGCCTTGTCAGTGTGGGTTCTAAAAAAAGGCACCGTTAATCTGAAAACAGACAACATGGCCGCGGCTGGACTCGGCTGGGCCTTCATCGTGATAGTCGCAACTATTGTCCTGGTCTTCTCGGGGCGGTTACCGAATCCGGTCACAGGTGTCCACATGCTTGTCTCAGTACTTATTTTCGAGGTAATGGCCGCTGCTGGATTACTCAAGGCAATCATCCAACGCTCCGAAGTAAACATCCGAGAGAAACTGTTAGAGATTGAATATCGTCTCGCCGAGCTTGCAGAGAAGGTCGAAACCGCCGAAACGAACGACTAACCCGCAAATTCATTGGTGACATCGCAAAAAGCAATCATCGACAATACAAAATTGGCCAAGGGGCCAAGGCCTTTCGTGGTTTGTATTCTGAAGGAAAAAGTTCCGGTTTTCACTGGAATGTGAATGTGAACGTCCTGTCGGAAGCCAGAATGAGGTAATTGTTCCTATTTTGGCAAAAGAACAAAGCCGCAATATCTGCGCAATAGGCCGGTTTTCTTCGGAACGGAAGTTTTTTTTAATAAAAGTGGGAATTTCCTTGCAAAAGGTCCGAGAAATTGTTATTATAGGACCTGCCGCTATAAAAAGAGATGGCAGGGTACTGATGGAACGAAAAAACTCCGGCTGGCATCTCGAGACATACCATAAGGCAAGGACACGGCCTTACAAGTTAACAAAAGATACCCTCTGAAAGATGATCAACTCGCGAACTTTACGGTTTGGTGGCAGTAGTACACTGCCGGACGTTAAGCGGAGGTAATGGGTCTGCTATAACCTTTATGTTTTGAAAAGGAGGAGCATGATGAAAAAGTATATATTAATCCTGTTGGGGATTATTATCTCGAATTGTGTCGGTCAGGTTTTGGCGACCACTTATTATGTCAACCCCGGCCAGTCTATTCAGACAGCGATAGATTCGGCATCTTACTTGGACACGGTTGAGGTCGCCGCGGGTACGTACATCGAAAACATCACCTTGAAGAACGGTGTTGCCCTGGTCGGGGCCGGTGCATCGAGTACCACGATAGATGGGGCTTCGAATGGCACGGTGGTCGGGTGTAGTATTTGCGATCCGAATACGAGACTGTCCGGTTTTACGGTCACCAACGGCGGGGGGGATGTATTCGGTGGCGGGATGTATAATGTCCACGCCTATCCGATCATCAGAGACTGCGTGTTCAGCGGCAATTCGGCAACTTACGGCGGCGCGATGTACAATTGGGACAGTGCGCCAATAATAGTGAACTGCGTGTTCAGCGGTAATTCGGCAGATAGTGGCGGGGGGATGTATAATAATATTGACTGCGGTCCGATGATCACCAACTGCACGTTCAGCGGAAATTTCGCGGATACCGGCGGCGGGATGCGCAATTATGACAGCAACCCGACGATCACAAACTGCATAATGTGGCAAAACATGGCAGGGACCTCTGGCGCTGAGATATCTAATAATCCCTATAGTACGCCGACGATCAGTTACAGTGATATTGAAGGCTGTGGGTCAAGCGCTGGATGGGATACATCTTTTGGCACGGATGGGGGCGGAAATAAAGATGCAGACCCGCTTTTTGTGCGCAACCCGAACGATGGTGGCGACGGCTGGGGTGATGACCCATGCACACCAGCCGATGAAAGTGCCAACGACGATTACGGCGATCTGCACTTAGCTGATGGCTCACCCTGTATCGATGCCGGCGACAACAGTGCTCTAATAGCCAATCCTCTCGACCTCGACGGCAATCCGCGGATTTCCAATGATGTCGTTGATATGGGCGCTTACGAGCGTCTCTGCATATGCAGTGTGACCGGCGATTTTAATTGCAGTTGCGACGTGGACCTGGCCGATTTCGCGATACTGTCGAAGGCTTGGCAGAGCGAGGAGGGACAAGCCCAGTACAATCCGGTTTGCGATATCAGTGTCCCAGCCGATGACATCGTGGACATCGAGGATGTGAAGGTCCTTGCCGAAAACTGGCTCCAGGGGCTTTAGCGGCTCTCTTCGCTTGCATGCTGTTTACTTGTGGCCGTGCTCCGGAATTGGCAGGCCGAGTTCTGTCAACACCTGCTGCATGTCTTCCCAGACCGCTCTACGGCTGGCCTCTGAATAGTTCCGCAAGAGATACGCCGTGTGATACGTCGCCATAAGCTTAATCGGCTTCGCCATCGCCCCCGGGTAGTAATCGTGGAACTTGCCGCGAAGCTGGCCTATCGGTTTATTCGTATCCAGCAATGTCCTGGCCGCGTGGGCACCCAAAGCAACAATTATCTCGGGCTTTATTATCTCCAACTGCTCCTGCGTGAAAGGCATGCACTTGACTATCTCTTCCGGTCGCGGGTCCCGGTTCTTCGGCGGTCGGCATTTCAGTATGTTACCAATGAACACTTCCTCGCGCTTCAGCCCCATCGCCGCGATTATCTTATCCAATAGCTTACCCGCTCTACCGACAAACGGCCGGCCCTGCGCATCTTCATCAGCACCCGGAGCCTCACCTACAAATGCAATGCGAGCCTGAGCGTTGCCTTCGCCGGCAACAGCGTTAGTCCGAAGGTCGCCAAGCGGACACCTGCGGCACTCGCGAACCTCGCCGGCAATTCGTTCCATCTGGCTGACCGCCTCACCGGCCTCGGCTTGCAGATTCTGCTCTTCTAACCGGCCCTTTGCGGACTTAATGGTAAAATCGCCGGCAAAGAACTTGTCCATCTCAAGGTGCTGACGCGCAACCTTCTTTATGTCAATCTCTTCTGACATGGCAACCAATTCTAATGGCACCTTTACAGTTACGCAATAAAAAAGGACGCCCGCCCCCCGCAAGCGCCCATATACCAAAATAAAGATTCTCTAACAACGTTCAATTCACTCCATCCGGTGTTGCAAAAAGCATATCAACATCACGAATCACTTCTGCATAGCATTTGTCAAGGTCTCTGACCATTTCATGGCAAACAATCTTTACTTTCCTCTTTAAGGATTCGGATTGCCGGCTAAAGTAGGCCTCCAGGGCGGCAAATTTTTCCTGCGAAAGTTGACGCCTCTCCTCAATAAGTCGGCATCCCATAGCAATGTAAACTTGCGTGTGTTCCGGCTCAAGCTTTCGTCTCAAGACATCAACTTCACATGTTTCATCACACCCCGTACACTTCATCAGGCCTACCAATTCATCGAGCTTTACCACAGTGCCGCATTTGGTGCACCTGAAGTCAAAATGAAAACATTCATCACTTTCCATAAAATTCCAGAAATGACCCCCCTCACGGCAGGATTCCAGAGGCGGTTCATGATGAAAAACAAAACAGGTGGACACCTTGTTGCAATGAAAACACTTTTTCATTACGACCAAACCGCTGGCAACATTAATCATTTCCCACAAATGCGAGCATCTTTCCTTCTGCATATCTTCACCAATCTAACACCAAAGTGCACTTGGGTCTTTTTTATACAAGGCCTTGGTCCATCATCGCGTCGGCAACCTTAACAAACCCGGCAATGTTGGCACCCATCATCAGGTTCTCGGGTTGGCCGTATTCTTGGGCCGCCTCACGGCACTGTCTGTGAATGGCAATCATAATGTTGTGAAGCTTTTCATCGACTTCCTCGCGCGCCCAGGAAAGACGCAGCGAGTTCTGAGACATCTCCAGGCTGGACGTGGCAACACCACCTGCATTTGCGGCCTTGGCAGGGCCATAGAGTATCTTCTTCGCAAGATAATGCTCGATTGCCTCTGGCGTACAGGGCATATTTGCACCCTCGGCAACAAGCTCGCAGCCGTTTTTAAGCAGAGTTTCAGCATCCTTGCCGTCAATCTCATTCTGTATTGCACTCGGGAAAGCGCAATCGCACTTGATGTCCCAGGGACGTTTGCCTTCGCGATACTCAACACCAAACTTGTCCGCATATTCTTTGATGCGTCCGCGTTTTACATTCTTCAACTCAAGCACAAATGCCAATTTCTCATCGTCAATGCCGTCCCGATCATAGATTGTACCATTAGAATCAGAGAGGGTAACAGCCTTTGCACCAAGCTGGTTGAGCTTTTCAATAGTGTACTGGGCAACATTTCCTGAACCTGAAACGGTGCAGACCTTACCTTGGAAATCCTCACCACGTGTCTTTAGCATTTCTTCGGCAAAGTACACACAGCCGTATCCGGTTGCCTCCGGACGAATAAGTGAACCACCCCAGCTAAGTGCCTTGCCGGTTAAGACACCGGTGAACTCGTTACGAAGACGCTTGTACTGGCCGAACATGAACCCAATCTCACGTCCGCCGACACCAATGTCACCGGCAGGAACATCCGTATCAGGGCCGATATGGCGGAACAATTCGCTCATAAAGCTTTGGCAGAAACGCATAACTTCATTGTCGCTCTTGCCCTTGGGGTCAAAATCTGCTCCACCCTTACCTCCACCCATTGGCAAAGTAGTAAGAGCGTTCTTAAAGACCTGCTCAAAACCAAGAAATTTCAGGATACTTGCGTTGGCAGTAGGATGAAATCTCAACCCGCCCTTGTACGGACCAAGTGCGCTGTTGAACTCAAATCGGAATCCACGGTTAACATGAATCCGGCCCTTGTCGTCCTGCCACGGAACCCGGAACATAATCTGCCTTTCCGGCTCGACTATCCTGTCGACGATTCTTGCTTCGATATACTCAGGATGCTTTTCCAGTACAGGTTCAAGCGAATCCAGCACCTCCTTAACAGCCTGATGGAACTCGATTTGACCTGAATTTCGAGCCATCACTGTTTCCATGACACTGTCAAGATATTTACTGGACATCATTTCTCCTTATTGAAGATTTTTTAAAAGTTTTTCTTTACAAACGATTAACTATGCTTATAATACGAACGACTGGTTGTAAACGCAAGCAAACTTTTTTGATACTTATTATTAACGGAGCTTATTAACAATGAATATAGAAACTATCAAGCTGTTCTGCGACCTTGTTGAGCTGCAGAACCTTTCCAGAGCAGCCGAAAAACATGGTATCACCCAATCCGCGGTCTCGCAACAATTAGCCCAACTTGAACTAACCCACAAATGCCAGCTTATCAACAGGAAAAAGAGACCGCTCACACTCACCCCCGCGGGCGTATTGTTCCACCAGGCCGCCAGAGACATGCTTGACAGATATAACAGGCTGAACAGTGAGTTGGCCGCCCTTGGCAAATCAACCGCCCGAATAAACATCGCCGCAATCTTCAGCATAGGCATGCACACCCTCCAGCCCTATGTGAAAAGATTCATGGCCGGATATCCAAAGGTAAACCTCAACATTGAATATTCGAGCGCGAGTGAGATTTATGACGGCGTCTTAAGAGGCGATATCGACATCGGGATCGTTGCCGTGCCTAAAAAGGACCGCAACATCGATGTGTATCCCGTTCAGAACGAACCCTTGGTATTGGTTTGCAGTCCCGAGAATCCGCTGGCAAATAAGCCGTTGGCCGACAGGCTTGGTATAGACATCCACGAGTTGAGTGGTGTGCCGTTTATTGCATTTGAGAAAGGCGTGCCCTCTCGAACGCTGATTGACGACATTCTAAAGCAGTACAACGTAACCGTCCGCACGGTAATGGAATTTGACAACATCGAGACCATCAAGCGGGCCGTCGAGATAGATGCCGGTGCCAGCATACTGCCTGAAACCACCATACAAGCCGAGCTTGCAAATAGCACCCTAAAGGCCATCCCTTTTTCCAACGAAAGGTTCTCTCGCCCCACCGGCCTGATTGTGCGCAAAAACAAAATCCTGACCCAGGCCGCCAGATACCTCATCGAACTGCTCCAAAAAAAGGCATAATACTAATACCATGGCGTCCACCGTCATTCTGAGCAACGCGAAGAATCTATTGAAAAAAGCCTCCCGGCTTGCCGGGCTTCGACGTTGAGCGCAGCGAAATCCCGGCGCGCCGGGGTTCTTTCCCCCCTTTTGTCTTTTACGCCCATCTGTTATACTAAAGCAATGTCGATAAAAGCCGTTATATTCGATTTGGATGGTACGATAACCAGGCCGTTCTTTGATTTCGACGCAATTCGCCAAGAAATGGGCCTGCCCCCCGATTCCGGCCCGATCCTTGAGCTCATGGCCAGGATGACACCCGTAGAAAGAAAACGCACCCAGGACATACTCACATCCCATGAGAACCGGGCAGTCAATGAATCTACTCTTAACGATTACGCCGCTGAAACTCTCAGCGCCCTGCGCCAAAAGGATATCAGTATCGGCATATTAACACGCAACAGGCGGGCCAACGCCGAGGCCATCGCCCGCAAACATAATCTGACCTTTGACGCCATCGTTGATAGAGATGCCGGCCCCGTAAAACCCGATGCCTTTGGAGTCCTGAAGCTGTGCCGACAGTTTGGGGCCGCACCCGCCGAGACCCTTGTCGTCGGCGATTACCTTTATGACATGCTCAGCGCAAAAGCCGCCGGTGCCGGCGCCGTACTGCTAAAAACCCACAAAGAATGCGACCGCTTCGCCGCTCACGCCGATTTCACAATCAACTCACTTGACAAAATCCTTGATATCATTGATGATATGCTTCATCAATGAAAGGTTTTAGGGACATGAAACGAATATTGATAACCGGCGCACTGATATTTCTGGCTGCATCTATCTTCCGTCCTCCGTTGAGCGAAGCGAAATCCCGACTTGTCGGGGCATCACGAACCACGCATCACGCATCACGATCCGACCCCAACACATGCCCGGCCAAAAAACAAACCACTGAGGCCGGCAAGATTGACGATATATTAGCTCGCCTGCACGAAAGTGCCGCCCGGCTGAAAACCTACCAGGCAAAAATCCACTACCTTTTCATCCAGGACCCCGAATTGCTCGACTCAAGAGCTCTCAGGAAAGGCCGGCTCTACTACAAAAAGGACGCCTCCGGCTCGAAGCTCCGCGTCAGCTTCAATACCCTCCAGCAGGACGACGGCCAGGTGGAAAAGTACATTGAGCACTTTATTTTCGATGGCGTCTGGCTGACAAAAATAGATTTTCAACTTGAAAAGGTCGATTTTTATCAGCAGGCCCCCGAGGACCAGCCCATCGACGTCTTTGAATTCATAAGCCATCGTTTCCCCCTGCTCGGCTTCACGAACACCCCTCTCCTCCGCAACCAGTTCCACATAACACTCATCCCACCAAAAGAAGCTAAGTCTAATGATTTCAAGGGCTTAAGGCTCTTGCCCACCAAAGATTCCATCTACAAAAACGACTACTCAAGCATCAGTTTTTGGCTCGATACCGCTACTTTCTTGCCCGCGCAGATAGCGGCAACCTCCACAGAAGGCGATATATCCGATATCCAATTACTTGATATTAAGGTCAATAAAAAAATTGAAAACGCCGTTTTTAAGCTTGAAACCCCAGAACATTTCAGCCAGAATAGGGCACCCTTGAACAGGAAGTAAAACTTGAAAGAGGCCAAAAATGGCAAGCGGACTGGTTATATATTATTCAAGAAGCGGTAACACAAAGCAAATGGCCGAGACCATAGCCGAGGCGATGAACGACTCTAAACTTCCCACCAAGTGCAAAAGCGTCGATGAAGCTAAAGTAGATGATTTGCTCGCAGCCGATGCCATCGTCGTCGGCTCGCCAACCTATTACGGACGCATGGCAGCCCCCGTTGCCCGGTTATTCGACGATTCGGTCGCCAAGCACGGCAAGCTCGACGGTAAAATAGGCGCCGCTTTCAGCAGTTCCGCCAATATCGGCGGCGGTAACGAAACCACTATTGTAGGCATAATCAACATGATGCTCATTCACGGAATGATCGTCCAGGGAGACCCCCAGGGCGACCATTATGGCCCTGTCTCGATTGGAAAACCAGATGACAGGGTCATTAACCAGTGTAAAAGAAGGGGCCAGAGAATCGCTGAACTGACCAAAAGGCTGTTTGCGACATAGTCAGCCGAGACAGCCGGTGGCTTTGTGTGAAAAATCAGCGTTTAATTGACAAAAATGTGAGGCGCCGTTAAACTTTTTGGGCAAAAAAACAATTAGGACTGAAAACATCTTTTATGGAGGCATACTTTAATGCAGGAATATGAAAACTTGAAAACATTGATAGCCGAGATCGAAGCCGATATCAACAAGGCTGAGGGCGGCAACAAGGCGGCTGGAACCAGGGTCCGCAAGCAAATGCAGCAAATCAAGCAGGCCGCTCAGTCTGTTCGAAATCGTATTCTTGAAGTTCGAGCCACCGAATAGACCCAAGAAATCAGCTGAGAGTATCACTGAGTACATCAGACCTGCAAACTGGTGCAAGTGGTGGCTTGCGCCCTGTATGTTGGTTCGTTAATACCAGCCACTTTCTGTATCGAGGTTTCTGATGGCGCCGCCGTTATTGTTTGACCTGTCCGGGATCGATTTGGCAAAGACTGTATTTGACAGAAGTGCCATTGCCGAGGTCAATCCCCAGTCCCACGAGATGTCCCAACTGGACGGCATTATCTGGTATGACAGGCCTGAGTTGTTGATCTTAGGTTATAAAGACGTAACAGAAAATGAGTTCTGGGTTCGAGGCCATGTTCCGGGCAGGCCGATTATGCCCGCAGTGATAATGGTTGAAGCCGCCGCTCAACTCGCCAGCTTCTTTATGAAAAGGATTTACGGCCTCGAAGGCTTCATCGGGTTCAGCGGTATAGAACGGGCAAAATTCCGGGGGCCCGTTGTACCGGGAGACAGGTTGTATCTCTTAGGCTACATTTCAAAAGTCAGGAGCAGGCAATTCAGCTCAGACGTCCAGGGCGTAGTTGACGGCAAAATGGCTTTTGACACAACCATCACCGGCATGAAAGTCTGACAGGGCGATGCTCGATGAGCTGTTCGATGACTGTTTGCAGATAACCCCGGCCGCCCAAACCGCCGAAGCTTGCAAACCACTTCCCACCTGCAAAGGGGTACTCCTATTTGCGGATGACAGCGACAGACCGATTCAGTTGCTAATCGCAGCCAATATCAGACGCACCGCTGCGGGCCGGCTCTTCACACAAGAGCCGGCAGCAGTTAAGAAGCGAGCAGACATCTCGCGTATCGCCCGGAAAATCTACTATTGCAGCGGTTACAATGACTTCGGCAGCGCACTGAAACATTACCAAATCGCAAAAGTTGTCTATCCCGACAGCTATAGCGAGATGCTGACACTGCCCAAACAAACCTATGTAAGAATAGACCCCTCAGCAGAATGGCCCTTCTTTTCGCTGACCGACAAGCCCTCCCTCCTGGCTGAGCAAAAGGTATTCGGCCCTTTTCCATCGAGAAAAGCGGCCGCCGATTTCATACAAATCCTTCAGGATGCGTTCAGCCTGTGCCAAAGGCCCGCCCTGCTCGCTACCGGCCAAAATCCGGCAAGCTGCCCATATCTCCAGATGAATACTTGCCCGGCCCCTTGCGTCGGGAAACTTGCCCGCGCCGAATATCTCCGATACATCGCCGACGCTATCTGCGCAGCCGCCGGGGGCGCCCTAAAACATATGGCGAAACTGAAAGACCAGATGAAGCAATCAGCTCACCAAAGGCTCTTTGAACAGGCCCAGCTTATTAAGAAGCGATTAGACCGCCTTGAGTTGCTGGGCCGTTCGGACTATCAATGGACCACGAAACTGGCTGAGCTTGCTATCTTACACATCGACCGCTCGGCAAAAATCGCTTCGGCCGACAAACGAGGAAAAACCCAGACCTACGCTGCATTTTTGATCAAGGCCGGGGGGATTACAGAATTGGGCGACTTTACAGTTGAGGACCCTGGTAAATTTTATAAATCTTATCTTAAGAAATTAGCTGGGCCGGCCGATTGCACCGATTCGAAACAAACAGCAGAACATTTATCGCTTTTGGCCTATCATCTCTATCGCTCAAGACCGGCCGGCGTATGGCTCAATTGCTCAAAAACGCGCAGCGTCCCTGATATCGATGAAATAACAAATGCTATTTTGGAACGATTTGAATAAAGCCACAGAGGACACGGAGAACACGGAGGATAAAGAAAAGATGTCATTCCAGCGGAAGCTGGAATCCAGAAAAAACTCCCCGCGTAGCGATTCCACAATCAAATGAGCCTCTCTTGAAATAACGACTTCGGCCGGAAGACAGAAGACGGAAAAAGCACATCGAACATCCAACATCAAACATCGAATGCGGAGCCGCTGCGCGGGCTTTTTCTGATCTTTTCGACTCAATACCAATTTCCCCCTTTTTAGTGCGGATTTTTTTATCTGACTAATTTTCCCTTTTTGGCGCGGAATTTTGCGCGAGTACGCCGCTTACGCCGGCCAACCGGAGGCGCGCTCTTGCACATCGAGGATTGACCGGCGGGCAGATAACGCAGTAATCGCGCAAAATAACCGCTAAAAAAAGTGGATAGGATATGTCGGAATAGCACCAAACACGCTTGCGCTATCTTGCTATTGGCAAAAAAAATAAAATTTTTTTATTCCTTTTCCTACCAACACTTAGCGATTTCGAGCACCAAAAAAATCCCGAATTTTCGCATCAAACCTGCAAGTTTGTGCAAAGGGTGGGGGGACAAGTTTTTTTTATGTAGAGCATTAAAAGTAAATATTGGATTTTCAAGGAGACAGACATGATGAAGAACAGAAAACAGAATGGTGATCTTTTTAGCGCGGGATTTAACTTTTTCTCTTTTGAGCGCGGAGTTTCGGGTCAGTACAAGGCGGTGTTTGTCTCCCGCACGGAGTCGTGCTCTTGCACATCGAGTACGGCCAGACAAACTAACCAACGCCGTAATCACCCGAAAGAACCGCTCAAAACCGCGAAGATGATTGAATTGACGTGGGGCAAACATGCCATTGTCGATGCCGAAGATTGTGACTTGCTCAGTAGTTATAAATGGTGTGCGGTGAAAAAGGACCAAACCTGGTACGCTTATACTTTAACGATAGAAGGCAAACGTCTTCCTATGCACCGGCTGATTATGGATGAACCAAAAGGTCTTTTCGTTGACCACAGAGACCACAACGGCCTGAATAATCGCAAGACCAACCTG
>SDBT01003765.1_pt1 | contig 26087 bp, 18 predicted proteins | sample 2277101 | NCBI WGS metagenome assembly SDBT01 (sample SAMN10404973, study PRJNA504765) | marine sediment metagenome | isolation source: marine sediment core GS10_PC15, 103 cmbsf | place: Arctic Ocean: Southern Knipovich Ridge | collected 2010 | reverse complement strand
GGGCTGCTCGAAGGCGGCAGCAATATCCCGCCCCTGGATACGATCGGACATCACATCATCCGCAATAACGTGATCCGCCGATGCGGCCAGACGGGTATTTACGGGTGCTACGGTGCGGTCGGCTGCCTGATCGAGGGAAACGTCATTTCGGAGTCGAACTATCGCAAGGAGTGGTTCGGCTCGAATCAGGCGGCGATCAAGATTCTCTTTCCCATCGACGTCGTCATCCGCAACAATCTCATCAACGGCATGCCGGGCCAGAGCAACAACGCCAAGGGGATCTGGCTTGATTGGGGTTCGCAGAACACGCGGGTTACCGGCAATATCATTCGAGATTTCGGCGCCAACCGCGGCTTGTTCATCGAGGTCAATTTCGGGCCGGTCATCGTGGACAACAACGTGATCATCCGCTCGTCGGTGCTCGTCGAGTCAAACGGCGTCGTGCTGGCGCATAACCTCTTTCACGAGTGCAGTTTCCATTTCATGGCTTCTCCCAAGCGAACCGTACCCTACTTCAAGCCCCATTCGACGCTCAGGACGGGCAAGACGGCCGTAGCACTTCTGCACAACCGGATTTTCAACAATCTCATCATCGGCGGCGAAGGATTCGATGACGACAATCTGGTTCGAGCAGGTTCCAGCGCATCCGACATCAAGGCCAACCACAATGTCTACCTCGACGGAGCGGGGCCATTTCCCGAGCGGGATGATAAGAGTATCGTCGACGGCGCAGCAACAGGCATTGCCTTGGAAGGCAGCCGCGGTACGTGGACGCTAAGGATGGAGCTTCCCGAGGCGATCTTTCAGGGGAAGCACCCGCTGATCACCTCGAAGCTCGTCGACAAAGTCCCCCTGGCCGAGATGTTCATGGAACATCCCGACGGCGCGCCGCTAGACATCAGGTCCGACTATTTCGGCCGCCCCGTGGATCCGGCCCAAGTCATGCCCGGGCCATTCCAGAACATCAAGGCGGGAAAGAACCGCCTGACGATCTGGCCAAAGAAGCTTTCCTCGCCGAATTTGGGTTCATCCGACTGAGGCAAGACAGACAGCACCCAGCGCAGCACAACAACGCAGAAGTGCATCGCGGTGCGTGTCTACTTACTGTTCTTCTTTTCTCTCTTCAGTTTTCGTTTTTCCTTGGGGCTAAGCTGGGCCTTTTTCTGTTGCTCCTTCTTGCCTTTATCCTTGCTTCCTTTATCGCCCATAACTGTTTCTCCCTGATGGAAAACGGAAAACTGTCTTGACTCCGTTAGACAAGCGTGACGTTTTCGGCTCTTGGCCCTTTTGGTCCGCTGCCCTCGGTGAATGACACTCGCTGCCCTTCCTGGAGCTCATCGTAAGTCACCCCATCGAGGTTGGACGAGTGAAAAAACATGTCTTGGCCGCTTCCAGTGTCAATGAAACCGAAGCCCTTGTCCGTGAGTCGCTTGATGGTACCTTCTGGCATTTGTCCAATTCCTCGAGAAAGTGTCGCGCGGCGTTGCCCGAAGACACACTGTCCAGGCCGCTCCACCGCAAACCGAGAATTCTATCGGATGGGCCGGCTACCGTCAACCGTCAGATCTAGCCCCTGTTTTCCTGTTTTTCCGCACGGATTCGTACAGAGCCACCAGATTCTCGGCCGGAATGCTTGCCTGGACGTTGTGAATCGGGTTAAACACGAAGCCGCCGCCCCGGCCAAAAATCTCGATCCGATCGAGCACTTCTTGGAAAATTTCCTCGGGAGACCCGAAAGGAAGCGTCTTTTGCGTGTCGATGCCACCCCCCCAGAAGGTGATGCGATCGCCAAAACGGGCCTTCAACTCCCCGGGATCCATGCCTGCGGCCGAGGTTTGCACCGGATTGAGGATATCGAAGCCCGAGTCGACAATATCCGGCAAAAGCTGGACGATCGAGCCGCACGAATGGATGAACGTCTTCCAGGCGGTGTTTTCGTGGACCCAAGCGTTCACCCGGGCGTGAAACGGCTGATAGAGACTGCAATAGGACCGGTTGCCGATAAAGGGGCCATCCTGGGTGCCAAAGTCCGTGCCGGTGATGAATACGGCCGTTATGCGATCTCCCACCGCGGCGTGTATCTTTGCCAAATTGCCCAGACCGATCTCGCATTGCCGCTCGAACAGTTCGTAAACGTAATCGAATCGTGCGGCCGTGCTGATGTACCATTCCTCGATGTCGCGGATTCCCTTGGGATGTTTCATCCAGGGAGCCGGTACCAGGGCGATATCGCCGAACGCGGTCCCTCCGAAGTTGGCCAGGATGGCCCGATCGCTCGTCGCCTGCAATCGCCGGACCTCCGCGGCGAAGTGCGCCAGTTCCTCGTCACCGATCGGTGTAAACTCTTCGAGGTTGTCTTCCACGTTAAGGTTCGACTCGTCGATGGGCGGCTGGCGAACGATCGAATCGAAGTAGAAGCCCCCCTTGGGCATACGACCGCTCGGCGCAACGGACTTGTCGCCCTCGGGATACATGAGGATATCGCCGTTGGGTTCCGGCTCGGTGTTGAAATGCTCGGGCACCAACACGGGCGTGCCGTCGAAGGTGGTCCAGGGCTTCCAGCCTTCCCTCTTGAAGCCGAAGAAGGTGGCCGTTCCCTCCAGCGCCACGACGTCGACCTCCAGCGCGTCGAGCAGATCGGGGGCGATCTCGCCGAGCATCTGATAGGGTTCGACGACTTTGACCGGCTCCGACCCGCTCAGGCCGAGCGCTTGCCGCAGCTTGTGGACCGAGCTGACGTGCATGCCGCTGGTCGCGCAGCCGCCAAGGTCCAGAGGCACATGATCCGGCTGTCGATGATTGAGCGCCGCCTCGACTCGTTCACGGGAATTCATTCTACCTACTTCCTCGATCAACGGAAGAATATGAAGAGGCTTGCCGAAGCAACGATCATCATCATCCACCAGAACATCAGGTTGCGAGGACCGCGATTGAGCCGGCGCTCTTCTTCGGGCAGTCGGGCCCAACGAAGGTTCCAGATCGTGTCGGGGTCATACGTTTCGCCGCTGGCCGGTTTGGTGACGATCGAGGCAACGACCATGGCGACCAGGCAAATGATCGTACCGGCTGCCGCCCGATTGAGCATGGGGGAAAGCCACCTAGCGGTCGTTGTCAGTGGTTCGATAATCGTGGGGCCGAGTCCGGAGCAATAGGCGTCCATTCGATCCACCGTGCAAATGGCCGAAAACGCCCAGAGCAGCGCGCCGAGGCCGACCCCGAAGAAGAGCGTGAAGGTGGCCGGCCGAGCATGGGCCCGGCGCCACAGGAAGGCGGTCATGAAGATGACGACGATCGGCGGACCGAACAGGGCGTAGATGCTCTGGATGAATATGAACACACCGCTGTCCCACCACAATAGCATGGGAGCCACCACGGTGGCCGCCAGGATAATCACGAACGTGGACCAACGTCCCACGGAAACCAGTTCTCGCTCGCTGGCGTTGGGCCTGAGCAGCCGCTTATGGACGTCGATCGCCCAAATCGTCGAGGACGAGTTGAGGATGCTCGATACGCTACTCATCAGTGCCGCCAGCAGTGCCGAAAGCAAGAGCCCCTGGATGACTGGGCCAAGTATCCCCAAGGCCCCGTCGGCGGCGAAGAACGTCTTTACCATGGTCACGTAGACGGCGTCCCGCGCCAGTCCGCTGACGTCGATCGGTCCGAAATGGGCGAAGGCCACCATGCCGGGAAAGACGATGATAAACGGCAGGAATATCTTCAGGAACGCGCAGCCGATAACGCCCATCTTGGCGTCCCATTCGCTCCGAGCTCCCAGGCAGCGTTGTATGTAGAACTGGCTGGTCGTCACGTAGCACAGCGAAACGGTGAACCAGAAGGTGGCAACGCCGGTCCAGGGTGAGACCGGATGATCGGCCGACAGCAAGAGACTGGTTCGCGACGAGTAGAGGTCTTCTTCCGGCGTTCCTTTCACTTCTTCGGCGCGTCGGGTGACTATCGTTTCGGCGTCCACTTGCCGAACCACCGACTCGGCGTTCTTCCTCCACACCGCATCCAAACCGTCGGTCTGGTAGACGCCGACACAGACAAGCAACACGCCGCCGATGGTAAGAATCGTCACTTGCAGCACGTCGGTCCAGACCACCGACAGCAGACCGCCGTAGATGCAATAGGCGGCCGTGGCGGCCGAGATCAGCGCGACGAAACCGACGAAGGGTAAGTCGATCGCGACGAGCGGTTTGTCCAGGGCCATCTCATAGACGACCCGCCCGCCAACGTACAAGGCCGGGATCAGCACGCCCACGATCATGTAGAGCAACGTGACAACGACAAACGTGGTTCGCGTTGTGCCGTTGTATCGGCGTTCGAGAAACTCGGGAATCGTATAGAGCTTCTTGCGGAAGAAGAAGGGCAGGCAGATCCATATCAGGATCGAGTAGGGTATGAAGTTCCCCCATTCAAACGTCGCCGGCGCCAGGCCGAAGACATAGGCCGTTCCGACCATGCCGATGAAGTGCTCGGTACCGATATTCGAGCCGGTCATCGACAGCGAGATCGCGTACCAGGGCAATTTTCGCCCGGCGAGGAAATAGTCGTCGGCCACGTTGCGCTCTTTTCGAGCCACCCAAAACCCCAAGGCCAGTGCAACGGTGAAGTAGAGCACCACAACCGCGATGATGGTCGAATCCATGGCAGATTAGCTCTCTTTTCCCACGCTATGTTTCCAGTTCAAGTCACAAGCATACCAAGAACGACCGCGGAGGACCATCTTCCCTTCATGCCCAGAAAACGCAGTATCTTCTTCCCGGGTTCGCGAGGCCCTCCATTTCCCCACGGCCGCCCAAGGTCGCAATAGCCCCCCAGAACCTCCTGCTGACGCTTTTTCCCATCCAAGACCCCAGGCAAAACCCCAGACAAGTCACGGCCCGCACCACGAGCGGACGCGAGCAACACTCTTCTGGATCGCCCTTGACCGCCTGGGAATGGGTCAGTACACTCCCGCCTCTTTGTTGCATTCTCTTTGCCGTACGGTACCAGCCTGGAGGTCAGCGCACGTGGAAAAGAACTTCGCAATCACGGGGGTCGCCGGCTATGTTGCGCCGCGCCATATGAAGGCCATTCAGGACACGGGCAACCGGCTGGTTGCGGCGATCGACCCGAACGACTCGGTCGGCATTCTTGATCGGTTCTCCTTCGACGTTCGATTCTTCACCGAGTTCGAGCGATTCGATCGGCACGCGGAGAAGATGCGACGCCAGGGTGAGGAGGATCGTGTGCATTGGGTCAGCATCTGCTCGCCGAATTACCTGCACGACGCCCACATTCGTTTCGCGCTGCGCATGGGGGCCGATGTGATTTGCGAAAAGCCGCTCGTCTTGAATCCCTGGAACTGCGACGCCCTGGAGGATCTCGAAGCGGAATACGGGCGGAAGATCTGCACCGTGCTTCAGCTTCGGCTACATCCGGCGCTGATCGCGTTGAAAGAGCGTCTGGACCGGGAACCCCCGTCGAAGAAACACGAGGTCTGCCTGACCTATTGCACCTCGCGCGGTCGGTGGTACCTGACTTCGTGGAAGGGCAACGTCGAGCGTTCCGGCGGTTTGGTCACGAACATCGGAATCCACTTTTTCGATATGCTAACCTGGCTCTTCGGGCCGGTCGAACAGAACGAACTCCATCTGGCCGATCCGCTCAGTTCCAGCGGTACTCTGGAGTTGGAGCGGGCTCGGGTCAAGTGGTTTCTTTCGATCGACCGCAGCTTCCTGCCGACGGAGGTCTCCGCTGCCGGGCGAACTACCCATCGCTCGATCACCATCGACGGAGAAGAGATCGACTTCACCGGGGGATTCACCGACTTGCACACGAGAGTGTACGAGGAGGCGTTGGCCGGACGCGGTTTCGGGATCGACGTGGCCCGGCCGTCTGTCCAACTGACCCACGACATCCGCCACGCGGAGCCCACCGGGGTGTGTGCGGAATCGCATCCGTTCCTCCACCAACATCCGTCCGTCCTGCCGATGAAGGCGGCCTGATATTGCGTTGCATGTGATGACCGATCGCGAGAACAGCGTCGACATCCTGATGTCCACCTACAACGGGGCCCGTTTTCTGGACGAGCAGATCCGATCGGTTCTCGAACAGACCCATCGGAACTTTCGTCTGCTCGTGCGTGACGACGGTTCTTCGGATGCGACTCGCTCGCTACTGGGGGAAGCCGTCGCTCGATGGCCCGACCGGATTGTTCTCTTCGAGGATCCTGTGGGAAACGTGGGTCCGACGGGTAGTTTCTCGATACTGCTCGAGCAGGCCGACGCCGACTACGCGATGTTCTGCGATCAGGACGACGTCTGGCTGCCCGACAAGGTGGAGAAGACCCTGCGCAACATGAAGCAGATCGAGCGTCTTCATGGAGCCGGGCGGCCCCTCTTGGTGCATACCGATCTGACGGTGGCCGACGAGTCGTTGGGAACGCTGAGCGATTCGTTCTGGAAGTACCGCCATCTCGATCCACAACGGGGTAGTGCGCTGAACCGGCTGCTGGTACAAAACGTCGTCACCGGTTGTACGTGCATGCTCAACCGCGAACTGGCCTGCAAAGCGGCTCCTATTCCGCCGGAGGCCCGCATGCACGATTGGTGGGTAGCTCTGGTGGCGGCGGCGCTGGGTCGCGTGGAATGTCTACCACTATCCACTTTGATCTATCGGCAGCACGACGCGAACGTGCTCGGCGCCGAACGCTGGGGGCCGCGTTACGTGATGCGCCGAGCCGTGGATTGCCTCGCCGGAAAGAAACTCGCCGGAAGCCTCCGCAATTCGCAACGTCAGGCCGAAGCATTTCTCTGTCGCTTCGAGCCGGAACTAAACGAGCCGCATCGGGCGGCAGTACGGGCATACGCCCGGATCGGGAAGTGCGGTGCCCTGAGCAGACGGCTACAGTTGTTGCGCCACGGAATCCGCATGAACGACTGGATCAGCAACCTAGGACTGCTGGCGGGAATCTGACTCTTCTCCCCGAGCCCTCAGCAGCCGTCGACATCGTATCCTTCCCAGAACGACTGCTTGGGGTCGGCATAGAGTTCGAGCATTCGTCGGCCAATTCTCTCGGGGTGATGCCAACGCCGCACGAAGTCCGGACCCCGCCGGCTGAGTTCCTTTCGCAAGGAGATGCTTTCGAGAAGTCGCGCGAGCTCCTCCGGCAGCGTCTCCGGCGTAGCGTTCATGATCGGCAACTCGGCTCGCATTTGTGGCGGAATCTCCGCCAGACTGTCCGGACTAATGTATGCGACGGTCGGGACGCCCATAGCCATGGCCTCCAGCGCCAGCCCTCCGTACCAACCGAGCCGAACCTGGTCGACGAGAATATCCGCTTCGGCATAGATGCGCAACGCCTGCTCACGGGGTACGCCTTCGACGAGTTGCAGTTCGTGAGGATGAGTCGCTTGTAACTGCTCCGAGGCATGTAACAGGACGGCCGTCCCCTTGATCGACCGATTGGAGGGAGCATGCACGATCCGAGGCGGACGGTTCAGAGGTTCTCGGGACTTTTCGGGTAAGTCGGTCGGCATCGTCGCGTAGGGAAGGTATTCCGCACCGGGGATCAGAGGAACCAAATCCGGATTGACCGCAAACAGCTTATCCGCCCATCGCGTCATCTGGCGAGTCCAACGTTCGCGTTTCTTGTCCAAAGCCGCGTTGCAGAACGGAACGTCGCACACACCTTCTTGGCAGGGAGAGAACGGTCTCTCGGCCATTACCTGGCGGAACCGAGCGTCGCAGCCTTGGAAGGTGGCAAAAACCGTCTTACCCAACGCCTTCCAGAGAGGAAGGTCCGGTTTTCCCAACGGCGATAAAAGACTCTTGCCAAAGTACAGATGCAGAACTTGAAACTTGGTGACGTGCCGCAACCCGTATAGAAACGGCCGTACGTTGCGATGGATTTTCCCGGCCAGCCCGGGCGGCGAGGGAAACGTCTCGTCCGCGTCTGACACAAGCGTATTGGGCTCGAAATCGACCGACCAGCTTCTTCCCGGTTGTTGCAGGCGGCGGCGGGCCTCGTTCTCCGCCCGCGCAAGCGACGATGCTTGACTGCCGACGTTCACTGGTGCGTGGAGAACATTCATGTTGGTGTCGGGCGATACCCGTTGATTTCTCGGTTCATCGTTGTTGCGCGAACTTCTCGGCCAGGATCACGTCTCCCAGCACTCGCGTGAAGTGCGGCTCCGCCAGATAGAGATCGTTCCCGGAACAAGGGATCTCTTGGGCCAGGGTCCCGGCTCGCCACATCTCGAAGACCCGCAACAGTCCCGCGGCGACGGCTTCGGAATCGTCGGGGGGAACGCAAAGTCCCGCTCGCGTTTCCTTCAGGATACGGGCCGCCTCGTTGTCCTCCGCCAGTGCGAAGACGGGGCGGCGGACTGCCAGGTAGTCGAACAACTTTCGAGTGGCCACGGACCGCTGTCCCGTCATGGTGGCCAGCAGCAACATCGTGGCGCCGGCAGAAAGCCGCAACGCCTCCTCGTAGGGCACTGGTCCGAGCTGTCGGACATACTCGGAGACCGGCGGCGAGCTCCAGAGTGCCCGTTCCTGTTGGTCATAGGACCCGACCAGCGTGAGACGGAATTGTTGCGCGAAATGGGGGCTCGCCTCGATCGCCTTTCTCAATCCGGCGAAAAAGGTCGAGGCGGTTGAGCTCTTTCGCGAGAGCCCGAATCGCCCGGTATAGACCATCTGGAGTTTCTCGTCGTCTTGCACCGGTGGCTCGAATGGGGGTGGCTCGAAGCCGGTTGGCAGGAAGTGGACGTGCCGACGTCGCCGGGGATAGCGGGATTGAAAGTCCTCGACGATCGGGCGCGTGGCAGCCGTGATCCAATCGGCGCCGTCGAGCACACATCGCTCGAGACGCCGTTCTATAAGCCGCCGGCCGGGTAGCATCGCCTCCGCGTGATGGGACTCATACGTCCAACCGTCGCGGAAATCGGCCAGCCAGGAGCAACCGAGACGCCGCCGCAGGCATCGCCCAATCCAGTGCATCGAATCCGGCGGCGAACTGGTAATCACTAGATCGACCGGCTGTCGGCGGGCAAGTTCCAACGCTCTGCGCGCCGCACGGATTGACCAATGGACAAATGGGTCCGGCACCAGAACCCAGCGCTTGGCGAACCGGCGCAGCAGGGTGTCCGACTTCCTACGGTTTGGCAGGGTCGCCTCGTCGGACGGGGCCGCTTCGCCGGACGGCTTTCGGGCCATGTAACGCGGCAGCGGGACATGGACGATCTCTCCTCCTCGACAACCCTTCTCGATCGGTTGTGGCGTCATGACCCGAACACGGCAGCCGGCACGGGCCAGATAATCCTCGATGATCAACGCACGAGGAACTCCCCCGGAAATCTCCGGCGGGTAATGAAAGGCGACAAGGAGTACGTCGAGCTGGCTCAAAGCGTCTCCCTGAAAAACCGGTTGTACCAGCGGCTGACGCAGAGCACTTTCCATGCGGCGCGTTGGTAGGGCGAGCCGCCGAGTTCCGCAAGCGCGCGTCGCAGGAACTTGTCCTTCGAGGGGACGGCGAGTTCCTTCCATAGGGGATCCGCAACGGCCTCTCGCACGGCCTCTCGCAGTTCCCCGCGTATCCATTGGGCTTCCGGCACCGCGAAGGCCGTCTTGTCCCGGCGGCGGAGGATCTCGGCAGGCAATCGATCTCGCATCGCGCGGCGCAGAAGAGCCTTGGTCATCCCGTCGTCGGCGCGATCCTTCGTCGTCAGGCGTGCGGCTGCCTCGATCAGGCGGTGATCCAGGAAAGGGAGGCGAGCTTCCACGCCGAACGACATCGAATTGCGATCCGCATAACGCAATAATGCCGGGAGGCTCAACGCAACGAACGAGGCTCGCAAGGCCTCGCCCAGATCATCCGGGAATTCCCTTCGCGATCGGCGAAAGCGGTAGAGGACCACTCGAGCCAGTAGTGGCCCGAGGGGAAACCGGGAGCCGGCGAACGTGCGGGCCTTGCGAAACGCCTCGCGCCAACCGTCTTCGCGCCAGCAGGTCGCGATTGCTCTGGAGACGGCCCAGTCGTATCCCGCGAGAAGCTCGTCGGCACCTTGTCCGTCGAGCATCACTTTCAGTCCCAACTCGGCCGCTCGCCGAAACACGCACCGCTGCGCGTAGACCGAAGGGCCGAGGAATGGAACCTCCTGGTGATATACCAAGTCATCCAACTCGTCGCGACATCCGTCGCCGGTGATTTCTACCAGGCTCACCTTCAGTTGGAGATGGTCGGCGAGCAGCTCGACGTAGGGCCGTTCATCGGCACCGGGGACGGGTGAGTACGCATGGACGCCGAGGTAGCGAAACTGGGCCGTTTCATCGCCCTTGCCGAACCGCACTACGGCAGCCGCCACGCTGGGCGAATCGACGCCTCCGCTCAGGCAGGTTCCGATCGGCACGTCGCTGCGCAAACGAAGACGAACCGAATCATCAAAGATCTCGCAAAGCTCCTCGGCCGAGATCCCGGTACGCTGATGCGAAACGTCGGGAAACTGCCAGTAGGCGCGGCCGTTCAACTCGAGGCATTCTTCTCCCGCACGCATCGTCAACTGGTGCCCGGGGAGCAACTCGCGAATTCCCTGGAAGAACGTCTCTTCGTGCAGGGGCTGATAGCCCTTCGTCAGAAACTCCTCGACCTGCGAAACGTTCGGGACACGCGGCACCGGGTCGCCGAATGTCAGCAGCGACTTGATCTCCGAGGCGAACACGAAGCAGTCAGCCGTCGTGAAGTAATAGAACGGTCGTTCTCCCGCTCGATCTCGGGCGCAGAAGAGCGCCCGGCGGTCGGCGTCCCAGAGTGCAAAGGCGAACATGCCGTTGAGCCGATCGAGGCAGTCTTCGCCCCATTGCCGATAGGCCGCCAGCAGCACTTCCGTATCGGATCGGGTCGTGAAAGAGTGTCCTTGCGCTTCCAATTCACAACGCAGTTCGACGAAGTTGTATATCTCGCCGTTGTAGACGAGCGTCAATCTGCCGCGTGTCATGGGCTGATTGGCCGCGTCCGACAGATCGAGAATCGCCAGACGCCGATGTCCCAGGGCGACGTCCCACGGCTGCTCGTGCTCGAGCCAGCGGCCTTCGCTATCCGGGCCGCGCATGCGCAGCGGGGCGAGCATCTCCGAGAGGACATCCGACGAATTCCTCTCGGCCGACTTCATCGATATGAACCCTGCAATGCCGCACATGCTTACGAGGTCTCCCGATTCACAACGGGCCGGCTTGTCGGCGAAGTCGCTGCAACGGTTCTTGGTGCGGCGTCGACAGTCATGCCCGTGTAGGTTCGGGACATGGCCTCGCCGAATGGTGTAAACTCCGGATTGATGAGGGTCCGAAGCCGGCTGATATCCGCGATCAGGTCCAGCTCACGAGTCGTCGTAGCACACTCGAATTTCGGCTCGATGCCGAGGATCGTACCCAGCGTCACGGCGAATCGGCGTAGAGAGATCGGTTCGGGGCCCCCTAAGTTGAGCACCCCCGGTAGGCTCTTTCCCGACAACGCCAAGCGGCCGAGTTGTTCCAAGCACCGGGTCGTATCTTCCACGTAGCTAAACGAGATCGTGAGCCCCTGTGGCTCGCCGCTCGCGCCGGGTATGCCTTCGAGCGTGATCGGCTCACCCCTTTGGACTTTCCCGAGCAGCACATACGGCAGCATCTTTTCTTGTCCCGGCCCCAGCAGGCCGAACAGACGCACGGCGCTGACCGTCATCCGGCCGGAGAAGAGCCGCAGGGCTTCCTCGGCGGCCACCTTGCTCAAGGCATAAGGATCGTTCCGTCGGACGGGGCTCTCTTCGGTAAGCGGTTCGAGGGAAGGCCGGTAGACGTTGCCGGTGGAGGTGTAGCAGAAGAATCGAGCGCCGCACGCACAAGCGGCCCCGGCGGCCTTCACGGCCCCGAACGTGTTCACTCCGAACAGATGGTCGGCCCGTTCGGGAAATCGACGGTAATGCGGCGACTGGGCCAAGTAATAGACGGCGTCGGTTCCCTCGGGCAACGTCAACTCTTGGCCGATGATATCGAGCGGCTCGATGCGCGCGTCGGCGTCCGGCGTGGAGGACTTCTGTAGGTCATATCCGACGACGTCCCAGCCATCGTGCCGCAATCCTCGACACAGGAAGCCCCCCAGGAATCCGGCCGCACCGATCACTGCTGCTTTCATGCGCACTTCGCTCCCAAATCTTGATAGGCACCCTGCAATCGCTGGGCAAAAGCCCCCGGTGTGTAATACTTCTCGACGTACGCGCGCCCCCGAACACCCAAAGCGTGAAGCCGGCGCCGGTCGGCGATCAGTTCGCGCAGGACGCTCTCGACCTGATCCGATCGAGCGCTGACGATGGGACATTCTTCCGGATGTAGCAGGTAGTCCTCCGGCTTGCGAATGTAACACATCACGGGCTTCCCCAGCGCCATGGCTTCGATCGCGAAGTAGCCGTGGAATCCGATCAGGCATTGGTCGAAGACGAGGTCGGCGCTGCGGTACATTTCCATGGCCTGATCGTTCGGTACCCGTTCGACGAGTTGCAATTCGACGGGATATCCTTCGGCCTGGAGCCGGTCGACGGCCGCCAAGAGGAATCGTGTCCCTTTGAAGTGCCGATGGTTCGGCGCATGGACGATCTTCAGCGGTTCGTTGCCGTCGGCATCCGGATAGTGCGGGGCGTACTTCCGCCCGGCGTCGGCTTCCAAGTCGACCGGCCAGAAGAAGAGGTCGTTACGGCTTTCGCCGGCATACTCGATCATATCCCCCATCGAGAAGACACCGGTGGCGCCCTGGGCAATCCGCATGAGATTCTCGGTACCCCGGTCCTGATCGCAGACACAGGCCGTACCCGGCGCGGGGCATTCCGTACAGCAATTCGGTTCACCGAGCAGTCGCGTGGTCTCTCGCGTGCGCACATCGGCGCCATAGGTCCAGAAGTAGACCTCCTTGCCGAGATCGCGAAGCAGCCGCAACTCGTCGCCATCGAACTGGTGGTCTGCTGAAGGTGGCAGTATTCCGCGATCGAAGAAGAAATGGAATCGCTGATAGCGTCGGCAAGCCCAGACGAGAACCAGGTAGGGGAGTACGTGCCGCAGGAGCGGAATCTTCGCCCAGCGGCTCAGGTTGTGTGTGAACTGGTCGGTAATGAAATAGACTTCGTAGACCAGGGAGTCGGCCTCGACGCCCAAGATTCGCTCAGCCCGGGCATTGATCGCCATATTGAGCACGGGTGTGCCGGCCCAGAGGCTTCTTCGGACGGGCGCATTCTTCCGCATGCCGGGCGTGGCGCGCAGGACGATCCGGGTCAGGCCGAACAGAACCCGCCTTTTCATGCGTTTCAGGAGGCTGCGCATTGCACACATGGCTTCGTTACTTAAACTGTAAACGCGGGACCCCGATCTCGCAAGGTCGCCACGGAGAACCCTCACCCAACAGTGTGACGGGCCATACTATGGCCCGTTTCGATATCAGCTTCGTGGTCCTTCTTGATATATCCCGTAGCGAGTCAGGCACAATGTCGCTGTGAGGCACGTTCCGGCGGTGCGGCCGCGAGCCGGTTTCCCCGGCGTGATCCTTGCTCTGACCGAACGGACTCGATGATCTCCTCCAGAATCCCGGCCACTCGCGCCGGGGAATGATACTTCTCGAACCACCGACTGGATGCGAGCCCCGCCGCCTGTCGTTTTTCCACGTCACCGACCAGTTGCCGCAAGTGCTCGGCGATCTCCTTGGCGGTCGATGCGCGGAAGAGAGGGGCCGCGACGGGAAACGCCCAATCGTTCTTGTCGGGGTCGTAGGACGTGATCACCGGTTTGCCGGCGGCAAGCGCCTGAGGTACCGTGCTTCCGAACACCCCCAAACCGAACTGATCCAGCACAACGTCGGAAGACCTCAAAGCGTCGCAGAACGCCTTGCCCGACATCACGGGTTGCCAGATCACCTGATCCGAGACGTTGAGCTTTCGCAACAACGAGCGCGACTTGCGAATGTCGTTTCCCCATTGCAGCAGGAGCAGACGGGCGTCTCGGTTGCCGGTGGACGCTACGAAATCGGCGAACCCTCGGATCAGCTCTTGATTTGCCTTGATGTCCCAGTCGTGTCGGGCGGGGGCGAAGAGCAGAGGGCGATCTCCAATTTGCAACCTGCGACGAAGGGAACTCGGTGCCGCCGGGGCCGTGTGCTTGTAGTCGACCGGATGCGGCATGAAACGGTAGTTCGTAAGGCCCAGCTTCTTCGCACTGGCAAGGCAGTCGGGATTGGTAATGATACAGGCGTCGGCCTGCGTGTAGGCGAATGCCAACATCCGTCCCCAGGAAGAATCCTCGAAGGGAAACTCCCGCATGGTGCCGTGCTCGAAGGCGATGCGTGGTTTCTCGGGGGCAAGGACCATGGGGAGCACGGCCTCGAGCCCCGCTCCGATGAGGACATCGGATCGTTGCACCAAGTCCAGCGGAATGCCGGGAGAGCTGCAGTGCATCAGTATGCGGTCGATGTCTTCTGGGCGAATCGGGCCGTTGACGGTGGGGCACTGCCGGGATTTCTCCAGCAGTTGCTCTCTCTGTTGCTTGGACAGCACGTTTCCCATCCAAGAGAAGCGGTAAGGCCGGAGTCTCGACCACGCCCGAATACGTCGCACCAAACCGGGGACCCGCGACCGTGCCAGAATACGTTGCGCTAGACTCCGTTGCGGTGGGCGCACTTCGTGTACCCACTGCGGCCGGCGATAATCGTCGGCGACATATTCGCTCCAATCCGCGCCGCAGTGCGGCGGATTCCCGCGGATCTCGGCGTCCTCCCACTCCGGTTGCCCCATCAGATGGGTATAGTTGTAGATCAGCAAATCCGCAGGAGAACCGCCCTCGCGGAGAAACTTCGTCAACAGATAGCCGTTCTGGGCAATGTTGCCCAGGAAGAGAATTCGCGGCTTGTTCATCTCTTGCTTGTCCATGCTAGCGGGCTTTTCTGATATCGCTGAGGGTATGTCACCGCCTGCTCCGGAGCAAAGGAGTCATGCCGTTTTCTTCTTCTGTGAGTTTTCAGTGGCAGGATACCCGAGGACCTTGAGGCAACCTTCTTCGGGCGCATCTTTTAGAAACGCCTGCGGAGCCATCGGGCCCGCCTCCAGAAGAGCGTCTTGCTGAGTCAACTCGCCTTTCTGCACCTTGTCGTTGAGCGTCAGGAAGATCGGGTCCACTTTCTCGCCGATCTGGTAATAGGTGGGATTGTTCTGTGGATCGAAGCGGTCGACGGATTGGCAGTAAGAACAGATCGGATTGACCCCCTTCTTATTGACCGTCCGCCGGAAGTACTGCGCGGCGGGATGGTTCCAAACTCTCTTGAACTCCTCTTCTCCCAAATCGCTCTTGTCATAGGTCACGGCGTAGTAGAACCCGGAACAGCAGAAGATCATCTGTCGCTGACCTTCTTCATCGACGGTGAGATAGCATGTCTTCCACGGATCTGCACAGGGTTGCGGGGTTTCCGCCGTCCGTGCGCCGTAGCAGATCTTGGTATCCTGGGCATGGAAAGGCAACGGCCGGGTAATGTTCAGACCCAGTTCCTTGCATCTTTTCTCGGCCTTCTCTAGCCATTCGTCCGCCTTTTCCTTCGCGAAGTACAAGGACTCATTCTGAGCCAGATCTCGACTTCCTAACAGAGTCGTTGACACATAGTGGACGTAGGTCGCCGTTTCAGCCCCCAGTCGATGTGCGAGTTCCGCGAACTCGACGGCCTCTTCGATGTTGTCCTTCGTGAGGACCATCGAGAGAGTCAGGGTCGGCTTCTCTACGCCGAGTTCTCGCTTGCGACGGGAGAGATACGCGTAGGTGTCGCAGATATTGTCAAACCCCTTGGATCGCATCAACTTCTCCCAGGTCTCCTTCCGAGCCGCGTTCAGTGAAACATTGTACGAGGACAGGTGTCCCACGAATTCATCGCACAACTCCCTGTTCATACGGATACCATTGGTCGACAGGTTGATCCGGAGATGGCCAAAGGTATTCTTTAGATATCGATAACAGTCGAGGAATTCGGGGTTCACCAGGCTGTCTCCGATCCCTCCCCAGATGGCAAAGTCCTTTACATACTTCAGCCACGTCATCTTCTTTATATCTTCGAGCGTGATGTAATCGCGTTGCTTGAGCATGGACGGCTGATAACTACAGAACACGCATCTGGCGTTGCAGGTGCTTGTCATATTCAGCCCCACGAACGTCGGGAACGAAAGGAGTTCCTCGGAATGCAGCTTGCAGTCCAATTCGTTCAACTGCTGGTTGGTCACGTGGGGGCTCGAGGAAGACGCCAGTTCCCTGTGGAGAGTTTTCCGCTGCTTATCGATAATCTTTGCCAGGAACTTGGGTTGCCTGGCGGTCGCACGCAAGTCGTCGAGGCCGAAGTCGATCCCACCGACCGCTTCGACCATCTGATCCGAGCACGAATCGGCGGTAAACTCCGTGGCGATCGAAGGAACCGATACGCTCTGTTCGGCCGTGGCGACGAAGGGCAGGAGGGTCTCCAGGGCCTGTCGCCAACTCATGGAGGTTCTTCTCATGATCGCCTTCAGAAGGAACACGCGGGCGGCGAAATTCCGCTTGATGACATGCGAGGGGGCAAATCCTACTCCCTCCCTAACCCGCATCACCGAGATGCCGTCACTGCAAACCATGTCGAGCAGAGGGTCCACGACCGCCGAGTCGACGAACGGTTGCTGTAGATTGAACAGCGCAACAGAGTTGCACCTAGCCAGATGCCAGGAAGCCGCCACGTCCCGCAAGCGGCGTTTGTTTTTCAGCACCACGCTCCAACCCAGTCGCTTGGCCGCGGCAACGGTCTGCGGCTCGACTTCATCGAGCAGTAGGATCGCATGGGATATATGGGCGGTCTTCTGCAGCCGGCTCGCCATAGTTTCCATCAGTGAAACACCGCAAATCTCCTTGAGATACTTGGGGTTCCCCTGAGCATCCACCGGATCCGAGCAGCGGACCACTGCGACAACTCTTCCTTTGGACATTTCGCGATTCCTTTGTTTAGATACAGAGCGCTGTTTCGGAACGCTCGTTGTGGACTTCGAATCCGCAATCGCTCGGTAGATCTCCATGTGCCGCTGCACGACAAGATCCAGCGAGTGATGGCGGAGAAACCACTCTCGGGCTCGTTGACCCAATGCTCGCGACTGTTCCGGGTCGGTAAGAACCTGCTCGAGCGCGACGGCGATGTCTTCGGCAGAATACGCGTTGAGGATCGGGGCGTGTTCGGGAAAGCACCACTCGTGATCCTCCGGCCGGTAATACAGGATCACCGGTTTCCCGCAGGCCATGGCCTCCGGCGTGGTGGTGCCGAAGCATCCCAAGATGAATTGATCCAACACGACATCCGACGCATTGACGTAGTCGGCCAGGCATCGCTTCGGCAGCGGTGGAAGCCAGACGATGTCGTCCTCCAGTTTCAACTGGCGAATCAGTACCCGGCTCCGTTCCATCTCCTGCCCCCAGTCGGCCAGGAACAGTTTGGGCCCTTTCCCCAGCCGCTCTTTCAGCAGTGCGAAACCATGGATGACTTTGTCGTTTCCTTTGACTGCCCAGTTGTGCCTCGCCACGGAGAAAATGATTTGTGTGCAGTTGTTTTCCGCAAGCAGCCGTTCTCGCAGGGGTGAGTCGAAGGGGCGGAACTTCTCGTCGTCGACCGGATGGGGGATGAAGGTGCAGTTGGTCAATCCCAACCGTCGCATCGCATGAACCGAGTCGGCATTGGTGAGAATGTTGCGATGCGAGGTCTTGTAGGAGAGCGCTAGCAACTTTCCCAATGCATTGTCCTGGAAGGGGTGTTCGCGCATGCTACCGTGCTCGAACGTGACTCGCGGAATGCTTGGGGACAGCAACAAGGGCAACATAGGCTCCCAAACGCCATACGCCTGAATGATGTCGTAGCGTCCAAACAGAGACCGTAGGCCGGCTGAGTTCTTGACAAACTGGTGGATGTCCTTCTGCGTAAGCGGAACGAAAGGAGGGTGCAGGAGTTGTTGGTATCGCCGTATCAGATGCCGATGCCACTGCTCGCCTACCAGGGTGCGAGGATAGGCCGGGGCCAAACCCTCGTAGAGTTCTTGGAGCAATTCCCCCGCCCTCCCGCCGCCGGTGCGTTTCGCGAGAAGATGTCTGATTCTTCTGGCTCGGCCATATCCGAGCAGCGGGTCCTTGATCGTTCGCAACATGTCCTTGGCCGGCAAGCGATGAAGCCGGTTCCGGGCCTGAAAATCCAAGTTCTCGAAGTACCACTCCGGTCGCTCAAAACCGTTCAGATCCACATTGGACCAGTCGGGAGACTCTGTTTCGCTGAAACGGATCGGCTGAATGTCGGCATCTTCCCATTCCGGCTGGGAAATGTAGCGGTTGTAGCCGTGCGTGAACACATCCGCCTCGATCTGGGTACGCTCGCGCAAGGCCTTGGCGATGTTGTACGCGTTGTTGGCAATATTGCCGATGTGAAGGACCCTTAGCTTCATGACATGGGGTTCTCTTCGTCTGGGAGTGTTCTTGAAAAAGGAATCAGCGCATACCGCGTCGTTCTGCCGGCTCCAAGGCGTATCCTTGAATACTTGGCTTTCATGCGCGGCCTTCCGTAAGCCTCGAATCTCGGCCGTCTCTGCGGCCCTGTTGCAGAGGCACCTTCCAGCAACCCTGATAGGCGCCCTTCTTCGATTCCAAGAGGGATGTAAACAAACTAGGGTGCATCTGTCACCGTCGCCTTGAAATGCTTAGCTCCATCCCCCCAGTAGGTGCCGTGCCGGCTCGACGCCATCAGCACGACGAAGTAATCCTTGTTGTCCAGGCGTTGTGGCAAGGACAAGGTGATCGTTTCCCACTGTTCCTCCTCGCTTTCAACCGCAATAGCGGCCTCACACACCACATGCTTGACCCACGAGAGCCGGTTTCGCCTCCTGTAACTCAGTGTGTGGGCATGTTGGGCTTCGATGATCCACGCCTGCGCCGCCGCGGGGCCGTGCGAGTTTTCTGCCTTTGCCTCGAAGGAAAGCTCCGTCGACTCCTGCTGTTGCGACAGGGCAACGTTTCTAAAGAGCAGCGACGCTCGCCCCGGCGAATCGTAATGTACCTTGGCAGAACCAACTTCCTGGCAAGCGGTGCCTTCTTCGTTTACCAAGAGGTCCTGATACGCGTACCACGCCGGGCCTTGCCGATCTTGCATGTAGGCGTTTCCAGGCTGCAAGTCGTGTACTCCCCCCATGCCGATGTCCAGCAGTCGGCGAGCTGAATCATAGTCCGAGGCGAGGAGGTCCATTGAAATCGGGGGGAGCAGACGATCCTTGTTCATATCCGCGTCCAACAGCCGCTTTTCACCGTCTCTCATGGTCCATTCAACGAACGCATGGCCAGGGGTCGACACGAGTCGCGCGTCTTCACCCGCCCCGTATTTCAGCACGTAGGCCAGCACGCGGTTGATCTGCCCACATTGGCCATATCCGAGGAAGAGCAACTCGGCCGGATCGATGACCGCACCCGTCGAGCCGAGTTGGCTGTTTGTGTACATCGGCTTCGAACTGCAGCGTGCCAGGTTTTGTGCCACCCACCGCGTAATGGCATAGACGTCGCGGTCGGCGGCGACTTCGTCGACCACGCGGCGCAGAAACACGCGGCGATTCACGTTCGCCAGCATCGACCGCATTGCGTCACACTGCCGCGGTCCGTTCGGACCCTCGTAGAAATCAGCATACGGCTCGGGCAACAGAACGATCCAGTCGTTCTCGTAGAAGGCCGCTTGATCTTTGCTTCCCTTGAATCTCCCTCGAAAGTAGCCTTGCCGGAAGAGAAACGAGAAGACGTCGCAGGCTTCCTCGGTTGTCAGTGGGCGCGTGAACGTGAGGGGATGGTAATCGTTGACCACCCGGTCGAAGTCTCCGATAAGACTCCGCATGCGGTCGTCGTCCGCAACAACCCGATCCCAGGCGAAACCTTCCCGAAGCTCTGCTGCCGCCGAGTGATACTGCGATTGGTAGTCGTGATATAACGACCGGTAATGGAGCGTTGCCGCCAAGAGAAGACCGAAGACGACGAGCGATGCAATTCCGGCCGGCAGGAGCTTGCGCCGGACACGAGCCGGTGGCGGCATCGGGCCTTCGCCGGCCGGGCCCACCGCGGCCGAGGCGCGATGCCTATGGAGCCTCTCGCCTCGGCTGGAAGATAAGACCTGTTTAGATTGCATTCCTCTTCTCCACAAGGGCTGCCCGTCGTTTGGTTGAAAACCGCCCGGCGTTATCCGTTTCTCTCCAAATAGTGCAAAGCTCTGTCGTCAGTCGACAGCAAGAACAAGTTGCCGCGCGTCAGAGGCTCTTGATCCCCGATTGCAGTTCTCCGATCCGGTGTTCACATTCACATTTCTCCTTGATCACGGCGTCCGACGGCTGCTGGCCGAGCAGATCGTGATATTGTTCGGTCGCCTTGATCATCATCTCGAGTTGAGGTGCGGCCGAATCGGGAGCCGACTTGTCGTGGGATCGACAAAACGCGCAGTTGATCAGCCGGCAAGGATGCTCGTTTACGCCTCGCCGCATCAGGCGGAAGACGGGCGAATTCCAGGTCCGCATGAAGTCCGTGTCCTCGAGGTCCAAGGGGGTCATGTCCTGGTGCATTGCGTTGACACTGCAGCAACAGGAGACCCATCTGCTTTGCTTGTGAGGATTGATGTAGGCCGTCTGCCAAGGGCTTGGGCAATCGGGCCCGTTGGCCGAATTCCTAGGTACCCGCGTGCCAAGGTGGATCTCGGTCTCTCGCGAAAAGAGTTCCGGATGACTGAAAGACACTTTGGCCTTTGCGAACGCCGCCTCCGCTTTGCGGATACATTCATCCGACAGGTTTTGATGAAAGTAGAGGGATTCATCCATGGACAGGCGGGGTTCCTTCCTTTTCGCCCAGACTCCCCCCAGGCTGAAGTGGGATATTCCCACCGAAGCCACGCCAAGATCTTTGGCGACTTCCGCCAGCTTGGGTAACTCCTCGATATTGGAACGAGTGGCGACGTAGGAGAAACTCAGTCGAGTGGGCCGCGTCGTTGCCTGGTTGATCTCCTGAAACTCTTGCAAGTTCTTCATGACGCGATCCCAAGAGCAATTCAGCATCAAGTGCTCGTAGGTCGCTCGCGTCGCCGCGTTGAGGCTGATGTTCAGATTGGAAAGTTTGCCGGCCAGACGCCCGGCAACCGGCGACGCCAGGAACGCGCCGTTGGAAGTGGTGAGCAGAGTTTGTGCCGGATTCTGCTCGTGCAGCCACTCCACGATATCCGGAAAGTCGGGTAGCAGCAGGGGCTCGCCTAGCCCCCCGAAAAGATCTAACGTGCTCACGAAACGCAGCCAGGGCATCCGCTGGATGTCTTCGAGCTTGAGTACCGACTTGTCGATTATGTCATCGCCGTAGAAGCAGAAACGGCATCTGGCATTGCAGACGCCGATCAAGTTCATCGCCATGTAGATCGGGTAGGAGAGGAGCTCTTCTCGCCCGGCCTCCAACTCCATAGCGTTCATCCGTTGGTTGACTTCGTGGGGTACGGGAGACGAATCCCGCTCTTGGCGCAGGTCCGACAACGCCGTATCCAAATCAAATCGCCCGGGCACAACGTCCGACGCCTTCCGAAGAACCCGCCGCAATCGTGAGATAACCGTTGACATTCAAGGATCCTTCCGTTCGTGAAAGAAAACGACAGCCTCTCAACACGCCTTGCGGCGCAGCGTCGCCCCGGTCGTGCCGATACGTTCGACCGTGCCCGCAACATCAGTCTTCATGCTGCTTGCTTCCGAAAACTCTGTGTGGATTCTTTGAAGAGCTATCCCGATCTCAGCCAGCTTGCCATCCATCGTCGCCGGCTTGTTCTCCATTGTGCTGGTCGATCCGACAACAGGTTCTCTCAAGCAGCGCGTTTCCGGGAGCTGTATCACCGACTCGATCAGGGCGGTTGCCAGTTGGTCGTATTCAGCGACATCGCTGTCGGCCGAAGCACGAAATCCGTAGTAGCAGGGGTGTACATGCAGAACCGCGCGACTTCCACCGGGTAAGCCGCAAAGAAACACCATTGCCTCTTGAAAAGTTGCACCAAATCGGAAGGGTCCCCTTGGATCCGTCGACGCGAGAGCCCACTGATCCCGCCCATAGAGCCAAAGCGTGTAATCCTGGCCCCAGCGCACATGCGGGTTGTCGTGCAGGTACCGACGCAGATGTTCTTGCTGATTGTCCGCCAGCGGATCGGCCATGTACTGCGTGAGCCGCTCCGGATCGCTATCCCGAGTTGGCGTGGCGAAATTGCCTTCATACTCCAAGCCCAGTGCCTGCTCCGAAAGGCAACCCAAGGGAACGTTTTCTCCATGGAGTGGGATAGTTTCTCCCTTGGACGCCTTTCGTTCCCGGAAGAGTTCGAAATTCTCGGCTCCATAGTAGGGTGCTGATCCATGTGCCGTGGTGCCGCGGATGTTCAATCCCAAGCTGCGTAGCCATGCCAACTCGGCGCATATCGCTTCGGCGCCGTCGACACCCAGCTTGAAGACACTCAGGCCGTCTACATGCAGCCCCACTTCGGCGCCGGTCGCCTGCAGTTGCAGGTAGAGAGGCGCGGCTGCTTCATTTCTGTGAAACACCCCCGATTCATCGAAAACGCCATAGTACCAGCCGGTTGTGTGGTGGAGATAATAGCTGGCCGATACGCCAAGTGCATTCTCGATCCGGCTCATTTGCATTGCGGCCACGAGGTCATGATCGATGTCGTGTCGAAGCATCACCCTTACCTTATCGCCGGCCAAGGGTTCGGCTTGCTCGCGCAGGAACGATAATTCGAATCGGTTCTCTCGCTTCAGACACAGCAGAAGAGAAGCGTACTCACCCAGCGGATTGGTCGTTCCCTGTGGCGAGGTGAGAGGAAAGCACTGCAGATTACATAGCCGAATGAAGGCCTCCGTGTGGTCGTGACTTGAAACGACGCGATACGGCTTGAAGGCATGTATATTGTGGGTTCCTCGCATGGTATGTCCTTCAGTCCTCGCATTCACGAGAAGCGATCACCACGGTCTCATAGGGGATATCCGGTTTGCTTGTCCTCTGCGGAAAAATCTCGACTTGTGCAAACCCCAACTCGCGCAATAGTTGCCTGGTCCGCCGCACCGACAGTCTGTTCTCGTAACACGTGTAGGCCGGATTCCACTCGTAGACGTGTTGGTCGAGTTCAGGAAAATATCCCTTGAACGCCGTGAAATAGATGTACCGCTTGGCGCAGTGGGCCATTCCTCGGATCAGGCCGTCCATGTCGTAGACGTTCTCGATCGATCCTTGGCAGAAGACCAGATCGGATTCCTCATCCGGCGGTTCGCTGATGAAATCGAGACATCGCCAACGATGGCGGGGGTTGTCGTGATTCTCGCGGCACCAGGCAATTTCCTTTTCCGAGATGTCCACTCCCAAGTAGGAGCAATCGGCGAAGAACTCGGCGTACCCGATGCCGTGTCCACAGGCCACCTCACACACCGTTTCGATCTTACCTTCTGACTTCCGCTCCTCTGCCCACGCCATCAAGGCTTGGTGTTGCGGCAAGCGGTCGTTGTAGATCTCGTCGAAGAAGTCGTGTCCCACGGTCTGGCTTTTCCACCAGGCGCCGTAGTCCGGGGTATGTCGCCGCTGCCGTGGGTCGCTTGGCCGGAAGTATCCCAGCCGAACCATCGTGTCGCCGGCGATCTCCCAAAACTGATCCAGCTCCTTGTCCGACCAGTCCTGCCATGTGGAACACTTCGTGGTCGTTCCCGTGCGGTCGGCCAGCGAGTTGATCCGACTTTGCAGCATGCGGTCGGTCGTCTTTGGAGGAATACCGCGAAGAGCGAGGAAATCAACCGCCTTGGTCACTTCGGCAACGCGATCCGGCGCGGAGTAATCGACACGCAACCAGCGGTCTTCCGGAATCGCTTGCAATCGATCCATTGCGTAATCATTGATGAACGCCCAGTACCAGCAGAGCATCTCATGCCGCGACATGCGGGGCCACTTGTCGTAGTACGGATCGCCGGGGCGAGGACGAGGGCGGCTGTAGTTGGACGTGTCGTCTTCCAGTGGAAGCTGTGCCAAGGTCGCCTTGGCGGGCTCGCTCAAGTTGCCCGGATCCTCGCACTCGCGATAGAAGTTTCCGAACATCTCGTTGTGCCAATTCTGCATCGACGCCACGACTTCTCGGCCGTCGCGAGTTACCCAGATGAGCTTGCTCTCGAAAAGCTCGTGAAGCTGTTCGATGAAGGCCGTGAGTGTCACGTTCTTTTCGCCGTAGAACTGGTGCGTTGCCAGCCCTTTCTCGATTCTCGGAAGCAGGTGATCCAACAGCACGGAGTTTGGATCCGGCAGTTGCCCATCGAGGAGTTGCCGGCTCTCGACGTTGAGGTTGGGGCCCGGTTCCATCAGGCAGTCGGCGTTTTCGGCCCGTTGGAGGATGCGGCAGAGCGAGGTGGTACCGGAACGTGCGCAGCCGAAAAGGAAGAATGCATGGTCGGCCACGTCGGCGCGATCCGCGACCGGCCGGGCATGCCAACGCCTCGTCAGCGATCTCAGTTTTCCAAGCAGCATCGTGTTCATTTTGTGAGCTATCGAACAGTAAGGCGTTTGCGGCTCTTCCTCGGCATGCCACCCGCTACGGCCGACTTCTCGTGCTCTGACGGGCATTCATCATTGCAGCCGGACTTCGCCCTGTCAGGATTCGACCTGTCAGGATTCGACCTGTCAGGATTCTTCACCGAAAGCATCTTCTAGCCCCGAGTATTCCTCGTACTGATGTTGTCCAAGGAGAACGGCCCTCTTGCGAGCCTCGTTGTTGGCCGAGTCACTCAAGTCTCGCGACTTGCAAAACGCACAGGACGGGTTGAGCTTGCCGGGAACCGACCGGCTTCGCACCCATTGCATGTAATCACCGTTCCAGACTTCGTCAAATGGCCGATCATAGTCGTAGGCCGTCAAGGGGCTGTGATTGGTCATGTACGTACAGCAGAACGTCATCCATCGGCCCTCGGAAAGTGGGCTGATATAGGCGGTCTTCCAGGGGTTCGTGCAGACCTCTCCGTCGAATACATCTGCATTGCTGGGAAACGGCCCCCGTAGCCCCTCGGGAGCAGGCACTTTCAGAGTAAGATGCTCATACTTCTTCGCCACCTCGTGCGCCCGCTCATAGACTCCATCCGCGAGTTCCTTGTGATTCAAGAGGCTTTCGGAGCATGGCAGGCGACGATTCTGCGTGAGGTCGAGATCCGTGGTCGTATAATTGGTTGCCACAATGTTGTTCACTCCCAATTCGCCGAAATAGTCGACGAAATCGGGAAACTCCTCGATGTTCTTACGGACGGCAACATAGGATAGTGTTACGGCGGGAGTCGCTTTGGCCGTTTCCTTCTTACCCTGGCAAATTGCTCGAATCGCCTCGAACACGTGGTCTCGTTTCTTCGATCGCATCAATTCGCGGTAGGTTTCATCAGAGAATGCGTTTACAGATACGTGAACCCACGAGGCATCATCCAGGAACAACTGGATGACCTCATCATCCAGAAGAGTCCCGTTGGTGCTAAGCCCGCGATCTTGATAGGGATAGCGCTGCACGAAGAACCGGAAGATATCCTTGAAATGCGGATTCACAAGCGACTCACCCATCCCGCAGAAGAGATCGACTATTTGAGGATGCTTGAGCCAGGGCTGTCCTTCCAGGTCTTGCACGGTAACCATGCGTTTGTTGGGCGTGTAGAAATTGTAGCGGCAGAACCCGCAGCAGACGGTACATACGTCCGAGAGATTCAGGGCGACGTACTGGGGGTACGACCGAAGGACCAGAGCCCTCGCCTTATATTCCTGGTCGTTAAGCTGCTTGTTCTTTTCGGCTGGCGTCATGTTCTTGGCATCGGCAATCTCGGCCACCGGATTGGTGCTCGAGCCCCTGGGTCGAAACACGTCGCGGGCTCTTCGCAACGGCCGCTTGATGACGCTTATCATCCCCATCGTTCGAATCCTTCCACTCTATCTGTACTTCCAGCCGACGAACTCGCGTCGGCGAACTTACGCACTGCGGCAGTTCTCACTAAGCATTCAAGAGTTCATTTCCG
>SDBT01003764.1_pt1 | contig 26089 bp, 12 predicted proteins | sample 2277101 | NCBI WGS metagenome assembly SDBT01 (sample SAMN10404973, study PRJNA504765) | marine sediment metagenome | isolation source: marine sediment core GS10_PC15, 103 cmbsf | place: Arctic Ocean: Southern Knipovich Ridge | collected 2010 | reverse complement strand
ACCTGTTATTGCGCAGTTACGTTAAAGGAAAATAGTATGGCAAAGATATGGTACGGAAAAGACAGCAGAAAAGTTGGATCCTCAACAGTCTCAATTCGCCAGGTCAAATTTCAAAGCCGAAGGACTATTACTGAACGAGTCTGCAGTGTTGTCGCGGCAGCAAGAGCATGGATAAAAATAACTTTGCCCGAGATGACAACCACTCCAAGTGGACCCGTTTACGGAGATTTTCTCGCGTGTTTCATTAAAGCCAGCAATGCTGGAATGATGACTGCAAAAGCAAGGCTAAGTTCCGTATCGACCGAATTAAACAAGGATTTGAGTATAAAAGTACGGGCATTAGGTGACGACTCAGGATATGCAAGCGCATATTTTTCAGGTAAAACCAAACGTGTTGGTGGAGCCATCTTTTACGAAGAGGATGGAACTGAGATTAAGCGTTACGGAGATATTCACCTCGATAGCCTAGATTTAATGACACGACCGGTCTATGCGGCAATAACACTGATTCATGAAGCTACACATAAATTCGCAAATACAGATGATTTCGACAACAAAGGATACTTTAAGGATGATGGCTCGGATTTCAGGGCCCCGGGTTTAACATGGCAGGAAGCGTTGAACAATGCCGACAGTTATGCTTTTTTTGTACATAAAGTGATGCAAGGCAAGTATCATCAACTAATAATAACTTAGAAAGAAAGCAACATTTAAAACATAACCAGGCACACTGTTATAAATATTCTTTAGATGCAGCCAAGAGGAGCCGACTATGAAAACTATGCCCTGGCAGGACATCTTTACCCTCGCCCAGTGGAACAGTTGTCTGAAAAACTACAAAAGCGGCAAAACACAATCCAAAGCAAAAACCCGGGGGGACCGCTTCAAGCGTTTTTTCACACGAAAATATCAACTTCCACGGACAATTCGCAATCTCGATATGCAAATCCGCCACTACCATAAGACCAAAAAGAGATCTATCGACAACCTCCAAAGACGAGCAGGCGCACTAAGGACCATTGCCGGTTTGGCCAGATGCTTCCTTGCCGAACACGATATCGCCAACAAAAACGTGCTAAAACAAAGCATGGATGAAACAGCATACAAAGCGTATAAGAAGAAAACTCTAGACTATTCCGTATCAAAAGTCGCAAGACGAGCCGAGCGAAAGGCAGAGTATATCGAAAAGCTCATGCAGCATCTGGCCAACGCCGATAAAGGATTTGCAAGCGGCAAACAGGATCTGCTCGAATACATCAAGTCCAAATCCTATGAGCCTGAGGACGAGAACCTTATCAGAATGGGACCGGACGTGGTACTGGAGAAAATCGATCCCTGGCATCGTACCTACGAGGCAACTTTTAATATTGAAAAGATGACCGTAAAGGCACCTGTGGGCTCATCAATCTTTGCCGCAGCATTTAAGCAGTGGATTTATGACACCGAGCACGCAGATCTACCTTTTTTTGTCTGGCTCGAAGGACATTACGTTTGCACTAATACCCCTGACCAAAGATTAATGAATAGTTACGGTGATATTGCATATGACGAACCTCAGGGACATGTAGGATATTACCGATTCGACCAGGAATTGGAATCCGGAATGCCATTCATCACGTTACAAAACGGACTGCTCTGGGAATACCGTTTTGACGCGGATGGAAACTTTGAAAGTGTCGATCTCTACAACACAAAGTACAAACAGAGTTCACATCCCGAACCAAGAGGTGGCAAAGGACTCACACAAGCCCATGCATACGCCTGGAGCAAAGAGGGTTTTATTTTCGCAGGTCCTCATATAGGCAGAATGTTTCACCACTCGAGTTTCGTCTCGGGCAAGAAAGTACGCTGCGCAGGCATGATCTGTGTAACTAACGGTAAAGTAACAAGACTGGACAATGATTCAGGCCATTACAAACCCGCTACGCGTCACCTGCGCAACTTTGCACAGTATCTGCACACAAACAATGCCTTCGCGCAGGACGCCAGAATAGAAGACAAAAGTGTTAAGCCAAACATTCGAGTCAGCGCCACAGAGTTCCTGGCCGGCGACCGGGTGGTGGGGATTCGCAGGAAACTCGAAGCCCTAAAAGCAAAACGCACAACCCTGCATAAACTGGTACAAGATCGTTTTGAAGAAATGAAAGCCGATATCGGACCGGCTCCGGAGCACCTGCTCTGGACACGGGCTTACAAGGCGGTATGCCTGAATTTTGCCGAATTGGACCAAACCTGGATACGCAGAGCCAATGCTCCTGCGATTCCACGTTCAAGGGCGAAAGGATAACGCTAATATCTCTCAATGCTGAAAAAAAGTACACGAAAAATCACCCGTTTGATTGTGAGAAGACCTAAAAGATTTTTGTTTGGACAACTTATAGTTATCGGGTATGGCCCGATGTGACCATCCAGGGACTTGTTCGCTTGGGATACCATAATAAGGTTGACACACCAATCCAACACGGTATAAGTATATTATGGTGGTGACAACGAAACATGTATTGTAACTACATTGATCAACCACCAGGCTTTTCGGGCTTGTGATCAATCGGGCAGATTGTAAAACATGATATTGGTATATTAATCATTTAGCAAACGCCAGAATGGCGAAAGGTTAGGGTAATGGCTGAAATCAATCGTACGGCTTTATTTGGAAAACTCAACAGTTTAGGCTACAAAGCAATCGAAAGTGCCACAATCTTTTGCAGAATGAGAGGTAATCCATATGTTGAACTGGTCCACTGGCTGCACCAGATTCTCCAACTTCAGGATTCGGATATTCACTGTATCTCACGACACTTTGGCATAGAACCCTCGCGACTGGCCAAAGATATGACAGAAGAATTGGATCGCCTGCCACGGGGATCGACATCAATTTCCGACCTGTCCCCGCATCTCGAAGAATCTGTGGAACGAGGGTGGGTTTTTGGAACACTGCTGTTCGGAGAATCACAGATTCGTACGGGCCACCTTATTGTTGGAATGTTAAAAACCGCCAACCTCAAAAACGTCCTGTTGGGTATTTCAAAAGAATTCGGCAAGATCAAACTCGAAGAGTTGACGGACAATTTTGCCAAAATCGTAGGTGCTTCGCCAGAGGAATCACTTGCGGCAACCGACGGTACCTCGCTACGAGCCCAGCAACCTTCCGGCGGCGACGAGACCCAAGCGGCACCGGCTCCAATGGGCAAGCAGGAGGCTTTAGCCAGATTTTCAGTAGATTTGACAGCAAAGGCCCGTGATGGTGACATGGATCCTATTGTCGGTAGGGATGAAGAAGTCCGACAGATAATAGACATTCTAATGCGCCGTCGCCAAAACAATCCAATTCTAACTGGAGAAGCAGGAGTAGGAAAAACCGCAGTCGTAGAAGGTTTTGCACAGCGCATTGCATCAGGTGACGTCCCGCCATCGCTAAAGGATGTAACTCTCAGAGTTCTGGACATAGGTCTGCTCCAGGCCGGTGCCAGTGTTAAAGGTGAATTCGAAAACCGCTTGCGACAGGTGATAGAAGAAGTTCAAAGCTCCCCTAAACCGATTATCCTTTTTATTGACGAAGCCCATACTCTCATCGGTGCCGGAGGTTCTGCCGGGACTGGTGACGCAGCGAACCTTTTAAAGCCTGCATTGGCACGCGGCACATTACGTACGATAGCAGCTACAACATGGGCCGAGTACAAAAAATATATAGAAAAAGACCCAGCTCTTACTCGTAGATTCCAGGTAGTAAAGGTCGAAGAGCCTGACGAGTCAAAAGCCATAATGATGATGCGAGCATTGGCTTCGAACCTCGAGAAACATCACCGTGTTCAAATCCTGGACGAGGCACTCGAAGCGGCGGTTCGACTTTCTCATCGTTATATCCCGGAACGTCAACTACCCGATAAAGCGGTCAGCCTAACCGACACGGCATGTGCAAGGGTGGCCATAAGCCAACACGCGGTGCCCCCGGAACTGGAAGATTGCCGACACCGCATCGATGCTTTGGAAATAGAACTGGGTATCATCGCCAGAGAAACAGCAACAGGAATCGATCACACAGTTCGTGAATCTGAGACAATCAAAAAACTCGAAGCCGAGCGAGCAAGAGATGCCGAGTTGGAAAAACGATGGACAAAGGAAAAAGGATTGGTTGACACTATCCTCGATATTCGTGCCAAATTACGCGAGTCAGGTGACCCGATAATTGAAAAGAAAGATGCAGACGAAAAACCTGAATCGCCCAAAGCCGATCCTGTCACCAATGATGCTAAAGAAACCGAGACCTCAGAGCAAGTCAACAGAGATGATTTGCTCAAAGAACTCAAGCAGCTTTTAGAGCAACTCGATGAACTACAGGGAGAAAGACCACTGATTCTGCCTTGTGTGGATTCCCAAGCCGTTGGTTCGGTAGTTGCTGACTGGACCGGCATCCCCGTTGGAGGAATGGTTAAGGATGAAATAGAAGTAGTCCTGAATCTGGAACAGAACATCCGCCAGCGAGTTATCGGTCAGGACCACGCATTGGAGGCAATTGCAAAAAGGATTAAGACCTCTCGTGCCGGCATAGAAAATCCAAACAAGCCCATTGCCGTGATGTTCCTGGTTGGCCCAAGTGGTGTCGGAAAAACTGAAACCGCACTTGCCTTGGCCGAGGCGCTCTATGGGGGCGAAAACAACATAGTCACCATCAACATGAGCGAGTTCCAGGAAGCCCACACAGTCTCAACATTAAAAGGCTCACCTCCCGGATATGTTGGGTACGGCGAAGGTGGCGTTCTTACCGAAGCGGTACGTCGCAGACCATACAGTATCGTATTGCTTGACGAAGTAGAAAAAGCACATAAAGACGTGCACGAGATATTCTTTCAGGTTTTCGACAAAGGACAAATGGAAGACGCCGAAGGAAGACTCATTGATTTTAAGAATACGATTATTCTGCTGACGAGCAATGTTGGCACCGACCTGATTATGGATTTGTGCAAAGATCCCAAGTTGATGCCTGAGCCCGAAGGCATATGCAAGGCACTGCGAAAGCCATTGTTAGAGGTCTTCCCCCCTGCTCTGCTCGGACGCCTTGTTGTCGTCCCATACTATCCACTTAGTGACGACACACTCAAACTTATAATTCGGTTACAGTTGGAACGAATAGGCCGACGAACAAAAGAAAATCACAAAATACCGTTTGTCTATAACGATAAAGTTATCGATCTCATTGCCGGCCGCTGCACCGAGGTCGAAAGTGGCGCTCGCTCGGTTGATGCGATCCTTACAAATACCCTGCTGCCGGAAATCAGCCAGGAGTTGCTGACAAGGCTGATAGAGGGCAAAACCGCAAAACACGTCAAGATAGGAACAAAGGGCAGTGAGTTTACTTACTCATTCGACTAAAAGCAAGCCCTGGACAAAAAAACTATCGACTGAATATGAATAATGGTAAAGATAAAAAAATAAAAGTCTTATCGACATGAAAGGGGTAGTACGCAATGCCTGAAAAACCTACCCAGAAAAATAGGGAGTTAGCGATTGCTACGCCCTTGGGAGAAGATGTTCTTTTGCTTAAAAGCTTCTCGGGCATCGAACAACTTGGCCGACCATTCGAGTACAAACTCGAACTTGCCAGCCAAGACCATCAGATAAAGCCCGAAGACATCGTCGGACAGAACGTAACGATAAGGCTTAACCTGCCTGGCCAGGACGATATCCGATATTTCAACGGACATATCAGCAGTTTCACACAACTGGAAATATCAGACCGAATGGCTCTCTATCAGGCAACTGTTGTACCATGGCTCTGGTTCCTGACAAGAACTGCAGACTGTCGAATCTTCCAGGAAAAAACAATCCCTGAAATAATAAAAGAAGTTTTCAAAAAACACGGATTCACGAATTTCGAGGATGGACTCACCGGCAGCTACTCTGCATGGGAGTATTGTGTGCAATACCGTGAGACCGATTTCAACTTTGTAAGCCGACTCATGGAGCAGGAGGGAATATGTTATTTCTTCAGGCACGAAAACGGAAAACACCTGCTGGTCCTGAGCGACTCAAGCAGCGCCCATGAACCGTATCCTAACTTCGAGCAACTCGAATACCATCCTGCCGACAAAGGAACCAAACCCCAGGAGTGCATCTCGGAATGGATCGTTGAAACCAATTTGCAATCCGGCTCATATGCTCTCAATGATTTCGATTTCAAGAACACAAAAAAGGATCTTCTAACCAGGGCAAAAGTGGACCATAAGCACTCTTCGTCAACCTTTGAAATCTACGATTATCCCGGCAAGTACACCCAAAGCGGTGACGGCGAAAGCTATGCCAGACAACGAATTGAGGAACTTGACTCCCAGTACAAGGTAGCAATGGCAAACTCAGATTCAAGAGGCATCTGCGCAGGCTTTACCTTTGAACTCACCGGCCATCCAAACTATGAACAGAAGAAACACCTGATCACTTCTGCAAGCTACAATATTGACGCTGGTGAATTCTTCTCTGCCCAACAGCCTGGGGGTGAGTTCTTTATTGCATGCACATTTACTGCAATAAATGCAGACAACAACTTTCGACCGCCGAGAATCACTCCAAAATCGTCCATATCCGGACCCCAAACAGCAATGGTCGTAGGACCCTCGGGACAGGAAATTTACGCCGACGAACACGGTAGGATCAAAGTCAAATTCCACTGGGACCGTTACAGCAAGGCCGATGAAAACAGTTCATGTTGGATTAGAGTCGCACAGGTCTGGGCCGGTAAAAATTGGGGCGCGCTTTATACCCCCAGAATAGGACAGGAAGTTATCGTTGATTTCCTCGAAGGCGACCCCGACCGACCTATCATTACAGGAAGGGTATATAACGGCCAGGCATCACCCCCTTACGATCCAAAGAACAAACCAACCATATCCACAATAAAATCCAACTCCAGCAAAGGAGGAGGCGGCTTCAACGAAATACGCTTCGAAGACAAAAAAGGCGATGAGCAACTTTTCATCCACGCCGAGAAGAACATGGATATTCGCGTCAAAAACGACCGATTCGAAACCGTCAAAAACAACAGGCACCTGCACGTCGAAAAGGACAAACACGAGCAAGTCGATAACAACCGCAACGAAACCGTTGATGCAGATCACAAGGAAAAAATCGGAAAAGACCGACATCTAACGGTCAAGGGAAAGGAAGCCAAACAGGTCGATGGCAGTCTCTCACTGACGGTCAAGGGTGACGTGATTGAGGTTTTTAAGTCAAATCATTCTGAGCAAACGACAAGCGACTACTACTTAAAAGGAAAAAACGTTGTAATCGAGGCAATGCAGAACATCACACTAAGTGTCGGCGGCTCGCACATCGCCATCGAATCGGCCGGAATCGAGATTGTCAGCAGCGGCCAAATTAAGATCGAAGGTACCAAAATAGGGATCTCAGGCAGCGCAATGACAGAAGTTAAAGGTGGCATCGTAAAAATCAATTAACGGAAAGCTTTTATGGGAAAGAAAAAAGGAAAAGCAGGTAAAGCAGTTCCCCCGGGTGCCCCGGACAAGGCCGAAGATGCCGATATAGCCGATCCCGGTAAAGTAGCCGAAATCAAATCAGAACAACTAAAGAATAAGCAAGGCAAATACGGCTCACAGCAGGTAAAACCTTTCAAGCCGCCAGAAGATGAAGAGGAAAAAGAGGAAAAAAGCTGGATCGAGATAGAAATGGTAGATGAAGAAGACGAACCTGTGCCGGGTGAAAAGTACAAAATAACATTACCCGATGATTCAGTAACCGAGGGAACGCTTGATGGAAACGGATTCGCCCGGATCGAGGGAATAGAGCCAGGCACATGCAAAATCACCTTCCCCGAACTAGACAAGGAGGCCTGGGAAAAGGTATAAGGGAAACTATGGCGAAAAAACATAAAGTAAAACAGGGCGAATGCATCTCAAGTATTGCTGATAAGTATGGCTTCTTTCCCGACACCATCTGGAACGACTCGAAAAACAGCAGCCTAAAGCAGAAGCGAAAGGATCCTAACGTTCTCTCGTCTGGCGACGTGGTATACATACCCGAAAAGGAGCAAAAGGAAGAATCGTGCCCCAGCGAAAAATGCCACCGGTTCCGCAAGAAGGGAGTTCCAGCAAAAATGAAGGTACAACTCGTCATGGAAGATGAGCCCATGAAAAATCAACCCTTTTCCTTGATCATAGACGATCAGTTTTGGTCGGATGGAACTACGAATGGCGATGGCTACATTGAAACCACCATACCCCCTCAGGTTAAAACGGGTAAAATCATTGTAGGCCCTCCCGATAACCGAATCAGTTTTGGAATAGACTTTGGTACGCTTGATCCCTTGGAAACGAAAGAAGGTGCACTAAAACGGTTAAACAATATGGGGTATGAGGTTGGGGATGACCCTCGAGGAGCCATTGAAGCCTTTCAAGAAAAAGAAAATTTGACAATGACAGGGGAGCTTGACCAAGCCACCCGCGACCGCATCAAGGAGGTGTTTGGGCAATGAGTTTTGCAAACGCTAGGAACTTTTTTGTTGCTCGGTTGAATCAAGGGGCTTCAAACCACAATCAGTTGGTTGGTCGTAGGGTTGCTGTCTATTTTCAAACAGCACCGGGACTTCCCAAAGGCATCAAACGGGGCATAGGAAACCTGGACTACAAGGTCTATTGGGGTAATGAAGAAAAACAGACGGGGAGGACCAGCACTCAGAAAGATGGGAAAGTTGTGGTGGTGATTTCGCCCAATGCCAATATCCAAACCATATTGGAAATTCTGGGTACGCGATATGAAATCATCCGACTGCAGAACATGGCCAGATCCAATACTATTCGAGGTATACAGCAACGGTTGAATATACTGGGATACTATTATGGCCCTCTGGTGGGCAATGAAGTAGAAATCAACCTTCCAGTAAATCAAAAAAAACTTTATGAAAATCCAAACAAAGAGACCGAGCAGGCGATTCTAGATTTTCAAGTTGACCATGATCTCTTTGCCGATGCCATGTACGGCCCGAAAACAAGCAAGGGCATGGAGGACCAGCTTAAAAAGGTCGGCAGCGTAGCTATGGCAGCAACAGGCAGCACGTCCGATTATGAAGGTCGCAAAGCCACCATCGGCGGCCACACCAAACTAAAGAAGCTAATCCACAAAAGTATCAGGATTTTTCCTGTTCGTTTTGCCCGGGCGCCCCATGCGACCAATGCAAATACCGATGACGGCCCGGTTGATGCAAATGCTCCTGATCCAGATGATCGCGGCTTTAATAAATGCCTGAATTCCGGACATGGAGCGTTCGTGTTACCGGTTGGTTTTGATCCAGATCTGGATAACCAGACTGAAACCCGGGTGCGACTTCTTCGGATTAATATTGCGGACGCGGCCGACCTCTACGTCACGTCGAGCAATGCGCAAATGCTGGAGATCACCACCCCACGGCAAGAGGAAAACAATGAGGGAACGGTCGTGGTGAAAAACAAATTGCCGGCAACAAACAACGTCATGATCAAATTTCGCGCCCTCAGGGCAGGACGCTGTTTTTTGGAAGTTCGTTTCGGCGCCCAGGACGGTCCGATTATTCACCGCCTTCAAGTCGTCATCAACAGGTTGCGCATCCTGCAGGTTAAGGCGCATGCACCGGTTATTAATGGCCCCAACACAGTTGGTGCCCCAGCTGTTGCTGCACAAACCCAATACAAAACCAAAGCAAGAATCGATGCCCGTTTTTTAGATGTCAATAAGGTCTATTTTCCCCATGGGATCAAGTTCGAAGTCATGAATGTTGTGGACACGGATGCGCATAATTTCCATGTCCAAGGGTGTGTGGATATACCGCGGGAAGGCCCAACGTTAGATGCTCATAATAGGCAAGGCAATGGTGCCATTAACGTTATTTTTGTTCGGCAGATAGTGGTATTAAATCCTGCACGTACAAATTTTGAAATCGGGACAAATCAAATCGGCGGTGCTGCCAGTTCTGCACAGGCAGATCCTAACTTCAGTGTATATCTGGCTGATTGGGCCGGGGAGGCCCAGACCATTGCCCATGAGTTGGGGCATGTCCTTAATTTGGTAAACGATCCGAGTGCAGTGCGATTTGTTCATATCAATGCCCGGGATAGACGTGTTAATCCCCAAGTGCCTGGTACGGGCGTCAGAATTCGTGATGATATAGTCTCACGAAGAAGGTTGATGTGGGCTTTTACGGAGTTAGGTAATGATTGTTACAGGGAATTTCCTGCGCTAGGTGCTGCTAATACGCAACCAGCATATAATCCCGAGAATATTATGGCCTATCGGAGAAACGTGGGCTACACCAATGATAAAGTCGGGGTGATGTTGGCGATCAAAAATTTCAAAGAGGATCGAACCGACTTGGAGATGCAAGAGGTCCAAAAAAACGCTGATTTATTAATTGCCCAAGCAACGCCATAGAATTAGGAGCAGAATGTGATAGGCATTAGGTGTATAGGCTTACGAAAACACTTTTTTTTGGCAACGGCTTCTATGTTAGTGCTTATGGCTTTTGGAATCCAATGCGTGTCTGTGGATCACTCCCCACCTGGGGAGAAAATGTCGCGGACAGAAAGTGAGGATAATGGTATGTCAAAAGAGAAAGAACTGGAAAATATGATTGCTCAAGGTGACTGGAAAGCCGTTGAACTGGCAATACAAATGGGAGAGGCGGCATGGCCCTCCGTCAAGCAGGGCGCCAAGATGGCGGACTTTCGATCTCGCCAGATATCCATGGTTTGCGCCGGACAGTTGGGCGGTGAGGCTGCAGGCGAAATATTGCTGGCCGGTTTGGGCGACAAGCACATCAATGTGAGTCTGGCGGCGGCCGGACAATTATCCATGAATCCTCCGACCAGTGCCCTCCAGGGTATTTTAAATGAACTTGCTGCATGCTCTGAAGAAAATATCTGTGCGCTTCTGGCATTATCGGCAGGCCGTCTTCCGGACGAGGCTTCCACAAAAGCCCTACTTGGGCTGGTGGATGGAGATGACGACGTGGCAAAAAACGCCCAACTGGCACTGGCCAAACTCGGACATCCCGAATATCTCAAGACACATCTCTCTAAACTTGCATCCAAGAATCCTCATACCCGGTATGAAGCCTTAGCCCAACTCGTTTATATCGATGATGCCAAACTCGCCGAGAATGCCAAGAGGCTTCTTTCTGATAAAGAAGTCGCCGTAACCATTGGAACCCAATACAACCCGCGATATCGGCGCGTGTGTGATCAGGCGGTAGACACGTTGGTGCATCTGTTGAAGCTGTCACCACCGTTTGAGACAAAGTTGGCAAAAATATATTCTGATATTGAATTGATGCAGATAAATCAACTTGTACCATAATATGATGATTCTTAAGGAAATCTGAAATGCCCCCTGCAGCAAGAGTTGGTGATATGCACACTTGCCCGATGCAGACCCCTGCCGTCGTGCCGATTCCGCATGTCGGAGGGCCGATCCTTCCACCGGGCTGCCCCACAGTCCTTATCGGGGGTATGCCAGCAGCATCTCTCGGTGATATGGCCACCTGCGTAGGACCCCCCGATGCCATCATTAAGGGCTCAGCCACTGTTTTAATCGGAGGTAAACCAGCAGCCAGACTGGGCGACAACACAGCCCACGGCGGTGTCATTGTAGTTGGCTTTCCAACCGTCATGATCGGAGGCTGATACATATCGAATAGCCCTGATACGCAATTTGGGGCTATCGCCAGGGACCGGCTAACGGTGCAGGCGGATCGGATATCGATTGAAAACGCGGTACCTGAACCGCATCCTGACCTTTTATCGAAAGAACAGGCATAAGCCCCCTGCCAATGATTTGTTCCATCGCACGCTCACCAAGGTAGATTTCCGCACATGGCGTAACACGTTTTTCACCCTCGGATTCGTATATATGCATGGGTATTCCAGTCACGTAACGGCCAAGACCACCAGTAAGATTCCATCCGAATTCACGAAAAGCCATACCCAGCAGGTATGTACAGATAGCTGCAGAATTACCCCACAAATACTGTTCATGGCCCGCAAATGACGAAAACTCCTCAAAATCGAACGACTCAATAGGATCGGTGTCAATCCCATAAGGCAAACGCAGCAGAAAACGGGGCAATACCAAACCAACATACGCCGCCTCAGAAGAACCACGAAGTTCCCGCCATACCTGATCGATCCCCTGCCCCCCCTGCCATCGCCAGTCCTGCGGATCAGGCGTACTGGCAAGCGACGCACACCCTGCAAAATGTGAATCTGCACAAGCCAGCAGAGGAGCACCCCCAGCCTGGGCTACCCTGGCGAGCTGACCCAGCAGAATAATATCCTGTGTAGTCTTCTCGAAGGTATAACCGCCAAGAAGAAGCGCATATTGCCCGGCACCCTGGGCACCTGCACTTTTTTCAGCGATAAGACGGTAAGTACCGGACGATTGCAGGCTATCACCCGAACTAAGATCGCCCGCCAACTCCTCCTTGCTTACATCGAGCACATAGACTTTAAGCGTTTCGTCTGTTTCCAATTGGCTAATGATAAAGCACAGCATCCGCCAGTTCCCCTCAAGTTCCTGAAAATCCGGGTGATGGAGAATCGCTCGCATCTGACCACTGATAGCCTGGTCAACCTGAGCGATAAGTTGGCCCTGCTCAGGATCAGGAGCAGGAACGATATAAGGCTTTACTACTTCTCTAATTAGTGAATCTATATCGACCGATTCCCCGGATGAGGTCAAATGTTGCTCCGCTTTCGGACGTTTGCCAAGCAACCGCTCAATTGTCTCGACTTCGGACTCATCCGGAACCGAACGTGCCTTTGTTGACTCGACACCGGATTTGTCCATTTCCTGTCCCTCAGCAAGCCAGGAACGCACCACAGAAGCACCCTCGCCAAATGTGGCAGGTTCCTGCAGGAGTTTTCTGGTCTGCTTGAGGCTCTGGAATATTTCCAGACGCTCAAAGATTCGGTCTGGATGAAAATCATCCACATGATTAAATCGTAGGGTGATTTGAGGTCCGTTATTACTGCCGAGAGGAATTCGAATCTCACAGCAAAGCTTCTTCGGAAGTTCTTCTAAGTTATCCACATCCACCCCAATACGCCTGCGAGCCCCAAGCGAAGCCCCCTTTTCGCACAAACCTCGATTCCTCCTGCCACCAAAATCAGCAAGTATGGCTATGCAAAACGGCGTATCTTCTTTGGCTTTCCAGGGCGAAAACGAGGTTTGTGTCCCTAATTCAAATTCTATTTGTCCCGATGAGAATTGCATAGACATGGCTCTTTACTCCATAGTACCCTTATTCTGGCTTTGCTTGCATCCCGGCGCGCCGGGGCTGTCTCCTGAATTCTGAATTCGTCAAACTGGCAAATAGGTCAGTTTGACTTAATATATTATTTGACACAATATTGTCCACTGTTAAAATATAAACATAGACGCTATTTATGGTCCGGTCGTCGCTTGACTAACGAGCCGGTAGAATGGTGGAGTTGGCTGTTATATATAGGAGTGTGTGAAGTTGTTGTGTTCTGATACGAAAAAATGCACTGCAACATTACCCGATGGCTACGTCGCCATACCCATTTCACAAAACCAGAAATCTGCCGCATTAAAACTGTGTGCACTGGTAAGACTTGACCCTGAACCGGTTGGCGGTCACCTCGTGCTGATTCGAGACACAATCGATGCCAAAGTGTTCCTCGCATGCCTCATCGATACATCGGGCAGGCTTCACGAGTGGCTTGAATTGTGGGTGCAAAACTCCGAATATCTAATCAATACCGCATCAGCTTGTCGTCAATCCATTTCAAACAACATACTCGACCAACAATGGCGCCGCCAGACTAAGGCTTTTGAAAAACTGGATGAGCAGTCTATAATAATGACCGGCTGGGAAACACAAAATCCACTACCGACATTTCTGGATATTTCAACACTGTCACCGATTCACCCACTCGACAATAATTCCTCGGAACCATGGAAACTCTGTAAGGACGAGGGCTTACTCCAGCAAAAAGGACTGCCAAACTATTGCGGTTCCATGCATCGTTACCTCCACCTGCCGGCGTCAGGCCCTGATTCACAGTTAATTCCTGTTACGCCGGGCGCACCAACGAACGATTATACCAAACCAATCTCAGAGATTTGCGGCGATTCCAGCCAATTTATCCCCCTAAATCCCGCAGCCGGTTTGATGATGGTAAAGAAGCATGAACCGATAGGTCTGGAAACTTTCATTGATATTCTCAGCGGCGAAAAATGGGACGGAATAAAACATGGAAGAGCGCTTCTCGACATCGACGAGAACCTATATGCACTAAGCAAAGACAGGAACCTCTCGTGCGCCCAAGGCCGACTTTTCCTCGAAACTCATCGAATGTGCGGACGTTTGATCGAAACATTCCACTTGAAGTTACGATTGCTTGCTGACATTGTATCGTCTGTACATTCGATGGTATCTCAACTAAAACGACCCATGCTAAATATTTCCCCTGAAAACTGGCAAGTCAAACTCGGAGAATATGCAAAAGGACTACCATTTCTATGGACTGCAACGGCATTAATTGTCGATCCGGGAGATGCAATCAAATTGGCAATCGAAAAAAGCGACTTTCAATACTATTTGCCCGCACTTACAACCGGAACATCGGTCTATCGTACTATCGTTACTTCTGTGACAACCAGGGGAAATGCGTCCGTCCGAATAAGGGAACTCTTGCCGGACACAGGAGATACAACCATCGTCGAAGGTACATTTACAACACAGGAGCGTATCGAAGTAGCAAGTTTTGATCTCATATCGTTTCAACTTAATCTCGCGCACGGCAGTGTTAATCTCTATGGCCGTCTTGAAGCGGATTCCGCTATGGCAACGGGTGAATGGAGATTCAGAACTATCGGACAGAATATCGGAAATATTATCGTTTCGGACTTGCGATCTGCACAAGGTGTACCCATCAAAGTTGTCCCGTTTGAAATTATACCGCTCTTGAGTACTCCCTGCGACTTGTACTCATTGGCGGTTATGGCTGTAAGGATATTTCTAACTGACAATACGACTACTTTACCTGTGGCTATTGATGAAACGCTCAGCCTTTCTCGACAAGTAAATATGAACTCGGATTCCTCCGAAAATCTCGAAACTCGCATCGGTAATACTTTCGCAAAAGATAACCGATGGCTTGAATCACTGGGACCACACCATTTGACTTTTGACAAAATAAAAGCAGAAGATGCCTTTGGTTTGATTCCAAATGAACTATGGTGGGAAACCCTTGCCATAATACTGCGAATGTTCCCCGGTGCCGATCACGAAAGCGAATGTAAAAATTATGGTGACGCCCAGCCAGGAGGTCTTCACAAAGTCTTTGAGAGAACGATTACAGATCTGGACAACCTGATATTAAGATCGAGAAGTCTTATCGTCGCTGACTTCAAATCTAATAGGGAAATCAACGATCTTATACAAGAGTACCTGACATAGCAATGTCAAACCGTAAATCTTTTTTTAAACAATTATTAGAAATTATTGGGAGTCGGAAATGAAAAAGGCTTTATTAAAATCTCATGTCATTGGACTGTTCTTAGTTGGTTTGTTAGCCCCAGGCTGCAGTTATATCCTCGGTCCTCGTGTTGTAAACGTCACAGCAAACGAGGATATCTGCAAAAAATCCGTAGAGGTCCATCTCGTGGGAGTTAACAGGTTCGAGAAAGACCTGTGGGAAAAAATGTCGATGACAAACTACTGGGAACCCGAAAATCAATTGCGGAAAAGCGCCAGAGATTACACATATGTGATACAATTCGGGCAGGAGCCTTGTGAAAAAACGTTAACAAAAAAAGACACTATTCGAAATATATGGAAAAAAAGGAAAATCGAATACTTGTTTGTCCTGGCAGATATGCCGGGCTTATTTGACGATATGCCAGGTAATGCCGACGCAAGACGACTGCAATTGCCTTCTCCCGACTCAAGTAGCTGGGGTATGAAACAGCGAAAAATCAACATCAGTATTGAAAGTGGAAACGTCGTTGCACTGACCATTCCAAAATAAAAAAGATTGAGATTAATATTTAGTCTTCTTTTCGGTTTGCAAAGGTACCCGTGCAATGGCAAGCTTCGGCCACTATCAAACTGTTCATCTGATTCACAATATCGGTTTTACCGCTCTCTATAGCGGACATACCGCGGGTAGTACTGAGGAATTATTTGCAATTAAAGCTTTTCAGCCTTCCGAACTGCTTTTGGAAGAACAACGGGCAAAAGTAGAAACAAATCTATTCCTAAACAGCGCAAAAGTACAACAGAAAGTCGCGGCCTCCGACGCCCAACACTGGGCACCTGTCCACGAATTCGGACAAATCGCAAACGGAGCATTTTACGTTACGGACAAGTACAACCGTTCCCTGCAGCAACTAATTAGCGGACATGTACAACTCGACACACAGCTTCTGCGGACAATAATCGAATCTGTCGCAAAAGGACTCTTGGAGTTAAAACAAATATGCAACCGCCCTCATGGAAACCTAAAGGCCAGTAACGTACTAATTGCGGACGCTGACAATATTTTACAAACTAAAACGGTACTTACAGACCCGCTACCAGATCAGAACATTGATAACGAAGTTCATTGGAATACGGATTTAAGGGACATTGCTGAGTTCATTTACCAGCTTGTAATGCACCGACAGTCACCCGCTACAAGAGGCTGGCAGGCACCCGACTCCCCAGAGTGGGCAAGGCTCGGAAAACACGCGAACGACTGGAGAAATCTATGTAACCAGTTGATGAATGCATACATAACGCCGGATGCAATGAACATCGAGATACTTCTTGAGCAGCTCGATAAACTAAAAGAAACCAGGCGACATCCACTGACTCTTGGCCTTATCATTGCAGGCGTAATTCTCCTTGCCACTGCCACTACTTTATTTTTTGTTTTGAAAGCCGGACCTCCTCCGGAACAAACGGACTGGTTCAAATTGTGCGATGACTATAACGATTGGGTGGATGCCGTCAGCGGGGATCTGGGACGTAAAAGAAACAATGCGCGCGCAATCGCATGGCAAAAACATCCAGAGCTAACCACGATAGTGAAAAATATCAAGCAAGCTGCCTATCCTTATGAAATAATGAAGCTACAAGGTTTTGAAAGAATCTCTCTTGTCAGGAAACATCCAGAATATGCCCAAATGAAGGAAACAAAGGAAGCTCTTAAAGCCATCGAAGATATAAAGGACTTTTTCGATCCTAATTCGAAAACTACATGGGCACTGTTAACAAAATTTGATGATATCGCAATACTTACTAAAAAACATAACTGGAAGGGACCGGCTGAATATCTCGGTGACATGACCAGGCAGCTAAAACCGGATTCCCAAAACCACCAGCAGGAAATTGCCCAACATGTGGATAAGATGCTCGATCTTAAAGACTTGATAGAGAATATTACCACACATCTCGAAGAAATCACTAAAACTCAAAAAATCATTGCGGAAACACGAGACCCGATCTTTCTTCGCTTCGATGATAGTTTTCTTAAACAGCAAACCAAATTAGATCCCGACCTGACCGGCGAAAAATCCTTAAATCAACTACTTAAAAAACTGGCAACCGTAGCAGATCAGTCAAATATACTCTCACAGTTTATCAAAGATAATTGGGAAAATGTAAACATAAATTATCTATTCGAGGAGCCTGTCAGAGACCAAGAAAAGAACATTACAAGCGAAACCTTTGCTAACAGAATAAAACTAGTTGAGCAGTATTATCACCTTCGTCCCGATCCACGGGAGAAACTATACAAATATGTAAAGGCTATCGACCCCAACATTGCATTAGCACTCCAGGACGATCCAAAAGAAGGCGAAAAACTCGAAAAAAAATTCATACTGCATAAACAGAATATTACAAAACTCGAATTGATCCCTGCTATTGAAAAAAACCGAGACATAATCGAATCCGAAATCAAAAAGTCACGGACGGCATTTGAAGAGATCAACAATAACGCACTCTTGTTGATGGTAGATGCCATTAAATGGTGGGAAGAAAAGAAAACAACCACTATCGCAAATTCAGAAGCTATAAATAATCAATGGCAGAAACGACGAGACGCCTTACTCGCTAATCATAAAAAAACAGATTTCGAAAATAAAAAAAATCGCAACATTTTCCAGCCGCTAAGGAAAAAAATTGAACTGACACTAAAACGGCTCAAATATCTGTCACAATTATTACCACAAGGATTCGGCGAAGAATTAACACTGACAGAATGGAACAAACAGCTTACTAACTTATATGGCGTAAAAAGAGAAGGACTTTTTGACAAGATTATCCTTACGATGCGCCCCCCAGGCGAGGTCATCGATCCAAACTCATCTCAATTCAATAACCAATGGGGCAAAAACATTGACGATTTGAACCGGTGGAAGAACGAACTGGCTCAGCTTATTCCAGCTTTTAATAAAATCGAGAAAGCCCTAGACGCCTGCTATCTTCTTAATGAACAATTATCTGATGAAACTTCACAAAGCAACACTATCGGCGAATTGTATAATTCGTGGGAAAGCAGAGAAATATTTAAAGAACTTGCCTCTGCACTTAAAGGGGTGACCTCCAGAGTTGAAAATCTTATAAAAATTGACAATGCTCCCGCCAACAAAAAGTATCTGGCCGATACGGCACTTGACTTAAATTCCAAAGCCGAGTCGCGTTATGCCGCATGGGCAAAACTCGCAAATCTATCTGGTGACAAATGGCCAAACAAGGCGCAGGACTGGGACGACGAGAAAATTATTCAAAGCAGACTTAAAACTGATTTTGCCACAATAAGAAATACAAACCAAACTCGTGGAAACGCCCTTCGCAAAATACTCGAAGACACAAGTCTCGAACGCGAAAAAGTATTCAGAAAGGCAAATATTGCACGATTCACAAAACTCGTTACGAACAATAGCCGCAACGACAAAATACTCAACAGCTTCGGGAATTTCCAACCATATGGTTCCAATGCCGATCTCAATCAAATAAAAGAACATGAAGCTCTTGCTAATGACCTGGCACAGTTTACCGCAAACCGTCAATGGCAACAAAAGGACAGCGAGATAGAAATGAAACTGTTCCAAACACAAAGCCAACTATATCGTAAGAACACCGCAGACCTCACAAGTCAGGATTTCCACCAGTGGCTTGGAATAGAAAAGGGAGTTAAAAGGTACATCAAGATAGAACCCGACCCACGTCTTATTTACAAACAGAATCCCAATAATATAGATGCAAAAGCCCGCGATATCGAACAACTCATCAATAACAAGGTAATCCCCACCAAGCCTGATAAAGCAAAGGAATTTTTAACACTATTTAACGCCATCGATGCCAAAGCTGAAAATATATTCAAAATCCACGCTATCGAAGGAAACAGAGAAATAATTCGCGAACAAGTATCAAGTCTTGCTCTCCTTTGGCAACAGTTCCAGGAACTCGAAAAATCCGTTAAGTCTGTAATTAAACCTGAATATTGCAAGTATGTGGAACTGCTTGAAAACGGACAACTTATTTTTGATCCGGAAGCGACAACACTGCGCAGTTTTGAGCCTGTGACCAGAAAAAATAATGGTACATTCGATCTTTTCGGTATTGGAAAATGGGAAGACTTCAAAGAATCGGCTACTCTTAGAGAAACATTCTTCGAAAGAACTCAAGATAACAACAAACTTAATATCGGTTGGCCTAAATATATCCGATCAAAGAAAGACCAGAGCATTATACTCAGATTCATCCCCGCAGGCCCTGGCAACACAAAACCATTTTATATAGCCACGCATGAAATAACAAATAAACAATATATATCGTTTATGAACAAAACTAAAGCTGAAACTGCAAAATATACGGGCTTGGTTATGTTTTCCAACTCAATGGGATCGCTCATAAGAACAATCACTAGTTCCCATCCACCATGTCGGATAAAGTGGAAACAGTCCGAAAAAATATTCGTAGTGTCAAATGCTTATGAAGAGGTTCCGGTAACGTATGTCACATTCACAGGAGCAAAAGCTTACGCCCAATGGCTCGAATCACAGTTACCAAAAACAGAACAACATGAGTATGCTTCAAGGGCTCGAACAAAAACTGCATACCCCTGGGGTGACGACAGATCGGAGATTTCTAAATTCGCACACATAAGAGCATCCGCATGGATAGAAGCAGCAAAGCAATATAATACAAAAATAACTAATCCACTTGAAATCACACACGAACCTTTGGGAGCCATCAAAGAATCTCTATCAAACAAAATGATCAACATAGATAACGTTATAAATCAGGGAACAAACTATAAATCACCCTGGCCGACCGCCAGCAACAGCCAGCCTAACAACTGGGGGATTCATGATATGATTGGAAATGTTTGGGAATGGTGCAAAGACGATGCAAATAATGAGCAATCACTGATTTGCGGGGGTTCATCACTCTCACCACCCGAATACGCCAAGCCGGATTCCAAGCATAAATTTAAATCAACAGCAAATGACGTTGGGTTTAGAGTTATCGTACCGGCCAAATAGAAAAAAACAACGGCTTGCAGGACAATTTCACTGCTCTTAACGCAAACCATAATTTACTACAACAAATCTCACTCGGGGAAAAGGCGACTATCCACCGAACGGCCTGTCAAGATACCACTGAACAAACATCGCAGTCTTCCATTCTTCCTGCGGGAAGCCACCGTATTTGCTCATTACAGTTTGAACGGATTGATCGCTCGGACGATGTATTTCAGAAACTAAAATACCAACATACTCACTCAGGTTATCAAGCCACTGTTTCGCCAAAGCGTATTCCGTACTACTGCCTGCACGATCAGACAATCCTTGAGCAATCATTGCCATTTGTATTTCATCTGGCGGTTGGTCTGCCGATGCAACCTCTGTAACAACCCCACCAAGAGCGTCAAAGTATGTGCTCCCGGCTTCCTGCAAGCCCTTGGCCAATTCCAGAAGGCGCTCCATTGCTAACCAGTACGGACTAACATTAGTGTTCAGCGACGGTGGGTGTGCCCTCGCAAGATCAACGCCATAAATACCAAGCTCCTCCAACAAAGCCTGTAGAAGGGCATCGATATCGGGAGTTTCAACACTACCCTTATCAACTACTTCCACTGCTTGAGGAGGGATAATCGGAGGGGGAGGAACAAACTCCAATACCTTAGAGATGATAACGGAGCCAGACTGCCACTGCTTACCACGTAAAACGTAGGTACCATTGTAAGAACCGTTACCAATATTGCTCGAATCATCCGCATGTGGAAGTGTCTCTTCGGATCTCGCATAATTAATCGTGGGACTGATTCGTGAAACTGCCTCAATCCATTCAACATTACTGGCTCCTCCCAACGTGGACTCAAAAGAAGAAAATGCATCCGGATCAACCTTAAGATAGGCATCGATAACCAGTACACCTGTGCCGAGTGAGTTGTCAATAGTTACTTGTCCTGAACTCATTTCCACATTGCCACCGGTCGGATTCTCTAACCAATAAGGACCCGATGGGTACTCAGGAAAATCTATACTTCCAACATAAATCGCAATATCAATCGGACGGTTATCCTCACTCTCAGGATAAGGATTAAAGAGAACGCCATTCAAACGATCATCAAAAGAATCCGGATTGTAACTTCCATTAGCAGTAAGCTGGGCATCCGGTCCAAGCTTCAAGTCCTGTGTTAGACTACGGATAACGATCGCTGCTTTACCCTGGCCTTCCAGATCTTGAGGATTTACAAAAGGAAGAAGAACACCAGAATCGCCATCAGAGTAACCAGTTATAGGGGCATTAAGAAATCCACCTGCACCAGGAGTGAAAATTGTACCATTGCTTGACACTATTTTAACACCTCCAATACTGGAAAACAAACCAGCCGAGGCAATTTTTATATTACCATCACCTAACAGTTCAATATTATGCAAAGCCGTTGCTGTTATCGACTCCCAGCTATCGGCGTCGCTTGAATAGATCGAACTGTCATCGGATATCAGTCTTAGATCAATAGTGCCATTATCACCGACAATCGGATTCCATGGATCATTTTGGGTACCAATATCACCATCCTGTCGAATCGTAAGAGTTTCTGTAACGACGGTTGGCGTATCATTCATCACCACCTCAGCGCTTGTGCCATCACCTTCGGGACCATCACCAGCCCTTAAAAATACATCTGGCGCCTCAAGCTTAACGTCGGCTTCAAAGCTCAAATCACCGGTGCCATCCGTTCCGGCGTATAGCATTATATTCTCGGTGGCCTTTATTTCGATCTCGTCAACACCGTCAACACTGTCGACTACTATCATATTGCCTTTAGACCTGATATCTATACCCCCACTAACAGTATCAACATTCTTTAACTTAATATCATCTGTCTCAACTATCACGATATATCCGTTTGGACTTTCACCACCCACCGTGGAGTGAGCCTCTAAGCTGGCTATAGTCGTTTCAAGTGCACCAAGAGCATCGGTAAGCTCACCATCACCTGCAACCGGATTACCACCGATCTCATCACGGGCTGTCATAGTCAGGACATCAGCCGTAATATCAACATCGACATCGTCTGAGCCGTCATTGATTGATCCTTCTGTAGCTTCAAGGGTAACATCACCAGAACCGGCCGCTGAAACAGAACCTACAATTATATCACCTGCCGCAGCCAAAACATATACATCGTCCTCATTACCGCCACCGGAAGCATCTACACTCGTCAGAACCGTATCACCGTCAGCCCCGCCTGCCGCTTCTACTCTTATATCAATTTCGCCGTTTGCAGTATCAACATCCGTCAGCGTTATACGATCCAGCGTCGTCGTGTCCTTCTCTACTATTACTATGTCACCGCCTGTTGTCGAGTGTGCCTCCAGGCTCGTTACATCCGTCTCGATAGCATCGAGCCCTCCTATATTTGATGGAGCACTAAGAATCGCTACCGGCGTAGTCAACTCAGCTAAGTCATCTACGCCCAACTCCTCTATTTCCCCTGTTACTGGAGATGTTGCGGTAACACTTATGCTCGAAGCGCCAAATACCCAGTCAACATATACATTAGCTCCCTCCAAAACCACATTCCCGCCCCCGGTTGTTAATAAATGAGCTTCCACATCGCTGGCAAAAATATCACCGCTGGCTTTCACCGTAATATCGCCATCAACTGTATCTACATCTGTTAAAATGATGTCGTCGGTTTCATTAATTACTATGTCACCGTTCGGACTTGCACCACCCGTTGTTGAGTGAGCCTCAAGGGAAGATACTTTCGTTTCTATATCTCCATTCCCTGAGCCACCGATGGACATCTTGGCATTTATCGTAACTAAAGCGTTGTCACTGTTGGCGACTATATCCTCTCCACCGCTATCACCTGTGTCCGTCACAGAACCGCTGGTCGTTTCAATAGTAACCGCCAAACCTGTATCATTCGTAGTTAAAAGCCGCCCAAGTGCAATATTCTCATCCGCGCCTATATCAATGGTTCCGCTGCCGGAGTCTATCACTGTTGAATCGCCACCGTTATCAGCCATCGTGACGGAACCGCCGGAACCGTTTTCGTCGCTGTCAAAATCGGCATGGATTATAACATTACCGGTACCACCGCTGATTATATCGCCCGCTGCCGTAAAAAGTATATCGTCATCGGCCTCAAGAGTCACACCACCGATACCACTGGTCGTGATCGTATTGTGGACATTAATCGAACCGCCACCATCTGCCGTTAGCGTGACATGACCGTCAACCGCACTTACACCTGATCCAATATCCTTGATCGTTATGGAACCTGAAGTCGCGATAAGGCTAACCGTTCCGCTTGCCGCATCCTGGTCAAGTTCAATAACCTCTATGCTGTCTTGCTCAACTATGGATATGTTACCCATAACACCAGCGCCCACATTATCAACGTCAATTGATGCTACCGTTGTCTCAAGAGCATCGCCTGAACCAACACCGGTTACAGCATCAATCACCAAACCTCCTTCTGCCGCAATTACGTCAACCGCCGTGTCTCCGTTGTCAAAAATTCCACCCGTTGAGGAGGACAGAGTTACAGCATCATCTTCAGTACTGCTCGTCTGAACACTGCCGAGATTTATTGTTCCATTTGCGGACAATGAAATCTTGCCGCCTGTAGCATTGAGCACGCCGGCATCAGTCATAGCAATTTCACCATCGTAGGCGTTTAGTGTAATATTGCCTGCATTTGTGAGCACATTCCCACCGACAGCAATATCTCCACTGACGCCAACGTTTTCTTCGCCCGCATTCATCGTGATGTATCCACCGCTGTTGAGAGTTTGCAGGCTACCACCTGTCCAGATTATATCACCTGTACCATCGACTCCTGATTCGACAAGGATCATATCGTCCGCTTGAATTGCACTATTGATTGTTACATCGTCATTAGAAAACAGATGAACAGATACGGGATCTATAGCACCGTTGACGATCAAACCCGTCGATCCGTCAGGACCATTGCTACCAAGCTCTACTGCACCACCTATTGTAATCTTGCTGCCAACAGTTAGCACGCCATCAGAAGTAATATCAAGATTAACACCTAAACCACCGTCTGATATTCCCGGAAGCGTAGTGTCCGTAGTGTAGCGCAACTCAAGCGTATCATCAGCCTGAGCATAATTCTCAACCCAGTCAGCCCACTCACCTGCCAAATCTGACAAACTCCAGGTCCACTGAGTGTGACTCGCATCCGACACGTGATTGCGAGCCCACCAGGGACTGTAATCAACATCACTGCTAACCTTATTGGTCCCGGCCAGACTCGCGCCACCGGAATCACCCCACCAGTTCCCAGTCGCATCCACGCTCTGACCCGAATCGGTGTTTTGCACACTGTAATCACTGTTATTAGTAATAGCGTTGTTACTTACAACTACTCCTTCAGCCGTGGCTCGAACCTGAACTCCCGTAGTGTTATTCTGGATCGTATTACCCTTCACTTCGATGTTACTTAAACTCTGAACGCCACCTGAATCTCCGATAAGAACTCCATACTCAAAACCGCTTATACTATTATCCAGGACGTCAACCGAATCCTGAGATAACTGGCTCCAGTCCATTACAATCACGCCAAGGCTACCTGAAGATAAAACCGTCGAAATGTCATTATTCTGTATCACCGTGTTAGAACGCTCAGTCACTATTCCCTGCGCCACATTCCCACTGAATATGTTCTTCTCGCTTTCAAGAGCCCCGCCTATTCTTACATCGCCTGTGGTGCCGGTATCATTGTCACGGTTGATGAATACTCCAACGTAACCGCCACCGGGACTACCGCTAAAGCTATTACCATAGATATTTAATCCGGAAATGTCACTATCAGCCAAGACCGACTGGTCATAGGTCTGAATAAATACGCTCCCGCCATCACCTGATGCCGTAGATGTGAAGATGTTGTCGTATATTTGAATATTTTCTCCCGTCAAAACAATCCCGCTGGAATAATGACCATCCGGAACATCAGGACTGGCAATAGTCAAATCATGAATACTCACCCCATCAGCCTGTATATCAATATTAGGATTCGCCAGAGCCCAGTTACTCCAGGGCTCAACATCCACGCCCTTAATTGTCACGTCAGCAGCATTACCGGTACCTGAGGTCAACTCCAAACCTTCGGTCTCAATTAAAAGATCCTCAGTATAGGTGCCCGCTGAAATACTGACCTTTGAATTGGCAATGTCGATCGCGTCCTGAACCTCCGCAGCATTGGATATAACATTGACCGTGCCGGCATTGCCGCTAATATCGCCACCGGTACTGATATCAGCATTAAGGTTAACCGAACCATCCACGCCGACATTAAGGGTAATATTTCCTGTTCCACTATTGGTTATACCCGCATTGACAACAATCACGCTCGAAGCATTGGTTGTCTCTAACTTGAGCTGCTGCGATTGATTGTACGCAATCGGATCCGTAACCGTAATAAGAGCATCCGCCTCCAACAAAACATTGGTCGAGGCCAGTTGATTTATCACGGTATCCGGCGTAAGCTTGGTATTTTCAGTCGAATCGTAATAAAAACCATCGCCACTATCACCCCATGTCCCTGCT
>SDBT01003763.1_pt1 | contig 26092 bp, 25 predicted proteins | sample 2277101 | NCBI WGS metagenome assembly SDBT01 (sample SAMN10404973, study PRJNA504765) | marine sediment metagenome | isolation source: marine sediment core GS10_PC15, 103 cmbsf | place: Arctic Ocean: Southern Knipovich Ridge | collected 2010 | reverse complement strand
TTTGTTCATTCTGCAGGGATAGAAATGACTGTACCATTAAGAAGTATGACTCCTTCTTATTATGAAAATATGTTTGCGATAAATGTAATCTCAGGATTTGAGTTGGCTAGGATTATTTCAAAGAAAAAGTATCTTGATGAGAAAGGGGTAAGTCTTATATTCATTTCCTCAGTTATGGGTATGTTGGGACAATCAGGAAAAATTGGCTATTGTGCTTCAAAAGGGGCATTAATTTCAGGAGCAAAGGCGATGGCGTTGGAATTAGCTAAGAAAAACATTAGAGTTAACTGTATTCTTCCCGGGGTAGTAGAAACAGAGATGTCAAATAAAATGTTGGAAAATCTTCCAGAGGAATCTAAGAAATCAATTATAAATATGCATCCTTTGGGTTTGGGAAGACCAGAGGATATTGCCTATGCTTGTGCGTATTTGCTTTCTGATTTTGCTAAGTGGGTAACTGGTACTAATTTAATTGTAGATGGTGGATATAGTGCAAGATAAAAAAGGGGGGCAAGAATGAAAATATTAGTAATCTCACCTCATCCTGATGATGAAACTTTGGGATGTGGAGGAACAATTTTAAAACATAAAGATATTGGAGATAAAATTTATTGGTTGATTATTACTAATATTGATATAAAAAATGGATGGGATAAGGGCATTATTGAAAAACGTCAGAGAGAAATTGAAATTGTAAAAGAAATGTATGGTTTCGAAAAAACTTTTAAATTAGATTATCCTACAGCAAAATTAGATATAACACCAATTCAAGAAATTGTTAAATCTATATCAGAGGTTATTTTAGAAATAGAACCGGGAATTATATATTTACCTAACCATTCTGATGTGCATACTGATCATCAAATTACTTTCAAGGCAGCTTATAGTTGTACTAAAAATTTTCGATATCCATTTATTAGAAAAATATTAATGTACGAAACATTATCTGAGACAGAATTTACTCCATCCTTACCTGAAAATATATTTATCCCTAATGTTTTTGTGGATATAACAAAGTATTTTGAAAAAAAATTGGAAATATTTAAAATATATAAATCAGAAGTAATGAAAGAACCATTACCAAGAAGCCTAGAAGTTATAGAAGCTTTTGATAAATGTAGAGGTAGCCGAATAGGTAAAAAATATGCAGAGAGTTTTCAATTAATATTTGAAATAGTCTGGGAAATCAATAGTGTATAAAAAATTATTGAAGGATATTTAATAATGATTTATAGATCTGTAAATAAATTTGATATTTCCCAAATTCAAGAATTATATAAGAGACAGTTTAATTTGAATATAAATGAAGGATGGTATAATTATTTCTATCATAATAAAAATTTAAATAAATATTATTCAGTTATTGTTGAAGATGAAGGAAAGATAGTGGGCCACAATGCAATTATTATGAACGAATATATGTTTAGAGATATAAAAATTATAGTTGGTTTATCTTCTGGTTCAATGGTACTACCTGAATATTGTGGACTTTTCTACGACATATTAAATTATAATATTAATAATTTCCAAGGAGATATTATAATTGGTTTTCCTAATAAAAATGCTCAAGGTGTAATTATAAAGATATTTAATTTTAAAACTACTAGTCAAAATTATTTTTCAATAGATTGTTCAAAAATAGAATATTTAAAATCATTAAAAGATATTGAATGTAAATCAAATTTTATACGCACAAAAGAGTATATTGATTGGAGAATTGATAAACATCCTATAAATAAATATAAAAAAATTTCGATAAATAATACAAGCATTATTTATAAAGAATATCATTCAAATGAAATTGATATAATGTATGTAAATTATTTTAATGATGAATTTATAGAGATATTGATAAAATTGTTAGAAAGTTATAAGAGAATTAATATTATTCATTGGGATATAAATTATATAAAGAAAATAGGATTTGAAGAACAAAAAAATAACATATTTGTTTATAAAAATATTTCAAATAAAGTAAATATTTCAGCTTTTGAATGTCAAATGATAGATTCGGATGTGTTTTAATGATGAAAAAAATTTTAGGAATTACAACCATACGTTCTGATTATGATTTAATGAGTAAATTATACAAAATGTTAAGCAAAGACGATGATATCGAATTTAAATTATTAGTTGGAGGTGCCCATCTTTCAACCACTTATGGAAATACCGTTAATTTAATCGAAAAGGATGGACTTGATATTTTATTAAAAATTGAAACATTGATTGATTCAAATTCAAGTCAATCCAGATTGAAAAGTGCAAGTTTGTTATTACAAAATTCTATAGATATTGTAGCTCAATGGAAACCAAATTTAATTATGTATGCTGGTGATAGAGAAGATGTAATTATTGGAGCTTTATTAGGAGCTTATTTACAAATACCTTCTATTCATTTTTTTGGAGGGGATCATGTAAAAGATGGGCATGTCGATAATCCCATAAGACATGCTACTTCAAAACTTTCGACTATTCATATGGTTTTAGTTGAACAACACAAAGAAAGACTTATTCGTATGGGGGAATTAGAAGAACGTATATATGCAATAGGAAATATAGCATTAGATAAATTTGCGGAACATAAGCCAATTAGTAAGAAAAAAATAAAAGAAATTTTTAATATTACGAAATGTTTTGATAATTTTGCCTTAGTAATTTTTCACAGCCAAGATATAGAAAAAGAATATAGTCACATTTATTTCGAAAACATATTACTGTCTTTAAAGAAAAATAATATTAATGCATTCGTAAGTTATCCAAATACTGATCCCGGAAATAAAAATATCATAGATGTAATTAAAAAGTACGAAAATGATAATAATTTTATTTTTTATAAAAGTTTAGAAAGAAATTTATTTTTATCAATCTACAAAAATAGCATATTTTTAATTGGAAATTCATCATCTGGTATTATGGAATCTGCTTCAATTCCAGTTCCTGTTATTAATGTTGGTTTAAGACAAACTGGCAGATTAGCAAACGATAATGCAATATTTTGTAATACAGATATAACTTCAATTGACAATGCAATAAAAAAAGCGAACTCAGATGAATTTAAAAAGAAGGTGTCGCAAGTAAAAAATATTTATGGTGATGGTAGAAGTTCTGAAAAAGCCTATAAAATAATAAAAAAGATAATAAAAGGCAATTATTTACAAAGATTATTATACAAAAAAGAAGATATTTTGGAGATTATATGAAAAGGGTTTCCATTATCGCCGAAGCAGGAGTGAATCATAATGGCAACTTAGACTTGGCTTATCAGCTTATTGATGTCGCTAAAGATGCGGGGGCAGATGCAGTAAAATTTCAAACATTTAAAGCAGAAAATGTAGTCTCAAAATTAGCTGATAAGGCCGAATATCAGAAAAGGGCAACTGGTTCAGATAAATCTCAATTAGAGATGATTAAGAAGCTGGAACTATCTTTTGATGACTTTGTCAAATTTAAAAAATATTGTGATAAAAAAGGAATCATGTTTTTATCTACGCCCTTTGATCATCAGAGCATAGATTTTCTTTATGATTTAGTAGATATATATAAAATTCCCTCAGGTGAAATAACAAATTATCCTTATTTAAAACACATTGCAGCGAAAAATAAATCCATTATAATGTCTACCGGGATGGCAAATTTAGGAGAAATAGAAGAAGCGATAAATACTATTAGGGAAGTTAATTCGAAAGCAAAAATATCATTATTACACTGTACTGCTAATTATCCCACTCCTTACGAGGAGGTTAATTTAAAAGCAATGCAAACTTTAGCAATTGCGTTTAAATTACCGGTAGGTTACTCAGACCATACTTTGGGAATAGAAGTGCCCGTTGCTGCGGTGGCTATGGGGGCAAATATAATTGAAAAGCATTTTACTTTAGATAAAAATTTACCTGGTCCTGACCATAAAGCATCATTAGAACCGGATGAATTAAAGGAAATGGTAAATGCAATAAGAAATATCGAAAAAGCTTTAGGTGACGGAATAAAGAAACCTAATATAAGTGAAATTGAAACAATGAAAGTGGCAAGGAGAAGTCTAATTGCCACCAGGGATATTAGAGCAGAAGAAATAATAAAAGAATCAGATATAACAATAAAAAGACCGGGGACAGGAATACCGCCAAAATTTAAAGATATAGTTATAGGAATGAAGCTTATAAATGATATCAGGCAAGACGAACCTTTTAGATGGGAGAATTTTAAATGATTTCCGGAAAATGCAAAAAAATATTAGTAAAGCCCAGCCTTTCTTTAAAAGTAGCATTGAGACAAATGGACCAAAGTGGTTTACAGGTACTGATTGTAGTAGATGAGGAAGATAGGATTTTAGGAATTATCACTGATGGAAATATAAGAAGAGCAATCATAAAGGACCTGGATTTTAAAACCCCTGTACAAGATATAATGACTAAGAATCCTATTGCGATATCTTATAAGAGTAATAAAGAAGAAGCCTTACGGTTAATGCAAAAATATGAAATAAGACATATTCCAATAGTTGATGAAAAAAATAAAATAATTGATATTTTTTTATGGAAGGATTTTTTAAAAAATAGTGAGGTGACGTGTGCTATAAAGAATGTTCCGGTAATTATTATGGCTGGGGGTAAAGGCAAAAGGCTTGACCCTTTTACTAAAATATTACCCAAACCTTTAATTCCTATAGATGAGAAACCAGTTATAGAAGTGATTATGGATGATTTCAAAAAATATGGATTTAATAAATTTATAATTGCTTTAAATTATAAAGCCGAAATGATTAAAATGTATTTTGCAGAAAATCCTAACAATTATCAAATTGAATATATTCAAGAAAAAGATTTTTTAGGTACGATAGGAGCATTGTCTTTAATTAAAGATAAATTAAATCAACCATTTATTGTTTCAAATTGTGACGTGATAATTGATGCAAATTATGATGACTTGTTAAATTATCATAAACAGAATAATAATCAGATAACAATATTAGGAGTAAGCCGTAATATAAATATCCCTTATGGTATTTTAAATATGAAAAATGAGCGCGCGGATTTTAAGGAAATTATCGAAAAACCAGATTATCATTTTATTGTTAATTCCGGAGTCTATGTTTTGGAGCCAGAAGTGGTTGATTTAATCCCAACAAATCAACCTATAGATATGCCTGATTTATTAGTATTGGCTAAGAAAAAGGGATTCAAAATACAAGTTTATCCGGTTAATTGTTCCTGGTTTGATGTAGGAGAATGGGGAGAATACAAAAAAGCTATAGATTATATCGAAAAGCATGAATATTGAAGTTTGTTAGATTAAAAAGAGGATGAAAATGAAAAATAATATTTTGAAACCTTATATTATAGGTGAAACTGCATACAATCATGAGGGTGATATTAAGTATCTCTATAAGATGATAGATGATATTACTGAATTGAAATTAAACGCTATTAAATTCCATATGCTATTAAATCCTGAAAGCTATATGCAGAAAAAACATCCTTTAATAAAAGAAATTAAAAAATGGATGTTTTCGAAGAATCAATGGAGTGAAATTGTTGATTATTCAAATAAAAAGGGATTAGAAATAATTGTCCTATGTGATGATGTAGAAAGTATCGAATATATTTTAGAAAATAATATCAGTGTAACAGCTATAGAACTTCATGCCACAGGATTGAATGATTATTTTTTACTGAATACCGTATCGGGATTTAATAAACAAATTATACTGGGCATTGGAGGCTCTACCATAGATGAAATTGCTTACACTATTGATTTTTTAGAAAATAAAGGTAAAAATGATATTCTTTTAATGTATGGATTTCAGAGTTACCCTACTAAATATACTGATATTAATTTATCTAAGATGCTAAAAATCAGAGATTTGTTTAAATTACCAATTGGCTATGCAGACCATACTGCATTTGATGATCCAAATAATGAAGTTATTAGTTGTATGGCAGCTACAATGGGTTTTAATATTTTAGAAAACATTACACTCCGGATTATGGCATAGAGCGAATAGATTATCATTCTGCAGTTGGTAAAAAGCAAATATTGAAGATAAAAAAAATCATGGAAATAGCTTTAAATGTTTACGGTAGTAATAATTTAAAAATGTCAAAGGCAGAATTGGGATATGGAAATACAGGTCCAATGAAAAAAGCCATTATAGCTAATAAAGATATTAAAAAAGGAGAAACTTTTTCTTTTGATAATCTTTGGTTTAAAGGAACGGCAGAAGAAAGCCCAATAAAGCAAAATCAATTTTTACAATTAATTGGATTAAGGGCATTACATGATATAAAAGAAGATGAAATAGTAGATTTTATTAAAGTTGAATATAAATTTAAAAAAGTTGGTTTAGAAAACTTTACACATGTGGAAAAAGGCGGGAGAAGAAAATAATGAAGATAGGATTTTTAATTACTGCAAGATTAAAATCAGAAAGATTACCTCTAAAGATAATTAAAGATTTAAATGGAAAAACGGTTATTGAAAGATTAATAGATAGAATAAAAGAAATAAAAGATATTACTGATATAGTGCTTTGCACATCTACCAATTCTCAAGATGAACCCCTGGTTGAAATTGCCCAGAAAAATAATATTTATTATTTTAATGGTGATGAAGAGGATGTTTTAAAAAGACTTATGGGTGCCGCAAAATTTTTTAATTTAGATTATTTTTTGGGAATAACTGCAGATAATCCTCTTATAACTATTCATTATTCTAATTTAATTGTAGATGAAATCAGAAGAAATAAATATGATTTTGTAAAATTAAATGGACTTCCTCTGGGCGTTGCAGCATATGGAATGAAAGTAAAAGCTTTAGAAGTGGTCTGCAAAATAAAATCTATTATAGATACAGAAATTTGGGGATATTTAATAGATAGACCAGATATTTTTAATATTAAGAACATTAAAATTGCAGACAAACTTAATAGACCTGAATTAAGATTAACTCTGGATTACGATGAGGATTATGAATTAATTAGGAATATTTACTCAAATATTCCCTTTAAAAAAGTGCTCAATCTTTATAATGTGATTGATTATTTAGATAAAAATCCTGATATTGCTAAAATAAATAAAAATTGTGTTCAGCTGGATTTGGATAAGAAAATTAAAGAGGAGATAGATAAGCATTATAAGGAGAATTTGGAAGAAATAAGAAAAATAAAAGAAAAAATTTTTAAATATGTAAATATTAACAAATAAAGGAGTTGATTGAATGAAAAAAGCATTAATAACAGGGATAACTGGGCAAGATGGAGGATATTTGTCGAAGTTCCTTTTGGAGAAGGGGTATGAGGTATATGGGACATACCGCCGGCTCTCAACACCAAACTTTTGGAGATTACAATATTTGGGAATATTTGAAAAAGTCAAATTAATCCCGATGGAACTTATAGATGGAAGTTCGGTAGTGGAAGCAATTAAAATTTCTGAGCCAGATGAACTATATCATTTAGCAGCACAGAGCTTTGTAGGTGCTTCTTTTGAACAGCCTATTGGCACTGGCGAAATAACAGGTTTAGGAGTCTCAAGAGTTTTAGAAACTATCAGGCAAATTAACCCAGAAATAAAGTTTTATCAGGCTTCGACAAGCGAATTATACGGAAAAGGAAAATCTTCAAATTTGACAGAGCATTCATCATTTCAACCATCAAGCCCTTATGCAGTAGCAAAGTTATATGGACATTGGTTGACAAGAATTTATCGGGAAGGATATAATATTTTTGCTTGTAATGGAATTTTATTTAATCATGAAAGTCCATTAAGAGGATTGGAGTTTGTTACAAGGAAGATATCTAACGCTGTAGCAAAAATAGCCTTAGGAATAGAAAAAGAACTTCTTCTTGGAAATATAGAAGCGAAGAGAGACTGGGGATACGCCCCTGATTATGTAAAGGCAATGTGGTTAATACTACAACAAAAAGAATCAGCTGACTATGTGATAGCAACGAATGAATCTCACAGTGTGAGAGAGTTTGCAAAAAAAGCATTTGATATTGTTGGCTTAGATTGGCAAGAATACACTAGGGTTGACAAAAGATTTTTAAGACCTTTAGATGTTGATTTTTTAAAAGGAGATTATTCAAAAGCAAAGAAGAAATTGGGATGGGAACCAAAGGTGAAATTTGACAAGCTGGTAGAGATAATGGTAAAGGAAGATTTAAGTAAATGGGAAAGATGGCAAAAAGGTGAAAAGTTTCCATGGGATGCTCCTAATTACCCGAGTGAAACAAATATTTTAACGAGAACAAGCGAAGTAGAGATAAAAACTAAAAAAGTTGAAAAAAAGATTGAACATTTATAACCGAGAAATTGGATGGATAAAGGGGGATTGTGATGAAAATCAAAGAAATTAAAAAGTGTCGGATTTGTGGAAACCGTGATTTAATACCAATTTTAAATCTTGGTGTTCAGGCACTATCAGGAAGGTTTCCAGCAAGAGATGAACCTGATCCACCAAAAGCACCTTTGGAATTAATAAAATGTAATAATACCAAAAATACCAACGCCTGTGGGTTGCTGCAACTTAAACATTCAGTTTCACCCGAAGAATTGTATTTGCATAATTATGGTTATAGATCGGGAATAAATCAGACTATGAGGCTACACCTTCAAGGCATTGTTCAACATATTCAAGAAATAATAAATTTACAAGAAGGTGATGTGGTTCTTGATATTGGAAGTAATGATGCAACTTTCTTGAAATATTATAAAACATCAGGATTGCGAAAAATTGGAATCGATCCAGTAGGTGAGCAGTTTTTGGAATACTATACCAAAGATATCGAACTAATTAACGATTACTTCAATTCATCAAATTATTCTTCAGTCTGTCCTGATAAGCAAGCAAAAGTGATTACATCTATCGCAATGTTTTATGATTTAGAAACACCGATGAATTTTGTAGAAGACATCAAGAAAACTCTGCATCCCGAAGGAATTTGGATATTGGAGCAAAGCTATATGCCAACAATGTTGGAAATGAATTCGTTTGATACTATATGCCATGAACATTTGGAGTATTATTCACTTAAGCAAATAAATTGGATTCTGAAGAAGAATGATTTGAGAATATTTGATATTGAGTTTAATGACATAAATGGTGGAAGTTTTAGAGTTTATGTTTGTCACGATAAATCTGTATTTAAGTCAAATCAGAAGAAAATTAATCAAGTATTTTCTAAGGAAGAAAAATTAAAACTCGATTCTGAACAACCCTATAAAGAGTTCACGGAAAGAGTATTTCATATGAAGGATGAGTTGTACAATTTTTTAACTACCGAAAAAGCAAAAGGGAAATCAATATATGTATATGGTGCATCGACTAAAGGAAATGTACTCCTACAGTTTTGTAATATAGACTATACTTTGATAACTGCTGCAGCCGATAGGAATTCTGAGAAATGGGGATGCCGAACACCTGGCACCAATATTCCAATAATATCGGAGGAAGATGCGAGGGAAGCTAAACCAGATTATTTCTTAGTTCTCCCGTGGCATTTTCGAAAGGAGTTCATGAAAAGAGAAGCGGACTTTCTTGCATCAGGTGGTAAGTTTATATTTCCATTGCCTAAAATTAAGATAAATGGTTATAAGCATAGCTATTTTACGAATGTGGATAAAATGATACCTTGGGCAAAACCATATTTCTTTGGAAATGAGAAAGATTTTCTACTGAAAGCGTTAGATTCTACTTGGATTTCAGGAGGTGAATATGTAAATAAATTTGAATCTGATTTTGCAAGGTTGATTGACAGAAAGTATGCTGTTACAACTTCCAATGGAACCACAGCCCTCCATTTGGCTTTAATGGGGATTGGTGTTGGTCCAGGTGATGAGGTGATAGTTCCGGGATTTACATTTGTGGCTGCTGCTAACACCGTGCTTCAAACAGGCGCTCATCCAGTTTATGTAGATGTAGATTCAAAAACCTGGTGCCTTGATGTCAATGAAGTTAAAAAAAGTATTACCGACAAAACAAAAGCAATTATCCCAGTTCATATTTATGGTAATGTCTGTGATATGCGAGCATTGATGAAAATCGCTAAAGACCATGGTCTTATTATAATTGAAGATGTTGCAGAAGCAGTCTTTTCAAAGTACAGAGGAAAGTTTGCAGGTAGCTTCGGTGATCTAGCTTGCTTTAGTTTCCATGCTACGAAAACAATAACCATGGGTGAGGGAGGTGCCGTACTTACTGATGAGGAAAAGTTAAACAACCGGATGAGAATTATTCGCAGCCATGGGATGCGTCCTGGGAAGCGATATTGGCATGATGTAGTTGGTTATAATTATCGGCTAACCAACTTGCAAGCAGCCTTAGGGTGTTCTCAACTTGAGAATTTAAATGAAATTATCATTCAGCGAAAAAGAGTCTATGAGCTTTATAAAAAAATATTAGGTGGAAGGAAAGAGATTATCTTACAAGAATTTAATAAAAAAGTTAATCCTGTTACATGGACAACAGCATTTAGAATCGAAGAAAAATATATTTCAAAATCAAGGGATCAAATTATCAAAGAATTATATGATTTAGGAATTGAAACAAGACCTGGTTTTTATCCTTTTAGTCAAATGCCAATTTATAAAGCCAATCCTTTGCCAATTGCTGAACAAATTAGTCGTAATGTTATTTCTTTACCTACTTATCCTTCGTTAGACAATGAAACCATCAATTACATAAGCGATCAACTTTATCAAGTATTGGTGATATAATAATGAAATTTAAGAAATATTTTTTAATAAATTATTTATCAACTTCACCCATTCCTTTGGCGTTAGAAAGAACAATGGAATGTGAAATTCTTTCAAAACAGGAATTTATTCGCCCTATACTAGATATAGGTTGTGGAGAAGGGCTTTTTGCGTATAACCTATTTGATGAGAAAATCAATACTGGTATTGACCCAAATAAAAGAGAGTTGCGACGCGCAAAAGAATTAAATAATTATCACGAATTAATAAATTGTTACGGTGCTAATATTCCTAAAGAAAATGGCGTATATAATACCGCATTTAGTAATAGTGCTCTCGAACATGTTGAGGATTTAGAGCCGGTTTTAAAAGAAGTTTATAGATTGTTATCAAAAAATGGTTCTTTTTATGTAACCTTGCCGACCGATAAATTTGATCAATATTCAATTGTCAACCAAATTTTAATTAAGATTGGGTTAAAATCCTGGGGAAGAAAATATAGGTCATTTTTCAATAAATTTTGGAGACATTATCATTATTATCCTCCTGAAAAATGGGAGAAGATATTTGAAAAAGTAGGATTCAGAGTTGCTGAATGTATTGAATACGGGCCAAAAGAGATTTGTCTTGTGGATGATTTTTTAGTACCTTTTTCATTTTTTTCGTGGTTGACAAAAAGAATATTCAATAAATGGATAATTTTTACTTCCTGGAGAAAATTATACATTTCGCCGATACAACACTTTTTATCAAAACTTTTAAAAAAGTCGATAGCAGTACAGAATGGTGGTTTAGCGTTTTTTAAATTAAAAAAAGTTGCAAAAGAGGTGTTCGTAGATGAAGGAAAACGTTAACGATTATTCAAAGAAATTACGGGAATTATTGGTTGAAGAGATCAACGAAGTCATAGATCCTAGCACCGGATTATTAAAAGAAGAGGGTAGTGAGTTTGTCGATTGTCCTCTTTGCGGTTCTAAAAAATTTTGCGAATTCTGGGTTAAGGATGGTTTTACCTATGTCAGGTGTCAGGATTGTCAGTTTGTTTACTTAAATCCCAGACTGAATGAAAGCGCAACTCTTGAATTATATAATGGGGCATGGACGAATTTTTATAATCAAAGAAAGTTTTTTCAGCCAAATGTTTTGGATAAAAAAATAAATTGTATAAGCAATAAAAGGGGGAAATTGTTAGAAATCGGATGCACTACAGGCTTTTTTTACAAGCAGCAAGGAATGAATTTGGTTTCGATGTATTTGGTGTCGAACTGAATGATGAAACATCACAATTTGCCAGAGAAAAAAGAGGACTTGATGTGAGAACAACTACTTTAGAAGGGGCGGGCTTCCCAGAAAATTTTTTTGATGTTATATATATGAGAGATGTTTTTGAGCATATTCAAAAGCCGCGGGAAATGCTACAAGAGATATACAGAATCCTGAAGAAGGGTGGTCTCATAGTTATCGAAGTTCCAAACGTCGACGGACTAATCTATAAGTTTGTTGGCGAAAAACATGTTTGCGTTTTTGGGCTTGAACACTTAAATTTTTTTTCTGATAAAACTTTAAGATATATTCTTAGAAAAACAGGTTTCGAGACAATACAGATTAAAATGGCATCTTTAGACTTTACATTCCCATTGGTGATTAACTATTTTTTCGGCGGAGCCGCCTTTACTACTGTTTCGGCTCCCTCAAGAAATGTTTTTTGTAAAGTCATTTGTATTATTTGTAGAGCTTCAGGCTTCATTTTACGTAGAATGAACTGTACAATTCTCCCTAAATTTGCAAATATCTTGAATAAAGGGAGCGTTATCACTGTTTACGCAGTTAAGAGGTGAAACATGAAAGTATCGGTAATCTTACCAACATATAATGAAAAGGGGAATATTATAGAATTGGTTGATGAGATAATGGTGTTACTGTCAGCAATGAATGTAGAAAAAGAAATCATCGTCGTTGACGACAACAGTCCCGACAACACAGGCAAACTTGTCCAAGATAGTTTTTTTGAAGATGAAAGTGTGAAAGTCTTTATTCGTATAGAAGAAAGAGGATTGGCAACAGCAATTCGGTATGGCATAGAAAAATCGTCGGGAGATATTATTGTCGTAATGGATACAGATTTTAATCACGAACCAAAAATGTTACCCCAAATGGTAAAGTTTTTAGAATATTACGATATAATTGTTGGTTCTCGTTTTACTATGGGTGGCGGAATGTATAACAGTTTTAGATATATTCTCAGTTATTTTTTTAATTTTTTCGTACGGATTGCCTTGGGTACCCGACTTCAGGATAATCTTTCCGGTTTTTTTTCTATTCGAAGAGAAGTTTTGTTTGCATTAGAGTTTGATAAAATTTTCTGGGGTTATGGGGATTATTTTTTTAGGTTATTGTTTTATGCAGAAAAATTAGGAGCTAATATCCTTGATATTCCAGTTGTTTACCAGGAAAGAAAAACTGGAGAGAGTAAAACGCAGTTATTACCTCTTATAATTCAATATACTACTGCCTTAATTAAGTTAAGATTCTTCACGCAAAGGAGGAATATTCGATGAATAAGAAATCCTTTTATATTCTGAAAATTATTGAGGTATTATGGTAGATATAATACTAATTAATCCACCGATTAGATTAAGCCAATGGGAATTAAAGTTGGGAAGTAAGCTCCCCCCGATGGGACTGGCTAGTCTTGCTAGTTATCTTAGAGATCAAGATATTTCAGTAAAAATATTAGATGCTTCTAATTTTGGTCTTAACATCGATTCAGTTTTAGATTATATAAGAAGTCATTCACCTGCATATGTTGGGGTTACAGCTACAACAAGTGTGATTTCTTTTGCGGCACAATTAGCTGATGAAATAAAAAAGCATTTTCCCCACATTATCACAATAGTTGGCGGTCCTCATATTTCTGCTCTGCCCGAGGAAACAATTGAGCGTTTCCCCTCTTTTAATTTAGGTGTTTATGGAGAAGGTGAGAAAACGTTGTTTGAAATTATTAATAGAGGTAAAATTGATAACACTATTCAAGGAATAGTTTTTAAGGACAACGGCATGGTTACAAAAACTGCTCCAAGAGAGTATATTAAAAATCTGGATGATATTCCTTTTCCTGCTTATGATTTATTGCCAAATTTTCCTGACTTTTATAGACCTTCCCCTAATAATTACTCTTGTTTACCCGTTGCCCCTGTTATTTCATCTAGAGGTTGTCCATATAGCTGTACTTTTTGTTCTCAATGTGTGTTTGGACATAAATTACGCACCTTTTCAGTTGATTATTTAGTCTCACTGATCAAGTATTTGCAAGATAGATACAAAATGAAGGAAATATGCTTCTTTGATGATATTTTTCTTTTAAATAAAAGGAGGTTATATGAATTTATTGATAAAATAGAAAAAAATAAATTAGATATCCTTTGGAGTTGCGAAGGAAGAATAGATCAGTTTGATGAGCAAATGTTTAGAGACATGAAAAAAGCCGGATGCTGGCAAATTTCATTTGGTGTTGAAAGTGCTTCACAAACAGTATTAGATTATTTTAACAAACGTGTAAATGTCGAGCAGATCAGTCAAACCTTAATTTCTACTAAAAAAGCCAAGATCAGATCAAGGGCTTATTTGATTATTGGTTCGCCCCCCGAAACCATACAAACGTTAGAAGAAACTAAGAAATTAATACTCAATGCCCCTTTGAGTGATATCGAGATAAACTTTTTTACGCCAATGCCAGGATCAGCTGCATATCAGAATATAATGGGCGCAACTCGGTTTGTAGATTTTAAAAAAATAAACCAATTTCTTATCTCTTATATACCACCCAATTTAAGCGATGAAATGTTAACAGATTTTATGAATCATTTATATAAATCTTTTTATGTTCATCCTAAAAGGTTGTTTAGATATTTTTTTATGCTTTTTAATCACCATAAAACCATTCACCTGCTGAAGGCACTTGTTGAGTTTATTAAACTTACTTTCAGCAATAAGAAAACAAAGGTGATATAATGATACCAGTTTTGTATCCACATCTTACATGCTCTGATTTTCTGGCTTTTCTTGGTGTTGGCAAGAGTTCTAGCAAGACATTCGAAAAAAAAATAAGTGAAAAGTTCAAATGTAAATACTCACTAACATTTTCGTCAGGTAGAGCCGGATTATACCACATTTTAAAAGCCAATAAAATTCAAAATAAATTTATCTTGGTCCCAGCGTATACCTGCTCTGTGGTAACTGAAGCGATTGTTCAATCAGGCAATACACCAATCTTTATAGATATAAATACAGAATCATTTAACGCTGAGATCACAGAGGCACAAATTAGAGAACATATTTCGAATTTAGGGGCAATTGTCGTTACCAATTTATATGGATTTACTGATTTTTCAGATCTCGATTTCCTAAAGAAGGATAGGGACTTTTTGGTCATTTTAGATGACGCACTTTCACCAGGCCATGTTTCACAAAGGCCTGCTGGACTCTATGATTATGTGGAGATTAGCTGCGGTGTCAGGAAACCCTTTACATGCCTGGGAGGCGGAGTCGTTTTTGCAGACGATGAAGACAAATTCAAAATACTTCAAGATTATACATCAAAAAACAGAATACGTATGAAACCATATAAGAAATTAAAAATGTTTTTTCTATCTTTTTTATTCTTTTTTACATTTAGGCCGCTACTTTATTCATTTACATCGCTCATACGTAGAAAAACAACATTGCTAAGTGCATTTTTTAATGAGAAATATCATGATATTTACAAAGAACGTCCCGAATATTTTGAGGATATGTGTGATTTTCAAAAACGTGTCGGAATAAATCAGTTAAAGAAATTTAATAGTTTATTAGATCGCCGGAGGGAAATAGGAAATATCTATTACAAATTACTAAGCCCCCATTTCGCGTGGGTGAAGAGCTATTGGAAGATGGACATACTCTACTCCCACATTCCCTTTCTACATCCCAATAGAGACGAATTAGAAATATATTTATTAAAGAACAAAATAGATACAGAGAAATATTTTGATTACATTATACCTGAATTAGATCAATATAACACTAATGGAAAATTTCCAAATGCAAAACATATTTCAGAACAGATTATAAATTTACCTATTAACATGGGGCTTAGTGAAAAGACCATCTCAAGAATTGTTGGCAAAGTTAGACAATTTGATGCCAGTTTAGATGATGAAAAGCATAATCCCTTGGACTAAACCATTACTTTTTGCAAAAGAGAAAATATTTGGTAGACGCACTTACTTGAGTTTATCTAGATTTCAAGCGGCTTACCATGAAATCTATCGCGTTTTATAACCAGGTGATCTATTATCTATTCTAGAAATCGCATCAAATTTTCTTGGCTTTGTTTCAAAAACTTTTAGAGCGCTATCCGAATGTATTGAGGAAGAAAGAATAGAGCTACATTTTTTCCAAGTTCGCGGAGAAAAATTATTTGCGTTAGATTTCGATAAGATATTCTTTGGCTATGGTGATTATTTCTTTAGATTGTTGTTTTATGCACAAAGAAAAAAATTTAAAATCATAGAAATTCCGGTGGTTTATCAATTACGGAAATATGGAAAAAGTAATACAAATCTTATTTCTGTTTTTATTAAATATTTAGTCGCTTTGTTAAAGTTAAGGATCCAAAAAATTAGGAGTGGTTTTCTGAAATGAATATATTACTTATTCACACGGGCTCAAATGTAGATGTTGATGAAACATTACAAATAATTAAAAAGAAATTCGGCTATCCAGAATCAAATATTTCGCTATTGGTTCCAGAGCGATTGATTGAGTTATATGAGGCTAATCCAAACATAGACGAGCTAATTCTTTTTGATAAGAGCAAAATTAAACTTAACCCTTTACTCACCCTCAGAAAAGATTTAAAAGAGAAAAGATTCGACATAGCTTTTATTCCACAACAAGAAGGAGAAAGGAAAAAATTAGGCCTTTCCCAAGGAATGACCCTAATGATGATGGGTCTCTTTCTGTATTTTTGTAAAATTAAAAATATACTTTTTATATATAATGATTTCAAACCATGCAATTTTAATCTGAAGACATTAATTAGTGACTTTACTTTCAGATTTTTTAAATTATTAATAGCCCCATTTATTATAATGCTTCGTTTGCCCTATTTCTTCATAAAAGTAGTTGTAAAGAATTTCATATTACCAAGGGAAGATAAAAATGATGAATTTATTGGATTTGGTCCGTATAGACGTCTGAGTGGGCATGTCTACTTCTTGGGAAAAGCAAAAATGGTGAAAAAATATGGTTCTTTTGGAATAGCCCATGATGATTATATGGGTACGCCAGTAACTTTACACAGGTCACCATTGGATGCATTATTATTGCGGTATGCGGGATACAGAAAGTTTGTGGGGATCTCTGTTTTGTTATTGGCAACTGCTTTTATTTGGATTATAATTTATACTGGGGAAATTTCTTTTTTAGCTTTATTACCTTTGATATTTTTAAGTTCATATTTCATAAAAAGTATTTTTGTGGGTCACCTAGAGTTTTTACCATGGTCATTTCTTTCATTATCTCTGGTTTCATTTGTTTTAGGGCAAATTGAACTATCAGCGTTATTTTTTTCATTAACAATTTTATCACATATTGGTATTGCTCTTATAGGCGGATTTTGTATTCTGACTATTGTTGGTTACAACATATTTTATGACTACTCGATAATGAGTACAATATTGAGTCTTCTAATTTTCGGGATGATTGTAGGGGCAACCACATCCTTCTTTAGTGTTCCTTTTATTAAAACCAGACATAAATTGTCACGAGATGAACTTATAACTAAACATTGGGGATGGGAAAGTAGATGGAGCTTTGGAACTTTAACTCAGGCAATCGTTTATTCTATCTTTGTTTGTTCCATCTTTTTTTTGATCCCCATAAGTGAACTTCATTTTATGGTATTGTTACCTCTTTTAGCGCTGTATATCAATACAAAAATACGGTGGATTTTTTCAGCGTATACCCTCGAATTAGCTATGCTAATTGTTGGAACAATATTTATTCTATTTAACCCCTATCCCATATCTATATTGTCCTTTTTATATCTTATATATACCAGTCCTATTATACTTTTATCTGGCTATTATGGTGTTACACCCTATCAAATTACTCTCAAACCAATAACCTTGGGTCCTCTGAGAGGAGAAATAAAGGATTTGTTTTTGCAAGTTCCAAAAGGTGCAAGAGTTGCACTTGAAGCAGGTCCTGAGGATAAAAAACGATTATTCTACATATATAATGCCCATCTATCATATTTATTAGTTGAAGAGGATGTTGAGTTGCTAAATGGTCAAGCACCTGAGTTTGTCGAAGCCAATATCTATCTCGATATCGTGCGTTATATAGACAGCCAAACGTCCGAGGGGAAATTAAAAGAAGCATTAAAGAGAGGTGGTGCGAAATATATTTTAGTATATACTCCAGAATTTAAAACTAATCTCATAAAATATGGGTATAAAGAAATAGGAAGTGTTGATTGCAGGGAACTTAGACAAATTGATACTCCGGGACCTATGATTACATTATTTGAAGCGCCCTTTAATACAAGCATTATTGAACCCGGTACGGAGTTATTTATCAAGCCAAATTATATCCAATTTAGAGCTAAGGAAAGCATTACATATTTATTGAAATACAATTATTATCCTGGATGGAGAGCCTTTCAGGACGGCAAGAGAGTTAAAATTGAAGATGCACAACCTGGTATGATCATAAAAGCACCTCAGGATGGTGAAATTGTGTTAAAATACAGATACCGACATTATTGGATGTGACCAGTGAAGAGGGAAAATATAAATATAAAATGTGGAAATAATTTTTTTATTTAGAGAAATGCTTAGATGATGCAACGTTTAAGAAAGAACGAACTAATAAAGAAAATAAAAAGCACGGACATCTTTGAGACGCTAAAACATGGTAAGAATTATTTTTCCGCGGATATTGCAATAAATGCAATGGCTTTGATTTCTATTCCCATCTTTACTCGACTTTTTACTCAAGCAGATTATGGCATAGTAGCAGTTTTTAGTTCTTATGTAGGAATTATGACAGTAATATTATCATTAAATTCATATACGGCAGTAAGTAGATATTATTATGAGAAAACAGATGACTTTGATGAATTTATAGGAACAACTTTAATTCTTATAGGATTAATTTTTAGTTTAACTACATCTTTATATATCTTATTTAACAAACAAATAATAAATTTAATAAAATTACCTGGTTTATTACCTATTTATTTAATTTTTGCTTGTTTGTTTGCAATTATAAATAGTATATATTATTAAATTTTGGTACCACAAAAAAAAGCAAAGAAGCTGCAATAATAAGCATATTGAAAAATTGTAGCGGTTTTGGTGCTGCAGTATTATTTGTATTTTTATTGAAAGAGAATAGATATTTAGGGAGAATATGGGCTACTCTCTTAATAGGTTTTATTTTTTCAGTTTACTTTATTATTAAAATATCTAAATATATTAAATTAAAGTTTAAAATTAAACATTTTAAATATATAGCAAATTATTTCATTTCCTCTTGCTCCATATGCTTTAAGTGGTATTATTTTAGCACAATTCGATAGAATAATGATTAATAATATTATTGATACTGCATCAGCTGGGCTATATAGTATAGGATACTATATTGGCATGTCACTGCTTATGGTAATTGGTGCAACGCAAAGAGCATTAATGCCAGATTTTTTTAAATTTTTAGATAATAAAGAGTATAATAGATTAGATTTTTTAGTAAAAAAAATATTTTCTATTGTAGTAATAGCGGCTTTAGGATTAGTTTTATTTGCCAAAGATATTGGTATTATTTTAGCCGATAAAAAATTTCATGCAGGTCTTCAGATAGTTCCTATTGTTGTACTCGGTTATGTTTTTTTTGAAATGTATACCATATATGGTAGATATATTGGTTACAAGAAAAAAACTTTATTTATTTCGATAGTCGCTCTAACTTCTGGAATTTTAAATATTATATTAAATGCAATGTATATACCTAGATATGGTTATATTGCAGGTGCCTATACGACAGTAGTATCATATTTTATAATGTTTATATTAGTTTGGATTGTTGCAAAATTTATTTTAAGACAAAGAGTAACTCCTTTATGGATGATATGGAAACCTACGTTGATTATGTTTGGTTTTATAACCTTTACTTATTTGTTAAGTAATTTAGGTTTGAATACTATACTGTTCATTTTTATAAAGTTAATGTTATTGGGCTTATTCAGTTTTATAGTCTTTTACAAAGAAATTAGAAGCGCCTTACATTATAGTAAATAAATTAGATAAATCATTTCATCCCGTTTTAATTTATAAATAAATATTTTATTTAAGGGTGTTTTTTATGGATAAAATTTTAGAAAAAGAGGAAAAATATAATCTTTGGGATTTTGAGAGAGATTCTTTACATTTTTGGCCATTAATAAGGTCAAATATTTTTAAAAAATATACAATGAATAAGAAGGCATATACTGAACCTCATTATACTATCAGTAAATATAATATAGTTTTACCAAAACTTTGGAAACATCATCTAAAAACTATTCATTTACTTAATGTCAGTCGAGAGTGCTTTGACGTTTTGTTTTTTAATACCGCTATGTTGCGATATTTTAATAGAGAAAGTAATGTTTACGAAAATAGGTTATATGGAAGATATTTTGAAAATTTTTCCAAACCATTAAATTTTGAAAGTAGTTATCGGGGATTTTTCCCTAACATTTTAGCAAATAATGAAAATACATATGATTATTATACATTAATTATGCTTGCAGAGTTATATGCAAAAATAAATAAATACAGTGTATATAATATGAAAGATAAAACTGATATTAAATTATTTTCAAAAACTATTAGCACTATTTTTGAAAATTGCGTTTCCAACAATTATATAGAGACAGTAATTACCAATAGTCTTGCTAAATTACCAAATGAAAAACGGTTGTATTTTGATAAAATATTACCTCGTATTAAGAATAAAATTGCTTTTGTCCATTGCGCTTCCTATCTTGGTCATGTTGCTGCTATATTAACAAAGATACTCCACTCCGCAGGATTTAAAGTAATCGAAGTACAACATGGAGTTGTGTCAAAGGAGAATTATGCCTATAATTATCCTCGGTCATGTATTGAGAATAATCATCATCAATGCAGAGAATATCTCCCAGATTATTTATTGATGTTTGGTGATTATTGGGCAAAAAAAGTTCGTACACCAAGCAAAAAGATAGTTGTAGGGTACCCTTATTTAGATGAGATTTCAAATAAATTGATTAAATATATTAAACCGGAAACCAAATCTGTCCTCATTGTATCCCAAGGAACCATTACTAAACGTATGGTTAATATAGCAAAGAAGTTATCACGAGCATTTAGTGATTATAAGATTATTTTTAAATTGCATCCCGGAGAGATATCATTTAAGGAACGATATAGTTCACTGGAAAGTTTATCGAATATTGAAATTATAGGAAATTATAATATATATGAATTAATAGCAAAGACTAATATAATAATTGGATATAATTCAATGACACTATTTGAAGCCTTGAAATTCCCCGAAAAGAGAATATTTATTCTTGGGAATAATGATGTACCTGATGAAATTGGTTATAAATTTACTAGTGTTGAAGAATTAATAGAAGCTATAAAAGATAATACAAAAGGTTATCCAAAGGTAAAATCAGAATATTTCTGGGCTTCAAATTGGGAGGAAAGATTTAGAGAATTTATGAAGGATGAACTTAATTTAAAAATTTAAGGCATAAAAAAGACAAAGTCTTACCATTTTTTTAATTTAGTGGGAACTTCCATCTGTAATTGATTACATTTAGATATTATAGTAACATAGGAAATAGAAGAAGATAACTTTAATAGAATATGTATAAGTTTTAAAAAATTATTTTTACTTGATAGTATTATTTTTTATCTCTGATTTGGAGAAAATATGTCAAATTTTATAAGTAATAAAGCAAAGTTGGGGAAAAATATTATTTTAGCTAAAAATATTATTATAGAAGACAATGTAACTATTGAAGATAATTGTCGCATAGGGCATAATGTAGTTATTGGAAAAGGTACAATAATAGGCAACAATGTTAGAATTGATGATAATACTGTAATTGGAAAATATCCTATGAGGGCAAGTTTAAGTATCTTTAAAGAAGAAAAAAATCTTTCTCCCACACATATTGGGGACAATTGTTTAATTGGTTCAAATACAGTTATTTATATCGGCTCCGTTATTTTTTCTAATGTTTTAGTAGCAGACTTAGCTTCTATAAGAGAAAATACTGCCATTGGTGAATATACTATTATCGGCAGAGGAGTAACAATTGAAAATTATGTAAAAATAGGTAAGCGTTGCAAATTGGAGAGTGAATGTTATATTGCTGCTTATTCAGAAATAGAAGATTATGTTTTTATCGCTCCAGGTGTAGTAACCAGTAATGATAATTATTTAGGAAGGACTGAAGAAAGATTCAAACACTTTAAGGGAGTTATAGTAAAAAGGGGCGGAAGGATTGGAGCAAATGCTGTTATCCTTCCTGGAAAAACTATAGGTGAAGATGCTCTAATAGCAGCAGGTAGTGTGGTTACTAAAGATGTTCCTCCTCGAAAGATAGTAATGGGTTCACCTGCTCGTATTATTCGTGATGTTCCCAAAGAACAATTAATTGAGAATCAAAAATTTTATGTAGGATAAATGAGTAGAAAGGATAATAAATTAGATATGAAAATATTAACCATAATTGGAGCAAGGCCGCAATTTATTAAAGCTGCATCATTGTCCAGATATTTGAAAAATTTACCCAATTCCAATATAAAAGAGATTATATTACATACTGGTCAGCATTACGATAGTAATATGAGTAATAAATTTTTTTCTGAGCTAAATATCCCCACTCCTAATTACAATCTTCAGGTAGGCTCTGATACTCATGCAAGACAAACCGCAAAAATGATGATAGGCATTGAAGATATTGCCCTTAAAGAAAAACCGGATTTTATTTTAATTTACGGAGATACTAATTCTACCATTGCCGGTGCCATAGTTGGTGCAAAACTCCACATATCCGTAGTTCACGTTGAGGCAGGATTAAGAAATTTTAATAAAAAAATTCCTGAAGAGATTAATAGAATCGTTTCTGATTCAATTTCTACACTATTATTTTGTCCTACAGAAACAGCAGTTAATAATTTAAAAAAAGAGGGAATAACCACTTGGGTTTATAATGTAGGTGATATAATGCTGGAAACTTACTTATTTTATAAAAACAAAGCTTTAAAAAATTCATCCATATTAAATAGATTGAATCTTAAACCTAAAGAATTTATATTATGTACCATTCATAGAGCTTCAAATACGAATAATATTGAAAATTTAAAAAATATATTTATAGGGTTAACCGATAGTAAAGAAATAGTTATACTTCCTATTCATCCTAGAACAAAAAAAATAATTAATCAAGATAAATCTATAAAGAAAAGTATCGGAAAAAATATTAATATTATTGAACCTGTAGGATATTTCGATATGATTAGTTTAGAAGCAAATGCTAAAAAGATTGTTACTGATTCAGGAGGAGCACAAAAAGAAGCTTATTTTTGTAAAGTTCCTTGTATAACTCTTTTTGGAAATACTGCATGGATTGAGACAGTCGAAGAAGGTGTTAACAAAATTGTTGAAATAAATCCAAAAAGTATTAAAGAAAACATTAGCAATTTTAATACAAGTAAGCAGAGTTATACTAAAAAAATATTTGGGGATGGTAAAACATCAGAAAAAATTGTAAAATTACTATTCCAATATAAGAGTCAATTATAATAGCAAACTGTTAATTAAGCAATTGAACTTATACGGTGAACGATCTATTATAATATTTATTATATTTGTCATTTAAATTGTGAATACTACTCGAAATTATAGATTCTTAGATATTTATGAAAAGGTAGTTGAGTAAATGAATTGTAATTTTACACTCAAACATTATGAAGAAATTTGTAATATAATAGGCAAGAGTCAGTATAAAATATGTTTCTTTAATAATTACTTATCTGATTATAAAAATATATTAATTTTAAGACATGACATTGATCAAAGTTTAGAACAAAGTATTAAAATAGCTGCAACTGAGAACAAGTATAATATAAAATCAACTTTTTTTCTTTGGTTAAGGTCTCCTTTTTATAATATATTTAAAAAAAAATATGCAGATATCATTTATAATATTATCAAATTAGGTCATCAAATCGGTTTACATTTTGATGAAAGTGTATATAAAATAGAGAATGGAAAAGATTTAAATAAATTCGTAAAAAGAGAAATAAAAATCATAGAATATTACTTTAATACAAATATTTATGCTGTCTCAATGCATAGACCATCTAAATGGTTATTGAACAATGATGTAAAATTGAATAAATATGTTAATACATACGAAAAGAGATTTTTTAAAGATTTTAAATATTTTTCTGATTCAAGGAGACAGTGGAGAGAGGGTTGTATTTGCAATAAAATAAATATTAATAAATATGATAAATTACATATATTAATACATCCATTTTGGTGGGTAGACAAAGATATCAGTTTTGACGAAAGAATGGCTGATTTTATTAGAGATAAAGTAAATAAATTAGAAACTGATTTAGAGAATAATATTTCAGTTTATAAAAAAAAGAACAGGAATTGAAATGTACAATAAAATAGAAAGAAATAGAAATAAATTTATATTTAACATAAAGAGCCTAAATAGTATAAAAAATTATGAAATATCTAAAGATATTCAGATTAGCGATGTTTCTACTATAAAAAATCCTAAAAATTATAGTTTAATTTTTACCAAAAAATGGTCTAAGGAAATTGAAAATAAATTAATAAATATAAATAATAGTCTAATTTTAATTAAAGAAAATAATACTAAAATAAATAATAATATTACAAAAAATAATGAGTGTATTTTTGTAAATAATCCTCGGTTAGAATATGCTATAATTCTTAATTATATTTTAAGCAAGCAACCCAAAAAGGATAGACATTATAAGGAATTAAATAATAAAGTAATTATTGGCGAAAACGTAAATATTGGGAAAGGAACAACAATTGAACCTTTTGTTTTTATTGATCATGATGTTCAAATAGGCGATAATTGTATTTTAAAATCTGGAGTTCGTATATGTAGTAATGTTTTAATCGGAAATCAAACTATTATTGGTCAAAATTCTGTAATAGGCGGACCAGGATTTGGAATCGAAAAAAAAGAAGATGGTTCTTTTATAAGGATTCCACAAATTGGTGGAGTGGTTGTTGGAAATAATATTGAAATAGGTGCTTTAAGTACTATTGACTCTGGAACCATTGAATCCACAGTCATAGAGGATAATGTGATGATTGGTAATCATGTTTATATCTCACACAATGTACATATTGAGAAAAATTGTATTATTACAGCTTGTTCAGAAATTAGTGGTAGTGTCTATATCGAAGAAAATACTTGGCTAGGCCCTAATTGTTCCATAATAAATGGTATAACTATTGGTAAAAATGTTTTAATAGGCATGGGAGCAGTTGTTAGAAAATCAACAAAAGATAATGTTACAATTGCTGGGGAAGCAGCAAAGCAATTTCCAATTAATATGATTAGTATTGGAAAATGCAAATTATTATAATTTTTTTTACGATTATTATAAGTTTAAGGAAATACAAATTGTTAAAAGTTGCTTTTTTATTTCCCGGTCAAGGTTCTCAAGAAGTGCGGATGGGGGAAGGTTTAATAGAAAATTATAATTCTCCATATCAAATTGTGGTTTCCGGTAAGAGTGTTATAATTAATAAGTTATTAATATTGGGAGAAGAAGAGGAAGAGGTGAATATAGTTCCCCTAAAAGTAAGCGCTCCTTTTTATCTCTTAGGGTTCAATTCCCCGCAGCTCTGCTGCGATCAATAAAATATGATAAAATGGTATAAAAAGTAGAGGAGAAAGTGATTTGAGTAGGTATATTCACAAATCACATAATGTATCTGTACTCATATACCATTTTGTATGCCCAGCGAAATATAGAAGGGTTATTTTCAGCAAAGAAGTAGATGAAACTCTCAAAGAAATATGCCTTGAGATTTCCAAGAGGTATGAGATAAGTTTTTTAGAGATAGGGACAGACAGAGATCAGGTGCATTTTCTAATACAGTCAGTTCCAAAATATAGTGTGACAGAAATGATAAGAATGATAAAAAGTATAACTGCCAAAAAGATATTTGAAAAACATCCGGAAGTAAAAAAGCAACTATGGGGTGGAGAATTTTGGTCAGATGGATTCTTTGTGAATACTGTAAGCAAATTT
>SDBT01003762.1_pt1 | contig 26095 bp, 20 predicted proteins | sample 2277101 | NCBI WGS metagenome assembly SDBT01 (sample SAMN10404973, study PRJNA504765) | marine sediment metagenome | isolation source: marine sediment core GS10_PC15, 103 cmbsf | place: Arctic Ocean: Southern Knipovich Ridge | collected 2010 | reverse complement strand
GCTTTATTGACCTCGACCGCCTGGGCCCGAACTGGTTTATGCCCAACGCGGCTTTTATCGGCACGGTGTCCAGGGCATGTTTTGAGTTCTATGAATTTCTGAGCCCGGAAGAACAGCAATACCTGTTGCGGACCTGTTTTGACATGGCGCTGAAACAGAAGATCTATCGCAAGCACAGTCAGGAACAATGGTTCGTCAACGCCGTGGCGTTCCAGATCAAAAAAAGAAAGCGCTGATTTTTGTGAAAGCGAATTGATAACGCGCTCAACTGGGCTACGATTATAACTTTGTTTAAAATCAAGTAAACGATAAAGGAGCTTCGCAATGATTTTTGCCAGATTGCTGATCTTGGCCGCGGCCGCTCCGGCCAAAGATGGCGGGGGTAAGGGGAATCTTTTCATGAGCCCCTTGTTCCTGATCGTCATCATGTTCGCACTTATCTACTTCATGTTCATCCGGCCGCAGCAGAAGAAGCAGAGAGCGCACCGGGAAATGGTCAATCGCTTGAAGGCCGGCGACAAAGTGGTGACCACCGGCGGCATCCACGGCATTATCCAGGCCGTCAAGGCCGGCACCGTGCTGCTGAAGGTGGACGACAAGACCAAGCTGGAAGTCTCACAGGGCAGCATCTCGAACCTGCGGGGCGATACCGACACCGAAGAAACAAAAGAAAAAGACCGGCGCGAGCCGGCTAAATAGCAAGCGGCAAGCGAACCCATGAAAAAATCTCTTCTCCGGCGCGGGCTACTGATTCTGGTAATTCTTGCGGGGTGGGCGTATTCACTCTATCCGCTGAAAGACCGGGACTTCATCCAGACTTTCCGGCACGAGGCCAAGGGCAAAGTTGACGCCAAACTGGAAAAGCTCTTCGAGCAGGCGGGAAAAGACGTCGCGGCATCACGGGACAAAGCCCGGCAAGCCGAGGAACGGCGGGCCGCGGGCGAGGACGTGGCGCGGGTCGCGGTGACGCCCATCGAGACCGCCGTGTTCCTGGCTGCCGCCGCCGGACAAAACGATGTTTACCTGGGTAACTATGTTGAGATCTACGGCAACCCGAAACCGAACAATAAGGACGTGGTTTACTACATCCGCGAACTTGCCCGCGCCAAACTGCAGTTCGGCATGGACCTGAGAGGCGGCACCGAGTTCAGGATCGCCTTTAACAAAGCCAACCTTTCCAAAGAGCAGAGCGCTCCCGAGGTCCGCGACACAATTATCGAAATCCTGCGCAAGCGTATTGACCCCCGCGGCATGACCGAGGTGGAAATTCGCCCGAACAGCCCGACCAGCATCGCCATCAAGACCCCGAGTGTTGATCCGGTGGCGGTGAACGAAATCCGCGAAATGCTCAAGCGGCCGGCCCGGCTCGAGTTCCGGATCGTGCATGAGAAAAACGATGATTTGCTCAGCAGCGGCAAGGAATACGTGCCCGATCACATCAAAATGCCCCACGAAAGCACGGATGACAAAGGCAACAAGGTCCGGTCATTTCTCTGGGTCAAACGGACGCCGGAAAAGGTCCGGGGCAAACACCTGGTGTCGGCCGGAGCAGAGCAAACGGGGACGGGCCAATTTGAAGTGAGCATGGTATTCAATGCCGCCGGCGCCACGTTCATGTCCCAGACCACCTCGGCCAACATCGGCAAACGAATGGCCATCATTCTCGATGGCACGATCTTCAGTGCCCCGGTCATCCAGAGCGAATTCAGTTCGCGCGGCCGGATAACGGGGAACTTCACCTACAAAGAAGCCAATCAACTGGCCATCGTACTGAAGAGCGGCAATCTGCCCGTAGACATCAGCATTGAAGGCGAAATGGGCACCGACCCGACTTTAGGCAAGGGCCTGATCAGAAGCGGCATGCTGGCCTGCGGAATCGGCATGGCCATGGTGGTGCTGTTCATGATTGCGTATTACCGCCTGGCCGGCGTAATTGCCGTTTGCGCTCTGACCACTAACGTGCTGCTGATCTTCGGCACCCTGCCCATTCTCAAGGCCACTCTAAGCCTGCCGGGCATCGCCGGTATTGTCCTGACCATCGGTATGGCGGTGGACGCCAACGTGCTGATCTTCGAACGTATCCGTGAAGAACTCAACACCGGCAAATCCCTGATTACGGCGATCAAGAACGGCTACAGCCGCGCGTTCATCACCATCCTCGATGCCAACCTTACCACGTTGTTCACCGCCTACTTTCTCTACGTCTTTGGCAGCGGCACCATCAAGGGTTTCGCGGTTACCCTCGGTGTCGGTATTGTGGCCAGCATGTTCACCGCCTTGTTCATGACCCGCTGGCTCTTCGACTTGCTGATCGAATACAACCTGCTGAAGAACCCCGCCTTGATGCACAGCCGGCTGCGGAAGAGAGAGGCCGCGGACCGGCCCGTCGGCGAAGAGCCGGCCCCGCCGGGGTTCCCGTTCGTTGACTTTCGCAGGATCAGCGGGGTCTGCTCTCTGGTGCTGATCATCGCCGCCATCGCCGCCTTCGCGGGCCGCGGCAAGTCGGCGTTAAGCGTTGACTTTACCGGCGGCACCATGGTCAACATGCAGTACAACAAGGCCGCGGGAACCTCGGCCGAGACCATTCGCCAGGCATTGGGAAAGATCAAAGTCTCCTTTGCCACGCTGAACTTCGAGAAAGAAATCCCGCGCGAGAAGATCCATCAGGCCCTGGCCGCCGCCCAATACAAAAACTGCCTGATTGCCTATAGACTGGCGAAAGACGCTGAAAAGCGGGTCCTGGAAATTGTCTTTCGCAAGGAACTGCCGGCAAAGCGCAAGGCTTCGGAATATGCGGCCGGTTTGCTGAACCGGAAATTTCCCGAGGCGAAATTCACGAGTCTCGCGGACCAGGTGGTAGACGGCTATAAGAATTCCCGGGCCACGTACAAATTCTCGGTGGTCGGCGAGACCCAGCTCCTCGAGGTGGTACTCAGCGAGAAACTGCCCTCGGACCGGGACGCGGCCGAATACGTGGCCTGGCTGTTGAGCAAAGATTTTCCCGAGGCCAAGTTTACGGGCGGCAGCACCAGCGTCGTCGGCGGATTGGTCGGCAGGCAATTTACCACGAAGGCCATCTATTCGATTGTCTCTGCCCTGCTGGTGATTATCCTTTACATCAGTTTCCGCTTCGAGTTCAGCTACGCCCTCGGCGCGGTCGTGGCCCTGGCCCATGACGTGATTATCTGCACGGGCATTTACCTCGTGGCCAACTTTGGCGACCGACAGCTTTCACTCACTGTAATCGCCGCCCTGCTTACCATCATCGGTTACTCGCTGAACGACACCATCGTCGTCTTCGACCGCATCCGTGAGAACCTGGACCTGCTGAAGAAGAAGGACTTCCTGGCCATCGTCAATCTCAGCCTCAACCAGACACTGAGCCGGACCGTGCTGACCTCGCTGACCACGATTTTCGTGGTGCTGTGCCTCTATGTCGTCGGCGGCGGCGCCATCAACGACTTTGCCCTGGTGATGCTGGCCGGGGTAATTGTCGGCACCTATTCCTCGATTTTCGTGGCCACCCCCGTGATGATCTTCTGGCATCAGCGCCGGCTCAGGTCCGCCTCGAAACGCGTCCCGGCCGCAGCCAAGCCCCGGGCCGCCGGCCAGGTCTCCTGAAACTGTTCGGCCGGTGCTGGAATCGGCCATATCGGGAACGTGCAATAGTGGGTGGGTACGATGATTGGGGCTTGTTTAATGCTGGACTTCAGTTTATAGTAATGATTGTCAACAACGGAAGATTTTCGGCGGTACCGCCGAAAGTGAACGGACAGTTTAGAGATGGCCGGCGAAGACAAATATAACGTTCTTTTTGTGGCGGATAATGCTGAGCAGCAGTACGGGCTGCGGGCCATGCTGAAGACCGGCAACTACGAGGTGCATTGCCGGGATACGCTGGTGAACGGTCTGCAGTATTTAATGGTGCAGCAGATCGACCTGGTATTGGTGGACGCTACGCTCGAGGCGAGCCGCGGAATCGAATTCTGCCAGGCTTTCCGCAACGAGCCGAAGTATCAAAACCTGCCCCTGGTAATGGTCGGCAAAGACAACCAGCAGGGGACAATCTCGCTGCAGGCGTTCGAGGCCGGCGTGGATGATTTCATCCAGATGCCCTTTGTGCCGGGCGTCTGCATGGCCCGGGTCGAGCGGCTGCTGGAGAAGAAGTCAAAAACCGTGGTGCCAGCGTCTCTGTCCGTGCAGGTTACGCCCAAGGAACTGCCGGGTGTCCTGCAGTATCTCGAGACCGAAGAGAAAACCGGCAAGCTCGAGATTGTCTGTGAAGATGGTAAGACCGCCACCCTGTGCATCCATGCAGGGAAATTGGTGAACGCCACGACCGCCGACCTCGAGGGGGTAGACGTGGTTGGCGAGCTCTTCTGCTGGGCCAGCAGCCAGGCAACCTTCCATGAAGAACCCCTGACCGATGCCGATCTGAAGATGAAAGCCGAGATTACCGGGGTGGTCATGAACTGTGCGCTCGAGGCGGATGAGTATAACGAGGCCAAGCAGAACCTGCCGTCAGACGAGGTCATGTTGCTGGCCGGCAAAGCAGTGCCGGATGATCTGTCTGAGCCCCAACAGCAGATTTACCAGGCGGCGCTGGCAGGCTATTCAGTGCAAGATTTAGTTCACGAGGTCAATCCTTCCGAACGCAAGTCAACCATGTGGCTGTACCAATTGATTCAAGACGGCTGCCTGCGGATTGGCCCTGGCCCCTTCGACAATTATACGAAAGCCTGTTATAAACAGTACCGTAACAGCTTCCTCGATGGCCGGCTTGGGGCCCTGCGGGGCCACTTGGCCAGTTTGCAGTTCCCGCTGAAACCGCAAAAAGGCGTCCCGTCGACCGAAACCACGGACTGGCTCAGCCTGGCGCCAAAGATGCTGATCAGCGGCGACAATCCCGACCATGTCGCTTTATTTGTTAAGACGCTAACTGACATCTACACCGGCGCCTTGCACAAAAAACCGCCCACCCGCCGCCGAGCCCATAATACCACAATCAGCCGCTGGGGATTTGACGACAAGGCGACCATTGACATGCTGGCTCTGCCCAAGATTACTGAACCGGGTTTTGCCACTAACATTGATGAATACCTCGAAGATGCCTGCGTCGTAATCCACTTCGCTTCCGCGCAGGATACCGCGACCAACCGCCCCGTCATGCGCTTCCAGCGCCTGTTGCGCCAGCGCTTCCAGGGCGTGCACTACCACGTGGTGCCACGAGTCTTGAACGTCGACAACAAGTATCTGTTCAAGATCAATTGCATGCAGTGCGGCTTCAAACTCGCCGTGGATATGGACGAGGCCGGGTTCTCCGGGGAATGCCCCGTGTGCAGCCACACGGTCGCAATACCTGACAGCATGGACAACCTCTTCCACGCCCTTCAACTGCCTCCGGACGTGCCCATCGTAATGATCGAACCCGCCGACCAGGAACAATGCCGCGACCTGCTGCTGCTGGTTATTGATACCGTGCTGAAATTCTGTATGCAGCCGGCGACCGCCGCCGCCGCCGCCCGCCTGAAAACCAACGTTAAAGAACATCAGTTGAAGCAAACAAAAACCCAGATTGAAATTGCCGAAACCCAGATGTTCCGGGTGGACCCTGCCGCGTTGGGCGGAAGCTTGGGGCCGGAAACCCCGGTTCAACCCGCCGCCGAGGCCCAACCCGCCGCCGAGGCCCAACCCGCCGCCGAGGCCCAGCCCGCCGCCGAGGCCCAACCCGCCGCCGAGGCCCAACCAGCCGCGGAGGCCCGGCCCGCGACCCTTAAACTTAAGCGTGCAGCCTCGGAAGCCCAAGTTGTCGAGGAAGCGCCGGACGACGGCGCCGACGTCAACAAAGTACTTGAAATGCTTGTCCAGGAAACGCCGGCGGAAGGGGACGGCGCTGGTCTCGACGAGACCTTGGAGAGTGACGACGACGACGATATTGACAATTTGATTGACCAGGTACAGAAGACCTGAGGCGGGTTCAGAAGGGCGAGGAGGAGCGGGGATAGCTGCCCAGAACCTTCACGAAGACGGTGTGTTCGCTCAATTCGCGGATCACCTGCGCGCAGTTCGCTTCCGAGATGTGTCCGGCAAAATCAACGAAGAACACGTATTCCCAGCTTTTCCGTTTCGAGGGCCGGCTCTGGATCATGGTCATGTTCAGATTGTTGGCCTTGAACGGCAGCAGCGTATCGTAGAGCGCGCCGACTTTGTCGCGGACCGCAAACATGATCGAGGTCTTGTCATCGCCGGTGACCGGGGCGGGGGTCTTGCTCAGCACCAGAAAGCGGGTGATGTTTTCGGCGAGGTCTTCGACGTTTTCGTGGCGGACTTCCAAGCCGTACTTTTCGGCCGCCAGCAGCCCTGCCAGGGCCCCGGCGTGCTCATCGGCGGCGGCGCGGGCGGCCGCGGCGGTGGTGCTGGAGGTTTCCACCCACTCGCAGTGGGCCAGGTTCTGCTGCAGCCAGCGGCGGCACTGGCCAAAGACCTGCGGATGGCTGTAAATGGTGCGAAGTTCCGTCTGCTTGGGCCGGGTCAGGAGAGTGGTGAATTTGCAGGTAGATTTCCGCGCCGATTTGCAGCTCGGTATCGCCGAACAGGTCGAAGGTCACGGTCACGGCGCCCTCGGTGGAATTCTCCACGGGCACCACGCCGTAATCCGCCTCGGCCGTGTCTACGGCCTCGAAAATTTCCGCGATGGTATCCTTGCTGAGGGCCGCGATCTGATTTCCGAACCAGCGTAGCGCCGCCTGATGGGTAAAGGTGGCTTCCGGGCCGAGATAAGCCACGGTGGGTGATTTCGCTTGCTTGTTCTCAACAGTCATGTGAACAGTCTGGCCATCACGGCCTTTTGTACGTGCAGACGATTTTCCGCCTGGTCCCAGACAATGGCTTGGGGGCCATCGAGGATGCCGGCGGTGATTTCCTTGCCGCGATAGGCCGGCAGGCAGTGCATAACCTTGGCGCCGGGGGGGGCGGCGGCCATCAACTCGGCGTTCACCTGGTATGGCTTGAGCGTCCGCAGCCGGTCCTCGGCCTCCGCCTCGCAACCCATGCTCACCCATACATCGGTATAGATAAAATCGGCGTCCTTCACGGCGGCGGCTGGGTCATCGCTAACAACTACCGCGCCATTGCCGGGAGCGCCGCTGATGATTTTCGGCTCGGGTTGGTACTGCACCGGCGCGCCAATGCGCAGTTCGAGGCCCGCGAGTCTGGCGGCCATGACCCAGCTCGAGGCCATATTGCTGCTGCCGTCTCCGAGGTAGGCCACGCGCAGTCCGGCCAGGCGGCCGGCGGCTTCGCGGATGGTCATCAAATCGGCCAGGAGCTGGCAAGGGTGATAGCGGTCGGTCAGCGCGTTGATCACCGGCACGTGGCCGAGCTCGGCCAGTTCCACCACGTCCGCATGCGCATGGTAACGGATAACGATGCCATGAACATAGCGGCTGAGGACCCGGGCGGTATCGGCCATAGTTTCGCCGCGCCCGAGTTGCAGCGTGCCTTTGTCGAAGAACATGGCATTGCCGCCCAGTTCATAGATGCCGACCTGGAAGGAGACCCGGGTGCGCGTGGAGGATTTCGAGAAGATCATTGCCACGCTTCGGCCGGCCAGCGGCTTGGCCGCGCCGTGCTCGAGCCGGGTGCTCTTCAGTTCATCGGCCAAGTCAAGAAGTTCGGCCAGTTCCGCGGGGTTCAGATCAAGAAGTGACAGCAGATGTTTCATGGCAATTCTCCTAAAAGTAGCACAGCCGTCCCGGCTGTGTCGATCCCAGGCGCGACGCCTGGGCTACAATTCTGCCAATGCCTGGTCCAGAAGCCCGACTCCTTGGTCCAGGGTGGTCTTGTCAACGTTCAGAGGCGGGTACACGCGCACCACGTTGCCGGCGGCGGTGAGCAGCAACAACCCTTTCGCCGCCGCTTTGCCAACAAGTTCTTTGGCTCCATCTTCCAACTCGAAACCGAGCATCAGCCCCGGGCCGCGCACGTCTTTAATAAGCGGATATTTGCCGGCAAGCTGGATGAGGGCGCCCTTCAGGTGTTCACCCATCTGCTTGACGTTGAAGAGGAGGTCTTCGTCCTCGATGACCTTGAATACCGCCCGGGCCGCGGCACAGGCCAGGGGCGTGCCGCCAAAGGTGGTGGCGTGCGAACCCTTGTCCAGCACACCTTCCCACTTGCGGCTGACCACGAGCGCTCCGATAGGGAACCCATTGCCCAGGGCCTTGGCCAGGCTCATCGCGTCGGGACTCACGCCGCTGTGTTGATAGCCGAAAAGCTCACCCGTCCGGCCCATCCCGGTCTGCACCTCATCCAAGAGCATGAGTATTTCATACTTGTGGCAAAGCTCGCGCACCCCGGCGAGATAGTCCAGGCGAGCCGGGCGCACCCCGCCTTCGCCCTGGATGGCTTCGAGCATGACGGCGGCGGTGTTTTCGGTAATTGCCCGGTCCAGGGCCTCGAGATCGTTAAACGGGACGAAGCTGAAACCTTCGGTGAGGGGGCCGAATCCCTGGCGGATTTCAGGTTTGTCGGTGGCCGCCAGCGTGGTGATGGTGCGCCCGTGGAAGCAGTGCTCCATGCAGATGATTTCGTGGCGGCCGCGGGGACTGCCCCACCTGCGGGCGAACTTGATCATGGCTTCGTTCGCCTCCGCGCCGCTGTTGGCGAAAAAGACCCGGGCGTCGAAACTCCGCTGGGCAATCAGCGCCGCCAGTTGCGGCTGGACTTCGTTAACGAAAAGGTTCGAGACATGCACGAGCCTGGCGGCCTGGCGTTGGATTGCTTCGGTCACCACCGGATGACAGTGGCCCAGGTTGCACACGCTGATCCCGCTGGTGAAGTCCAGGTATTCTTTCCCGTCGGCGTCCCAGACCCGGGCGCCCTGGCCTTTTAGCAGGGGCAGTTCGGCGCTATAGGTCTGCATCAGATATTTCTGTTGCAAATCGAGGATTTCCGGCGTTGTCATGGGCGTGTGACCATTATATTTGAGTTTGGGTTTCGGGTTTTCAGGGCGGGGCGTCACTTGATAATCTGGGTGCCCACACCCTCGTCCGTAAAAATCTCCAGCAAAAGTGAATGCTGCAGCCGGGCATCAATCACGTGGACCTTGTGGCACCCGGCCTCGAGGGCCGCCATCGCGCTTTGGATTTTTGGCACCATGCCGCCATTGATGATGCCCTGGTTGATCAGGCCCTCTACTTCAGCAATGCGGAGAGTCGAGATCACTGAGGCCTTGTCGCCCGGGTCGCGCAGGATGCCGGGCACGTCGCTGAGAAACATCAGTTTGCCCGCTTTCAACTCCTGGGCAATGCGGCTGGCCGCAATATCCGCATTAAGGTTATAAATATTGCCGTCCCGGCCTCGTGCCAGGGGGGTAATCACCGGCACCTCATTGCGTTCGAGCAGTTCGCGGATAGGCGCGGGGTCAACCCCGGCCAACTCGCCAACAAAGCCCAGGTCAAGCTCGCCGGCCAGTTTCTCGGCCCTGAGCACCTGGAGCCCGGAAAGTCCCGCGGCCTTGCCGCCGAACTTGCCGATGGCATTCACCAAGCGCGGGTTGACCCGCTTGTGCAGCACCTCGTCAACCACTGCAATCGTTTTCTCACAGGTATAGCGCAAACCGTTGATGAAGCGGGTCTCGATGCCCAGTTCCGCCAAGCGCGCCGTGATTTCCCGGCCGCCGCCGTGGACGATGATCGGCCGGGCGCCCACGCATTCCAGGAAGACGAGGTCTTGCAACGCACTCTCGAAAGCGGCCACATCCTCCATCACGCTGCCGCCGAATTTAACCACCATGATTTCGCCGCGAAAACGCTGGATATAAGGCAGCGCCTCGATCAGCACTCCGGCTTTGCGGATATATTCCAAATATGCAACCATCTTAGTTGGCGCCTGCGTGGTGAACCAGACGGGGTGAAAGAAAGCCATTAATATGCGGTAGGGTCAAGGTGTTGTCAACATGGCGGAAAAAATTTTTGGCAATAGCACTTGACATGGGTCTTGTTCCGGGCTATGGTACTTATAAAGAGTTTATAGCCCTGCCGCCCGGCGGCAAGCATCGGACAATTCTTGGATGAATTTGTCCGGCATTACTTGACGCCGGTGGATGGGCGGGCTATTTTGCTGGACTTGAATATGCTAAACCAGCCCGCGGCAGCGGCGACGGCCATAAGCGGTAAGGAGAAAACAGATGCCTGTTCATCGAAGGAGTTACCGGCTGCAGCAATTTGCTTTGGCAGCGTTGATGTGGTTCCTGGCGCCGCTGGCGCTTCGGGCGCAGAGCGCCGAGGAATTTGAATTTGAGGAAGAGTTTCTGGATCGGCTGGTCAAACTGCGGATGCGTGACTACGCCAGGATTCAGTTGAGGGTGATGCAGCGGGATTTCGCCAAATTCAAGGATGAACTGGAGTTTCTGACGGCGAAACTGGAGGGGAATCGGGGGCGGAAGATTGAGAAGCTGCGGGAGATTCCCGAAAGCAGCAAGCGTTATGCCAGTACGCTGCAACTGCTCATCCGCCTGGCTACGAGGCCGGAAAACCGAGTCATAATGTGCCGGAAATACCTGAATTCTGTCGGTAAGCCCAAAGGAAAACGGGCTGAGGAAGAATATCGCGACGTGATTATGGTGCTGCTGAACACCTATATCGAGATCGGGAACATCGAAGGCGCCAGGAAAGTGCTGCAAAAGATGGCGCTGATTGACAAGATGGACAAGCGGGCGCTTCTTTTCATGGAGGGCAAGATCAATCTGCTGGCGGCAGATAAGATGAAAGCGGACGGCAAAAAACTTGAGGCCTACCGGCCGCTGGTGGAACAGGCGCTGAAGATTTCGAACACAGCGAGCTGATGTGGAAGCGTGATTACTATGGGTTGATGACCTTTGTCGAGACGGCCCACGCCTATCTTCTGCTGGGTGAGGTCGACAAGGCGTTTAATGCGATCAAATCGGTATACGCGTCCTTGCAGGCCCTGGAGACGCAGATTAAACAACAGACCCGCAGATTGGACCTGTCGCCCCTGGCGCCCACCTATTATTATCTGGCGGAGATCTACATGATCAAGGCTAAAGCCCTGCAGAAGCAACCCGACAAGGCCGCGAAGATGCAAAAGCTGATGGGCCAGGCATTAAACCTCTATAACAAAGTGAACAACACCTATTCCGGGTCGCCTCAGGCGTTGCCGGCGTTGAAAAAATTTCAACAGGCCCGGGTGCTTTATGAAAAATTATTTGACAAGACCATCCGGATGAAAAAGGACCCCAAGAAAGGAATGGACCTCGCCGGCCAGTTATACCGGGAAAACAAATTTGATGAGGCGGCACGGCAATACCTGAAGGTGGCGTTGATGGATGTGAAGGGGCCGTATACGGCCGAGGCGCTGTTTTACAGCACGGCGTGTCTGTACAAGGCGGGGCGCTTTCTGGAAGCCATGGCCGTAGTGGATTTCATGGCCGATATCCGCCCGAAGCATGAGCGTACCCATAACATGGTATACAGCACGGCGGTAAATATTTGGACGGCCCGCGAGAAGCAGTCCAGCAAAGCAATGACCCAGATTTTCGTGGACGATGCCATCTATCTTTTCGCCCGCCTGGTCAAGCTCAATCCGCTGCATCCGAACGCCCCGTACGCGGCATTTCGGGTGGCCGAGGCGCAGTGGGCCAAGGCGGGCAGGCTTAATCTGATCAAGCGTGACTTGGCCGAGAAGGTCGCTAGGGAGCCCGACCCGGCAAAGAAAAGGGAACTGCAAAAGCAGCTCGATGAAGCCATCGAGAGGATGAAGCAGGCCTACAAGGACGCGATTCCCTTTTACCAGGTCCTGGCCGAGCATTACGGCCAGAGCACCGTGGGCATCCGGGCCTATCACAAGCTGGGCTGGATCTACTACATCGTGGGCGATGACGAGAACACCGCGAAAAGCTTCCTCGAATACTGCCAGATCGAAAGTGAGCTCAAAGCGGAAAAGGTCGAGGCCAAATTTATTGCCGCCGAACGCTTATACCGTGCCGAGGAGTTCGAGGAGGCCCTAAAGCATTTCAATGAATTGCTCGAATGGATCAAGCCCAACGGTGAATATTCTGCCTGGCTGGAGAAAGCGAAAAAAGCCGCCGCGGAGGAAAGAGACCGGAAAAGACGTCTGAAGGGTCTGGCAAGAGGCGCCAAGAAGACCAAGACCTTGGGGCAAAAAACCTTGGCGCTGATCCCCTGGTGCTATGACAAACAGGCCAATGTGCTTTTTGCCAAAGCCGAGGTGCTCGAGGAAAAGGCCAAAGAATTTGACGCGCGGGTGGCACAGATCAAAACCATACTCGAAAAGCAGACGGAGAAGAAAAAGCCCGAGGAAAAGGCCGAACCAGGAAAAACGCCAGAGCCGCCCCCGGCAAAACCGGCCCCCGGCAAGGGCGAAAAGAAAAGTGATAAAGCCAAGGCGGAGAAGAAAAAGCCCGAACCCGCCGCCAAACCCGGTCCGGGACCCCCCGCCGGACAGCCGACCTTTACGAAGGGTAAACTGCCAGAGGACTTCCGCTTCCACTACTTGACCAAAGTTAAGCGCCAGGCCGATCTGATCAAGGACTTGGACGAAAAGAACAGTTTCGTAATCGTTAATGAGAACGAATTGTGGCTGACGCAGGATGACGATCTGGTGATCAGTCTGGGCGGCCGGGGCCTGAAGATTACGCAGGAGGCGGAACGCCGCTTTCTCTGGGCCACTGAGTACCTTGCCTGTTACCGGGGCGGGTGGCTGATCGGCATTTACGATTTCAGAAGGAAAGCCTTTCGCGCGGGCAAAAAGGGCCAGGCGCCGGAGGCCGTGGCGCTGCCGAAACCAGCCAAGATGGCGAAGCTGGAAGGCGCATTTCGCATTGCCCGGCTGTTGACCTGGGCTGATGCCAAGCGGCTGGCGGCGGAAAAGCTGCGCGAGGCGGCGCTGAAGCTCCAGGACAAGGCCCTGGCCGGGCTGGAAAAATTCCTGAGCAAACACAGCGACGACGACGCCTGTGCCCCGCCCACCATGCTGCGCCAAGGCATGATCTATATTACCCGCAACAAGTTCGACAAGGCCGCGGAGGTCTTGGGCGAGCTTCTCCGCAGATACCCGAATGTGCCGGACGCCCAAAAAGCGGTGTTCCAGCTCTTTAGAGCCTATTTGAAGACCGGGCAGCCGGAAAAGGCCGCCAAACACGCCGAGGGCCTGCTGGACAAGATCACCGAGCTTGCGTTGGGCAATCTTATTTACGTCGCCAACGAGCTTTTCTCTGAGGACAATCAAGGAAACTTTAAATGCTGGCACACGAAGCTGGCCGTGACCGCCAACCAGGAGCTTATCCGCCGCGGCACGGACAGGAACCATCGCGATTACCCCAGGGCCATGGGCCGGACCGGGCGCGCCATCTTCAACCTTGCCCGGGGCCTGTTCCTGCAGGAAAGGCACGATCTGTGCCTCGGCAAATGCGAGAAACTGCTGAAGCAGAAGAAAGGGGAAAAGGAAAACCCCTACTACTACGACTTATGGATGTTGAAGGGCCTGGCCTACCGCAAGCAGGGCAGGATCAGCGATTCGGTGCGTTGCTTTGACATGGTCTTGACCGACATTCACAAGCAGAAATTCAAGGTGGTATATCACCGGGCGGTTGTCGAAAGCGCCTTCTCCATGCTGGAGTACAAGGAAAAGGCAAGGGTGGGAAAAGCCGTCTTGCGCTTTCGGCAGATCGTGGAGTTTGCCGATCAAAAGGACCCCGAACTGCGTTTGTTCATCGAAAAGGCGCACCTGGGGCTGGCCCACAGCTTTGCCTTGCTGGGCGACCGGCAGAAGGCGTTGAAGTATCAGGCGGCATACCTGCGGAAATACCCGCGCGGTGTTTTCCGCAAGGAAATCAGCCAGTTGCCGTCAGCGAGAAAGTTGAAAAGAAAAAGTAAAAAGGAGAAAGTTGAAGGGAGCGAATGATGAAAAAACAGTTGAGCTTGCTTTGCCTCACCGCGTTACTGCTGCTGATCCCCGGCGAAGCATGGGCGCAAAAAGATTGCTGGATTCAACTCAGGTCCGGCAAGACGGTCAAGGGCTACAGTATCAAGGCCCGCCCCGACGGGACCTTGATCCTGAAAACGGGCAAGGGCAGAAGAGGCGCCACCCGCACGATTGGCAGGGGTAGTTACAAGCAGGTGCACACGCCCAAACCGCCAACGGTGGCGGCACTCGAACGCTTGGATCAAGCCCGGAACTATGACGAGCTCGTCGCCAAGACCGACGCGGCCCTGAAGAAGTACCGCTGGCTGGGCTGGGGCGGCCTGATTGTTTATCTCAAAGGCAAGGCCCTGATGAGGCTGGGCAAGGCCCTCGAGAAAAAAGGCAGCGCGGCGGAAGCCAAGGCTAAGTACAAACTGGCAAAGAAAGTTTTCACGGATGGAAAGCCATACGCCAAGATTGATGGCCGCGCCAAACTGTTGGGCAGAGCCGTACAAGAGGCTAAGCTCGCCTTGAACGAGCGGGTCAAGCCGCTCCCGGGAATCAGCCCCTTCAAGTTCAAGCTCAAGGGCCAGTTCCTCGAGAAACAGGGCAAGAAAAGGGAGGCGGCCCTTGAGTATCTCAAGGTGGTCCTGCTCTATGACGTTGATAAGGGCGGCTTCCAGCGCAAGGAATGCTACGGTTTGCTGGTGGCGCTGCTGAAAGAGCTCGGCGACCTTCGCCACAGGCAATTTAAAGCACAAATGCGGAAGGAATACTGACAAAAATTAACGGCCCGTATTGCAATCCGAAAATGCCGGACTAGATTACGGGCATTGATTTTTAAGCGAAATCTTAACCTTGAAGCCGAGACCTGCAAGTCCCGGCCAACAACATGTAAGGAAGAAAACCATGCTGAGAACAATCCGTACCCGGTTGACCATCATCGTGCTTTTCGCGGCGAGCGCAAGCTGTGTGTGGGCCCAGGACACAACCCCCGCCGCCACAACCCGCGACGCCGGCCCGCCTGGTTTCTACGAGATCGTCTTCGGCATGGGCCCGGTAAACCTGCTCATCTGGGTCATGATCTGCGTGGCCTCGTTTGCCACCATTGCCTTCATCATTGACGGCGTGTTGCAGACCAGGCGGGAGAAGATTCTGCCCGCCCACCTGGTTGCCGGGGTTCGCGATTCACTCGATGACGGCGACCTCGACAGTGCCATGCAAATCTGCGAGACCAATCCCTGCCAGCTTTCCAATATCCTCATGGCCGGCTTCTCCAATATTACCGAGGGTTACGAGGTGGTCCGGGAAGCTGTCAGCGCCGCCACCGATATTGAAAGCGAAAAGATCATCCAGCGCATCGGTTACCTCAACCTCTGCGGCCAGATTTCGCCCATGCTCGGGTTGCTGGGAACCGTCACCGGGATGGTGAAGGCCTTCATGACCCTGGGCACGGATGTCGGCCCCGGCAAGGACCGGGACTTGGCCCTGGCCATTTCCACGGCCTTATGGACCACTGTCTCGGGACTGCTGGTCGCCGTGCCGGCCCTGCTGGCATTCACCATTTACAAGAACATTGCCACCCAGCGCCTGCTCGAGTCCGAGGCCACCGTGCTCGACCTCATCAAGACCCTTCGCGGCGCCGAAGTCGAAGGTGAAGAAGACGACGAAGAGTACGAAGACTGAAGAAGTACGAACCGAAGAACAAGGAACCGAAGAACTCAGAATCCAGAACTTCTGCCCGCGGCGATCTGTGTTAATCAGTTCTGAGTTAAAGGGGACATTGCCATGAAACGAACCAGCGAAGATGCAGGCATCCCGCTTTCGGCGCTGATTGACATCGTCTTTCTGCTGATCATCTTCTTCGTGATTACCGCGAACATGCAGAAGCAGGTGGTGGACTATAACATCAAGCTGGCTGCCTCCTACTTTGTCGAGCCGCCTGACGAAATTGATCCGCGCACCTTCATCATCAACGTCCGCAAGCAGGAAAATGGCCCACCGGTATATTCGGTTAACGGTACGGACTACCAATTGAGTGCTGTCGGCAGGCTGCTGTTGCGCAGCCGCGAGCGTCTCGGTGAGACTGTGCCCGTACTCATTCGCGCCAGCGGCGACATCAAGTACCGCGAGATCGACCAGGTCAACAAGCTGATTCACAATGCCGGGCTCTACCGCGTGAGGCATTCCACCCTATCGCACTACGGCGAAGAATCGCCTGAGTGATCAGCCGCTGCCCCGGCTTGCCGGGGTGGAAAACCTGAAAAAGGAGACCGCAATATGGCCACCAGGAAAAAAACCGTGGACAAAGTGGAAGTCCCGATGTCGGCCATGATTGACATCGTCTTCCTGCTCTTGGTCTTCTTCATTGCCACCTTCAAGGAAAACCTGGTCGAGGCGCACCTGGCCGTCAATATGCCGGCGCCTTCGCGCACCAAGCCCGAGACCAACGTCAAGCTGCTCGAGATTTACGTCCTCGAGGACAGATACCTGCTGATGGGCACCCGGACGATCACCATTGCCGCGCTCGGGAAATGGCTCAAAGACGTGGCCGACTACGACGCCGAGCAGACTGTCCTCATCAAGGTTCATGGCGATGCCACCGAAAGGCAGTTTGTTGACGTGCTTGACCGCTGCCACCGCGCGGGGTTGAAACAGCTCAACGTCATGAGACTCAAAGAATGAACCAACTGCCCCGTCAGCACTTGCACACTCGCATGCTTAGCTGCTCACACGCTGAATCTTCATGTCAGCCGTTGTCCTAGCCGATTTTTGCCGCCAGTTGGCTGTCCTCCTTGACGCCGGCATGTCCGTTCTCCGTTGCCTCGAAACCCTCACTCGCCAGGGCCGCCGCGCCTCCCGCCGGCTGAGCGCCTCACTGGTCCGCGACATTTCCCGGGGGCTGACTCTGGCCGAAGCCGCCGGCGCCCGCCCCGGCGTGTTCAGCCCGCTGCATATTAACTTGATCCGGGCTGGCGAGCAGAGCGGCCGCCTGCCCGAGACCCTCGAAAAACTCGCCGACTCGATGGACGCGGTGATCAGGCTCAAGCGACGCTTGATCGCCGGCTTGCTTTACCCGGTGATTGTTCTTCACCTCCTGGCCCTCGTCATGACCGCGATGAAGACCTTTGTCAAGTTCACCGCCAATGGCCTCCAAACCGGCTTTTACCTCACCGAAGGGCTTCTCTTTGCCCTGTATTGCCTGGGGCCGGTCTACGGACTGGTGATTGCCATCAGGATTCTGATTCGCTTGGGCCGCCACTATTGGGTCATCAGGTTTTGCCTCGACGCGCTTTCCTGGCGCTTGCCGCTTTTCGGCAAACTCCAACGTCATTTGGCGCTGGCCCGATTTGCCCGCGCCCTCGAGGGGCTCTATGCCGCCGGGATCAATATGACCCAGGCCGTGCGCATGGCCGCCGAGGCCGCCGGCAACGAGGTATTCAAGCGCAAAATCAGCGACAAGGCCTCGAGCGCGGTCGCCCGCGGCGAAGACCTGGCCCATGCCCTCGCCGCCACCGGCGCGTTTGAAATCGACACCATCAGCCTCCTGGCCACCGGTGTCGAAAGCGGCCGGCTTGACGGCATGCTCCTGAAAATTGCCGAAAAGGCCGAGCACGATGCTCAGGCCAGAAGCAAGATCATCAGTATCGTCCTGCCTTTGCTCGTGTTCCTGCTGATTGTGCTTCCCCTGTTCATCTATTTTATTTTCACCATCTTCTACAAGGGTTACATCCAGCCGATCCTGCACGAGCTGAACGGTTGACTTGTGAGTTTTAGATTGTAGATTCAGGATGCCGGATACTGAATAGGGGTCTGCTGATGGGTACACTGATAGTTATTTCGGTCTGTCTGGGGCTATTGCTGGCCATGCAGCTTTACCTGTTGCGACGGAACGAAGAGAGCCTGCAGCGGGAAGCGCGGGCGCAGTCGGACCGGGCGGAACTGGTCGAGTTCATCAACCGGTACACGGCCAGCATCGGCTCGAGTCGCGATACCGGGGAGTGGATGAAGCTGGTGGCCGGCTTAGTGGCTACGGCTATCGAGGCCCAGGCCGTCTGGATCTACTGGCTGGAGGACGAGAATTCCGCGCGGTTGCTGGCTTTCAGCGGCGCCTTTCCGGAGTTCCGTCCGGGCGGGGACGCTGCCTCGAGTCAGAGCCGGCGCTTGCTCGAGCAGTTAAGTCCCGACAAGTCGAGACTCGAGGCTGGCCACGGTTCGGGATTGGTCGGCCAGATTATCGGTCCTGCGAGTGTGTTAAAGGAGGATTTCAACGCTCAATACGGCGCCGGCCCGGTCAAGACCTTGGTGTCGACGCCCCTTGAGATTGATAACGAACGCAACGGTCTGATCTGCGCGATCAACCGCAGCGGGGCAACGCCGCACTTTTCCGTGGACGACATGTTTCTGCTGGAGGCTCTGGCCCGCCAGGTGGCGCTGGGGATAACTTTTATACAGGCCTACGAACGGCTCGGCGAACAGCAGCGCGTTGACCAGGAACTGATGCTGGCCCAGAGAATCCAAAACTCGCTGCTGCCACAAGACCCGCCGCTGCATGATGTTTATTTGATCCATGCCGACTGTATGGCGGCCCGCACGGTGAGTGGGGACTTTTATGACTTTATCCAGATTTCCGACGATTTGCTGCTGGTACTGGTGGCCGACGCCAGCGGCAAGGGAATCCCGGCGTGCATGCTTATGGCCTTATGCCGCAGTATCCTGCGCACCAACACCCTGCGCTATCAGGAAGACCTCGAGGGGTTGATGCACGAAAGCAACCGCAACCTCTATGAAGACACGGATTCGGGTCAGTTTGTCACCGTGGCTTGTCTGCTGATAGACAAGCACGACCACACCGTCGAGTATGCCCGCGCCGGCCATTGCGCGCTGCTCATCCGCTCACCCGACGGCAACGTCGAGGTCATTCTACCCGACGGCCCCGCCCTGGGATTGCTGCCCGAAGAAATCGGCATTCAATACGACACCTTCGCTTTTTCGTGGCAGCCCGGGGTCTCGCTCATGCTCTTCACCGACGGCATTACCGAGGCCGCGGACCAGGATGGTGAGATATTCGGTCTGCACCGGCTGATTGATACGTGGAAAACGCAGGAGCTTGACCCCGCGGTGGCCACCGGCGGCATCCTCGGGCGGGTGAAGGATTTCACCGGCAATCATCCCCAGGAGGATGATCAGACCTTGATGATCCTCCATCGCCCACCCCGCCACTGAATTCAGCGTGGCTACATTTAGTGGCGGGGCCGGTGGAAAAGTTAAAGTCCCCGGCTATAGTAAAGGCAACCCCGAAAGGAAGAGGAGAACCGGATCATGGTCAAAATCTTTTGTGCCGTTCTGGGAATGATGATGCTGGCGACCGCCGCCCTGGCGCTTGGGGTGGGCGACCAGGCGCCGGCCGTCAAGGTCAAGAAATGGGCTCACGGTAAAGGCGGCAACCCCGCCAAGGCCGATGGCAAAACGGTTTACGTGGTGGAATTCTGGGCTACTTGGTGTGGACCATGCCTGACCACCATCCCCCACCTGAACGAGTTTCACGACAAATACCGAGGCCAGGGTGTCATCATTATGGGCATCACCAGCGAAGACTTGGCCACCGTGAAGAAATTCATGAAAACGACGCCGATGAAGTATAACGTGGGAATCGATGACCAGCGGGCCACCAACGCGGCTTACATGAAGGGCATACGCGGCATTCCCCATGCCTTCGTGATCAACCGGAAGGGCAAGGTCGTCTGGCACGGGCACCCCATGTCCGGGCTTGAGCGGATCCTCGAGCAAGTGGTGGCCGGCACCTTCGATCCCAAGAAGGCCAAGCAAGTAGCCACCCTCAAGAATCAGTTCATTGCCTTGGCCCGGCAACAAAAGTTCGAAGAGATGCTGACCATTCTTAACCAGATCGCCAAGCTCGATCCGGGTGATCCGCAGAATCATAATTATAAGATCGAGTTGATGAAGCACATGAAAAAGGACGCCAAAGACATTGCCGCCAGCTACCGGACGTGGCGCAAAGCTTGCGCCAAAAACGCCAGCGGCCTGGCCGAGATCGCGAACGTGATCCTCAAAGAAAGCGAGCCCGCTTTCTATGACATCGAGCTGGCCCTCCTCGTCGCCCGCAAGGCGGTCAAACTTACCCGGGGCACGGATGAAGCCGCGATTATTACGCTGATCATGGTGTACCAGGAATTATGTTGCTTCGACAAGGCCAAGGCCATTCTCAAACAGGGAATTGCCGTCCGCAAGAGAAAATCGCTGAAGTCGCCTAAGCTCCTGAAAATCCGGAAATTCTTAAACAAAATTGCTCTGGTTCGTAAAAAACTGGGCCAAAAGCCATAACCACTGGAAGGTTCAATGAGGATGATGGCGACGCTGGCCGCCCACGGCCAGGAACATGTCCTGAAATTCGTTGATGAACTGGCCGAGGCTGGACGGCGGCAGCTTCTCGATCAGCTCGAGTGCCTCGACTGGGACCGCCTGGGTGGCTGGATCAGGGATGATGTGCTCGCCCCCGCCAGGGACGAAATCCCGGATGATTTGGCGCCGGCCCCATACTTTCCGGCCGAAGCGGAAACCGCCGCTCAGCGGGAACGTTATACCCACGCGAGGGTCGCTGGCGAGGAACTGCTGCGCCAAGGGAAAGTGGCGGCCTTTACCGTCGCCGGCGGCCAGGGAACCCGCCTGGGCTATGACGAGCCCAAGGGCGTCTATCCCATCTCGCCCATCAAGAATAAGAGTCTGTTTCAGCTCTTCGCCGAAAGCCTGTGGCGGCACGGCGAGATTTGTGCCCGGCCCATCCCCTGGTACATTATGACCAGCGCCGCCAACGACCGCGCCACCCGCGCCCACTTCGCCGGGCACGACTATTTCGGCCTCGAGCCCGGTAATGTCATCTTCTTCGTCCAGGGGCAGATGCCCGTGTTCGACTTCAACGGCAAGCTGTTGCTGGCGGCCCGGGACCGCCTGGCGATGGCCCCCGACGGCCACGGCGGCAGTCTTCAGGCGCTGCACCGCTCCGGCGCCCTGGCCGATATGCGGGCGCGAGGGGTTGACTACATCTCATATTTCCAGGTGGACAACCCGCTGGTCAGCACGGTCGAGCCACTGTTCCTCGGCCTGCATCATCTCGAGGGTTCGCAGATGAGCAGCCGGATGCTGGCCAAGCGCGACCCCTTTGAAAAGCTCGGCCTGCTTTGCCTGAGCGCCGGCAGACTGCACGTCATCGAGTACAGCGATTTGCCTGATGAACTGGCCGTACAGACCGACGCGACCGGCAAACTCCGCTTTCTCGCCGGCAGCCCCGCCATCCACGTCCTCAGCCGCGAGTTTGTCGAAGAACTCAACGCCGGCAGCTTCTCACTGCCTTTTCACCGGGCCGAGAAAAAGGTCCCGCATGCCGGGGACAACGGCAAGCCTCTCGAACCCGGCGAGCCAAACGCCGTCAAGCTCGAAACTTTCGTCTTCGACGCGCTGCCGCTGGCCCGCAAGACCTTGATCCTCGAAGCCGTGCGCGAGCGCGAGTTCGCCCCGGTGAAGAACGCCGAGGGTCAGGATTCGCCCGCATCCTGCCGCAAGCTGTTGCAAGAGGAGTTCGCCCGCTGGCTCGAACTCCGGGGTGTTCGGCCGCCCCGGAAAGGCGACGGCAGCCTGGACTGCACCCTCGAAATCTCACCGCGCAGTTACGTTACGGCCGAGGATTTCGCCCGTGCGCCGCTGCCCGACAAAATCGAACCCGGCGCCGAGGTCTATATCCAATGAACTGTCGCATCGCCCAATACAACCTGAAAGAACTGATCCTCGATCACGAGGCGGTGGCCCGCAGCCTTAACGAAGGCTGTCGCCGCGACGACCGGTATTACCGCGTCAGCGGGCTTTGCCAGACGCGGGAGAACGTCATCTTTATGCTTGAGGAAGACCCTGACGGGCACGCCTGGGAATACGTTATCGTCCCATTCCTCGGCGAGACCGAGGCGGACATTATCGCCGATATCTACAGCCGCTGGCAGGGCAACTTCTCGACCCGCGGCCTCATCCAATTAGCGAACAAGTACCTTGGCCTCTTCGAGAAACCCCATGTCCAGAGTGAGTGAGTGTGTGCGTATGTGAGTGAGCATTCTCATCGTAATCGTAATCGTAATCCCACACTCCCAACCTCTTCTGGAAAGTTCCGGGGTGGAGGGTCGCACTCTGTGCGACCGCGAAACGGAAAAAACACGGGAGTGTGGCCCTCCAACCTATTCTGGAAAGTTCCGGAGTGGAGTTCTATGCTCGCTTGAAGGTCACTTTCGTTACTTGCCGCGGCGGCACGGTCACGGCTTTTGTAGTTGGGTCCGCGCTCGTGACCGTATCCTGCAACGCCCCGGTACAGCTCCAATTCTCGCCGCGCTTTACTGCCACGGTGAGGCGCAACGCGGTTTCAATCGGGGCGGTCAGCGGGTTCCACAGATGCACGGTGAACTCTTCGGCGACCTTCTGATCATACATCGCGGCCCGGGGAACCAGGGCCAGTACCCGGTCGTCCTCAGAAGCCACCAGGCCGCCGCCGAAGAACAGGCAGCAGATGAGCGGTTCCACGCCCTGGTAGCCAGCCAGCATGGTCTGGTCCCAGGGCTCTTCATAGGCCAGGTAGGGCAGTTTCTGATAGAACTCGCGTTCGCTGGCGATTTCCTCGACCCGCCGGTAGACCGGTTCGAGACCAGAGGTGTAGAGCCGTTTGTGGGTGCGCGCCTTGGGAAACATGGCCAGGCCCGTATGGGCAAATAACCACAGCACGTCGTAGAAACCTTCGCGGCCCTTGCCGGCCTCGATAATGTAGGCTAACTGCTCGAGGGCAAAAGCCGTTTCCCACGGCGGCAGATTGCAAAGCTGATCCCGCCCGCTGTTCGAGCCGTTCGCCCAGCCGCGGGTGTCCAGGTCAGGCGCCGGCGAATTGTTGTGCGTAATAAAATGCAGGCCCAGCATGATATTGCCGAACTTCTCGGCGGCATCCAGGTACTTGCGGTCCCCGAACCGTTCATAAGCCAGGAGGTTCGCGCTCATCGCAATTCCGTGCCCGAATGGCCGGGCATTGCCCGCGGCCACCAGGTCCCCTTCGGCAGCGCAGTTGAAACTCCACCCGTTGTCGCTCAGCCGCTGGTTGATCCGGCCAAGCAATTCCCGGGCCGCGGCTTCGCGGTTTTTCCCGTCGAACAGATCGGCGCCCAGGAGGTTGGCGAAGGCGTCCCAGGCGAGAATGCCGGCATCGCCGCGCCGTTGACCTTCTTGTGGATGCAGCACTACTTCCGTGCGGCGCAACACCCAATCCTTGATCTTCGCCATCACTGCGTCCGACACGCCGGTTAGACGTGCTTTCCGCATTGCCCCGCAGTACTGCGGGGTCATCCCGATGGTCCAGATCTGTTCCGGCGAATGCGCCGTATCCGTCGCGAAGATTCTCTCCACCCGAGATGTTGATTCGGCAATTTGTTCATCTTTCCAGACGTGGGCCAGATAGCTCAACGGGCCAAGCCATTGCCCGCAGAATCCAGCCGCGCCGGCGGAGTCCCACTTGGGCCGGGTGCCGGGCGCATACACGCAGATGCCGCCGGCCGGATAGAAGAAGCCGGGGTAGCCTTCCGGCTTTTGAAACTGCTGCGAAAGCCATTCCGCGGCCTCGATCCACCCGGCGCCGCAGCTCCGGGCGACCTCCCAGGCGGGAACGTGCCCATCCTTGGGAAAGTGAACCTTCACCATCCGTTCCCAGCCACTTGCCAGCCACAGGTCCCAGCGCTCTTGCGGCATGGCGCCGGCGAAATCAAGGAGCACTTCCTGGCTCAGTCCCTGCTCCACTTCCACGAGCACGTTCGGATCCTTGTGCAGTGACGTGTTCCAGTTCAACGCGCCGATCAGGAATTTCCGCCCGCGGCGGCCGGGCGCGGCCTTCAGCTTCTGATCAGGATATGGATTGTCGGCCTTTTCCTTGTTGAGCGCGCGCGTGGGCTGGGCAAACATGTCTTTGAACGAGCAAAGCTGCCAGTTGCCGATGAGCATGGTGCAGCGCTCGTTCGTGCCGTCGGCATTGGCCACGCGGCAGCACATCATCGGTGAATTGCTGGGATAGGTGAGGTGGGCACGCCCGGCTTTGCCGTAGTACCAGAACGGATGCACATAGCCGACGCCGTTGAGTTGGGTGTCACCCTCGAACCGGTAGATCGGCTGCTGGCTCATCACCGTCATCTGGTGTTCCGTGCCGTCATATTCGTACGGCAGTTCGAAGCAGGTCATGGCCTCGAGCATTTCCACCGGCTCGGTCAAGGGCCGCAGCTGCGTCGTGACCGTAAAACCCGCCCCGCCGTCCGCTGGCAATGAAACCCGAACCGACCAACCGACCATAACCTTGGCAAATTCAACTTCGCCGCCGAAGAGCAGGAAGTCCTCGCCCCGTTCCCGCAGTTCGCCCGCCGTCACCCGGACGGCGCCGACATTCAGGAACTCATGGTCTTTGAACCGCAGCATTGGCCGCTCGGCCAGCCGGAACCATTCCGGCCGAAAACGATTCCCCTCAGTCGCGGCAAAGCTCACGCTCTGCGGGCCATTGTTCAGCGTAACTCGCTTTTCGGTCAATGCGCTGCCATCGGATGGTGAACCCATTTTTGAACTCCAATCACTTGTTTTGTGCTTCTTTACAAATGCCGCCTGCACCGGTTCATTCTTGCTTGCCCTGATCTGCTTCTGCGTCCAGTTCAGCGCCGGTTTTCCCCCCGTGTTTGCGGAGGAGTTCGGCGCATTCGTCCTGTTTCTTTGGGTCAGTCAATTTGTTTCTTCGCTTCGTGAGATCCAGTGGGGTCAAACCGGCGTTCTCACCCCGGTAGATTATCCTGGCATTGACGTCGGCGCCGAGATCGATTAACATCTTGGCGGCGGCTGAGTGGCCCTGTAATGCCGCGCTATGCAAGGAGGTCCAGCCGCCCTTGCTTCTGGCGCTGATGCTGGCCCCTGTACTAATCAGCGTCTTGATAATGTCCGTTCGGCCGTAAAATGCCGCCATTTGCAGAGGAGTTAAGTCCTGTCTGTCCCTGGCATCGACCTTTGCCCCGGCCTTAAGCAGAATCCTGGCCACCTCCATCTGACCATTCTCGGCGGCAAAGTGCAAGGGTGTCCTGCCAGCCGACCAAGCGGATGTGATCCTGACATTTACGTTAGTCCCAGCTTTGATTAAGGCGTTGACGGACCTAGTATTACCTTGCTCCGCTGCCCAGTGCAGGGGCCAACTGATTTCCAGGCCAGTCTTTGCGCCGTGTTTGCGGAGGAGTTGCTCGATTTCTTTCCCTCCCCACCGCGCCAAATCCAGCGGCGTTCTGCCCTGCTTGTTCTTGGCGTTGACCTCGGCCCCAGCTTCAAGCAGAATCTTGACCACCTCGTCATGACCCTTGAGTGCTGCCGCGTGTAGCGGTGTCCTGCCAGCCCACTGACCGGATTTGACCACGGCATTAACATTTGCCCCGCCGTCAATCAGCACCTTGACCGCCTCGGTATGGCCCTCCAGTGCCGCCGAGTGCAGCGGCATCCAGCCATCTTTGTTCTTGGCGTTGACCTCGGCTCCGACCTCAATCAGTATGCTGACCACCTCGGTATGGCCTTTCCATGCCGCCCAGTGCAGCGGCATCCAGCCATCTTTATTCTTGGCGTTGACGTTGGCCCCGGCCTCGAAAAGAAGCTTGGCCGTCTCGCTATGGCCGATGAGTGCCGCCAAGTGCAACGGCGTCAGGCCATACTTGTTCTTGGCGTTGACTTCGGCCCCAGCTTCAAGCAGAATCTTGACCACTTTGGTACGGCCTTTACATGCCGCAACGTGGATGGGCCTCCAGGAGTTCTTGTTCTTGGCGTTGACTTCGGCCCCAGCCGCAACCAAAACCTTGACCGTCTCGGTATGACCATTGCCGGTCGCCAGATACAACGGCGTGCAACCAGCCCATGGACCCAATACCGTCTTAACATTGACCCCGGCTCCAGCTCTAAGCAGCACCTTGGCCACCTCGGTTTGGCCCTCGATTGCAGCGGCGTGCAGCGGCGTATAGCCACCCTTCTGCTTGGCGTCGACGTCGGCCCCAGCTTCAAGCAGAATCTTAACCACCTCGGTATGGCCATTACTAGCCGCCAGATACAG
>SDBT01003761.1_pt1 | contig 26104 bp, 28 predicted proteins | sample 2277101 | NCBI WGS metagenome assembly SDBT01 (sample SAMN10404973, study PRJNA504765) | marine sediment metagenome | isolation source: marine sediment core GS10_PC15, 103 cmbsf | place: Arctic Ocean: Southern Knipovich Ridge | collected 2010 | reverse complement strand
ACCAACATGGACTGGGACGGCAACGAACTGATCCGGTGGCTTTATCAACGTTGTGGCAAGAGTGAAGAGGCCCACAGTGTAATGAAGGAGGATTTGGCCGGCGGCAAGCTGCCCTCCAATGACTTTGGTGAAAATGCTGCCTGGTGGTGGATCATGATCCTGGCATTGAACCTCAACGCAGCGATGAAACGCCTGGTGTTGGGACAATCCTGGGTTCCCAAACGCATGAAGGCGGTCTGTTTTTATCTGATCAACTTGGCGGCTCAAGTGGTGGATCACTCACGATACCTGCTGGTACGTTTGAACAAGGGACATCGTTCATTGAGATGGTTACTCGACATTCGAGCAAAGATAGCGATGCTATCTCCAATACCTTCGCCATGACCCATAGGAGCCCGAATCCTTCACACAGGGAAAAAGCCACGGGATAGGTGTGTCGAAATCCACCGTAATTCTGCCGTGTTACGACTTTACCTCGAAACTTAGTCGCTGGGAGCAACCAAAAACATTCACGAACAACAAAAATAACCCCGAAAAGCCCTTGGAAACGCCTGCCCAAAATCAAGCGGCGGATTTTGGATAAGCTGACTCGTAGCAAATGTGTTATAAAGTAATGATTGGTGGTAAGTTTTGAGGGCTTAGAACCCCTTTTTCATAGTCAAAAAAGGGGTTCTAAGATTTTGGCAAAAAAAATGGCAAGAGCGAACCGACATGTCATACCGGGGCAAGTGTGGCATATTACACATCACTGTCATGTATCTCTGATCCAACATAGGCAAGAATCCGGCTAGATCTCATTTTCACACCTTTCCCTCGATCTGCTTACCCCCACATATTCTGTTCTCAATGGCCGGCACATGCGTTGTTACCGTGAAGAATGGTCAAGAGATTCAAGCCGATACTTGATCACTGTGGACAATTGCCCGCCAGTTAGGTTACATTTGATCATGATGATACTATGGTAGGACAAAGCGTGGTGCAAGAATTCGGAAAATATGTGGCAATACTGGGCGATCCGGCATGTCGCGCCGGTTGGCAGAAAAACTTTCCCCGGGTGGTCGAGATCTTGTGGGAGACATACCGGCCTTCGCACGTGTTCGTACCCGGAGATGTCACCGAATATGGGACTGTTCCCCAACACGAAGAGATGTTAGCGTATTGCCGGATGCATCCCTGGCAGTGGGTGGTTGCAATGGGTGACCATGACCGCCCCACATTCATTTTTGAGCGCCACTGGGGCCCGGCCCGGAAGGTTACAGATCTTGGCCGCTGGCGCTTTGTTGGCGTCAACACTGCGGATGGGATTTTTTCCGAGGAAAATTCGCTCTGGCTGCGTGAAAAGATAAAGGAAAACACTGTCATCTATTCACACATACCCCCGCGCATGAAGGGTTGGGGGTTCCACTCCCTTTCCCGGAAGTGCACTTCTCGCTTTTTTGGGATGCTGGACGATTTTGTTGATAAGGTGCAGGCCTGTTTTTTTGGCCACATACATTCCTTTGACCGCAAGGACTACCGCGGGATACCGCTTATTGTCACCGGTGCCGGCGGTGCTGCCGCATATGGGTTGGGAGCAGACGGATACGAAGGGACTCGTCCCTTTCAGACAATGGCATTTGACACGACCACCGGCGAGATTCATCTTTTGGAGGACAAAAACAGTTAGCTCAAGCCTTGACATGCCTTTTGGGCAAGGTATAACCTGAATTTTGTCATGGAAAACGTTCCCAAAATTCTAATTGTAGACGACGAGGCTGTCATTGCCAGGGATCTGGGCAATAGCATGCCCAGGATGGGCTATGAGGTCGTTGGGACGGCCCACTCTGGAAAAGATGCAGTTGAGATGGCAAAACGGCTTGAACCCGATTTGGTCCTCATGGACATCGTGATGCCCGGAGACCTAGACGGCATTGCTGCTGCTGAAGTCATCAAGGCGGAATTCGACATACCAATAATTTTTCTGACCGCCCATGCTGAAGACCAGCAAATAGACCGGGCAATGCGTGCAGAACCTTTTGGATACGTCATAAAACCGGTCAGGGAAAATCAACTCAAAGCAGCCATAGAAGTTGCTATTTACAAGAAGAAAGCTGACCGGCAGTTACAGGAAAACCAGCGGTTGAACCAGTTGCTGTTGGACAGTCTGCCTCACCCGGCCATGTTAATCAGTCGAGACCGAATAGTTCTGGCGGCCAATCGCATAGCGCGGGACGTTGGAACCGGGGTGGGAGGCTATTGCTGGAAAACCTTTGGCAAGGGTGACTACATTACTGATCATTACAAACAATACCTCAATGAGCACCACAGAGACGTTCCGCCCCCTGGAGTCAAGTGCACCTTTTGCTTGGCGGACGAGGCGTTTGAGAAAAACAGAGCTCTCCACAATCCAGAACTAGAGGCATTTGGGAAACTGTGGGACACGTGGTGGGTCCCCATTGATGACAGTGTGTACCTTCACTATGCCATTGACATAACCGAGCGAAAGCAACTGGAGAACGCCCTGCTCAAATCCCGCGATGAACTGGAACAACGGGTTTTGGAGCGCACTGCTGAGCTCGCTGAAGTGAACAGGCAAATGAAAGGTGAGATTGGGGAACGCAAGCGGGCAGAAGAGGCGCTGCAAACATCAGAGGCAGAGCTTCGGCGTCTGTCGTCCCAGCTGCTTGAGGTTCAGGAAAATGAAAGGAAAAGGATTGCAAGGGAGCTTCACGACAGCATCGGACAATCACTGACAGCCATCAAGTTTGGATTGGAAAACGCTCTTGGCCAAATCGGCGAACAGCTTGGCACGGACTTTGTTGAATTGTTGGAACCCCTCATCCCGGTGGTTCAACAGGCCAGTGAAGAGGTCCGGGCAATTCACACGAACCTGAGACCATCGCTGCTGGATGATCTGGGAATCACAGCGACAATTTCGTGGTTTTGCCGGGAATTTGAAAAGCTCTATTCTGGTATCAGTATACAAAAACACGTTGACATAGAAGAAAAACAAGTGCCAGAGGCGTTAAAGACTGTCATTTTCAGGGTCTTGCAAGAAGCCTTCAACAATATTGCCAAACACGGCCAAGCCGACATTGTTGGGATCTTTCTGAGGAGCTCGGACGGCGAACTTGAGCTTCTAATAGAGGACAACGGGCAGGGATTCGATGTTGAGCAGGTGGCCTCTGAGAGGAGTTTAAGAGGGGGCATTGGGCTTACCAGCATGAGGGAGCGAACCGAGCTTTCAGGCGGGTCTTTTTCAGTCAAGTCCACCAAGGGTGAAGGCACCACTGTCCGGGCAGCGTGGCGAGCTTAGGGTCAGGGGCTATTTCGTGGTCAGGCCCTTTTTCATGGCATAGGTTGTCAATGCCGAAACATTGTGCAGGTCAATCTTCCTCATGAGGTTAGAGCGGTGTTTTTCCACTGTTTTTATGCTGATGCATAGATAGTCGGCAATTTCTTTGTTCTTGTTTCCCTCGGCGATCAGCTTAAGGATCTGCCGCTCCCGCGGCGTGAGGCTGTCCCACGACGACTCGGCCCTGAAGGGTTTTTTCCCTTCCAGATAGCCTTCTATGAGCTTGTCGGAGACTCCGGGACTGACATAGCGCTTGCCCCCCAAGACGCTCTTTATGGCTAACATCAGCTCATTGTGGGTGGCATCTTTTAGGACGTACCCGTCGGCGCCGGCCCTAAAAGTCTCAATCACATATTCCTCTGCCTTGTGAACCGTCAGAGCCAAAACCTTGGTCTGCGGACTCTTTTTCTTTATCTCATGGATAGCCTCTATGCCGTTGGTTTTGGGCATGGACAGATCCATCAAGGCAAGGTCCGGTTGAAATTTTTCCACACACCGGATGGCGCTCAGGCCGTCCTCTGCCTCCCCCACCACATCAAACTCAGGGTCTGCCGAAATCAGGGCCCGCAACCCTTCTCTGAGTATGGTGTAGTCTTCAGCTATGACTATGCGATAAGGCTTTTGCACTGCGTGCCCTTCAAACGGATTCCATGCCAGGGTCACAACATACAAATACAGCAAAACATGTCAACATATACAGTGTTCACCCCATTTACCATCTAAAACCACTGTTGTAAACAGTGTTGTAAACAGTTACCATAACTTGTTTTGTACGGTGGCTGATTTTGAGCCTGGAACACGACAAAGGCCACCGCTTTTTTGACGTGTGAACAGTGGGGACTTGGATGCTCCGGAATGATCTCGGAGACCTTTTGCTGGTAGAGCGTTGAAAACACTAATCGTTGAAGACAGCCCCTCGTTTCTAAAAACCTTCAAGGAGGCCCTTTGCAGGCGATTTCCATTCATGGTCGTGCAGGAGGCAACCGATGGGACAGATGCGTTGGAAAAGGTCAAGAGTTTTGTGCCTGACCTTGTGTTCATGGATGTCCGATTACCCGGCACAAGCGGTCTTGTGCTTACTGAGAGGATCAAGGCCAGTCATCCTGAGATCGTGGTCGTCGTTTTGACAGATTATGATTTGCCGGAATACAGGGAGGCGGCGTACCATGCCGGAGCCCATGAATTCATTCCAAAGGGATCCTTAAACCTGTCGGATATCGCGACAATAGTTGAATCGATTTTGAAGGACAGAAAAACAGGGGCAGATGTTGATGGGCAGAATGGCAAAAACGGTTAACAGTAAATCTCAACCGGAGCGGTCCGTCTTGAGGCTGCTCATAAAAGGAGGGGCAAATGAAAAACAGGATTCTACTCGCGCTGGACAACTCAAAGGAGGCCTTGAAGGCAGTCAAATATGTGGCAAACACAGTAAAGCCCACCTCTATTGTCACTATGCTGAGTGTATTGCCTGACCCGACAGCAGCATGTGAACTGGACGGTCCTTCCTTGATCCCTATATTCAAGGAAAACATAAAAACCTTTTGTATCATGGAGGATGCAAAGAAATCAGCTGTTCAGGGATTTATGGAAGAGGCCAAAAAGACACTGGTCAAAGCTGGCTTTCTTTCCAAAAATATCGCCATCAGGGTTCGAAAGAAAAAGGCAGGTATTGCCAGGGACATCTTAAAAGAAGCCAAGCAGGGCAAATACGATACCGTAGTCGTGGGAAGACGGGGTCTCTCGGGTATCAAACAGTATGCATTCGGCAGTGTTTCCAACAAAGTCGTTCAACTTTCCCAAAGACTTGCTGTCATAGTGGTGGACTGAGCTGGAGCGATCTGATAGGCACGTATGAGGGCAAATCCTGAGGAATGAGGCGTACTTTTCGTACGTCGCAATGACGAAAGATGAAGCGCAACGCCGCAGATGGACTTCCAACGAACTTAAATCGTCGCATGTGCGACATTGTCAGTATTTTCATTTAGTTGAACCAATGCAAAGCCAATCTGGAATCTTAAGTCAAGTTCATTGCTGACAGGAGACCGCGAAGCGGCGTAAACTAGCTCTTTACGAAGCCGTCAAATATGGAAAATAGGAGGTGCAATAATGACTGAGAGATTGCAGGTGTACAAGTGTGAGGCCTGTGGAAACATCGTTGAAGTCGTCCATGAGGGCGAAGGCGAGCTTGTGTGTTGCGACCAGCCCATGAAGCTTTTTGTCGAAAATACAGTGGATGCTGCCAAGGAAAAACACGTGCCGGTCATAGAGAAAACCGCAGACGGCATAAAGGTCAAGGTAGGCAGTGTTGCTCACCCGATGGAGGAAAAACACTATATTGAGTGGATTGAAGTCATTGCTGACGGAAAGGCCTACCGCCAGTTTTTGAACCCCGGGGATGCCCCGGAGGCAACGTTTAACGTTTCCGCAGAACAGGTCACAGTCCGTGAGTATTGTAACCTGCACGGGTTATGGAAGGCGTAAGAGGCGTGACCCCGTCTTGCACTTCGGAATGATTCGGAGGCGTCCAGGGAGGGCACATGAAACGTTTTGAATATGAGATTACCCGTCACCCGGCAGACAGGTTTAGCCAGGTGGTCTATTTTTGTACAGAGACCGGGGAGTGCGGGCTGGATCAAGTTCCGCAAGATCAAACCAAGGTTTTTGCAGAAATACTTAACGAACGTGGCAGGCTGGGCTGGGAGCTTGTGCAGACATCTTTCGGCAAGGATGGCGCGATGACTTTTTGGAAACGCGAGGTCTAATCCAAATGGCATGGGCGGTCGGCTGCGAGTTCAAAGCCACAAACACACGCACCCAGAAGTGAGAAAAGGTAGGACGTAGCATGGTGAAATATACCGGAATCAATCACCTGGCAATGGCCACCAGAGACATGGATGGGACAATCCGCTTCTGGCGGGATCTACTCGGCATGCCCCTTGTGGCGGGTCTTGGTCAGCCCGGATACAGGCACTTTTTTTTTGAGATATCCGCCCACGACATGATCGCCTTCTTTGAGTGGCCGAACGTGGAGAAAATTCCTGAAAAGGACCACGGCGTACCGGTTTCCGGGGCCTTTGTTTTCGACCACGTCTCCTTTGAGGTGGAAGAGGCAGATGATCTGTGGGAGCTGAAAGACAGGCTGGAAGCCACTGGAATCTGGGTTTCCGAAGTCATCGATCACGGATTCATCCACTCAATCTACTCTTTTGATCCTAACAACATCCCAATCGAATTCAGCGTCCCCATGCCGGATGTGGACGTTAGAAGACACCCGAAGATGAGAGACAGAAACCCGACTTCTGTGACACTGGAAGGGCCTGAACCCCAAAGTGGAAAGTGGCCGGAAGTCACGAGACCAACGCCTCATGAGGAACGAATGGTCTATCCTGGAGAGGGGATGATTCTTGCGGAAGATGTGAGAAGGGAGGCGTAGGCCACAAAACACTACACCCTATTCTTTTTCGTGTTTTCGTACTTTCGTGTTTTCGTGATAATCTTTTCGCTTTAGGCATTTTAGCCCTTTTTTCTACTAACGAAGGATGAGGCGCAACACAGTCCCGACACCTCGGGATTTACGAAGCCGTCAAGGATAAATGAGAAAGGAGCAGAAGAATGAGTAATCTGAAAGGCAGTCAGACCGAAAAGAACATACTCACCGCATTTGCAGGTGAGTCCCAGGCACGAAACCGCTACACTTACTTTGCCAGCCAGGCAAAAAAGGATGGTTTCGTGCAGATGCAGGCCATCTTTGCAGAAACCGCCAACCAGGAAAAGGAGCATGCAAAAAGGCTTTTCAATCTCCTCGAGGGCGGCGAAGTGGCGATATCTGCAGACTTTCCGGCCGGCGTCATTGGCACTACCCTGGAAAACCTGAAGGCCTCTGCTGCAGGTGAGAACTATGAGCATGCCCAGATGTATCCCGGCTTTGCCAAGGTGGCTCGAGAGGAAGGCTTTGAGGATATCGCAAAAGTCTTTGAGGCCATTGCCGTGGCTGAAAAGCAACACGAAAAGCGGTATCTCGATCTGGCTGCCAACATTGAGGCCGGGCGCGTGTTCAAACGGGAGAGTTCTGTTGTTTGGCGGTGTGGCAATTGCGGCTATCTGCATGAAGGCCAAACCGCCCCGGATACCTGCCCTGCTTGTGAGCACACACAGACACACTTTGAGCTGCTGGGGGAAAACTGGTAACTGGATAGAACCCATTCGTACGGTGACCGCTTACAATGCCCGTGAGTCTTGCAACCCGCACGGGAGATGGAAAGGACAATAGCCATGCTGAGCAAGAAAATGCTAAAGGCCCTTAACGGGCAACTCAATGCTGAACTTTACTCTTCCTACCTTTACCTTTCAATGGCCGCCTACTTTGAATCAGTCGGTCTGGCAGGGTTTTCAAGCTGGATGCAGGCCCAGGCCCAAGAGGAACTTTTCCATGCGATGAAGTTCTATCATTACGTGAGTGAACGCGGGGGTCGCGTTGTCCTTGCGGCAATAGAGGCTCCCCCTTCCGAATGGGATTCCGCCCTTGCCGTCTTTGAGGCCACCTGCGAACATGAGCAAAAGGTGACCGGCCTTATCAACGATCTGGTGAATCTTGCCATCAAAGAAAAGGACCATGCCACCAACAGCTTTTTTCAGTGGTTTGTGACAGAGCAGGTAGAAGAAGAGGCAACTGCCAGCGAGGTTGTCAACCAATTAAAGCTCATGGGAGATGCACCGGGCGGCCTGTTCATGCTGGATCGAGAACTGGGAACGCGGGTCTTTACCATGCCGTCAACTGTGGATGGTCAGGGGTAGCATAGCAGCTCTCAAGAATTTTCGACTCTCGTGCAAAAGGAGGCAAAGTGTCATGATGACACTAGACGAACTTCGGCACGACTGGAAACTTACCAGTGTAATCGACTGGGACATGACACCAGAAGATGCAGTGACCTTGTATCTGGAATGGGGGAACAACCCAGCTACCGGCAGAAGACGGATCATGTCAAAAAGCGACGTGTCATACTATTTTGTTGTGAACACATGGAAAGACCCTGCGATCATCTATTTCATCCGGCGCAACTCCGAAGAGGCAGTTGAGTTGGCCCAGATAGACATGCCGGAAGAGCTGAGAAACCGTTTCATGGAGTCGGTCTCTCATCTCAAGGGTGTTTACCCGGTGAACGGCGAAATCAGGGCGTGGCTGGAGGCAGAGCTTCACTGATCAGATGCTAAACCATGAGGTTGCATTAGGAGACATAAGAACTCATAGCCACCACCCAGAACCATGAACAAAGGAGGAACTCACGGCAGCACCAGAAGAGATGTATAAATGCCAGACAGCTTACACAGCCGTCAAAAGTGAGTAGTTGAAGGGAGCCAAAATTCTACAAGGAGGTATGTGATGAGAAGAAAAGGTTGGGTTGGGGCAGTACTGGGGTGTTCAATTGTGATGTTGTGTTTCACTGGTCTGACCTTTGCGGCTGAAGACGCTTGTGTCACCTGTCATAAAGATATTTCCCCGGGACAGGTGGCTGACTGGAAGTCGAGCACACACAGCGAAGAAGACGTGACATGTTCTGGCTGCCATGGTGAAAATCACAAGAGCGCAGAAGATGCAAGTCTTGCGCAATTGCCCGACGAGGGTGTGTGTGCTGAATGCCACGAGGAAAAGTTCGATCAATTTGCAAAAGGCAAGCACAACTATGGCTGGGCGTCCCTGAACGCCATGCCCATCACCCATGTTGAGCCAGACGAGTTGATGGAAGGCGGCAGGGGGTGCGGGGGCTGCCACAACATGGGGATCAAATCCGAAGCCCAGAAAAAAGAGCAACGTGACAAGGGTTATCGTTACCAGAACAACTCGTGTGACGAATGCCACACCAGGCACAGCTTTTCCGCAAAAGAGGCCCTCGATCCAAAGGCCTGCCAGCAATGTCACATGGGCTACGATCATCCCCAGTGGGAGATGTGGAGCAGTTCCAAGCACGGCACCCGTTACGCTGTGAAGGAAAAGGGGAAGCTGCCTGAAAACGCCGCAGCACCAACCTGCCAGTTCTGCCACTTGCCGGATGGAAACCACAACAACCGTACAGCCTGGGGTTTTCTGGGCGTGCGGCTGCCTCTTCCAGAAGACAAGCAGTGGGCTGCTGACAGAGTCACTATTCTTAAGGCCCTAGGGGTGCTGAATCCGGAGACCGGGGAACCTACTGCCCGCCTGGAAGTTGTCAAGGCCGTGGATCTTGCCCGCCTTACCGAAGAGGCATGGAAGACAGAGCGAGAAAAGATGATCAACCGATGTAAGCAGTGCCACGCTGAGCGGTATGTCCGCGAGCAATTGGGTATGGGAGATTCTATGATACAAAAGGCCGACCGTCTCATGGCAGAAGCCATTGAGATAGTCGCTGCACTTTACAAAGACCGCATCATCAAAAAACCTGATCATTATACCTTTGCCTACCCGGATTTTCTGTATTTCATGCAGACGGGGGGTTCATATATTGACCAGGTCCTTTTCCAAATGTACATGAAGCACAGGATGCGTACCTACCAGGCATTTTTCCATGTTAACCCGGATTATGCCTACTGGTATGGTTGGGCCATGATGGTCAAGGACATGGGTGAGATCAAGGGGTTGGCCAAGACCATGAGGGCGACGGCCAAGATGAAAAAGTGAAGGAGGAGGGGAACATGGAAAGAATCGTCAAGCCGGCCATGTTTTTTTTGTCTGTGTTGATGATGGTTTTGTACGCCCATGTGGCCGTGGGTGCCAGTTTTCCAATAAGCGAAGACACCCTGGCTTGCCTAGAATGTCACCGTTCAGTGACTCCCGGCATTGCGGCAGATTGGGAAAGGAGCCGAATGTCCAGGGTCACTCCCACGGTTGCAAAAAGTATGATTCGAAAAAAGCGCAGGGTTTCATTTGACAAAGTGCCCAAGAAATTGGCACGAGTCGGCGTTGGCTGCGCCGAGTGCCACACCATGAATCCGAAAAAACATCAGGACACTTTTGAGCACAACGGCTACCAGGTTCATGTGGTGGTCACGCCGGAAGACTGTGAAACGTGTCATCCTGTTGAGGTGGCACAATACAGCAAAAACCTCATGTACAATGCTGTCGGAAATCTGAAGAACAACCCTCTGTACCATAACCTTGTTGATTCGGCTCTTGGCACACAGTCTTTTGACGGAGTGAAGACAACCCTGAAAAAGCCCGATGATGAGACCTATGCAGATGCGTGCTTTTACTGCCACGGCACCACTGTAAAGGTAACGGGCACGGAGACCAGAAACACGGCCGAAGGCGAGATGACATTTCCAGTTCTTTCGGGCTGGCCCAGTCAGGGTGTGGGACGGATCAATCCTGACGGAAGCAAGGGATCTTGCGCTGCCTGCCACACGCGGCATCAGTTTTCTATTGAAATGGCCCGGAAGCCTTCTACCTGCTCGGAGTGTCACACGGGCCCTGATGTGCCCGCATACAAAGTGTATTCGGTGAGCAAACACGGAAACATCTATTCCGCCATGGGAAAGTCGTGGAATTACAAGGCCGTTCCCTGGACCGTTGGAAAGGATTTTTCCGCGCCCACCTGCGCCACCTGTCACGTAAGCCTGTTAGTATCTGAACAAGGCGATATCCTGGCAGAACGGACTCACCAGATGAGCGATCGCATTGCCTGGAGGATAATGGGGTTAGTTTACGCCCATGCCCATCCGAAATCTGCCGACACTACTATTATAAAAAACAAGGCTGGGTTGCCGTTGCCAACTGAGCTCACCGGAGAGCCTGTGGCCAAGTACTTAATCGATGCAAAGGAGCAAGAAAAGAGGCGCAACACCATGCAAGGTGTTTGTCTTTCCTGCCACAGCCACAGCGTGGTGGAAGGACAGTTTGCCCGTTTTGAAAACACCATAAAGACGACCAACGAGATGACGTTGACCGCCACAAAGATCCTCCTTACTGCATGGGACAAAGGGGCAGCCAAAGGCCTTGCGCAAAACGATAGTATCTTTAATGAAGCTATAGAGAAAAAGTGGGTTGAGCAGTGGCTCTTTTTTGCCAATTCCACTCGTTATTCATCTGCCATGATTGGGGCTGACTACGGCGCCTTTGCCAACGGTCGCTGGTACATGTCCAAGAACATCCAGGAAATGCTTGACTGGCTCGAATTTAAGCTCAATAAGGAAAGGTAACCATTATAGCCCTCTCCCCCGAAGGGGAGAGGGCTAAGCTGAAGGGGAGCTTTTTCCATGAAAAGAATGATGTCAAATCAGTTGGCAGTAATTGTAATGATTGTCTTTGCGTTCACTTGTGGCCCGGTTTCGGCTAAGTCGCCTCCCCCAAAAGGAGGTGTGCTGCCCAAAATAAACCTTCCTGTGCCCGAAAATCCGGCTCACAGGCGCTACTTGGGACTTTCAGAGAAGGGTATGTTTCAGATACCGCAGATCAAGACCAAGGTGGTGATAATTGAGATCTTCAATATGTATTGACCTTTTTGCCAGAAAGAAGCGTTCCGGGTGAACGAGCTGTATCAAGCCGTAGAGCGAACCCCAAAGACGAAAGGCAGGGTTAAGCTAATAGGAATCGGCGTCGGCAATTCCGACTTTGAAGTGGACGTGTTCAGAAACAAATACAAGATTCCATTTCCTCTTTTTTCAGACGGAGATTTTTCCATTCACAAGAGCCTCGGAGAGGTCAGAACGCCCTACTTCATCGGTGTCACGATCAAAGATGACGGCACCCACGAGGTCTTCTATTCCAAACGGGGTGGCTTTGAAAAGACCGAAGATTTTTTGCAGTTGATGCTTCAGTTATCGGGATTAGATTAGGAGGTGCAGCATGAGAAACAAACGAGCCCTTAGGCTGATACTGGCAGTTGGAGCGATTCTCTTTTTGAGTCCTTTGGCACATGCTGGGTCCTATGGGGTTTCGGACGCATTCAAGGATAACATCTTCAACCCTGGAACGCTCAAGCCCACTGACAGTTTCTTAAAGGTCAAGGTGGGGGATCGTGCGCCTGATTTTACGCTTCCGGCTGTTTCAGGGGGAAAGGTTTCTCTCAGCCTGTATCTGGGCAAAAAGAACGTGGTTATCTCGTTTGTTCCTGCGGCCTGGACACCGGTTTGTTCGGATCAGTGGCCCGGCTATAACATTGTGAAGCATATCTTCGACAGCCATGATGCCATCCTGCTTGGCATCACTGTTGACAACATTCCCACCTTGTTTGCGTGGACAAATCAGATGGTTTCTGTTGGCACCAAGCTGTGGTTTCCCGTGCTTTCTGATTTCTGGCCTCACGGGGCCGTGGCTGACAAATTCGGGGTGTTGCGTTCTGATGGTGTTTCAGAAAGGGCCCTGTTTGTGATCGACAAAAAGGGCATAATTCGCTATGTCGACGTGCATGACATAAACAAGAGGCCTCGACTGGAGGTGCTTGTGAGAGAGCTTGAGAAGCTCCAGAAATAGGCTCTCAGAAAGGAGGTTTGAGACATGGATAGCTACGTATGTGAAGTTTGTGGCTATGTGTATGATCCCACGCTGGGAGACCCGGACAATGGAATCGAGCCGGGGACAAGCTTTGAGGACATTCCCGATGATTGGACCTGCCCTGTGTGCGGAGCATCAAAAGACGATTTTGAAAAGGAGTAGCACAGGGCGCATAGAGCAAAGCGCATGGCGTCTCTTTTTCTTGACCTTGCGCTATGCGCTATGCGAAAAATAAAGGAGATTACGATGAGTCAAGAGGTTAAGATCTATACGACCCCTACCTGACCCCATTGCAAGATCGCGAAAGAGTTTCTTTCGCAAAGAGGCGTTGAGTTCACAGCGTACGACGTGACCAAAGACAAGGCAGCTCTTAAAGAGATGCGAAAGATATCCGGCGGCGCCCTGAGGGTGCCTGTTATATCGGCGTGCAATGAGGTGATAGTAGGCTTTGACGCAAGCCGAGTTGAGACGGCCTTAAAGTGCCTTGAGCACAGTTCAGAAGTCAAAGAATAGCCTTCCGGAGGAACAATGTATGACGTGATCATCATTGGCGGTGGGCCGGCTGGGCTGAGTGCTGCCATTTACGGTGCCAGAAAAATTCTCAAGACACTTTTGGTGAGTAAAGACATAGGCGGCCAGGTCACCTGGACTTATGATGTGGACAACTACCTGGGTTTCAGTCAGGTGGACACAGCCGACCTTATTGCAAAATTCGAAGAGCACGTGCGAAAGTACGATGTGGAAAAGGTCCTGGGTGTCGAGGTCAAGGCCTTGGACCTGAGCGGTAAAACCAAGAAAGTTGTCACAGATGAAGAAAAGACATTTCTTGGCAAGACCATTATTGTTGCCACTGGCAAACGTCCCCGGACTCTTGATGTACCCGGGGAAAAGGAGTTCCTCGGCATGGGCGTCACCTACTGCTCTACCTGCGATGCGCCCTTATTTGCGGATCTTGACGTGGCAGTTGCCGGCGGCGGCAATTCTGCCCTTGAGGCAGTTATTGACCTGACAAAGGTAGCCAAGCAGGTATACCTTGTTTCTTTGACACCGTTGACCGGCGACCAGATACTTCAGGACAAGGTTTTGGGCTCGCCTAAGGTGCAGGTGTATACGGAACACGAGATCCTCAGGATCACTGGCGACTCGGCCGTGGAAGCAATAGAGATCAAGTCATTGAAGACTGGTGAGACCAAAACATTGGCTGCTGCGGGGATCATCGTGGAGATCGGCCTTTTGCCCAACTCCGAACTTATATTGGACACTGTGAGGACCAATCGGGTCGGAGAGATTGTCGTTGACTCCAGATGCCGCACAGGCGTTTCCGGAGTATTTGCCTGCGGCGATGTGACCGACGTTCCTTACAAACAGGTCATTGTGGCGGCAGGAGAAGGGGCCAAGGCGGCACTGTCAGCTTATGACTATATCATAACCCAGAAATAGGGGATAAACATGAAGCCAATAGAGATAGCAAAAGACATTTTTTCGGTGGGTGCCATTGACTGGAACATCAGAGATTTTCACGGGTATTCCACTAATCATGGAACCACGTACAATGCATATCTTGTCATGGACGAGAAAATCACCCTTATAGACACGGTGAAAAAAGAATTTGCCGATGAACTTATAGCAAACATCAGTGAAATTGTTGATCCCAAGAAGATCGACTACGTCATCAGCAACCACACAGAGATGGATCACTCGGGCGGCCTGCCAAGGCTCATGCACAAGGTAGGAGAGGACAAGCCCCTGTACTGCTCCAAGATGGGTTACAAGAATCTTTCCCGACACTTCCCCCAGAAGTGGAATTATCAGGCAGTGGAAGATGGTGGCGAGTTGAGCATTGGGAAAAGGACTCTCACCTTCATGGAAACCCGGATGCTTCATTGGCCGGACAGTATGTTTACCTATGTAAAAGAGGACGGAATCCTGTTCTCCAGCGACGCCTTTGGGCAGCACTATGCAGGGCCTGAAAGGTTTGACGCTGATGTTGGCGATGCCATCATGGCTGACGCAAAGAAGTATTTTGCCAACATTTTGCTCCTTTACTCTCATCTCATACTGAAACTAGTGGACAAAGTCATGCAGATGGGTCTTGCCCTGGACATGATATGCCCTGACCACGGCATCATCTGGCGCAAAGACCCCTTAAAGATCATCAACGCCTACGTGAAGTGGAGCAGCCAGAAACCACGAAGAAAGGCCTTGGTGGTGTATGATACCATGTGGCACAGCACCGAGACCATGGCAGAGGCTATTGTGGATGCCCTTGGTGACCAAGGTGTGGATGCCAAACCCATGCACCTTCGTAGCTGGCACAGAAGCGATATCATGACCGAGGTTCTAGATGCTGGAGCAGTGATAGTTGGGTCTCCAACCATAAACAACGGTCTCTTTCCCACGGTAATAGATTTTCTCACCTACATGAAGGGCCTCAGACCCAAAAATAAGATCGGGGCTGCCTTTGGTTCCTATGGCTGGAGTGGCGAGGCGGTTAAGCTGATCAACAAGGAACTTGAGGCGATGAAGTTTGATCTGGTCGATCCCGGCCTCAAGATACAATATGTCCCGGACGACCACGGAATTGCAGCATGCCATGAACTCGGGAAAAAGGTAGCCATGGCCATTAGGATTGACGATTGACGACTGTCGATTGAAACTGGTGCTTTTTAAGGCGACCGGCCATTGCCATTGAAGATTGAAACTGGAATTTTTTGCTGTTGAGGCGCTGGCCGCAAAACACTACACCGTATTCTTTTGCGTGTCTTCGTGGTAATTGTTTTGCTTTTCGTTGTTGAAAGGGCAATCGTCAATATTCAGTCGTCAATCGTCAATCCTTAATAGTGTTATGCAGCTTCCTGTAATTGACTTGAGTGAATGCGTTGACTGTGAGGTATGTACAGATCTGTGTCCCAAGGTGTTCAGGCGAAACGACGCCGGCAACATCGAGATCATGGAGCTTTCCCAATATCCGGAAGAAGAGATAGATGAGGTCATCAAGAACTGCCCGGCTGACTGCATAGCATGGGAAGAAGTTTGAGTGCTGCGAAACCGACCAGCCGACAGCTCAAACGAAAAGTTCTGTCCCTCCTGCAGTCAGACACATTTGACGAGTCGCTGGACGAGTTGACCCAAATGCCTGCACGCCAGGTGATCAACCCCCTTTTTTCCTTCCTTCTCAGCAAAGACGAGGAAACAAGATGGAGGGCGACAACTGCTATGGGTGCAGTTGTTGCAGCTCTTGCTGACGAGGACATGGAATCCGCCCGCGTGATCATGCGCAGACTCATGTGGAGTCTAAATGATGAGTCCGGGGGCATAGGCTGGGGTGCACCGGAGGCCATGGGGGAAATCATTGCCTGTCACGAAGGTATTGCCAAGGAATATGCTTCTGTGCTTATCTCTTACATTTGGGAAGATGGAAATTTCCTGGAGTACGAACCCCTGAGGCTGGGGGCTGTGTGGGCGGTGGCAAGGGTAGCTCAGGTGAGACCCGATCTGGTGAAAGGCGCTGTGCCGCACCTTGTTTTGTTTCTGAATTCATCAGATGCCACTGTACGTGCTCTGGCCGCAATGGCACTGGGATTTCTGGCGGCAGATGCTGCGCGGCCACAGCTTGAATTGCTTGTTCGGGACGACACTGAAGTTTCTTTGTATTTGGACCGCACCCTGGCCCGTTGTACAGTGAGTGATGTAGCAAAAGTGGTCTTGGTAGGTGTTGGCAAGAAGGAGGGCGGGTAATGGAAAAGCAGCACAAGTTCTCAGTTTGGTACGTGCTGATCGCTGTCTGGATCGTGTTGATCCTTCAAAACATGATCATTCAGATGTTTGCTGTAGAGCGCGTGCCATACAGCGATTTTGTCAAGGCACTTCAGGAAGGAAGAGTTCTTGAGGTTGCCATCACCGAGGACCGCATTCAGGGCAAGATGAAAGTAACTGATAACGGCCAAGAGGTTGAAAAAGTCTTTACTACAGTGCGTGTGGACCCGAAGCTGTCCGAGCTGCTGGAAAAGTATGGCGTGAAATTTAAGGGGGTCATCGAGAGCAACTTCTTTAAGAACCTTGCTTCCTGGGTCTTCCCGGTGCTTCTCTTTGTTGGCATATGGTATTTTTTGATCCGGAAACTTGCGGCCCAGCAGGGCAGTTTTCTCACGCTGGGAAAGAAAAAGGCAAAGGTCTACATGGAAGACGAAGTGGGGGTAGCCTTTGATGATGCAGCAGGGGTTGAAGAGTCCAAGGAGGAACTCGTTGAGGTAGTTGAATTCTTAAAGTACCCTGAGAAGTTTACCAGACTGGGCGGAAAGCTGCCAAAGGGCATTTTGCTGGTGGGCCCTCCAGGCACGGGAAAGACACTTCTTGCGCGAGCAGTTGCCGGAGAAAGTGGGGTGCCGTTTTTCAGCATGAGTGGTTCCGAGTTCGTTGAACTCTTTGTGGGCATGGGAGCAGCCCGGGTGCGTGATCTTTTTGCCCAAGCCAAGGAAAAGGCCCCTTGTATCATATTCATCGATGAACTGGATGCACTCGGAAAAGCACGGGGTTTGGGCATGACAGGCGGTCACGACGAAAGAGAGCAAACCTTGAACCAGCTTCTGGTTGAGATGGATGGTTTTGATCCCACCATCGGTGTGATCCTTATGGCAGCCACAAACCGGCCCGAGATCCTGGATCCAGCCCTGCTGCGAGCTGGCCGTTTTGATCGACATATTCTCGTGGACCGACCCGACAAGCAAGGGCGAGCAGAGATTGTCAAAATCCACATGAAAGAGATAAAAGCAGGAAAGGACGTGGACGTAGATATTGTTGCGGGTATGACCCCCGGTTTTGTGGGGGCGGATCTGGCCAACCTGGTAAATGAGGCCACCCTTTTGGCCGTGCGGCACGACAAAGAAAAGGTGGGCATGGCAGAGTTTCAGGAGGCTGTTGAGCGAATCGTCGCAGGGCTTGAAAAGAAGAACCGTCTCATCAATGAAAAGGAAAGAAAAATTGTTGCCTATCACGAAGTTGGTCATGCCTTGGTGGCTCTTTGCCTGCCGGACACCGACCCGGTCCGAAAAATCTCAATTGTACCGCGGGGCGTGGCCGCACTGGGCTACACCCTGCAGGTGCCCACTGAAGACCGTTTTCTGATGACCAGAAGTGAGCTCCTGAACAAAATCGCTGTTGCACTGGGCGGGCGAGCAGCCGAAGAGATCCAGTTTGAGGACATTTCAACCGGCGCTCACAATGATCTTTCCAGGGCCACTGATATTGCTCGCAGCATGGTTAAAGAATATGGCATGAGCGACAAACTGGGCCACATCCACTTTGAAAAGGAACGTCACAGACAATTTCCTGACATGGGTCTGCCTCAGGCAAAGGACTACAGCGAGCAGACAGCAGAGGTGATAGACCACGAGATCAAGGGTATCTTGGACTCCCAGTACCAAGTGGCCAAGGCAATTCTTACCGAACGCAAGAAGTCGCTGGATGAAGGGGCTGCCCTGGTCTTGGCCGAAGAAAAAATAGAAGGAGACAGGCTGAAGAATCTTCTGGAAAAGAATGAATAGCCATGAGGAGGTCATTGCCGTGGAGACAACGAGATTTTCAGTGCCGAACATATCGTGCGGTCATTGTGTTATGACCATTCAGAAGGAGTTGACTGAGGTGGAAGGTGTGGTCAGCGTGGAAGGAGAGCCTTCCACAAAAGAGATAACCGTGCAGTGGGATACACCGGCCACAGTGGAAAAGATCAAGGACACACTAAAGGAAATCAATTGTCCTGTTGCTGACTGATGGAAAAGCACCATCAGTTCTCCAAAACTGCAAGGCGCGCGAATCTTGAGGAATGAGGCGTAAGCCATTGAAGATTGTTGATTGGAAATTCACCAATTATAACTTTAGGCATTTTCTTGACCAATGATAAATGATCGATGATAAATGTTCAATGACCCTCAACTTTAGGCACTTTAGCTCACTTTAGGCACTTTCTTTTACTAATGACGAAAGATGAAGCGCAACGCGGCAGATGGATTTTTTACAAAGCCGTCAAGTTTGAACCAGCCACCACCGGCAAGGCCGGCGGTGGCTGACAAAAACACTTATCGAGTCTTTCCGAAAATCTCCTTCGGTTTCGTGGTATTGCCTGTGGCGTTTGGAAAATCTAACGCCTTGTAAGCTTTCTTGTTGTGCTCGATCAGGTCTCGGGCTTCTTCCATGTAATTACTGAAACGCTTCTTGCACTCATAAAAACCGTGCCACCAGGTATAGTCAGGAGCCATCATGGCCGCCCCCATCCTGGCCCTGCGCCCCTCGTGGTGCCACAGTTCGTAATATTCCACCTCAAGGCGTTCATCAAAGAATTTGGTCTTGTCCAGAAGCCCTTTGGCGTAAAGATCATCCAGCATCTTCTTGGCGGGCTTGAAATAGACTTCATTGTACTGGTTGACCACTTCGTCCAGCCTTACAAAGTGACCATCCACCCAGGTCTTGCCGTGGCACTGCATGCACATCTGAGTCATCTTGTCCCTTTCCACCTGGTGGTTGGTCTTGGCCGGGAAGGGTTTGAAGTCAGAAGGCCGCACGGTCAGAGGCGCCTGAATCTCCCAGGCAAGCCTTTCGGTCACGTCATGGGAAGTCAAGACCGGGCCTGCCCCGGACATGTGACAAGACGCGCACGTGGGCCCACGAAAGTCAACGCCTGGCGTCCAGGTACCGGGAGCTGCGTCCCAGTTGTAGTCGTCTCCGTAGGCAGTGTAGATGTCCCCATGCTTGGACTCCATGTATATTTCAATCTGTGGATGATCGGGCCCCATGTGACATTGGCCGCAGGCCCCGGGCTTTCTGGCCTCCATGACCGAAAAGCGATGTCGGGTGTGGCAACTGGTGCAGCTTCCTTTGCTTCCATCCAGGTTCATCCGGCCCACACCCACGTTGGGCCAGGTTTCCGGATCCAGCTTCTTGTCCTTCATTTTGAGAACGGTCCCATGGCAATAGAAACAACCCGTGGCCCGTTCAAGGTCACTGTTCATGCCCTTGTTAAGCCATGGATCGATCTTCCAGATGATCTCCAGCGTATTCGCATGCTTGCTTTCGCTGTATTGCTTGGCCTCATCCGGGTGACAGCGAGAACAATCCTTTGGTGTGACCACGGCTGATATAGGCACCTTGTACTCCTTGGTGCCGTATTTTTGGTCTCTGCGCTTATACTGTTTGTAATGCTCCTGGCTCACGTCTTGGTCAGACGGCTCGGCCTGGTGGCAATCCAGACAGGTGATGTTGGCGCTGGCGTGCCGGCTTTGGGCCCAGTCTGCAAACAGGCCGGGGTTTTCTGTTTTGTGACACTCAATACATGCCACACCCTCTTTGGGAATGCTGCGCTCTATCCTGAATTCCTTTGCCTTGGGCAGATTCTTCCCAGTCTGAGCGTGCGAGACCGCAGCACCCAACATGACAAATCCAGCCAACCCAACGATTAGAATGGCCACTGATAATTCCTTTTTCATCTTAGCACCCCTCCTTGTGTTATGTTATGGCGATTGTTACAAACCTAACCCTCTATAGTTTTCCTTGAACTGTTTATACTCATAGGCTTCTCTGGGGTTGTGGACCAGGTTCCTGTGGCAGTCCACGCATCGTTTCTCGTAACCTTCTCGCGCATAGACCACCGACCGATGGGCCAGCATGGCGCCCCGCTTGTCAGGTATGTACATCAGATTGCGGTGGCATTTCTGGCATTGCTTGTTCTTGAATGAGGCGTAGGCAGCCTGACGATTTTCTTCGTGATCATATTCATCTTGGACAAAATGCAGGATAACGTCTTTCATGCCATGGACGGTCTTGGCATAAAAGAAATCAAAGGTGTCCTCGGGTGCCGGCAAGTGACAATCCATACAATCGGCCACAAAGCCCTGGGCATTGTTGGTGTGAGATGACGTCTTCCAGGTGTTGAAGGCAAACCGGATCTCATGGCATATCGCACAAAACTGAGGTGTGGTAGTTCGGACCATCGTATAGTAGCTGAGGCTGAAAAGGGGGAAGGCTATGACAAGGCCTATGGTAATGAAAATGGCGGGTTTGATCAGTCGTTTCACGTTTTCTTTCATTTTTCCCTCCGCGGGTTAGGCGCTTAGCCCCTCAACGAGACCTTTGAAAAACGCCCCTTTTTGCCCAATGCTGGCGTTAGGCTCAAATTCTAATCCTGGAAATACTCGATGTATTCCTGTGGTTAAAATTTTCGCCTGCCTTGGCCTTGAACAAAATTGAACATTTTTCAAAGGTCTCTCAACGCCGACAAAAGATTGTCGACGTTTGCACTGTGTTGACCTTGTTGGAATCGCAAAAAACCATCAAATCGATTGCAGAACAAAAAGCTCCAGATGCCCCGCCTTGGGCGAGATCTTCACTCAATTGCCATTACGACTTGGCTTGACCCAAACAGCTTGCGACGAAAAAGTAAATGGGGTGAATACAGTATTTTGGGTGGAAAAACAATGTAGTTCTAATGCGATCTACGGCGTAGCCCACACACTCATTTATTTTACGAAGGGAGAGACCTTAGGGCTCCTTACATGATGCAGTTCCGCTTGAAGATACCAGCCCATTTTACCTATTTGAAACATGACGCGCAGCAGAAACTTATGACAGGTATGTGTGGTCGGAAAACTTGGTTTTTCGATCAAGATCGCTAGTACTAGTGAGCGGGCCATGCATTCATACAAGTGATACGATTCTTAAACTCCTGAATAGATCACCACAATCCAGCGATCACTTGTGAACATCCCATCGCCCCAGGTTTGCTCAAGATCGGCCAGGGGCTTGGCAGCGACCGCCTCTTGAGCGGTTTTCCCTTCCGCTTTAAGCTTTCTCAGCCGTTCATAGGCGCTCCCGAGCATTTGACGGTAACTTGCTAACTGTGCCTTATTCCCTAAAGGGCCGTGCCCGGCGATAATTTTCGTGTTGTCATCAGCCAACGATAAAATCTTGTCCACAGCTTTGATCATTCCCTTGAGGGAGCCACCATGGTTGACATCGATAAATGGATAGAAACCATTGAAAAAGATATCCCCGGCGTGAATAACATTGGCCGCCATAAAATAGATAAAACTGTCACCATCAGTATGGGCGTGGGGCACATGTATGGCGCGTATGCTGTGTCCGTTAAGATGGAAACTGATATCCTCGGAAAAGGTCACCACAGGTAAGCCCTCCCGGACTACAACTGCCTGCTTCATATTGAACTCCTTAAGGAAGGAGCCTGTGCTCAGGCGTTCACGCACATTATCGTGAGAGAAAATCAAGGTGCCTCCCTGGCCCAGATTCTCGTTTCCGCCTGTGTGGTCACCGTGATAATGGGTATTGATTAGAAATTTTGGGTAGTCGCCGCCGACCGATTTGATGGCCTCTACAATTCTTTTCGTTAGGGGAGCGAACTGGTCGTCGATCAAAAAGGTCCCCTCCTCACCGAAAAATAAACCGATATTACCGCCTTCTCCAGTAATCATGTATATCTGCTCAGTGACCGGGATAGGAGTGATCTTCTCGTCGCCAGCTTGTAGGGTAGTTGCAAGTGACATGAACCCTGCCGTCAAAACACATAATGCCGATATAATTTTACGAATCATTTAAACCTCCTTTTGACGTTAATTCTGACGGCTTCGCAAAAAGTCCAATTTCTGTGTTGCGCTGCATCTTTCGTCACTGCGGAGTACAGTAACTACGCCTCATTCCTCAGGATTTGCGCGCCTTGCACTTGGCGCTTTTTGCTTTGCCGTCTAATTCGGACTTTTTACGAGACCATCAACTTTGAATTAGACTCCCTAAAAGCCGTATTTGTTTTCCGGCAGAATTGCAATATAATTCGATGTAGTTAGTGCTCATCCACGAATACCGATTTACCAAAGAGTGACTTTTGGAGGAGCACTGTCAGGTGTTCGTTCAGAAATGGTAGATTTTGGTCCGAGGCAAGGCCGCACAAGGGTTTTCGCCGCAGGCGTAGCGAGACCTTTGAAAAATGCTCAATTTTGGTCCAGTTCAAGAAAGGCGAAGATTTTAACCGCAGAAACACATTGAGTATTTTGAGGATTGAAATATGAGCCTGACGCAAAAATGGGACAAAAGAGGGGGGGGTTCAAAGGTCTCGTAGCAGGGCTACGTCGAGGACGGAAACCCGCGGAGAACGCCGAACCGTGCCAAAACATGCCATTTATGGATGGACACTAGCTATACGTCTATTTTGCCATATCAACAGCCGGCATAGGGATATTATTCTGCAAGAGGCCTCCCTTTGGCGTTTGGTGTTACGCTGTATTGACTCCGCCCAGAGTCCAATTAGTGCAAAACCGCTCTGAAATCAATGGCCTACCTCCAAATTCAGGTAGCAGTAGTCTATGCTCAAACAACTGTTTGATTTTTCAATAGATGTCATTCAGGCATCGAAAAAAGTGCGATTTTTCACAAGTTGAACCTCATGGCAGGTCTATGTTCCGAAGATTCTGAGCTGTAAAGTCGCAGAATGACGTTATCTACACTTTCGTCAGAACACATACTCATAGCAGTTATCGACACTCCGGCCTGCTGCGTGAGAATAGTCGAGGAATACTATATGTTGCGGTTTAGATGTTGATTGAGGTCCTAACCGAAAGCATCGAAGATCATTCTTCTAATTCAGCTTTCACAGCCACCCCGATTTTTTCCAAGGTATATGGTTTCTTGATATATTGTCCCGCACCCAGCCTTTCAGTTTCCTTGACACGATCTGTTTCAGAAAATCCACTTGCAATAATGGCTTTTTGTCCTGGGTGCAGTTCAATAATCTTCTTGTAGGTGTCAAGGCCATCAATTCCAGGATCCATGATCATATCCAGGACCAGTAGGTCTGCTGTGTCGGTTTTCATGTATTCAACAGCTTCTTCACCGCTTGAAACAGTATGAATGGAATACCCCAGTTGGCGTAGCAGTACGGCTGCTATTTCCCTTTGTTCTTGGACGTCGTCTACAACCAGGATTCTTTCACCACTACCCATGAACTCTTCAATTGACGTAGCGGCTTTATCTTTTTCCAATTCCTTTCTTGTTACTGGAAAATAGAGGTCAACCCTCGTCCCTTCTCCCTCTGTGCTTTTGAGCTCAATATATCCTTTGTGGTCTTTTACTGTGCCCCATACTACCGCCATGCCAAGGCCCGTTCCACTTTTTCCCATAACCTTTTTGGTATAGAAGGGCTCGAAAATTCTTTGTGCGTCCTGAGGAGAAATGCCTATCCCATTATCAACTACACTTAAGACTACATAGTCACCTTCTTGCACCTCGTCATACCCTGCTATTGGCCTGTCTATATGTTGGTTTTTCGTTGAAATGGTGACCTTGCCTCCGCCGGGTAGCGCTTCAACTGCATTAGAGACCAAGTTCATCACAGTCTTTGACAAATGAGTGGGGGAGCCCACAACATTTAACAAGTTTGTTTCAAGGCCGGTTTCGATGCTGACACCAGGGTGAAACGATTTCAGTCTTTCATACTCAGGAGATTTAAGATAATCAGCCACTATGTCATTTAGGTTTGATACCTCAGTGGTTACAACTCCTCTTCTTGCCAGGGTTAACAAGTCTTGCACAATGGCTGCTGCCTTCTTACCTGAGTTTTTCATGGTCAATATTGGCTCTCTGAGAGGACTGTCCTCAGGGAGGTCCATTAACATCAGGTCTGGATAGCTTACAAGGCCACCAAGGACATTGTTGAGGTCATGAGCCACTCCTCCTGCTAATGTGCCAAGTGCCTCCATTTTCTCGGCTCGCTGAAGCCGGGCTTCGAGCTTCTCTTTTTCCTTCTGAGACTGAATACGTTCAGAGATATCTCGAACTGCACCAATGATTTTTTTGCGCCCTTTCATCTCAAATGCTCCGCTAGTTATTTCAGCAGGAATAATGGTTCCGTCTTTCTTCTTTTGGTAGCGCAATGGAATGGTCTCCAGTTCTGTTCGATCTACTATTCCTCTTACGGCCCTTCTCGTTTTTTCTGGTTCAGCAGAGAGGTCCTCTGGTGTCAACTTAAGGAATTCAGCTTTCGTGTATCCATAAAGATCCAAAGTAGCTTCGTTAGCATCTTCAAACAATTTGGTCTCAGCATCAAAAACCATTATCGCATCCGTTTCATTCTCAAAAAGCTGACGATACTTCTGCTCGCTTTCCCGATGTGCCTCCTCGGTTTGCCTCCGTTCTGCCACCTCTTTTTGCAGTTTTTGCAGAGCCACGGCCATATCAGCGCGTGTTGCCTCATCTGTTGCTAGCAGATTTTCAATCTCCTGTTCTATGGAGCGCTCTGAGGGGGTGACCACAAACTCGTCATGCTCACCCTCCTTAGGAATAAATGCAGTCTGATTGGCCCAGCAATTTGTCTCAAAAAGCTTGGAACAGTAACCAGCCATCTTGCCGGCAAGCATGCCACTGCCCCAACACACCCCTAGTGCTTTCTGGTAGCGGCCTTCCCAGCTGTCCCGAATCCTAAACAGAGCTTCTTTCTTTTCCATGTCCAAAGATATGAGATTCCAATTGCCCCAGCCTGCAACAGCTGCAATATTGGCAATCGCCTTGAAGCCATCCTGGAAATCCGAAAATTGAGAAATTACCTTCCAATCCGCTTCAACGCTCTTTCGGCCCTCGCTTTGCAGAGCCAATCCGAAGCGCTCCGTTCCCACCATTGCCTGCACGCCCAACATTAACCCCGCAAGCGTGGTGTCGACCCACATCATGGCAACAGGAAGGTTTTCAAAGGTGCAAGTGCCCTGCTTTGAGTCCCACGCGATGGTGATATCGGACACCTCGATCTTGTCTGCTCGATTCTGCCCCACCGGTAGCTTCGCTAGTTCTTTGACCCTTTGTTCCAATTGTTCATAAGTCGGTTTCTTGGCCATTAGAAAGCTCCTTGTTGTCTTCAGCCGATATTATCTTGACAATGGTTTGAATCCGGAAATACTACACCATGAGTCATCAGTAGCAAAAACCGTACCCAATTCTTGCGATGAGATAATTCCTTATAATTTCAGATGAGTGCGGATGATTATGGTGGGCGGCTAGAGGTAAATTTGGAAGGATCTGCTTCGTAACCCCCTAATTTGTCAAAGTTTTGACACTGAGCTACGGCAGGCTGCTATTGCAGGGTAGGCTGTCGCCGCAACATGTCCATGAGAAGAAGGGTGCTAGTTCATGAAGGAAAGGGGCTGGACCGAACTCAAGGGCTCACAATCTCACGGGGAAAAAGAGGGGCGTTTCCAAGAGAGGGTGCACCATCACATATTGGGGTAGTCTGTTTGGAGCCAAAAACACTGATAACTTGCCAG
>SDBT01003760.1_pt1 | contig 26105 bp, 28 predicted proteins | sample 2277101 | NCBI WGS metagenome assembly SDBT01 (sample SAMN10404973, study PRJNA504765) | marine sediment metagenome | isolation source: marine sediment core GS10_PC15, 103 cmbsf | place: Arctic Ocean: Southern Knipovich Ridge | collected 2010 | reverse complement strand
GGGCTCGCGGGAGCTCGGCGGAGAGCTCGGCGAGCCGAATGTTGAGGAATGTTAGGGTCCTGGCGGAGATAGCGCGGTGTGAGGAGGCGTTGGCGAAGAAGCTGGAGATGAAGGAGGACGAGGTGCTTCGCTTGTGGTCTGTGCGGGCTCGTGGGACGCTGGCAGACGTCGCGGATGTGGTGGGTGGCCGGTTGTTGGTGAAGGACTGGAAGGAGCTGACTTCGGGGCAGATTGCTTGTATCAAGAAGGTGACTGAGCGGGTGACGCCGTCGGGCGAGGTTTTGTTGTCGGTGGAGCTGGTGGAGCCGAAGGGTTATCTGGATTCGATTGCGAAGCATCGGGGTATGTTCGACAAGCAGCAGCAGACGGGTGAGCCGGTGATGATTGTGTTGAACATGGGCGAGCCCCCGCCTGACTGAGGTCTCACGCAAAGGCGCAAAGGCGCAAAGGGGATTGAGATGGGTGACGAAGAGAGGCCAGGTCCTGGGCAAGTCCTGCTAAAGCTGCCGGCGGGTTCGCGGGTGTTGTTGGCGCATGTGCTGTTTGCGCGGGACTGCGATTGCATTGTCGCCGAGGGTGATTCGGTCCTTCTCGATCCGTTGGTGTTGGAGGTGCAGTATGTAACGCCGTCGCATGAGTTGCACCATCAGATATTTGACCTTTTGAAGAAGCAGCTACTGCATGCATGTGTTCATCGCGTGGAGAGTTTGGACGGGCCTGGGGGGATGTCGGTGGCTTCGGAGGATGAGGCGCTTTGGGGGACTTCGTCGGTCGAGGAAATGCAGGTTCGTATAGATGCGCAGAACAAGGCACTGCGGGAGCTTCTGGATGCGGATGGGAAGAACTCGCCGCCGGACATATTTGACGAGTTTCCGGATGAGGATCCGACGTCGGCCGAGGACGTGGTGGGCCTTCTGTTTACCGAGTTGAAGTTTCCTGGGTACGACGACTGATGTCTGGTGTGGTGATTCCTGAGTTGGTGGGTGGCCGCAAGCCTCTGATCCGGAACTATCAGGCTTCTCTTACCCTGCGGCGTTTCCATCATGACGACACGTTCTTCCGTTCGATGATGGGGTGTGTGGGTTCGGGTAAGACGGTGGGTGTTGGCGTGGCGGAGATGTTGGCGCGTGCGGTACGCCAGCGGCCACACAATGGGGTTCGGTACAGCCGTTGGGCGGTGATTCGGAACACGTACTCTCAGTTGAAGGACACGACGATCAAGACGTGGCGTGACTGGGTTCCGGCCTCGGTGTGTCTGATGAAGGATGCAGCTCCGGTGCGCGGGCTGATCGACCAGGTGCCGATCGAGATCTTTGGCGAGCTGGACCCTGATGGCGGCGAGGTTGAGGGCGTGGAGTTGGTGGACGGGTTTCCGTTGGGGGACGGGACGACGCTTCACCTCGAGGTTTTGTTCTTAGCGCTGGACCGGATCCAGGACATCAGCAAGCTGTTGTCTCTTGAGTTGACGGGTGCGTTCGTGAACGAGGTGGTGCAGGTGCCGAAAGAGGTGGTCACGATGCTTTTCAAGCGCGTGGGCCGTTATCCGTCGATGATGATGGGTGGTGCTAGCTGGTGGGGTGTGACGGCGGACACGAATCCTCCTCCGGTGGGTCATTGGTATTACGAGCTGGCGGAGGAGGAGAAGCCTGAGAACATGGTGTTCTACCGCCAGCCTGGGGCTTTGATTCGGGTCGAAGAGGATCGGTATGAGCCGAACCCGTTGGCGGAGAACATTGGGAACTTGCCGGGGGCAACTCCTGAGAACCCGGACGGCGGTTACCAGTACTACTATCAGCAGTTGGCGGGGGCGACGAAGGACGAGATCAGCGTCTATGTGTTGGGCGAGTATGGCCAGGTTTTCACGGGGCGCCCGGTGTACGAGGATCATTGGCGAGACTCGTTTCATGTGTCGCCTACGCCTTTGGGGCTGTACCGCGGTCTTCCGTTGCGGTTGGCTTGGGATTTTGGTATGACGCCATCCTGTACGCTTTCTCAGTTGACGCCGAATGGGCGCCTGAACGTTCTTCGAGGTATTGACTATGAGCGTGGGGGCATCCGTCAGTTTGCGACGGGGGTGATCAAGCCGATGCTTGCGAACGATTTTGGTCAGTTGGTGTTGGCGATGGGGGTTGCGGATCCGGCTGGTGACACAAAGGCGCAGGAGGAGGAGAAGACGTGTATCGGAATCCTGAACGATGAAGGGTTGCCGACGAAAAAGGCGTCATCGAATGATTTTGTAATCCGCCGGCAGGGGGTGATCGATGTGCTGAACCGGGTGGTGGATGGTGGTCCGGCTTTGCTGTTGGATCCGGTCGGTTGTAAGCGTCTTCGCCAGGGTTTCAATGGTGGCTATCAATTCAGCCGTATGCGGGTGGTGGGTGCCAATAGCTTCAAGCTCGAGCCGGACAAGAACGAGTTTTCGCACGGGCAGGACGCATTGCAGTACGAGTGTTTGGACATTTCGTTGCCGCAGGTTGCTCCTCGCCGCGGCGGTGTGCCGGGTGTGCCACAAAAGAGCCCTTGGCGTCGTCGAGGTGGCCGTGGGAGGTTTTGAGTTCGCAGATTACGCAGATTGCGCAGATCGAGCGGTTGGGGGTTGGTCATCATGAAGGAGTTGTGGGCGGCATTGGAGAGGGCTTATACCTTCCGGTATGTGCGGACGACCACGAAGGAGAAGCTCTCGGCTGAGCTTCTGGCTGATTTGTACCCCGGCGGCGACAGGACGGCGAAGTGGTGGCCGCCTGAGCGGCTTGTGGTGCTGCCGGGAGGCCCGCCGGCACGCTACCCGTCTCTTTGTTACCCGGACATGAGGTGGACGATATGACGAACCTGGCGCCACGAGACCGAACGTTCAAGGAGGTCGTCCCGGGCCTCAGTGTGTCTGTGCCGCTTTGCCCTATCTGCCGCGCGGCCATGTATCCAAAGTCTTACTATCTTTGGCGTATTGGCTCTGTTCCTGTTCAGACGTATTGCCTGGAGTGCGCGACGAAGATGTCCGACATGATCTGGGAGGCCTTTGAGCGTTCTACAGTGCGCAACACCGTGTATTAGGCCAGATTGGGCGGTTTCTGCTGTTGTGGTCTTGACAGCGGGTGGCGGATGTAGTATTCTCTGGTCAGACGTTGGACGAATATTGGACGACACGATGAATTAGTTTGGACGACACGATGAATTAGTTTTGACGACAGAGCGGCTGGCCGGCCGCGGGGAAACTGCTTCGGCGGTATTCACGAGGGGACCATGGGAATCCCACCCATGGTCCTCTTTTCTGTTGTCAGGGGTGTATTTGGGGTTTGAATGGCGAATCCACTAATCCGATTCGAGTCGAACGAGGACATCGCGCAGGCTGAGCTTGCGCGCTCAGCGGCTTCTGAGGCTTCTGAGGAGCCTGTGCTGGGTCCATTGGCTGCGTACATCGCGAAATGCTACGAGGAGGCTGTTCGGCACCGCGACAAGTCGATTACGCCTCGATTGCTGGCGTGTCAGCGGGCGGTAGCGGGGGAGTACGAGCCGGAAGTTCTGAAGGAGATTCAGGAGCAGGGCCACGCGACGGAGTTGTATTTCAACGCTACGCGGACGAAGTCCTCGGCGGCGGAGGCCCAGTTGATGGACGTGATGGGCGACGAGCTGTTCGATTTGGAGCCCACTCCGATCCCTTCCCTTCCAGACAGCGCACAGGCTGCAATCGAGGAGGAGGTTCTGGTTGCGTTCATGGATCCTTCGATGCCGATGACGACTGAGGTGGTCCGGGCGCACGTGGACCGGTTGTTCGACGAGCGGATGGAGGCGCTGGGGGAGGAGGCTGGCAAACGTGTCGGCCGGATGAAGCAGAAGATCAAGGATCAGATGGCTGAGGGGGGATTTGTTGGGGGGTTTCGGGAATTTATCGGAAACTTGACGGTGTATCTGGCTTCGATTCTCAAGGGCCCGGTGATCCGCAACGTTTCGCGATTGGTGTGGAAGGAAGGCGAGGCGGTTGTCGAGAACGAGGCAGTGCCGACGTGGTATGCGCCGAGTCCTCACGACTTTTTCCCGGCTCCGGACGTGCGAGACATTCAGGACGGTTACATCTGCGAGCGTGTGCATTACGATCCGGGTGCGTTGGCGAAGATGAAGGGGGTGGAGGGTTGGAGCGCTGAGGCGATCGATAGGGTTTTGTTGGAGCACGGGGCATTCCACCGCGGTGCTGGTGGTGACGATTTTGGTACGGGTGAGAGTGATCGTGCTCAGATGGAGAACCGTCCGACCGATTCGGACGCCTACTCGTGTGCCTCGACGGTTGAGGGCGTTGAGTTTTGGGGTTCGGTTCAGGGTTCGAAGCTGGTGGGGTGGGGTATGCCGATTCCCGAGGCCGAGCTTTTAGACTTTCACGAGATCACGGCGATCAAGATAGGTCCCCACGTAATCCGTGCGATCCGCAACCCGCACCCTTTGGGTTTGCGTCCTTACTACATGGCTTCGTTCGAGACTACGCCTGGGAGTATCTGGGGTGTGGGTCTTCCTGAGAAGATGGCTGACTGTCAGGCGATGTTGAACGGCATTTTGCGTGCGATGATCGACAATATTGCTTTGGCGGCGGGTTATCAGGTGAGTGTGGACATGGATGCTATGCACCCTGCAATGAAGGAGGGCATTCTCGATCAGTTTCCGGGCAAGGTGTGGCAATGGCTGTCTTCGGAGAGCCACGGGAAGGGCGATCCGGTGAATTTCTGGCAGCCGACGCTGCTGGTGAATGAGTTGCTCGCGGCTGCGCAGTACTTCTTGGACATGGCGGATGATCGGACTCTGATCGCGAAGTTCACGCATGGGCGGGACGATATGGGTGGCGCTGGGGACACGGCTCGCGGTCTCGAGATGCTGATGGACCAGATGGGTAAGGGTATCAAGCGTGTCGTTGAGTTCATCGACGAGTTCGTGATCCAGGCTTGTGTTCAGCAGATCTACATTTGGAACCTGGTTCATTTGGAAGATGAGAGCTTGAAGGCTGATGCCCAGGTAGTTCCGCACGGGATTTTGCATGGTTTACGGGAGCGGCAGAAGCAGGGCGAGCGCCAAGAGTTGCTTGCATCGACGCAGAACCAGTTGGACGAGATAATCTTCGGAGTGCAGGAGCGGGCGAAGATCTACCGTGGCATGGTGAACCAGATGGGGTTGGATGCCGACGACGTCGTTCCGGACGACGAGGAATTGCAGCGTCGGATGGAGCCTGTGGAGCCCGTTGAGCCGCCTGACGGTGCTCCTGGCGAGGTGGTTGAGCCTGCGGGGGTGTTGGTGTGATTGGTTTGGGTCAGCCAGATGCGGGTGTCTTGCAGGCCCTTGTGCGGTTGAAGGATAGTCCGGGGCATCGGGAGTTCGACACCTGGGTGCGGAGCGCCATGGACAAAGCTGTTGAGGCACTAATTGAGATGGACTATGAGTCTCCTGATTTCTACCGACAGCAGGGGGCTTGCCGCGTACTGAAGAAGCTGTTGGCTCAGTTTGATGGAGCCGAGCGAAGGTTGGCAGACATTGCTGCGGGACAACGAAAGGGTTAAGGCTATGAGACGTGAATTTGTGGTAGTGGCGCTGGCATTGCTGTTGGCGTTTCCGGTGTTTGGTGCTGATCGCGAGAATCTGATTTTCAACCAGGCGACGACGCAGACGAATACTGTGATCGACACGCCCGAGCTGGACGCGCTGGATGGTGTGTACGTGAACTCGGGTCTGTTTCAGCGCTACGGATTGGTGTGGGTTGCTGGTGCTCATGGCATGCCGGGCATCAATGCTGACGTGGCGCCTTCTTCTGCGGACGATGCTGCGGATGGTGCTACGGCTGCCGAATTGGCTTTGATGCTTGCGACTGACCTCGAGATGGAAGTGTTGGGTTCTAGCGGTACGAGCGACGACGTGACGCACAACGCTGAGGGGGGGTTGGCCGTACAGACGGATGGCGGTGGGACCGACAGTGTGATTATCTTGCCTCATTTGGATACGGGTCTTTCTACGTGGGCGACGACCACATGGGGTACTGATCAGCAGACGGCCTGGGAGTGCGTGATTGAGACGGGCTCGGACATCACTCCTGTGACGATTTGGGTGGGCTTGAAGCTGACGAACACTCCCGTTGTGGCGACGGACGCGAACCAGGCGTTTTTCCGTTTTCAGGACACGGTGAACGGTGGCGAGTGGCAGGCGGTGCATTCGATAGCGGACACGGACGACGCGCACGATACGAACGTGGTGGTTGCGGTGTCCTCGAGTTATCACCTGAAGATCGTGATTGATTCATATCGGGTTGCCCGGTTCTGGATCAATGGTGTGCTGGTGGAGACCTCGGGGCGTCTGACGACGGGGATTGACTTGATTCCCTATATTGGGATTTTGGAGGGGGATGGGAACGCGAAGTCTCTTGTGATTCGTGGCCAGGCAATCAGCCGGGTGTTTGGGTAGGCGCCTATTTGAAGGCCCTTTGACTGTTTGGAACCGGAGGATGATGACGTGAAGCCCTCGAAATTGATTAAGCGCGCCTTCAGGGAGCTGTTGTGTCTCTTGCTGGCCCTCGTTGTCGTTGGTCTCGTGTTCTCGGTTCTTCCTCGCTTCGAGGTTGCCGAGGCGGCTGGATCGAGCATGTATTTCACGAACCCGAAGGCAGGCGAGTACTGCAAGGTGGTTGTGACTTGGGTGAGTGACGACGCGACGGGTGCGGTATCGGGTACGACGCCTTTTGAGGTGTGGGGTGAATTGGTTCGTGTGGTGACGGATCCGGGTGCTGCTGGTCTTGCTCCGACGGACAATTACGACATTGTGTTGACGGACTCTGAGGGTGTGAATCTTCTGGGTTTGTCTCATGACGATTTAGTGGATCGTGACACGGCGAATACGGAGCAGGTGTACCCGGCGTTGCGGCCTGACGCCGCGACGACGGTGTCGGCTTATCCGGTGGTTGGTGGCGCGATTACGATAGCGATTGCGGCCGCGGGCAACAGCAACGCGGGCGAGATCATTTTGTATGTGCGTGGTGGTATCCGAGACGTGAATTTGCCTCGGAGTTAATTGGCATTGTCCTGGCCGTTTTGTTGCGGTTGGGTTTTGGGATGTGAATACCTGAGCAGCAGGCTCAACTCGGACGTTTGAACACCTGGGCAAGGGCTCACGTGGTTGCGTGGCGAATACCTCTTCGAGGCTCGCCTTCGACTGGTGAACACCCTTTCGCGGGCTCATGCGGGCGCGTTGAATACCTCAAGGCGCATGGCTCACAGGAGAGAGACGATGGACGAAGGTAGCGAATTGAAGGACCAAATTGACGAATTGGCTAATCTGGACACGACGCCTCCGGCGTTGGCTAAGTCGCTCAAGAAGCACTGGGCCGAGCCAGAACCGGAGGCGAACGCGGATGATCCGGCGGATGATCCGGCGGATGGTCCAGTGGACGCTCCGGTGGACACTCCGGTGGAGGGTCCGGTGGACACGCTGCTTGAGGTTCAGTCGGCGAAGGTGCTTCCGGTGGTGAGTACTCCTCGCTACCCGGAGGGCCCAGACGGCTCTACCGATGGTGGTGGCGGGCTTCAGGCCAAGGTCACGTCCTTGGAGCAGAATGTCCGTGTTCTGAGGGGCAAGTACGACAAGGAAGTTCCTGGCTTGCAGGCCGATGTGTTGTCCCGCGACACGGAGATTACACGTTTGAGGGCGGAGAATGCCGACTTGGAGTTGGCGAAGCCTGTGGACGTGCGTTCGTGGACGGACGACGAACTGATGGCGGACCAGGGTATTACGCAGGACCAGTTCGAGCAGGGCGGCCGCGAGATGTGGGAGGGTGTCGCTCAGGCGACGGCCCGCTCCGCCGCGTCAACCCGCGCGCAGGTTGGGCGTGATATGGATGAACGTTTTGGGGCGGTACAGGCTCAGCAGGACGAGCAGGCGGCCCAGACGCAGGACTTGGCGGCTGAGCGGTTTTACGCCGAGATCGAGGTGTTGGTTCCGAACATGGATGCGATTGCGAATAGTGCCGAGTTCAGTACGTGGATGGACGATCATCCTTCGTTTGCTGTGGCTTACAACGCCGCGGGCCGTAGCGGCGACGCTTCGGGCGTGGCCGATGTGATTTCGGTATTCGTGTCTAAGCATCCGGACCTGAATTTTGGGGAGCCGGCGGCGGCGGCGGGGCCGAAGGTTTCAATCGATTCTCAAGTGGTTCCATCGACGGCTACGGGCCCGGGGCCCGTGGTCGAGACTGTGCCGACTCAGCCGGAACTTGACGCTGAGCACGCAGCGATAACGATCAAGCTCACTTCTCGGCGCGGCAAGTATACCGACGCCCAGAAGGATGTGCTTTACGAGCGACTTCACGAATTGGAGGCCATCGGGGCGGGTTAACCGCGATTCGGTTGTGCCTTTGGTTCGTACAACGAGGACCAGTGTAGGGCAAGGGAAATAGGGGCAAGCCGGGGATTTGCAATCCTGGTGGCGCTCTAATCGCCAGCCTATTAGGGAGGCTGACGGAACGGTTTAGCGACTGTTCTGTCGGCCTCCCTTTTTTCTTGCCTTCACGTGTGTCGTGAAAGGCATGACGATTATGGCAAAAGTACTCACAGCGGGAACTGTCCCTTCGATGTCGAGCGAGGCATCGACGGGATACACCGCCAAGAAGTACTCGGATGTCTTGTTGGTTGAGCTTTACGCCACCACGGTAGGTGGTGACATCGCCAATACGGACTACGAGGAAAAACTATCCGACGGTGGCGATTCCGTGACGATTGGCGGAATGCCCGACGTCGCGGTTGATGATTACGTTATCGGCCAAGGGCTGACGTACCAGACTCCAACACCTGCCGAGACGCAGCTGAACATCGACAAGGCCAAGAGTTGGGCTCTTTCGCTCAACGACGTCCAGCGCAAACAGAGCCACCTCAACTACGGTCCGAAATGGACCGCCCATGCGGCGAAGAAGTTAGGGCGCACGGTGGACGTCGATCTACTCGGGAACGTCTACAGCGACGTGCACGCCTCCAACACGGGGGCGACGGCGGGTCTCGATTCGGGCGACATCAACTTGGGGGTCAGCGGTACGCCGTTTCGGGTGACGCCTGTGAACGCGCCCTCGGTTCTGACTCGCTGGAGTCTCGTTCTGGACGAGCAGGACGTTCCCGAAGAAGGTCGTTGGGCGGTGATTCCTCCGTGGTTCTTCGAGTGTCTCCAACTCTCCGATCTGAAAAGTGCGTCTTTGAGCGGGGACGACACGAGCATCCTGCGCAACGGCAAGGTGGGGCGTGTTGCGAACTTCGAGCTGTACAAGTCGAATCTTCTCGCGAAGGCGGCCGACAGTACGGGCCCGACCTGCTGGAACCCGATTTTCGGGCATTCGATGGCGCTGACGTTCGCGGCCCAGATGCGCAAGGAAGAGACCCTCAAGAACCCCAACGACTTCGGCGATCTTCTCCGTGGGCTGATGGTCTACGGCTACAAGGTCGTGAAGCCAGAAGCGATGGGTCACGGGTACGTGAAGAAGTAGCCGGGGCTGGGTAACGAGTTGAAAACAAAGCGGCCTGGGCGCGGGTAAGGATTCCGCGCCCGGGCATGAGAGAAAGGGTAGACGATCATGGGAACAGATCTCACGAAGGGTGGCGCGACGAAGGTTGGCGCCGCGGCTCTTGGCCATATTTATGTGGCCAGCAACACGCTGGATTGTTCGGCGACGAACCGTAGCGCCAACGACATCTTGGAGATGATCAATGTCCCGAAGGGTCATATGGTCTTTGGGGTGTCGGTGACCGTGCGCCAGAAGGAGAGCGACGCTGGTGGCGAGACGCTCGACGTGGGTACGACGACTGCGCCGGGCACGGACGTAGACGGTTTCTGCGACGCCGTTGACCTGAACACGCTTGGTCCGACGCAGGGCGGCGCGATTGGCGTGTACCAGATTACGACGAGTGCGCGTCCGCTGTTTTTTCCGGTGGCGGGGACGATTGACATCAAGGCGATCGTGGACCTCGACAACTGCATCGTGGACATTTTCGCGGTGATAGCTGACATGAACTTCGTGGATGTTGCGTAGGGTTTACGCCGCGCCCCGGGCGCGCCTGGGTGCCTCCCCGGGCGCGCCCACACCCTCACTATAGGAGGCTGGGAGAACGACGATGGGCAAGCATTTGGTGCGAGACGATGGGGCTGTGTTTCCGTTTACGCAAGTGACGGCCGCGAAGAAGAATATGCGGGTGGTGACGGATGGGGAGCGCAACCGGGCGTTGGCGGAGGAGGCGGAGCGTGCGAGAAAGCGCGCTGAGGCGGCGACACTGAAGTCGGATGCGGAGGCGAAGGATGTGGCGGCTGCCGCGGACAAGCTTTACGAGGAGCAGGAGGCGGCTGGGGATGGTGATGATGGCGGCGGGGTTCCTTCGGTTGATGCGGTTGATCCATCGGTTTCGGGTGGCGATCCGGAGCTGGCGGTGATGGAGGCGATGAATAAGGGTCCTCTTCGGGCGCACGTATCGCAGGTGTATGGGTATGACTTTCCGAAGCGTGCTACGAAGCCTCAGATGCTGAAGGAGATTCGTGAGCGTTTGCTTCCGGAGTCGCGTGCAGTCGTGGCGGGTGGAGTGCCCTCGGGAGAGTGACATGAATCGAATTGTTTTCGCCGTATTGGTGGTGGTGGGGTGTGTCTTGCTGACGGCGCCGTCTGCGTTGGGTGAGATCGTTGGGAACTCCATCGAGCCGAACGCGGTTCAGGTTGGTGGTGGTGCTGGGAACACGGGCACCGACTTGGATCAGGACGGGAATATCGATGCTGATGGGGACATTACCGCGAACGCGGTTACGACGTTGACGGTGCCTTTGTCGGCGGCGAACGGTGGTACGGGCGCATCGAGCTACACGGTGGGCGACACGTTGTATGCGGACACGTCGAGCACGTTGGCGGCGTTGGCGGACGTGGCGACGGGTAATGCGTTGATCTCTGGTGGTGTGGGTGCTGCGCCGAGTTGGGGGAAGGTGGGTCTTGCGACTCATGTGAGTGGGGCGTTGCCGGCGGCGAATGGGGGTACGGGCGCATCGAGTTACACGGTGGGCGACACGTTGTATGCGGACACGTCGAGCACGTTGGCGGCGTTGGCGGACGTGGCGACGGGTAATGCGCTGATCTCTGGTGGTGTGGGTGCTGCGCCGAGTTGGGGGAAGGTGGGCCTTACGACTCATGTGTCGGGCACCCTACCTACAGCGAACGGCGGTACGGGAATAAGTGGCGGTACTGTTGGCGATTTCTTGATGTACGGCCCATCGAACATGTGGATGAGATTTCCCGACCAGACGACGGATTCTGTGTTGCGAACCACCATAGCCGGAAGCCCGGCGTGGGGGAAGGTGGGTCTTGCGACTCATGTGAGTGGGGCGTTGCCGGCGGCGAATGGGGGTACGGGCGCATCGAGTTACACGGTGGGCGACACGCTGTATGCGGACACGTCGAGCACGTTGGCGGCGTTGGCGGACGTGGCGACGGGTAATGCGCTGATCTCTGGTGGTGTGGGTGCTGCGCCGAGTTGGGGGAAGGTGGGTCTTGCGACTCATGTGTCTGGGGAGCTGCCGGACGCGAATGTTTCAGACACGTTAACAATCGGCTCGGGGTCAACGATGACCGCTCCTCCTGCGATTGGGGGTGGTACTCCGAACGCTGGGGCTTTCACGACGTTGGGTGCTTCGGGCGCTGGGACGTTCGGCGGAAATCTCGCCGTGAACGCCACGTCGATCACGCTGACCGACACGACGGACGCGAATATACCGCTGGTGTCGATTGTGGCCGACGGTTCTAAGAGTATGAGTCTTGCGGTAGGCGGTAGCGCGTCTGCGGTGTTGCAGTACCGAGGTCACGCTTTTATCGAGAGTGTGGCGAGCGGGTTGTTCTTGACCGTCGTGGATCAAGGCGGCTCGACCTTCGACGACATCGTGCTGGGGCACCGCGAAGGGTCCACATTCACGCCTTTGATTACGATGGATGGCGCAACAGGTGATTTCTCATCTGTCGGTCATGGCGCGTTCGCTGGAAACCTCAGTATCGGCGGGACCGATTCTGGTGATTTTGGTACGCCATCGAACCCGGACCAGTTCTCGTTTTTGTCCACCACTACGTCTTCGCTGGAGGGTTCGTTGACGGTGACGCTTGATCTTGCTGTTGAGGGTAACGACATCGACGTGGGTGACGGTGGTGGTTTCAGCGGGCTCAAGTTTGACCCCGCGAGTACGTATCTGGAGTTTTGGATCGATGGTGTGATGGTGGCCCATGTGGGTGCGGATGGTGCGTATTCGGATGATGTGTAGGGAGGAGGCAACGATGGACGAGCTGACGAAGAACGAGTGGATTGGGCGGGTGTCGCTTGCGTTCAAGGTGTTGATGTACATGGGTCTGTTCGTGGGGGCGATGGTGGTGGCGATGTTTGCGGCCGGGAGTGTTTATGCTCAGTTGTCGATCGACGAGCGTTGGTACTCGGCGAACCGTGCGAACCCGGACGGTTTTGTGGACGCGGTTGCGGAGACGATTGCTCTTTTACCGACCACGCCGGTAAATATCCGCGGCCAATTTAGGACTACGCTGATCGGGAAGTTGCGTGTGGGTACGGTTCCGGTGGACGCGATTCCGGAGGACTTCACGAAGGAGCAGACGGATTACGTATTGGCGATAGATCGTCATCTTATATCGATGGGTGCGACGAATGCTTCGGTGTTGCGGGACTATCTTTTTACGAACGCAGAGTTTGGCGAGGGTGAAGGTGAAGGCGAGGGGGCTCCCTGATGACGGACTTGGCGGGAGTTTCTCACGAGCACCGGATGACATCGGAGGTAGCGACGCTGCGGGTGATGTGGGATTTGTGTGTGAGCGCGGCTCGCGAGATTTACTCGACGCGTCCGCCCTCGGCTTTCTATGCGTATCGGGTTGCGCGGTTGTTGTTTGGGACAGGTGCTCATGAGTCGGGTGGTTTCTTCTACAACCGTCAGATCGGGTTTGGGTTTCAGTCTGGCGAGGGCGGCCATGGGTATTGGCAGCAGGAAGTGGGGGCGATACTGGAATGCAAGGGGCGCCTGGATGGGTCTGCGGCGCTGAGGCTGGAGGCCGCGAAGTGGTTTTTTGGCCCGAAGGACGTGGATGACGGTTGGTATACCCGGCTGAACGCCGAAGAATTGTTGGCGTTCACGTGCGTAAGCCCTCGGCTGTCGTGTCTTTGGGCCCGTTTGTACTACATGCGGGATCCTGAGCCGGTGCCTTTTATGGCGGAGGAGCAGGCGGTGTACTGGGGTCGCGTGTACAACACGCGTGAGGAGCCGGAGAAGAACGCGAAGTGGTTGTCTGACTACTGGCACTACATGACGATGCTGGGGCTGAGTCCGGCTGAGCGTGGCGTGGAGGGTGGGCGGTGAATCTTCACCTGTTCAAGCGGGGGCAGCCTCCTGAGGAGTTGTTGCGTCTGCTTCGTGGTGGTCCGGCTCCTATGGATTTTGTGGACAACGGGTGTTCATGTTCCTTTGATTGGAAATTCACGGAGGCATGCCGTCGCCACGACTACCGCTACTACCGTTGCGCGCGGGACTTTTGGTACCGGGGCAAGAAGGTGTGGAAGGCTCAGCGGAAGTTGGCGGACCAGGATCTTCGGTTCAACATCATGATTTTGTCGATGCGGGTGGTGGACGGGCGAGCCGTGAAGCCGCGGTTCTGGCTGTTGAGCGGTTATTTCCAGTGGACTCGGTACCTTGCGGTTCGGTGGTTCGGGCGGCGCAGCGCCAAGCCCGATCGGAAGAGGAGATAGGTCATGTTTAAGTCGATGGTAGCGGCGGTTCTGGGTGTGGTGTTGGTGGTGGGTTTCGTAGGGTGTCCGGGGATGACGTCCGAGGATTTGCGGCGTGGCGGGCGTCTTGCGGTGGATGTGGTTCAGTTGGTTGCGCAGCTTCGGGGTGAACGTTTGGATCGTGACGAGGCTCGGGTGGTTTCGCGTGGGGAGAATCGTGAACGTTACCTTCGTCTTGCGAGCGCTCTGAAGGAGGGTGTGGGCTACGTTGAGCGGAACTGTGGGCGTAATCCGTTGTCGGGTGAGACGGTTCACATCTCGGTTGGTGGCCGCAAGGCGGTGATGACGACGACTTGTTTGCTGGAGGCTCAGTTGCATGTGGAGGGGTGGTACTTGCGTCGTTATGGGGTTGCGATTCGGGAGGACTTGGATTTTTTGTCGGGTGACGCGGCGGACCCGGGGCAGTCGGATTTGGAGCTTTTCCTTGGCTTGTTGAACGGGTACATGGAGCCTGTCACGGCGCGGGACGGTGAGTACGCGACCTCGCTGAGCCGGTTGATCGATGCCGTGAACGCATTGGGCGAGGAGGTGGTGGCGCTGAAGGCTGTAGGCGCAGGCGCAGGCGAAGGCGAAGGAGAGTAGGGCGATGCCTGCGGTTTTGAGTGCGACGGCCGATCTGGTGGAGCTTGAGCGCCGGCTTTCGCTTGCTCATGGCGGTGGCGACGGGATCATCCGCGGTGACGGTGACGAGTTTGCGGTGACGGCCCAGTCTCCGTTGTCGATGTCGGTGGACGTTGGCACGGGTCGTGGGTACATTGCGTACCGTTGGGTACGCCAGGCGTTGGCGGTGGGTACGGTGGAGGTTTCGGCGCCTTCGGGCGGGAATCACCGTCGAGACTTGGTTCAGTTTACGTTGGGTGTGGGTGTGAATATCAAGACGGGTGTTGAAGATCCATCGCCTTCGTTGCCGACGTTGGACGCGAACTCCTACAACCTGGCGGAGATTTACTGCCGCGACACGATGACGACGGTGAAGGATTCGGACGACGCGACGAACGGGTACATCATTGACAACCGCGAGACGGAGTATCAGTACCTGTAATGGCTGACAAGGTTCAACACCATCATTCTCTGACGGGGATGACGTTGTACTTCCATATCCGTATTGCTGCTGGGACGATTTGGAACGGCAGCAGCTTCGAGGCTTATGCGAGCGGTAACTGGGGCACGTATGACGTTTCGATGACGGAGCAGGGCGCGAGCCGGGTGTATTTGGGTGCGTTTCCTGCTTTGGCTGCTGGTGTGTACGCGGTGACGGCTTACGAGCAGACGGGTGGTTCTCCGGCGGAGACGGATACGCCTATTGGTGGCGGATCGTTTGGGTGGACGGGCACGGTTTTTGTGGATTACAGCGACATCGTGTCACATGGCGACGCGAACTGGGGGACGATTCCGGTAGCGACCGTGAGTGCTGCGGTGTTGGCAACGCCGGCGAACAAGTTGGCGACGGATGCTTCGGGTGAGGTGACGGTGGGTGAGGCTTCTGAGGCTGAGCTTTCTGCGACGATTGCTTCGGCTTCGCGTGCGGAGATGGACTCGGGCTCTACGCAGTTGGCTGCGATTGTGGCGGACACGAACGAGTTGCAGGCGGACTGGGCGAACGGCGGGCGTTTGGACGTCTTGATCGACGCGATCTTGGCGGATACGGCTGCTTTGCAGGCGGACTGGGCGAACGGTGGGCGTTTGGACTTGTTGGTGGATGCGATCAAGTCGGCGACGGACGGTCTTCCCGATGGCGAGCGTTTGGATCTGATCTTTGACGCTATCAAGGTGGTGACGGATCGGTTGAGTGGGATGCTCGAGGTGGACGGTGGTGTGTACCGGTTCACGTCGAATGCGCTGGAGGAGGGTCCGGGCGCTGGGATGGACGCGACGAGTGCGAACCAGGCGGCCATATTGGCGGCGGTATCGGCGTTGAACGATCCGACGGCAGCGGCTGTTGCCTCGGCGGTGATTGGTTCGGCTGTGGACGGTACGTTGACGATGGCGCAGGCGTTGACGCGTATTGCTGCGGCGGTGAGCGGGAAGTCGGTGCAGACGGCAGCGGATCCGTTGACGCTGGAATTCTACAAAGACGACGATTTGACGGTGGCGTTCACGCTGGCGATTGAGTTGGATGCTTCGGGAAGAGTGAAGAGCTGATGGACGCTTTGGCGATATTGTCGATGGGTTGGGTGAAGACGCCCGAGGGTACGGGTACGCAGTACGACGTGGCCTTTGAGGTTACGCCGTCTACGGCCGGTTTCGAGGTTATGGAGTCACATCCGGAGTCATGAGTCAGACACAGATCACGACGAACTTCAAGATAGACGGTGTTTTGACGGCCGCTACGACGGCGGTGTTGTCGGACATTGCCGGTGCGTTTGGCGTGAAGCGTAACGACACGGATGCGGTGGTTGTGGCGGACGGTGTCGCCATGAACGCCTTGGCGACGGGGGTTTACGAGTATACCTTCGAGGATCCGGCGGACGATCTGACGTACACCTATGCTTTTGAGTTCACGTACGGTACGCCTTCGGAGACGTATCGTCTGGAAGGTGTGGTTTCGGGCGGTTCGGATACGCCGAACCTGTACGACCTGGACGCGGACGTGGAGCCGTACGTGGTGGGGCAGTTGCCATCGCCGGTGCTGCGTCAGATGTTGCGCAAGGTGGCTGCGGACTTTTGCATGACGACGGAGATTTGGGAGCAGGAGTTGTCGCCGATGGTGACGGTGGCTCATCAGGCGGCGTACTCGCTTTCTGTGGGTTCGTATCTGGCGTATATCCGGAGGGTTTTGGGGATTTGGTACGACGGAACGGCGATGGTTGTGGGTTCCGATGCGAACGATTACCGTTGCATTGCTACGCACGAGGCGGCGAGCGCGACGTTTCCGGTCACGGGTGGCGATTGGGCGGACAAGTGGGAGTTGGTGTCGGCATCCTCGGGGAACGGTGCGACGTGGGCTACGGGCACTCGTTACCCGCGCGCGAAAGATGCTCGTGCTGGTTTGCGTTTCAAAGAGGTGGACAACGGCGCGACGGAGCTGGTGTTGGCGTCTCCGGTGGTTGCCGACGGGAAGTTGCTGGACGTTCGGGCGGTGTTGATGCCTACGCGGTTGTGTGCGGCGTATCCGGGTTGGTTGTTGGAACGCTGGCGCGAGACGATAGTGAACGGGACGATTGGGAACTTGAAGGCTCATGCTGGGAAACCTTGGTCAGATCCGCAGGGGGCGCGCTACTACCTGGACCTTTACCGGAAGGGTAAAGGGTATGCGAAGGGTGACGCGTTGACGCAGCGGGGCCCAGGTGCGCTGAAAGTGGCTCATCGGAGGTTTGTCTGATGACGGCGGGTGCAGTGATTTCGGAGGTTCGGCGTGCTCTGAACGACGAGGGCGGCACATCGCGCTGGCCGACGCCGACGCTGTTGCGGTATGTGGGCGACGCCGAGCGCGAGGTTGCGCGGTTGCGTCCTGACCTGTTCTTGAGTTCGGGGTCAGTGATGCTGACGCCTTCGGACCCGTCGTCGAGTTCGGCGGCTGTGGTGTTGGGCGAAGACAACCGTGCGGTGCTGGTGGACTTGGTGTCTGCGCGGGCGTTGTTGGAGGACCAGGACGCGGGGAACCGCGAGCAGGCAGCGGTTTATGAGGGCCGTGCGTATGCGGCGTTGGGGGTGCCTCGTGGCTGATACCCTTCTGGTGGTTCAGGACATGTCCGTTGGGAGCTTGGTGGATGGGGCTATTTTGGAGGATTACGACACGGCTCTTGTGCCTTCGGACCAAGCGGTGGGCGTGTCGATGGACAGCGTCTCGCTGGAGGTCATGTTGGTGGTGAACGCGCTGTTGGTGGGGTTGGCTGTTGAGTCGCCTGTGCCGACGCAGAATTCGGAGCTGGTGGTGGCTGACATGGCGGTGGGTGTGGCTGTTGAGGCTGTGGATGCGCCTGTGATGGACACGCCGCTGGTGGTGGCTGACATGGCGGTGGGGGTGGCTGTTGAGGCTCCTGGAGCGCCTGTGATGGACACGACGCTGGTGGTGGCCGGCATGGCGGTGGGGGTGGCTTTTGAGTCACCAGTGCCGACGACGGGTGTGCCATCGGGTTCGGCGTACCTGTCGGGTCACATTGAGTTTACGGGTGCTGTGGCTGGGGTGGAGTTTTCGGGCGAGTCTCGCGACTAACGCTTAACGTGTAACGTAGCGTTACACGTGGAACATAGAGAAAACTAATAATACTGGAGAACCAGACGAGTTAGGCAAGATTAAGGCATCCAGGTTTTGCAGCCCTGGTGTTTCCGCAGGCTGGCTTATTAGAGGGGCCGGCGTCCCGTGTAGGCGGGATTCCGGTTCCTTTTTTCTTTTGTCTGGCCCGGGACGAAAAGGACTGAGAGTCATGGCAAAAGTACTACACGACGACATGCTGGATCTGCTGTTGGCTGGCATTGCGAACTTGGGCGACACGCTGCTGGTGCTTTCGGGGGATCCTGGGACGACTTATTCCAACCTCGCGGCGCTTACGTTGGCTGACGTAGCCCTGACCGAGGGTGACGGCAATGGCGACTACGTGATCGGCGACGGTGACGCGAGTGGCCGTAAGTTGGCGGTGGGTGCTCAGGCGGGGGTGCCTATCGACGCAACCGGTACGGCGAACCACATCGCCCTTGTGGACGCTGTTGGCGAGCAGATTTTGGCGGTGACGGAGTGTACGAGCCAGGCGCTGGTTTCCGGCGGTCCCACAGTTGGGGTCCCGACGTGGGACATCGAAGCCGGCGATCCTACGTAGGGGTTTCGAGATGCGGATTCAAGTACTTCCAGTGGTGGCGAACGAGCGGGGTACGCTGTTCATGGGGATCCCGTTTACGGACGATGCTGGTGTTGCGGTGACGCCTGACAGCGCAGTGTGGAGTTTGACGAAGACGGACGGGACGGTGGTGAACTCACGCGAAGACGTGGTGATTTCCGCCCCATCCTCGGTGGAAGAGGTGGTGTTGTCTGGCAACGATTTGGCGATCTTGGACGGTGGCGAGTTGGAGACGCGTGAGTTTGTCGTGAAATGGACTTGGACTCGGGGTGCGGTGGTGGTTCCGGCGAACAGCCCTGTTCGTTTCCAGGTCCGTAACCTTGCGGGTGTGGGTTAGTCGATGATTCGTTTGGACCATTTTACGGGGATGATTCCCCGTCGCGATCCTGGGCTGTTGCCTGAGAACGCTGCTCAGTCTGCGCACAACGTTGACGTGACGAGCGGTGCTTTGGTGCCGTTGAGTGCATTGGAGCCCTTTGACTCGATGCACTTGGATGGCGACGCCGAGGTTCTGAAGGCGCAGTTGACGACGAACGAGGTGGTGAACGTTTTGCAACCTCTGCCGCCGTCGGTGTTCAGCAACAAGAAGATCTGCCAGCTACTCGAGGGGAACTGGCTTGGTATTTGGGCTTACGACTACGTTTCGTACGTTGACTCCAGTCAACGTACGACGACGATTCCTCGTCAGTCGTCGCTTCAGGCGACGGACGTTCGGTACACGGAGACGGGCCTTGAGATCGAGTGCTATCTGCCTTCTGTGACGCACGAGTTCGCCAAGGGCATCGTGTATCAGTTACGGGGTCCCCGTTACCAGTTCCGGTTTTCTGCGGACGTGGCTCACGAGACTCGTGGCGGGATGAAGTACGGCGGTCCTGGCGCGCAGATCTGGCTTCCGAATGCGGCGTCCGAGGGGGATCGGGAGTATCCGCTCGAGCGGGTGCCGCTGATCAACCCCGACGGCAATGTGTACGCCGAGTTCCAGGTGGTGGATGTAGACGGTCCGAACTACGACGAGGAGATTCTGAACGAAGACACTGCGGTCGCTTACTACTACCTCCCGCCTTGGGGTGCTTATGTGACGTTCATCGTGAACATGCATTACGTGGAGAACAGGCGGCGTTTTTACTACTACCTTCAGACGTCTCTTGACGCTGAGGGTCGAGAAGGCCCTCCGAGCGATCTGTCTCCTCGAATCATGGTACTTCCTGGCGACGAGTTGATCGTGAACACGCCCGGGGTGGGTCTGCCCCTGAATAACGTCTATCGGTCGCCGACGGGCCATGAGGGGGACTTTCGGTTACTGGACTCAACCGCGGCCACCCCTTTCATCGACAACTACGGCCAGGCTCAGGACGTTGAGGTGCCGCCGTTTGGAAATCCTCCGGTGGAGGATAGCGATCTCGAGGACGACTTCCTGCCTGGGAGCATCATTCACCCTCAACAGTTTGGCGTTGCATTCCGCGGGTCGGTGTTGTATTTGTCGGACCTTTTCCGTTTTCACGCGTGGCCTGATGAGTACACGATTCCGTTCCGGGAGCCGATTTGGGCCATTGCGATTTCGGGCAACACTATTTTGGTGTTTTCTCAGGACGGGAACGTGTACGGGGTTTCGGGTTCGAACCCGAAGGCTATGACTCGTCGCACGATCACGACGACGATGCGTCTGTTGTCCGTGGGGTCGTTGTGCAAGATAGGTTCGGCGGTGTACTGGGCCACGCACGACGGTTTGGCTGCTTTTTCGGGTGGTGGTGCTGAGATTGTGACGCGTGACTACTTCAACCGGCGGGAATGGGCGGCGATGCATCCAGAGCGTATGGTTGCGACGACGTCCGACAACTCGATATTCATGGACATTGACATTGATGGTTTGGAGGGTTTCACGGGGTACTTCTGGGGCGAGTATTTGGAGTGGCTGGAGAGCTTGTCTGGAACGCCCCGTGTCCGGTTCGACATTGACGAGAGTTTGAATGCTGTGACGACGTTCTCGGCATATTCGGGCGGGACGATGGTATGGAAGAGCAAGCGATTTTGGTTTGATGGTTCGACGGTATTCGACTATGCGCGGTTGGTTGCCGACGGGTACCCGTTGACGCTGAAGACGTACAAAGATCGTGTATTGGTGCGGACGAGTACGGTTCACCACAATGCTCCGTTCGCGCTACGTGTGACTCATGGCCACGAGTGGGAGTTTCAGATAGAGGGCACGGAGGTGGTTCGCCAGTTTCACGCTTTCGACCGCGTGGTGCGAACGATAGGGGACTCGGTGCGTTTGACGTCCGAGGACACTCCTTTGTGGGAGTCTATCTGGCTGAAGTTTGCGGACCAGGGCCGGTTTTGCGCGGGTATTTTGAGTTCTCAGAGTTCGGTGAGCCTGACGGCGCGTTTCTACGCGGATCGTTCCTCGACGCCTGCTTTCATTCAGCCGATTACGGACGGGCGGGTATTCACGATGCCTCGCGGTGTGTCGTTGAATCCGTTGGCGACGTTTTGGGAAGTGGGGGTGATTGGCGGCACCCGGATCGACGAGCTTCAGCTATTCCGGCGGGTGACGGTGGCGGTTCAGGACACGGTCCACGAACTGCGCGGGGAAGGCGTTCCTCCTTGGCTGGTGAAGCGTTACGAGTATTCCGATTCGGTACGTCCGAAGTCCTTGGTTGTCCATGCCGTGGGCAATGTGGTGATGAATGTTTATTACGATGGTGCAGCGACGGCGACGGAGAGCATCACGGTTACGGGCAGTGAGGAGATCGTCCTTGCCAATGGCTGGTGCAGTTCTTTGGAGTTTGATTTTTCGGGTCATGACGATTCGGTGACGGAAGTGATTGTGTTGGCGGATGCTGGTGCTCGCGACGTGCCGGTGGGTGGTATTTCGCTTTCCGATCCTCCGAGTTGGCTTGCGAACGTGTACCAATTCCCGGACCGTGGGACTTTTTCTTGCGCGAGCGTGGCTTCCTCTGCCTACGTTTCTTTGTTGTTGGAGTTGACGCGTGACGGTACGAGTTTGCCCGCGATCGAGGTGGGGGACGGCCATGTGATTCCTTTTCCCCGGGAGAGTTTTTTGACTCGGGGTGCTCGTTGGGAAGTGAGTGTGGTACGTGGTGCGGGGCAGGCTCCGGTGGAGGGTTTGGTGTTGATGCCTCGCCGGCCGGTGTCGGCCGAGGGCACGATCAGGATTACGAACCCGGACACGATTCCTTCGTGGCTGTATTCGGTGTTCGAGTTTCTGAAGGCCTCGACGCCGGTGAGTGTGTTGGTGGATGCGGAGTCGTCGGTGACGATTCGGTTGTACTACGACGAGTCTGAGTGGGCGAGTAAGACGATCGATGTGGAGCCTGGGGTGGAGACCTTGATCGATACTCCGGCGACGTGCCGCGCGTTGGAGTTTGATTTTGACGGTGAGGACCATTTGGTTCGCGAGGTGTCGGTGTTCACGCGCCAGCCGATAGATATCGGCAACTTGCCTGTGGACGTTCCGTCTCGATTGAATTGGCGGATGTTGCGGTTCAAGGCAGAAGCTCCTGTGGTGTTGCGTGGCCTCATTATCGACGCGGAATCGTATACGGGTTTGACTTGCAAGGTGTACGCGGACGGTTTACTGACTCCCTCGATTACGGTCTCTGACGGTCGGATGGTTCGTTTGCACGTGAACACGGCGTCGGCGACGGTTTGGGACATCGACATTAAATCGGCGAGCGCGATCCATGGGTTGCGCCTTTTCCCACTGCATTCGGAGGAGGTGGATGGGGTGCTTCGGATTATCAACGAAGGCCGTGCGGCTCGCTGGCTGTATACCCGTTGGGAATTGGCGACGACTCAGCGCATGCAGGGCCTGGTGGTGGAGGCTGATTCGCCGGTGTCGGTGGGCTTGTTTTGCGACGGTGAGCCTGGTGTCCGCCAGTACTTTTGGATCGCGAACAATGGCGAGTACCGGGTACTGGTTGGGGATGCTGTGGGTTCGGTGGAATTTCGGGTGGACGGCGCGCACAACGATCATTTGGTTCGTTCGATAACGCTGTTCACGGGTCCGCCGGAGGTTGTGGGGGATTCGGGGATCGCGCTGGGTGGTCCGAACTGGCGTGGGCGCCGATTCAAGTTTACGGATCGCGGCAGTTTTGCCTGTGGGACTGTTGGTGCTTCGAGTTATTACTCGGTGACGCTGCGGCTGTATGTGGGCGGTGCGCTGGTGCATACGGAAGTAGTGACGAGCGGGGCGGTGTTCGTGTTGCCTCGGACGTTGCGTGAGGCTGTGGAGTGGGAAGTGGACTTGGACGCCGGGACGAAGGCGGAGAGCCTTTTGTTGCTGCCACGCCGGCGGGTGCGGGTTGACGGGTCTGAGTTGCGGCTTTTGGGGCAGGAGCCGGGGGTGCCCCGTTGGTTGCGCGAGCGTTACGAGCTTTCCGACACGGCGGAGTTGAAGAGCGTGATCGTGCATGCGGACTCTGGCGCCTACCCGTTGACGATGAATGTGTACGGTGACGGCGCGGTGGCGCCGTCCACCCAGGTGGCGGTTTTGGACGGTCAGGAGATTCGGTTGACGGGGCTTGGGGCTTACTCGTCGCTGGACATCGCGTTCGTGGACGCGGATGGGGAGCCGGCGGACTTTGCGGTGACCGAGGCGCAGTTGTTTTTCAAGTCGGTTCGGATGGTTGGTACCGAGGGCGTGACCCTTACGGGCGAAACGTCGCGGCGTGGCCATTTGTTCCAGTTTGCTGAGCCTGCTGCTTTTGCTTGCGGTCTGGTTTCGGCTTCGGGGTATACCGTCGATGTGACGTTGCGGTTGTACGCGGACGGGGTGTTGGTGCATACGGAAGCGGTGGCGAGCGGGTCGGTGTTTCAGTTTCCTCGGGACTTGGTGGCGGCGAGTAGGTGGGAAGTGGATATCGAGACTTCGGCGGACGTGTTTAGCGTGTGGCTTTTACCTTGGCGCAAGCAGTCCATCGAGGGCAACAGCCTTCATGTGCCGGTGCGTCCGGGTTCGATTCCTGAGTGGTTTTTCACGGAGTACGAGTTTCCGGCTTCGGTTCGGTTTCGCAGCGGGGTTGTGAAGGCGAGCGAGTCGGTGCATCTGGACTTGTACCGTGACGGTGCGACGTCGGCTAATCGGACGACGGTGGGCGATGGTGACGAGTTTGCTTTTGGCCCGACGAGTACGTTTGGGGCCTTGTCCTTCGATTTTGACGGGGCCGACGAGAAGGTGTCCGACGTCTATTTGTTTGGCGAAGATGCGGTACCGATTGAGGGCCAGGGTTTTGTGATGCGTGCGACGGGGTCTGGGGTGTCGGCTTGGCGGAACAAGGTACTTCGTTTCAAGGACATGGGTAGTTTTTCGGTGGTTCGGGTGTCGGCTTCTGACTACACGGGTCTAGCGATCGAGTTGTTGGTGGACGGTGTTCGACAGACGCGTCAGGCGATCTCCGGTGATGGCGATTTCCGGCTTCCGTCGGGGTTAGGTTATGCCAAAGAGTGGGAATTGAGCGTCGAGCACGCGGGCGAGGTGTTCGAGGTTATTTTGATATCGCGCCAGTCGTATGCGGTTGAGGGTGCGCGCGTGGTGGTTCGGGCCGAAGCGGATCCGTTCACGTGGCTTGACCGGCGCGTTCTTGCTGATCGTCCGGTGTCGTTCAGTGTGGGCCGTGTGGTGGCGAGTGGTTACCCGGTGACGTTGAAGCTGTACGCCAAGGGAGTGTTGGTTTACGAGTGCTTGGTGGCGGACGAGCAGGGATTTCGTTTGCCGCGGTTGCGTCCGGAACGCGAGTGGGCATTCGATGTGGTGGCGGGATCTAGGATCCGGGTTGTGGAGGCGGCGTTGTCGTCGAGCATGGCGGGCTTGCGCGATGTTTAATCCTAGACAATTGAGGCGCGGCCGGCACAAGTCCGAGGTTGAGACGGGTCTTACGGCGTCTACCGATCCGCACATGCAGGAGGTTCACGACGAGTTGGAGCGGTTGGCGCAGCGGGTGAAGGCGTTGGAGGATCGTCCGTTGGTGGTGGAGGCGACGGCGCAGGAGATCCCGCAGGCGCGGGCCGAACGCAAGAAACTCGGCGAGCACCGGCACCCCTATATTCGTCTGTGGTTCGCAGCGACAGAATCGGGCCTGGCCGAACCCGTTGGCGAGGACGACTTTGGATGGACGGAGAACGACAAGGTCTGGTGGACGCGGAACATTACGAATACGGGCTGGGTGCGTTTGATGTCCAACAGTGACCCTGAACCGGTTGAAGGCACTTCGCCTTCTCCGGGCACGTCGCGGGAGCTTTCTCGCCAGGGCCATCAACATGGGATCCCGACGACGCTGACCGCCAAAGACAACGGGACAGTGGCGTATTACGGCCAGCGTGGCTACATGAAAGCGAGCAGCACGCCGGTTTGCATTACCCACATTGAATAGAGGCGACGATGGCAGGCTGGTACTTAGGCGGGAACTGGAACGGGCTGAAATACAACCCGGCGATTAAGAATATTTTGGCGGATTTCTGTTTGGCGATTAACGAGCGCATCGATCTACTGGGTGCGGAACCGGCGACGTTTCATACGAACGCCGGCTATTTGTCGTATCCGACCCCGGCTGATTTTGTGGGTCTGCCTTTCACTGAACTTGGAGTAGCCCAGAGTAGCATCTTTAGCGGCATAGAGGATGCGATTACCGCGAGTGCGTCCCGGGGCGGCTGGCGCGATCCCAACGATCGCGATCATGCCTTTACGTCGTATGCGGACACGGGATACCGGATGACGGGGATCGCGAGTTTGCCGGGCCAAGGGAAGCGGACGTCTTGGGCCGCGCTGGAATGGATACGCGATATCATCAACGGGCTGTACATGTTGAATATGAAGAACTGGACCGCGGTGGACCAGACCATTTCCCGCACGGAAAGATACAGCGGCGGGGAGGATCCTGGTAGAAGCTCCGATGGGGCGTGGGATGATATGAAGGCCGATGAGGGTACACCCATGAGCGGGAATCCTTCCCGTATGTACTCGTTGTTGACCCAGATGGGATCGCCTGCGACGACGTGGTGGGAGTGGAAGACTGACGAGGATGCGGTTTACCGGTTCGAGTTGCCCGGGTTCCCTGCTGGCGGGACCATTCCCTATAGCTCGATACAGATGCTGGTGCGAGGCTTAAGGGGCGGCTCAGACCACAGCGCACCGGTAGATTACGAAGACATATCGCACGATTTCAAGCTCTACAATTCTAACGGCCAGTATCTGGCGAGCGTGCAGGGCGAGTTCTACCCCCCCTGGGGGCCCAGCCCAACCAAAGATGTGTTTTACGAATTGGTGGACATGAACCTAATAAAGGTGGACCAGCATATCGATCTGCGCGTGGACCCCGACATCTCGATGGGTTACGCGCCTTTTTATCCCGTTGCCAATCTTGCCCCGTGGACCTGGCCAGCTGAAGACGCCATGCTGTTGCGTGCGTGGCCCGAGCGCCACGATATCACCTTCGATTATCGCTCTGAGTTTACCTACTACTAGGACACAGGAAAGGGTATTTGGGATGTCGCCGAAGAGTGCGGTAGAAGT
>SDBT01003759.1_pt1 | contig 26107 bp, 30 predicted proteins | sample 2277101 | NCBI WGS metagenome assembly SDBT01 (sample SAMN10404973, study PRJNA504765) | marine sediment metagenome | isolation source: marine sediment core GS10_PC15, 103 cmbsf | place: Arctic Ocean: Southern Knipovich Ridge | collected 2010 | reverse complement strand
TCTAAAAATTAATCCGATGGGTAACCTAAAACATGGACGGAAAAATGTCCGGCAACTATTTTTCACTGGTCAGGAAAGCTCCGACGACCAAGGTCCCCCCCTCGCCCGACTGACTTTTTTTAACCAATCCGGTAAAAAAGTCTAAAAAAAATAAATGTCAATTTATATTAAAAATATAGGAATCCGAATTTTTACACAGATCATTTAGGAAGTTTCCTTCTCTTTTTTTAAAGATAAACATTTAAAACAATGTCTGAAAACGAAGAATCAATCGTTAAAGATGAAAAAGATGACAATACTGTTAATTTACGTGTTGTTAGTCAAGTAATTTGTTATTTACTTATTGAAAGGATGGTTCCGAAGTTTATTTCAGAATTAAAAAAGAAACATCATTAAAAAAACTAACAGAAGCATATTGTCGAACACAAGGGGTGGAACCAGGGGCGGTTCGTTTTCTTTATGATGGAGAAAGAATCAATGAAAATCAGACTCCAAAAGATGTTTGTAAAATTTATAACTAATTTTTTTTAGCTTGGAATGAATGATGATGAAATCATTGATGTTCTATTACAACAAGTACGTAATAATTTTAAAGTCTCATTTCTTTCCAGACCGGTGGTTATCAAGAATTCATATTTTTTCATTTTGATGACGAAATGTCGACAGGATTTGAATTTCCAGAAGGTGATTCTTAACATTGAATAAATATATTTTTGAAAATAGAACCTTTATTATCTAGATAATTGTTTTTTTCGACCGTAATTCGGTCTATCATTTACCCCCTTTATAATCTGAGGCGATTTGATTCTTTTAATATTTTCTTGATTGAATGCACAAACCCATCTATATTCCGGGTTCCATTTCCATTTCCGGGTCCATTTTTCTCGTCCCCTTTCCAACTTCCCAAATTCATTATCTGGAAAAATCACTTCAGAAGGGTGTCGTCCAAAACGTTCTTTAACTGTATGAAATGATATTCCACAAAGTGAATTACATGTTAATCTCATTGTTCTTAAACTATCAAGATCTAAATATTTGCAGATAATTGACCAATATATTTTTTGTTCAATATTATGATTTTTATTAACGGTTGTCACTCTATAAATTCGATTTTTTTCTCTAATCAGGTATTGATACTTTTTTAAGTTTCTCATTTCGAAAACCTTTTTTAAAAATAAACCACCTTTGTGAATATATAAAATTACAATTTTATAATTTTTTTCCAATGAAAAATTAAATTCACAAACGATATGTTCAAATAAAATATATATAAATGAAGAAATTAATTGTTGTTATGGGAGTGAATCAAGAAGAATTGGATCGAGCAACAAAAAATCAAATAAAATACCATGATTTTATTTCATATTATTTTCCATCACTTTACAAAATTTTCAAACAACTAGATTCTAATTTTAAACAAAATACTGTTAGTAACAACACTTTTGTACGAACAATACAACTTTTGTATCCAACTATTATAGATATAATTACAATATGGATTATGGATTTCGATCCAAGTATTAGTTCACCGCCATTGATTAATAATGCAATTATAACATTCCGCCAAGAATTTTTGAAAATGGCTAAAATTGTTCATATGAACAATTCTGAAGAGTTTTTAAAAATTTTTGAGAAAGAAATGCAAAAAGCAACTATGAGATTGATATTTTGGGGAAAAATCAAAAAACAATTAGAGAGTTTGACGTTTGGAAAATTGGGACCACATATGTATAATATAACTAAATTTATGAAATTTTCATATAAAATTTATTTAAATATATACAAAATGGAAAACTGGGATGTACAATTAATAGTATTGTTGGATTATATTCAAAATTTTAAAGATTTTTCTGAACAATTTGATAGATTAAAAACTGAGTATGAAAAACTTGTATTCTGGTTTGCATCACAATTATATTTGGAAAATATTGAAAACAAAATTTTAGATGAAAATGTAGACAATTTAAAATTAAGGATTGTGACAAAACCATTTACAAATGTCCAAATTGTAATCCTTGATTTAAAAAATATATTTGAACAAAATATAATCATTCCGGGTGGAATATTTATACAGAATAGTTCAAAACCTTCCATGAAAGTTTTATTAGGATATTTTTCTAGTGTGGATTCCATGCTTATGTCAAATTTGGCTGATATAACAGAATTACGTGCCATTTATGATAAAAGTATATCATTATATATGAAAAAATGGGAAGAAAATTTTAGCGATAAGTATTATCCCAATCAAATAACAAATATTGTCAAGACTCAATATTGGCTTTTATATGAATTTTTTAAGAAAGGAAAAGAAGAAAAAGGTCAAGTTAAGTTACCCAGTAGATCAAATAATAGAAAAAATTTTTTATGAATAAATCTAATAATTAAAACAGAAACGTAAAATTATATTAAATATCACATTCCAGTTTAAATTTATCAGTATTGCAGGTTTTTAAATAAAGAAATTCATGCTTTCATCTTGTGATCAAAGTGTAAATGTAGGAAAAATGACAACAATCATCAAGGGAACTGTAGATAATAGATGTATTTCCCATTACCCCGTAAAATCAAACAATCTCCGTGGAATAAACGCAAATGTCTTATATATGGATGACGCCTATTACTATATAGAAAAAGATGGAAAAAAATTAAAACCTGATATTCAAACTCCTTGATTTCCTTTCTATAAAAATTCTGTTTATAAATAAATTTAATAATTAAAACAGACATTCCAATATTAAATTATCATTACCCAATTGTTTTATGTATAAATTAGAAATTATTAATTGTTTGTTGCTAATTAACTCTTTTTCGAATGTTTTCAAAGAAATGTGTAAATTAGGACCTCTTTCAGCGTCAAAAAATTTATCTGTTCTATCTGCATATTGTGAATAAAATTTTTTAATTGCATCCCATTTCATTTTATTTTCAACCTCATACTTTAGGACTTTAATGTTTTCGTCAATCCCAAAAGATTCAATTTCATTATCATGATCAATAATTAAAGGTAAAATTAATTTTGCAAGTCTTTTGGCATCATTTTTCATATTTTCCACTTTTTCATCTGTGCATTCTCCCGCAAAAGTTATAGTAACATGTAACGATGAATCAAAAGATTGATGTAATTTCAATGCTACATAGTATTCCATCCTTTTTACGAGACTTATTTACCAATGTAAAAAATCAAAATGAAATTACAAAATAAACTTCACAAGTGTGTTTCAATTTTGTTAAAAAAAAGAGTTTGACATTTTTAGACTTCCCAAGTTTGACATTTGACATTTTTAGACTTCCCAAATCGTACGACTTCCATATTAACTTTAATTTTTAAATCAAGAACCGGATTTAAATCAGATGACCCAAATCAAAGATAAAAAAGTTGAAACTCTTAATACAAAATACGTAATGAATAAAGATAAAAATAAAAAGAAATTAAAAACTGAATCGAAACTTCCACAATTCCTTTGTATTCGACCGGATGGTTATTCTTTTCATAGTGTAACAAATGAGGATGATCAATGCGGTTTTTTACAAAAAAATCTCAATGGTGCGTGTTTCCAATTGGTCGAACCAAGTAATGAATTTGAAGGTTGTGAAATGTATTGCGATGAAGATGGAATGTGTAAACAACTTCCACTGAATCGCCTTGCGAATCCATTTATAAATTATGAACAACTTTTAGAAATGATACCTGGTGGACCTTATGGAACTTACATTTTAAAAGCGGAAGAATTTCATTTAGAATCAAAACTTCATAAATCAATTTTAGATTTTTTTGAATGTGATAAAATAATTAATAGCGACGATGACGACGAGGAAGAAAAAGATAAAGATTATTATTTAGAAACAGAACAAGATAAAAAGTATTTTATCAAAAATTTAACTAAAGCAATAAAGAAAATATAATTTCGTTAGTAGTAATGGTAATTAAGAAATGTTACAAGTTCATTTCTATTTTTTAGATTAAATTTTATTTGAATAAATCCTCATGTTTTAACAAAATTATCTGTCAAATATGTCAATCATTCAAAAAAATTATCTGTCAAATATGTCAATCATTCAAAAATAGAAGAAAACTAATATAAAAATGGGGAGAAGACCTGTTCCAACTATTGATGGTAGATTTTTCAGAGGGAGAAGACCTGTTCCAACTATTGATGGTAGATTTTTCAGAGTAGTATCTCAAAAAGAAAAGAATAATCAAAATGGAAACAATGAACAAAAATTTAAGGGGAATTTAATTAGATTTCGTAAAAATGAAGATTATGTAAAATTTATGATTTATTTAATTGAACGGAAAATTAAATCAAAGATTAACAAATGGAAATAATAAAATTTATTGTTCTTTCATTTCTAATAGTAATTTTTTTACAAGATCCTTGTTTAATTTCCAACAAGTTCCAGTTTCACCTTTAATTAAATCTTTAATATTAACATTTGGGTTAGTTAATTTATAAGTTACATAAGAATTGACTAATTTATTTCTACAAAAATCAGTATCTATTGGATAAACAATATAATTTTTTTTTAATTCATCATGCATTTGAACCGCTTCACGAATTGGGATTCCTGTTGGATTTTGTGCGGAAATTCTACAATGTAAAGGATGATAACGAATATCTTCAGTTGTGATTTTACAACCAAAAACTCTTAATGATTCAATCCATTTAGGGTCCGATGTACAATCCGGATATAATTCTGGAATAGATTTCCAATTAGCTCGTACAGGTCCACCATAAGAAACAATTGATTGTTTAGGTGGGCCAACGTTATTATTAGAAGCATGACTTCTATTTAATGTTCTTGGATAACCCATTGGAAATACATGATGGGTTTCCGAGTTTTCCCAACTTTTATCATTAACATTACTAGATCCAGTCATGAAAGTATAACCTCTTTGTCTTCCCAATCCCAACAAAATGCCTTTTTTTGCATCTCTTGTATCAAAACTATGATCATAAAAAATATAACTAGATCGATCATTATAAATTTGATATGGATTTATAACATTAAAATTATTAGAACAACATGGTGTACAAATATTAACATCTTTTGTACCCATTTTTTCCATTCCAACAGATAACATTTTAAATCCACATAATTCACTTACGTAATAAACAATCGCATTTCTTTGGAAAGAGCTTTGTTTTAATGCATTCTTATACCATACTGAATTAAATACATCCCGAACAGTACAAGAACTTTGATGAATCCAATCAAATAATTTTTTTGATTGGATAGTATCATATGATCTAATAACTATGCAATATTTTGAACCTTCAGTAGATAACATTTGATATAACCCAATCGAACAATTTTCTCTACCTAAATGTAGATCAAACATTGGTTTCAAATTATTTGAAACATGTTTGAAACATTCATTCGATCGATTTACAGAAAAATCCATCGAATCTAATTTAGAAACACATTGTTGGAAAATTTGACTAACTCTGTTTGAATCACATTTAATATCTTCAATAACATAACTTGATACACCACCACATAAGTCTTGAGGGCGAATAACTTTCTTTGCTAACATTTCACCTTTAACACAAATACCAACATTTTTCATATAGTGATCGTCATAAAATCTAACACCTGGTGTTGGAATAATTTTTAATAAATTTGGATCTGTATCCAAACCAGATTCATGTAGATATTTATTCATTTTATTCAATATACTTGGATCATTTCTCATCTCTGGAGATAATACTCCAAGATTAAATAACCCAGGAACTGATAGATTCATTGGAAATGTCACTTCTTGAATGTTATTATAAGATTATTTCATAAGTATAACTTTTTGTTTAAATCTTTATTTTAGAATATTTAATTAATACAAATCTTCACATTGTATGTTTGTAAAATTTTACCACTTAATATCCAAACTAAATTCAACTGAACTGACCACAAGATCAATGTCCTATATGTTTATAATAGATAGTTTTTACAATAATAAAATTTTTATTTACAGGTGAGGAATTGGATCAAATTCTATCTCCGAGAACGTATTTTATACAACCCATTGGTAAAAAATAACACCAACTATCAGAAATGTCATTCGTAAATACAAGATAAGATATAATTGGTTTCAGAACCAATCTCAGTCCAACGATCACACAACCTACGAGTCCTAAACAGCTAAGAATATATATGATTATTTCAAGTAAATAAAGAACAACCGCTACTGAAAAAAAAGATTTTTGATTATTCATGAAAGGGTGAAATATACTTTTATTAATCAAGATAGGGTTTATTTAACAAAATAAACTTCTTTTACTTCTTTTACTTTTTTTAATTTGATAAATTTTTCGTCATGCATACGAGACATTTTATTCAAGGACATAATTTTCAAGGACATAATTTACATTTAGCCTAGTGTGACGTTCCTGTAACATAAATTGAAGTTCATCATTTCCTAAAGAATGTTCCATACAAGAAGAAAGTGTATTTAACAGTTGGCGGGTTTCAGTCCAGTTAAGAATTGTATTTTCATCATTTAAAATAAATTTCCAATCTTCATCTGCATCTATCACAATTATTGCTTGTTTGACGAAAGGTAATTTTTCCAAATCTTTCAAAACCCCGGGTGAATCATCCAAATCATTAATATCTGTTGAAATAGTTTCTGTTTCATAAATGTTAAACATTAGTTGTTTGATTGTTGTTTTGAAATTATCAACTTGCGCTAGGACTACCATATTTATTATATTAAATGTTCTTGTAAATATAATTGAGACGAGTTCTTTTTTTTTCACTTTTAATTTTATTTTGACTTTTTGACAGGTTGAAACAGTCAGACCTCGGAGGGGGGGACCTCGGTCGGCGGAGCTTTCCTGACCAGTGAAAAATAGTTGCCGGACATTTTTCCGCCCATGTTTTGGATTACCCATCGGATTAATTTTTAGACTTTTTTACCGGATTGGTTAAAAAAAGTCAGTCGGGCGAGGGGGGGACCTCGGTCGTCGGAGCTTTCCTGACCAGTGAAAAATAGTTGCCGGACATTTTTCCGTCCATATTTTTTGATTACCCACGGACTAATTTTAGACTTTTTTACCGGGTTGATTAAAAAAGTCAGACTTCAGAGGGGATTTAAAGAGTGGAGCTTTCCCGACCAATGAACATTACATGGACGTTCAGAATGCCCAAAGACAAATTATTTTGAAAATGAATGTGAAATAAAATAAATTTTTTATTATTCTTTTTCAATAATTTCTTCAATTCTAGGTACGACTTCTGAAATTTTAACTTTTTCTTTTAATTGGTTTACAAGATTTAAACATTGATTTTCAGATTCAAAACTTCGGATTAAATCAAATTTTGAAATCATTGAAATGATTTTTCTTTTATCTTTTTGATCTTGTTTAAATGCATAATATGATGAATCCATAAAAAACCACCAAGTTATTGGATCAATAATAATTGTTGTATTGTCAAATGTCATTGTAAAAGTTTCTTCTTTTTCATTATCTTTTTGTTTCACTACCCAAGAACTTTCACTTGGACATGTTAAATTAATAGAAATGCGTTTCCAACTACTTATTGGAATTAAACTAAAACTTTCTAAAAAAGCAGAATATGTAGGTATCCACACATTTCCTTCTCTCCATAAAGTATCTAATTTATTACCCAATACAACTTCTCTAGTTTTTATAGTTAGAGCAATCAAAATCGGTTCAAATATTTCGGGAATTTCTCTCATAAGTCCTGAAAGTTTTTGAAAAGATTTATTAAGTTCCTCTTCATTTTCATTTTCATTTTCATTAGTAATAGTGGTAGTCAAAGAATCAGTCATAACTTTTTTATTGAATAAAATAAATATATTTTTATTGTTCTCGGTTTTTCCGTCTCGTTTTTACAACTAAATTACCAAGTTCCAAACCTGTATCAATCGGGGGTGGGGTACTACTTGAAACTTGAAAAAAACAATGGGTTGACCAAGTAACCAGAAGAAACATACATAAAACACAAACGAAAAACAATATACCAAAAAATGTTATAAATAAAGTCCACATTGATTCACCTGGCTCATAATAAGCTAAACATTCTTGTATACATGGATCATCACAATCAATAAATACATCAGAGATCCAACCTTCTTGTGACCAACATTCCCATATATTATATGATTCATCAAGATAACAAGTTATTTTTGATGGTGTAAAAAAACCAATTGAACATAAATATTTTATATCTGTTTTACATGCAATTTCTTCATTTATATATGTAACTATTGTACAATTTGGATTAGCAAATACAATAGATATAAATGATATAAAAATATACCCACACACCTTGATCATATTTTTATAGATGTGAAATATTTTTATAAATAAAAGCAAAAATATAATGGAGGGTAACATGACCAAAGCGGAGCAAGATGATATACGCGAACTAGTGGAGTTCGAGTTAAAATATATGTCTGATCCAATGAGAATTATCAATTATTCGAATAATGAACCACAACGAGAAATTCCAATAAAACCAACTGATGTATTAAGATCGAATCCTCAATATCATTTGGATTATCATATGAGTAAATTCAAAGATGAAAGAGATCATTATCAAAAATTTGGTAAATGGGAATATTTAGTTGAATGTGAAAAAGAAAAAGGACGACGAACTATGGGGAATAACCATTTGAGAAAAAGATTAAAAAAAAGAGTAAAAAAGATACAATTTTATGAACTTTACAAAAAAACTCTTTTATTGGAAACTAAACTTGAAAAATTAGAAACTAGACTTGAAAAATTAGAATAGAAATTGTCCACATTTTTCCAATCATATTAATAAATGAAAAATATTTTTATTTATTAATAGAAATTGAAATAGAAATTGAAATAGAAATTGTATCCTTGAGACATAATGGAGGTTGTTCAACCAATATTAAAGAAAATGTTGTGCGAATTATGTAAAGAATATGAAGCAATCAATAAATGCGCTAACTGTGACAAATGTATTTGTCTCAAGTGTACAGGCAGTTTCAAGCATGCTCGCGGTTCAAGTTTGGTCGATGGTCCGAGTTATGTTATATCATTTAATGTGTGTAATGAATGTTCAATGGAAAAGCTCGTGATAGACTTCAGTTTATATTTTGAGATTGACATATCAGATGAAGAAGGTGAAGAAGGTGAAGAAGGGAGTGGGAATGGATATATGGGTATCACGTATTTTTGTGAAAATTGTTCAATTCAATAACATTTTTTTTATTTATATTTAATACAATGGAATATCTATTCTACGTTTACGCTTTGATTGTATATTTCCCCTCCTTCTACTATAAAATACCAGCCAACAAATAGAAACTAACATAAAAAAGGGAATAATTCCTAGAAAAACATAACCTGGTATTTTTGAAGATGTGCCTAAATTTTTTGATACAATAAAAAATTCATTAAAAACATTAAATTTTCCACAATTATCTTCTGAATAATGTAAACTTATAATTGCACCTGATTCAGGTTGTATAATTTTTAAATATTTAATATTATCAATTCCAATGGGTGTTTTTTGATATCCATTGTCACCAGAATTTACTGTTCTAATAGTTTTATTCAATGAAGGTTTAGAATTAAATTGATGTATTTTTATTCTAGTTTTACTTGTTTCAATATCCAAAAAATCAATATAATTTATTGTTACTGGATATTGAAATATGAAATACCATGTACCACCACCCCTTGAATCATCTGGATCTAATGTATTACCATTTTCAGTAAGAATTAATATATTTCTATGACTTTGTGTATTTGAATATATACCATTTCTCCCACCTAAACCAATACCTGGTCCAAGAAAGTTCTGATTCGGACTTCCTAAATCGAAATCATTTCCGGTTGGTTTTGATGAATTAAAAATCATTGCTTTTGGTGATGAATATATAAAAGATAATCCAATAGATGAAAATTGATCAGTTATTATCGTACCTCGATTAATAATTGTTCCATTTGGTAGGAAATCAAAATCAATTAATCTTGAATCACAATTACAAATGATTTGCATATCTGAGCATCGACTACCAAATCCCCAAAAATATCCATTCAAATTATTACAACTTTTTTGATTTGTTTCACCGCAAAAACCATGTGCACAACATGCTCCTTTTTTTTCATTTCTTTTGAGAAAATTATTGTTTTCTTCACATTCTTCTTCACCTTCTTCACATTCTTCTTCACCTTCTTCTTCAGTAGTTTCCATGGAACTTGAAGTTGTACTAGTTTCCTCTTCAGTTGTTTCTTGTGTACTTGAAGTTATCCCAGTTCCAGTACCAGTTCCAGTACCAGTGCCAGTGTTAGTACCAGTTCCGGTGTTAGTTCCAGTACCAGTGTCGGTGTCAGTACCAGTACCAGTGTTAGTACCAGTGCCAGTACCAGTGTCAGTATCAGTATCAGTATCAGTATCAGTACCAGTACCAGTGTCAGTATCAGTACCAGTTCCGGTGTTAGTTCCAGTGTCAGTATCAGTACCAGTTCCGGTGTTAGTTCCAGTACCAGTGTTAGTACCAGTGCCAGTACCAGTGTTAATGCCAGTGTCGGTATCAGTATCAGTACCAGTGTCAGTGTCGGTACCAGTGTCAGTGTCGGTGTCGGTACCAGTGTTAGTTCCAGTTCCAGTTCCAGTTTCAGTACCAGTGTTAGTTCCAGTTCCAGTGCCAGTACCAGTACCAGTACCAGTACCAGTGTCAGTGCCAGTGTCAGTGCCAGTTCCAGTGCCAGTGCCATTTCCAGTGTCAGTACCAGTGTTAGTTCCAGTGCCAGTTCCAGTGCCAGTGTCAGTACCAGTTCCAGTGCCAGTGTCAGTTCCAGTTCCAGTTCCAGTTTCAGTACCAGTGTTAGTTCCAGTTCCAGTGCCAGTGTCAGTGTCAGTACCAGTGTCAGTGTTAGTTCCAGTGCCAGTTCCAGTGCCAGTACCAGTTGTAGTGCCAGTGTCAGTACCAGTTGCAGTTTGATCACATTGGTCCCCTGATGTACTACAATTTGTCCCGACACCTAAAAAAGTCCCATCTGTTATAAAATTTTCACAGAAATGTTCTGAACAATCAAAACACCCTTCTTCAAAACAACAAGCACCCTCATCTTCTTGAGCTAAAATTTGTTGAAATAGAATTAATACAAATATCAATAATTGATATTTCATTCTTTTATATTTATTTACATAATAATATATTGATTAGCATTGAAAAATTTAATTCAAGGTAATAAAAATTTGAGTATTCAATAATGAAAATTATATTAAAATATATTTGACTTCAATTGAAAATTTGTCAATCATTGTTTCCAAAGAAAAAAAAAGAAATAAGAGCATCATATATTTATATTCTTTGATTAAATATATTTTAATAATGGCGAAGAATAGGAACAGGAATAAACAAGTTACTTTTAGAAAGGATAATCAAATTTTTCGAATAGATGATTGTGTTGAACCAATTGATGTTGAACGATATAAACCAATAATGATGTTTTTAAATGAAACAATTAATTTACACGAATTAAAAGGTTCGAAAATTGCCTACAATACAGAAACTCAACAAATTGAATTCCAATGTGAATTTAATGGTAATGAAAATCAAAAAAATACTTCTTCCATTATTGAAATTATAGATAAAACTGTAAAAACAAAAGGAATGAAATTTATTCCAAGATGGAGATTTACTACATTATATGGGACCATTGAAATTGAAAAAAAAGATTTAAAAATAAAAGAAACGTTAATAAATACAGTTTCTACAAATAGAAATGTTAACATTAGTAATTCATTTGTTGGAAAAGTGAGTTTTTGTTTGGTTGTTATTTTTATTATTTTAGGGTTATTATTAATTTTTGTAAAGTAAAAATAAAGTTTAATTTAAATTTTATTATGGAAGTTGATACATCTGTTAACATTGAGAATAATGAAGATAATGAATTGTTTGATCAATTTAAAAAGTCATTGTACGATACATCAATTGATGTAAATAATTCTATTTCTCATGTAGAAATGTCAGATAATTATTTTATTCCATCTCATTCTTATAATAATAATACTAATAAAAAAACCTATCATCCACGCGATAGTCATCACATACCAAAAAGACTTAAAACTATTACAAGTGATGTTTACCCTGTTCTTGATTTACAAGAAGAAGAGGAAGAGGATGAAGAAGATTGTTTTATAGATGATGAAGACTTTATAACTCAAGAAATTATCTATCCACCGACAAATGGAGAGATTATTATATCCCAAATGATTACAGATAGTGAATGCTCAAATCATTACTTTTATTGTCAGGATACGGATTTTGTTGGATTTGTAGATTGGATTACAGATCCAAATTTCGGTGAAATTGATGATAATCAATTTCAATATTATCGTAATAAAATGAATCACATCACTGCTTCTGTTTCAAACGAAAGAATAAAATTTGAAACATCAAATTATATTATAGAAATAATCCCATGTGATTCAACTGAATTTTTTCAAGTACCAATGAAATGTCTTGGATGCAATCATATACGTAAATCTGTTTACTTTGTCAACATTGAAGGTAATATATTAACAATGGGTGAAAATTGTGGGGAAATACATTTTCAATATAAATGTTTAATGGATTTTATTAAAGGATTAAAAATGGATATGAAAGCAATCAAACAAGAAGATGTTTTAAAAATTGAATGTAAAATTTATCTTAATTTATTTTTAGAATTAAAAGATATAATAGATACTCTTCATAGTAAATATTGTAAATAAAATTAAATATAAAAGGTAGATTCAATGTCATTTCCTTCTTCTTCTTCTTCACGAGATATCCATGAAATTAAACGTGATAACAATGTTCTTGATAACTTTTCAATTGCTCAAGATTTATACTTTTCAGTACCGGCACGTATCAGAGAATTACTTAATGCATGGATTACAGAAACTAGAATATGTACCTCATGTGGTGAACCGTATCATGAAATAGATAATATTGGATCGTGGAGATGTAAACAACACCCATTTCCAACTATTTATGTAAGTTAATTGTTTTACGAATTAAATTTTGAATAGGATAGTGAACGCAATTTTGAAATTTATACTTGTTGTAAACGAAAAAAAATAAGTCGATCATTTGGTACAACAGGATGTGTTAGAAGTGATCATACAATATTAAATATACCTTATAATGAAAGTCATGATGTAAAATTACCAAAAAATTTAATAGATATAATTCAACCTTATAGAGAATCAACACCAGATATTGGATCAGGTCGTGAATATACAATTGAAAAGGGTTTACATTCATTAAGATCCTTAATTAGAAAATATTTCGCAGTAATTGACACAAAAATCGATCCAGAATATTTATATAAATATGGACATCCAAATGAATATAGTATTCGTAGATTTGATTGGAATGATGTTGATGATCAATTAGTAAAAAATTATTATAATTGGAATGAAAACAATTTTAGACAATGGTAAAAATAAAAATTTATTATAATGTTAGTTATTATAATAAAAATTTATTATAATGTTAGTTATTATAAATGGAACAATTTATTGCTTTTCATGATCGATTCCTATACAATCACGAATGGAACCCTAGAGAACATTTCACAAATCTCAAATTTAGTGTACAGATGCGCCAACGAGAAAAAATTGACCGTGCGATCGAGAGTTTCTCCGATCTCGAACATTGTCCTTTATGTAAAATACGAGTGATAAAAACGGGGTGGTATCCGTGGTGTAGTGCAACATGTCGTGAATTGAAACCATTGAAATAGTAAGACATATTTGTTTTCGCGCATAACCTGATGTTATTGTAGAACATAATGTAAATAGAAATTGTGAAAGGATTATGAGATTGTGTTTTCATTGTGTAACTGAATGGTTATATAAAGGTGATGGAACATGTATACTATGTAGAGAATTAATCCATGAATATAAAATTTTTTTACTCAGAAAAGAAACTCTAGAAACATAAATATAGATTATTAAAAGAAAAACAATAAAGAGAAGAAGAATAAGAATGTATCACACATTACGTTGGTGGTCCGACTTTGGACTTTGTATTTCATTATTGACTTTTGGTGTAATATTATTAGTTGAAGCAACTGTATCTAATTTTATTCATGTTGGAGGATTTTTTATTGCTTATGCTGGACTAAATCTTATATTACTTGCTACTTTTACATTTTCGAGTTATTCGTTATATAAATCAGATTATTGCAATGAAAAACAAAATAGAGGTACTTATATGATGTTTATGCACGGAACTTCAAAAAGAGTTGTTTCACAAAGTTCTTATTGGTTTTCTTATTTTGTTGTATTTTTAATTACAATTTCTTTATTGATCTTTTTCTGGGCACGATATGGATTTAATCCTCAAAACAATTTTACTTTTGGTGGTGCACAAAATGAACAATGGTCAGCTTTAGTAGTATTTGGTGGTTTATCTCATGTTTGGTTATCTAAAATTGGATTTTTTAATTTATTGGTTTGGTCATCTGTAACTTATGGTGATATTGCTTATTTTAAAAGAGTTGAAAGAAGTCATGTGTAATAATTATGCAATTTTATAAAATAATAAAAAATAAATTTTATTCTTTATCAGAATTTGCCCATATATTTTCATTTGTTGGTTCTACAAACTCTTCACGAGCCGCACTAGGAACGATTTGACTACCAAAACCAAGACTAGTCATATTGGTTTGTCTATTATGAAGTCCGGTCGCTGTGGAGTCTAGTGAATTTAATATAACTTCTGTTTCATATTTCCCATTATCATAAGAACTTGTACTAAAATCACTATTACCCATTTGAACAGATACACTACTTTCTTCGTCAGTGCCAATTAATACATTTTTATCCTGAACATTTCTTTTTCTCCTCGAACCCGAAGTACTACCAACTGAAGCATCTGATGTTATACGACTATGTCTTGACCATCTATATGCCCACCATGCACTATAACATAAAAATATAAACATTAAAGCAAACAATGCAATAAAAACACCTAACCAATAAGTGTGTACAAAATCTGAAATTGTATCACCAGAACAAAGAACATCCGAATTACATCTAATAAATACCACAATTGACCATGCTAATAAAACGCCGGAACCCCCAACACCAAAAATTATTTGAATTACTAAAACAATAAATCCCCAGGTACTATAAGTTGAAACTCTATTACGATAATGAGAAGCATCATGATAAATTTCATTATAAGTTTCTTGAACATTAGCAGGTATTACAGGGTTTTTTGGAATATTTATATCTGAACCTTTGCCTCCTCTAGATAATGTATAAATTGCATCTTTTGCTCCAGGTACTGCAAAATCTTCTCCTGCTCCACCTTGGATAATAGAAGCTCTATAAGCTCTCAACCATTCCATAATAAAATACAATTCAATTGCCATAGCAACTATGGCTACGAAAGGTCCAATTAAAGCAATTCTCCATAATTGACCAACCTTATCATCAACATGAGGGATTTTATCAGCGAAGAAAATAATGTCGGCTACTCCAAATATAAGTCCAATTGAAGCGAGTACAACAAGTATTACCATGCCTTGAGCTCTATTTCTTGTCCCATCGACAGACCCAAAACTATAAAATCCTACTCCCACCATTGTTCGATTTTTTCCACTCTTACACTTATTATTTGAATTTACTCTCAAAATACAAACTAAAAAATTTAAATTGTAAAAATTTTTCTCTTTTATTTATTAAACATTTGATTAAGAATATATGATTAACTATATAAAACATTGTGTAATTTTGCTCCAAAATATATAATTCCAATAGTGAGAAATCCAAATACCAATAAATAAAATAACCATTTGCAACTTATTCTCATACAATGGAGAATTTTTGGAAAACATCCAAAATTATTTAAACAAAGACATCCAACTATGAATGTACTTGTTAATATGAAAGTGCCAAATATCATAGAAAATATAAATACGGGTTCTAACATTCTTCTATTGTAAAACAATAGAATATTGGAAATTCAATTATTATGTAAATATATATTTATACATATTCACATAACAAAATTTTCATTAAATGATTATTATTTTAATAGGAATGTGGTTTATATTTTTTTCATTTATATGGTGTGTTTGTGGTGATAGAAAAAAAACAGGAAAATTTGAAGAATAAATTCTAAAAAAAAATTGGTATCTAGTCAAATGATGCTTGTAATGATTTTATTATAAAAATTAAAAGATGTCAAGTGATAATTGTTAAATATTATTTATTAATATGAAAACATCCAGAGAGAGTCATCATCACAAATCATATATGTCTCATCAAAAGGACAATCATTCTTTCTTGCATATTTCAAACAATTTACATGTCCATGCCGGGCAGCATTAGAACAAGTAAATTCATCCCAAGGACAGCCATTTTCGTGAGCCCATTGAAGACAATCTAAATGTCCATTGTAAGCAGCATTAGAACAAGTCGATTCATCCCAAGGACAATCATTCTCTACAGCGTATTTTAAACAATCCAAATGTCCATTGTAAGCAGCATTAGAACAAGTCGATCCATTCCAAGGACAGCCATTTTCTCTGAGCCATTTTAAACAATCTAAATGTCCTCCAGAAGCAGCATTAGAACAAGTATTTGTATTTAAAAGGCATCCACACTCTCTGAGCCATTTTAAACAATCTAAATGTCCTCCAGAAGCAGCATTAGAACAAGTATTTGTTGTATTAAAAAGGCATCCACACTTTCTGAGCCATTTTAAACAATCTAAATGTCCTCCAGAAGCAGCCGCAGAAAAAGTCTCTTCACCCAAACGACACCCATTCTCTCTAGCCCATTCCAAAATATTTAAATGTCCTCCACGAGCAGCCACTCTACAAATGAAATCATTCGGCAAAGGAAAAACGCGATGCCTCACAAGCAATTTCAAACAATTCAAATGTCCATTGAGAGTAGCCTCGGAAAAAACTATTGAATCCACTGAACACCCATATTTTATAGCCCAATTTAAAATTTTTGAATTACCATAACGTGCCGATAATTTAGGTATTAAATACTTAAATAGATCCAAGTGAATGTGGGATTTTAACCATATTAATAATTTAAATTCATTTGATTTAATTATTTCTTTTAAAAGAGGTGTCGTTATTTTCTTTTCATTAATAAAATATAAATTCCAACTTTTACAAACCAATTTTAAAATTGGTTTGTAAAATATAATGAATGAAAAAACATAATTCACAATATCTTTAGTTAACAATAAATCAATTAAAGGAATTTCAATTTTTTCATGTGACGTTTTCTGTTTTTTCATCTTCTTTTTTCTTGAAATAATCAAATATAACACCGAACTGTTCTATAAAATATTTTTATTTTTGACATACACTCGTACGACTTTTGAGGGATGGTCTAAAAAATTAGTCCATCGGGTAACCCAAACATGGACGGAAAAATGTCCGGCAACTATTTTTCACTGGTCAGGAAAGCTCCGACGACCGAGGTCCCCCCCTCGCCCGGCTGACTTTTTTTTAATCAACCCGGTAAAAAGTCTAAAAATTAATCTGGTGGGTAACTTAAAACATGGACGGAAAAATGTCCGGGAACTATTTTTCACTGGTCAGGAAAGCTCCGCCGACCGAGGTCCCCCCCTCGCCCGGCTGACTTTTTTACCAACCCATGGTGAAGAGTTTTGATAGATGTCAAATATTTTTACATAAATTTCATTTCGTTACGAAATGAAATTTCGAGTATGGATATTTCATTTCGTTACGAAATGAAATTTCGAGTATGGATCCACTACCAAATAAAAAGAAACGAAAATTTAATGGATTTACCGATCAATCAATTTCAGATTTGAAATCCATTGAAGACTTGGGTGGTATAAAAAAATCTATAACACTTGATGAACTTGAAAAAACTAGTGCAAAAGTTAGAAAAACAATTGTTGTTTCTTATGATACTGATTTGTCAAATGATGATTTTGATTCAGAACAAGCACAAAAACTCAATGAAGAACTTAAAAAATGGCATCCAAGAGTTCTTCCATCACAAGATCAAATTCGTGATTTATTTTTTAAATTAATTCCTTTACCTAAAAAAAGTGACTACATGATTAATGAAGAATGTATAGACAATGGACCATTTTCAAAATCTTATTCAATTCAATATGAAAAAGATTTAATTGAAACAAAAGAAAAAAATCAATTCAGATTTTTCTTTGTGGATGCAGCTTTTTCCATTGATCCAAAAGCGCGATCACTCGCAATTGAGATTTATGGTTTAACTGATACAAGACATGCGGATAAAGTCAATGAAGAAGAAAAAAGAAAAAAATCTTATAATGTACCATGTATGATGAGAGTATTAGGATTTGAACCTTATTTTTTTATTGAATATAGAAATGAATGGACAATTGAAACTATAAATTCATTTATACAAGAACTTGATTTTCAATTAGTTGAAAATTGTAGTTTTACAAAAAAAGAACTTGAAGAATTTGAATATACATGGGGGTATAATAGATGGGTTACTGGATATGAATTTATTGAATATCAAGATTTTATGGGATATCAAGGTACTGAAATGAAAACTGCAATAAAAATTAAAGTTAGACATCCTAAAATGATTAAAGCATGTCGCGATTTAATAGAAAACCCAAAAGGTAAAATATCTCATCGTAAATGGAGAAATAATTTTGGTGATGAAATGAATTATGGACAAGAGAGAATGGACGATTTTAATCAAGATGAATCTTTAAGAGAAATGTTTTCACCATTTGTGGATTTACAACATATACCTTATAATTGGATACCACCACCTGATCTCATTTCACGTTTAGATGATTATGATGTTCAAAAATTATGTAGAAATTTTAAATATCAATTTATACCTCCAACAAAAACTTTACAAAAAATGATTGAATCAACAAATAAAAAAAAAATAAGAATTTATGAAGCAGATATTGATTTTATTCAAAGATTTATTGCAGATAATAATATTATACCTTGTTCATGGTATTATGTTGAAAAAGATAAAGTTGATTTTGTTGAACATTGGCAAGAAAAAACAAGTAAATGTCTTGTTGAAGGTATTATTGATAATTATAAAAATTTAATAAGAATTGAAGATGAAGTGATACAAAATGATTTACCAAATTTTGTACGATTTTCATTTGATGATGAAATGCAAACAAAAGAAGGTAGATTTTGTGATGCCGATTTGGATGCAATTATAAAAAAAGGTGTAACAATTAATGTAGACAAAAACAGGGAGGAATTACATAGTTTTGTTTTTTCATTAGGTAAAATAGCTTATTCAAAACCACATGCTTTTTCTTGTTATGAATATGATAATGAAGTTGATACGATACGAGGATGGATCAATTTTTTTAATATTATTGATCCAGATATTATTCTTCATTATAATGGAAATAATTTTGATTGGAAATACAATCTTCAAAGATGTAAAGTTCTTTGTATTGTTGATATTCAATTTTTAACTAGACATAAATCAAAAACTGTTTATAGACCACCACCTAGAACAAGTAGAGGTAAAATAAAATCAACATGTAGAATATTAGGTAGAATTAATATTGATATGTATCTTATAATACAAGAAACACAAAAATTTGATGATAATACATTGGGTGCAGTATCATCAAACATACTTGGTAGAACAAAAGAAGAATTTGATATTCATTTATTATCTCAATTACAAAAAAGTAAAACAGGTAATGAAAAAAGTTCAGTTTATGTTGAAAAAGATGCAAGATTACCTCTTGAATTATATGATAAACTTAACATTGGTGGTATACAAACTGCTCAAATTGCAAGAATTTTATTACAAAATTGTTTTGATCGTGCACAAGGAGCGAAAGTTGAAGGTAAATTAACTCAAGAATGTATATCAGATAATGGTGTACGTTTATTAAAAGAAACTTTACCTAAGAATTTTGATAATTTACAACAAACTGTTAAAAGTAATGGTAAAAAAGCTTCACATTATGTTGGGGGAACAGTTATTAAACCACAACCTGGTTATTATCAAGAATATATTTTAGTATTAGATTTTACAAGTATGTATCCAAGTATTATGCAAGCATGGAATATTTGTTATACTACTTATATTACAGAAGATAATATTCGTAAATTGGGTTTTAAAGAAGGTGAAGATTATTTGAGAGTACCTGACTGGATTACACCAGACAATGCTGCGCCAATTGCAAAATATAATCCTGATAATCCTTGTTTTGTTACTAGGAAAATTAAAGAAGGTATTTTACCAAGAATCGAAAGAGAATTGGGTGAAGCAAGATCAACAATTAAAAAAGAATTATGGAAAGAATTACAAAAAAATCCTAATGGTTCTTTTTTAGCTACTTTATTAGATGGAGAACAAAATGCAATTAAAGGTTGGATGAATAGTGTTTATGGATTATCTGGTGATCCAACGAGTAAATATTATTTTAAACATATCGCTTCTACTATTACAGGTTTTGGTAGATGGATGTTACATAGTATTAAAATTGAAACTCAAATTTATTATAATCGTTTAAATTATAGATCTGATAATCAAAAAATACCAAAAATTCCATATCCATTTGATGCAAATGTTGTTTATGGTAAGTTTTCAATTTCGATTTAAATTCAATAGGTGATACTGATTCAATTATGGTACATTTGAAAAATTTTGAGGAAGGTTATGAATGGATGGGAACAGATCCCGAATTTATTGATTGGATAGGTGAAATAATTGCAAAAAGAATGAATAGAGTTTTATTTGGAAATTTAAACCCAATAAATCTTGCATATGAAAAAAAATATTTACCTGGATGGAATCTAATACGAGCAAAAAACTATGAAGGTTATTTACTTGGACCTGGTAAAAAAGTTGGTGATAAAGGTACTTATCTAGATAGAAAAGGTGTTTCAGATAAAAAAAGAGGTTATTGTCCTTTTTATAAAGAATTGGGATTGAAAGTTTCCGAAAAACTTTCAATTGAATCTGATGTAGAAGGTGCTTGGAATTATGCAATTGAAAGATTAGTTTTATTAAAAAGAGGTGTTATACCATTCGGTCAATTAATTAAAACTCAACAACTTTCAAAATCGTTAAAAAGTTATGGGTCAAAAATTACATGGAATGATAATAATAATACTTGGGGAACTAAAAAAGTTCCTTTTAGTCCAGCAGTTAAACTTGCAAGAAGAATAGCTTTTGAAGCAGGAAAAAAAGATTTTGAAACAAAACAATTAGAATCAAATAAAAATTTAAAAGAGCCAGAAGATCCTACAAAATGGGAATTATATGAAGCAGGTTCAATTATTAAATATGTAATTGTTCAAAAAAATCATGAAAAGAAAAACAAACAATATGCACTTTCTCTTAAAGAAACTGAAAATCCCGAATTATTGGTTTCAGATAAAGCTGAAGATCCATTTGATGCATTGAGACAAAAATTACCTATTGATTATGAATTTTATTTTGAAGAAACTGCAAGATTATTATGGAAAAAATTTGCTGGACCATTTGGTGAAATTTATACTGGTAAAGATAGTAAAAAGATTAGAAAAGAATCGCCTTTTTGGCAAAAATTAAATAGAGATGAACGTATTTGTCGTATACCTTTTACAAAAAAAATTCAAAAAACAAGTTCAATTATAAGGTTTTGTGTTGAAACAAAACATTGTGAAATTTGTAAAGTATCTATACATCCAGGTAGATTAATTTACCTATGTGATAATTGTTTGAAATTTGAAGAATTTCATAGGTCAAAAGCTTATGATGAATTAGGTATGTGGGATGATACATTAGAACAAATTTTAGAAAGTTGTAAAATTTGTGTTGGTGGTGATATGGAATCTGTTAAAAATTGTGAAAATTTATCTTGTGGAAATTATCAAACAAGATTAAGTGCAAAAACTGGTATAGTTGAACAATTGGGTAAATGTGAAAAATTAGGCTTCTAAAATAAATTACGGATTTAAAAATAAATCCGTTTCATAAAATATAATGAATAAAAAACAAAAAGTTACTCACCAATTTGAAAAATTCCCTTTATGGAATTTTATTCCATCAATTGATATTGTGAAACATATTTTTTCTTTCTGTCGCATGTATAGCCCATTTATCGCATTAGTCTCAAAAGATTGGTACCTATTTCTCAAAGAAAAATACATATATCGCGACCCTGGCGAGATATATCGATACCCCGCCAGGGTGATAGCGGAATTAACTCGCGAAAAAAATCTTAATTTATTAAAATGGCTAAAAAAGAATGGTTGTAAGTTTGGAGCTGTTCTTTCTTCCGAAGCCTCCAAATTTGGAGCTTTAGATATATTGAAATGGGCTCGCGAGATTCATTGTGATTGGGATATTATGGCTTACTCTCACGCTCTCGAACACGGACATTTGGATTGTTTGAAATATATTAAAGAGAATAGTTCCCCTTTTCTAGGCGGTACTTGCAATCAGGCTGCTGAATATGGACATTTAGATATTTTGAAATGGGCGAGAGAAAATGGTTTTTATTGGGACAAATGGACTTGTTCTGAAGCTGCTAAAAATGGACATTTAGATATTTTGAAATGGGCTAGAGAGAATGGTTGTCGTTGGGATAAACGTACTTGTTCTGAAGCTGCTGGAGGTGGACATTTGGATTGTTTAAAATGGGCTCGAAAGAATGGTTGTGATTGGGATGAATATACTTGTTCTTATGCCGCTTCCAATGGTCATTTAGATTGTTTAAAATGGGCTCATGAGCATGGTTGTATTGTAAATTATCAAATTTGTGATCGCGCCGCTGAATATGGACAGTTAGAAATTTTAAAATGGGCTAAAGAGAATGGGTATCTTTGGAGTGAATCGACTTGTCATTTTGCTGTTGAATTTGCAAACTTGTATTGTTTGAAATGGGGTGTAGAGAATGGATGTTATTGGGATCCTTCCCAAATCAATTTTTGTTCAGCTGCTGCCCGTGAAGGAGATTTAGATATTCTTCAATGGGCCAGAGAAAATAAACATCCTTGGGATGAAACGACTTGTACTAATGCTGCTCGATATGGTCATTTAGATTGCTTAAAATGGGCAAGAGAAAATGGTTGTCCTTGGGATGAAACGACTTGTACTAATGCTGCTCGATATGGTAATTTAGATTGCTTAAAATGGGCAATAGAAAATGGTTGTCCTTTAGATGAAGGGATTTGTACTAATGCTGCTCGATATGGTAATTTAGATTGCTTAAAATGGGCAATAGAAAATGGTTGTCCTTTAGATGAAGGGATTTGTACTAATGCTGCTCAATATGGTAATTTAGATTGCCTGAGATATGCTTTAAAGTATAAAGGTACTTATAATAAGGATATTTATTCTAAATCTGTTGTTGCAATGTTTAGCATTTAAGAATTTTAAAATGGGTAATAGAAAATAACTGTCCTCACCCAGAGTTTTTGGACAATGTAGATTGTCCAGTTTGGTTTAAATGATTTTATAAATTCAATTTGATATGATAAAAAAAAAATATATTGTTCATTTTAATAATTTTTCATCTTTTCTACTATCCCATAATGTTTTACCTTCATTGTCTTGGAATTTTTTATAAAAAATTTTAGCTTTTTTTTTAAATGGAATAGGTAATGATGTATCTTTTTGTATTATTTCAATTTGTTTTTTCACACGTTGGCTTTTTGTTTTATTTAGTTTTACATTTTTTTTACGTTGATCTTGTGATTCAATTAAATCCTTTGCTATTTTACGATGATTAATTAAATTTGTACTAGCAGATACCATACGAAAATTACTTGGTTTATTAAAACTTTTTTTTAATTTTGAATAATTTGGTTTCCCTTTAACTCCCTTTTGAATTATTTTAACAATTTCAAGATCAACTGTATGTGCAACATGTTGTTTATCTTTATTTTTTGATTTACTTTGTTTTCTATAAGTTTGTTGTGAATAATTAGAACGTATAAACTTGGTCGAATTCATTTAATTTTAAATTTTTGTTAAAATATAGAAATGTGTTTAAAAATACATTTTAAATAATATCTTTAAATAAAATATGTCTGGGATCGCGGTGGAAAGTGCAATCGGATGTTACTGTTTATTAAATTTATTAAAAATATCACAAGATCAACAACAACAAAAAAAGTTATTCTTACCATTGCTTTTTATGGTTATAATTCCTACTGTATTCATTGTATTAACGGAATTTATTCGTCTAATGTTTGGACAACCCGGAATAGATTTTTGTCATTTCAACATAATCATTCCATTCTTTGAAACTTTAATCCAATTTACTCGAATTTTACGATGGATTTTACGATGGATACCTGAGTTATGGTCAAATTTAATGGAACAATTATCTCAAACAATATACTATTTATTTAAAATTCAATGAATTCAAAGGAATTATTTATTTTTCATTAAATGAAAAGAATATATTTCATTATATTTTCTTCCATTAGTAAAAGTCATAATCTCCCCCATATTTCATTATATCCCCCATATTTCATTATATTTTCTTCCATTAGTAAAAGTTATAATCCCCCCATTATCCCGTTTAATGGATAACGAACGTCTCATTTTCATAATTTTTTCTTCTTTTTCGGTATACCATGATTCAAAAATTTTTGAAGAACAAGTATTGGTATGATAATCACATAAATACCATTTTAATCCACCTTTATCATAATATTCCTCAAATTTATCAGTTACTTTCGTTTTGCATATATCACAATATGGATGTCCATTTATTTCAATCCACTCCGACATTGCGATGTATTTTTCTAAATTAATTAAAATGTAATGTTGACACATGTCAATGATTTCAATTTATTTTTGGCATAATTCAAAATTTAATTGGAAAAAATCAAAAGGTTAATGGGGAAAGTATTTAATGGTGATTGTTTGACAATTGATGGTAACAACCATATAATTAATGGAGATAACTGTAAAATTAAAGGGAATCACAATATTTTAAATGGAGATGGTGGTTACATTTACGGGGATTATAATACTATTAATGGAGATGGAAATACCATAATTGGCAAATTTAATAAGAATAATGGAGATGGTAATTCAGAAAAAGATACTAGATTATCTAAAAGTTTAAAAGTTAAAAAATCCAGGATAAATAAAACAATTCCTAAACCCCCGTTCATGGCTAATATACATACTGGAGTAATTATAGGGGGTTTCGGATTAAACAATACGGTTAATATTATCGATGATGATGACGATGATGAAAATATTGCTGTTAATACGTTCGGTGCTAATATGATTGTTAATACATTCGGTGATGATAAAATAACTATCAATAATCAAAGTAATTGTAATCGTGGTAGTACTGTGATAATTTCAAAAGAAATTATCACATTTACCTTTGAAAAAAGGACTTATATATTTCCAAGAGGTCAATCCGTTTACCAATCTCCAGATGGAATTCTTAATTGGGGAAATGAAATTAAAATTAAAGATCATCAAATCCATTGGAATGGTGAACAAATTGATTATAAATTTGAAAAAGATGAAATAATAGATTCAAAATTCATTTTAGAACTAATTGACTCTTACAAGGATGAAAAAAAATCTAATAAAAAAAAGAAAGAAGACATTCTAGAAGGGAAAGATGAAAAATTAAAAGAAGATTATGAAAATAATACAAATTGTATTATTTGTGAAGAAAATGTTCGTACATTAACTATAGATGAATGTGGTCATTTTTGTTGTTGTTTTGCATGTGCAAGAAAGATAAAAGAGTCTACAAATTTATGTCCTATCTGCAATCAAAAAATTGTAAAATTTAGAAGAGTTTTTGTTTAAAATCATTTATTAGTTTGTCAACAATAAAACTATAATTTATAATGATTAATTGTTCATTGAATTAAAGCATTTAAATTCGAGAAAGCTCCACTCTTTAAACGCAGGAAAAAGTTTATAAAATTAGTCCGTGGATAATTTCAACATGGACGGGATAATGACCGGGAACTATTTTTCACTGGTCAGGAAAGCTCCGACGACCGAGGTCCCCCCCTCGCCCGACTGACTTTTTTTTAACCAATCCGGTAAAAAAGTCTAAAAATTAATCCGATGGGTAACCTAAAACATGGGCGGAAAAATGACCGGGAACTATTTTTCACTGGTCAGGAAAGCTCCG